>Ga0209491_10008945_pt1 | contig 12485 bp, 15 predicted proteins | sample BON02_FD_187213 | JGI IMG/M metagenome (GOLD analysis project Ga0209491, IMG submission 187213) | Freshwater microbial communities from Lake Bonney liftoff mats and glacier meltwater in Antarctica - BON-02 (SPAdes) (version 2) | ecosystem: Environmental > Aquatic > Freshwater > Ice > Glacier... | reverse complement strand
AACCCCTCACGATGAAATAAAACCCGAACCTCTGCCCACTTCTCCACTGAAATCACCTGTCCAATACTGCTCAGGTGGCCTAGTTTTCAGTGAGCAAAAATGGCCTGATTTTGGGTGAGCGTTAACACAAGGATCCCCGTTATTGTCCTAGCTGGCTGTGAATTGTAATAGTTGGCGTCGTATTCGACTGGAGTTTGGTAATTCAGCTCTGAAGGCCAGAGTGAGTTGTTGAACCACCTGTCCCATTCCAGAGTTACTAATTCAACTTCGTCGACGCTGCGCTTAGGTTGCGCGACCTGATTAGTTCGTTTTTATAGAGTCCGTTAATCGCTTCAGTGGGCACGTTGATGCTCCCATATTTGCCAGGCAGCAATTTCAAGGGCTGGGGGTTTGGCTTTGATGAGGTGATAATCCTCGCGGATCACGTAGCGTTTGAGACAACGAATGATGTCACGTTTGGATTTTCCTTCAGCTGTTCGACGTGCAAGATAAAGCCAATGCGATGCTTTGAACTTTCTAAAATATTAACCAGCCAAGCAGAGGCTAAAATCAGGATAAACCTTTCACGAGCTGCTGCCAGGTATGCTCTCGATGAGCACGACATTCGAGCCACCAAAACGACCAGCAGCTCCAACACCTATGGCTTCAACGCTATCAAGTAGAATCGTTTGATCGTCAAACGTATAGAGCCACTCTCCCTCATTCCGTGCCAAATCTAGATTGTCATGAAGATACTGGCCGTTTTTTGTCCTCAATGCTAGGAAAGGTTGCGCCCCAAATACTTCGCCTTGCAGCGCCTTAACGCGCAATAAATTCCCATCCAAAACTGCTTGCAGTTGAAATTCGTATGGAAATGAACCGCCGATACGTTGGGCCGCCTCTTGAGCTCCGCAGTATTTAATCTTGACCGTGGGGAAATCCTTCTTTACCAGCGCCAGCATTGAAATTAGATGATCTATGTCCCCAGTAATGTCGCGAAAGTCATGGTCCGCAAAAGCCAGAATTGCAGATCCACGAATTTGCGCTTCTTTAAATGCCTCAGTCACATGGTGTTCTTCTAAGAGTCTAAGGCGGGTGCCGAGGTTCAGACAGCGGAAGATCGTACGCCTACATTCCCCGCGTCGCTGATAGTCATGCAGTGCAGGATGATAGCCACTCCAGGTATGGGGCGCTCGCAACCAGTCCCCAAATCGACCATTGGTCATGTCTGACTGTAAGTTTTTTTCTTCACAATACTGGTTTCCAAAATCGTATGGAATCCATTGCTCGAGAAAAAAGTGGCTATCCGGACGCTCAGCGTGAAACCCTGGCCGATAAGCGGAGGGAAAAAAATGATCTTCCATAATTCTGCGCGCCAATATCTCGATAACTTCAGGAGTAGAGTTTGCGTAGGAGGTGGCGGCGGCCAGTGGGTTACCTGAAATAGACTTCGGATGAAAATGCCATTGTAATTCGTCTCGCCAATTAGAGTTTTGCTCAAGCCAGTGCTTATAGTGTTGGTGGACTACGGAGTAACCCAATGCCTTCGCCCTTGGGTTACTGGCATAGTTGACGTGATCCATGCAAAACCATGAAATCCTCCAAGGATCGCCAAAATCATCAAGGCGAGATTCACGGAAACTTCGCGAAAAAACTATTTTTAACATTTTGTCAATGTCTGACCAGTTCCTGTTGTAACTCATCAGTGCCTCAGAGAAAACTACCGGAATCATTTTGTCAAAACTAGTATTTCCCGAACGGAAAGCACCCGACTGCAATAGCTTGAGGTTTTTCTCAGTCGGTTCGAGACTTATGTCAAAGAGTTTGTGAAGCCTGTCGAAAGTTGCCCTCAGATTTTCATCCAAAGGGCCTTCGGTGTCAACGCAGTGAACAACCAACAAAGTGGGCCCTTGTTCGCTTGCTACCGACCCTTCATTTAATGACGGCATCAACGATCGGAGCGTCCGCTGAGAGTTTGAGATTCCAGTAAGTCCCAAGCGCAGTCTTGCTTTCCTGTTTCCAAACTTTCTCGCACTTTTTTGAGAAGAATGACATATTCGTAATAGTCCATATCATCTGAGTAGTTTTCCATGATTTTCATGAGAGCAAAGTCGTTTCGCTTCTCAAAACGAAGTGTTTGGACAACCTCAAATCCAAGGTCTGGAAGCGCTTCGACTAGTCGCCAGAGCAAAGTGTAATGGCCAATGAATCCATTTTCCTTGGCTGCTAGCTCAGCCACAATGGCTTGGGAGCCGTCATGTCTATAACTCGCATTTTTCCCAGTCACAAGCATCAAACCGCCGTTCACCATTACCCTATTTGCTTCAGTTAATGCCTCCCCCTGAGTTAAGGCATCAAATACCGCCCAGCAAAAAATAAAGTCAAAAGACGAATCTTCGTAAGGGATCGAGGAAGCACTTCCTAAAGCAACATCAGCATAACCGAGGTTGGAAGCTGCTTCTACGGCAGAAGATTCCAAGTCCAAACCACAAACAGTGTGACTGATCCCATCCAGCAGTGAATACATCCGACCAAAACTGCAACCCAAATCCAAAGTCTTTTGAAATTGTTTCAAAACTGTGTCAATTCCCAGCGCCATCAAGACAGATTCAGCCGTCTGAATGGACGGCACAACTGTAGCTTTACGCTCGTTAATCGTCAGTTGGGTCCAATATTTTGTATACATGGAACTAAAAAACCGATCGGACAATGGGCCCTCATACTCTCCTGCAATCAAATCCGGAACATCGGCTTCAGGGCGGTTCCGTTTTTGGTCTACTAGTTAGTTGACGGAAAAACAATATGTTATCGACTCATTAGAGTATGTCAAGTTTTTGGTAATTTTGCATCGCCACGACCGCTACAAACCTCCAATTTGATTTCGAGTAGATAGTTAGATGGTGTAAACAACTAACATATGATTTTGAGTTCTCACTCAATTCCGGGATTTGGATTTTCCATGACATGGGTCTTTTAAAATTGCATCATGCAGCACGACCAGTTTGGGGGATTTCCCATCAGATCTGGTTCACACAACGGCCCACTGTCAAAAGTCCTAGTGAGCCAAATTGCTCACAATTAGGAAAATCAGTGATTGGTGAGAAACATCTCTCAGCAAAAGAGATCGCCGTCGGAGCCAGCCAGGTGAATCCAGTTTTGCTATGGGAAACCACGTGAAGCATCGAATTCTGGTCATTGGTGTTGGCAGTGCCGGACTGAGACTACTTAGACGTACTCGACAAACTTTACCAGACGCCAAGATTACGATTCTTCGAATGAGTAGTGAGTCTGAACTACCGGACATGGCTGGCGGTGCTTTAAGTTCGCTAGAGGAAGTTGTCAACTTTGAACCAACCATTGCGATTTTCGCTCCACCCGCTAACGAACATGTCGAGGAACTACGTATGTTACCTCCCTTTGGAGCGCACGGGCCTATTCAAAAACCCCTTGCGATGAACGCCAACCCGGTTTTTGACCTCCTTCAGATTGCTGAGGGAGGAACTCAAACAACCCTAGTCGGCTACAATTGACGTTATTCGGATTCGATGTAGCGATTTCACACCCAACTTGAAATTGACATTATGTAACCCCTTTGGTAGCCAAGTGCGAAGTCGAACAGTGGCTTCCCGATTTGCGACTCAATTTAGATTACTGCAACTCCGTGACGGCGCAACGCAGTCACGGCAGCGGAGTTCTTTTGGAACTCATGCATGAGTTCGACTACCTCCGGTGGCTATTTGAACAGCCGAGCTGGGTAATGGACCAAGTATCTAAACGGAGCGCGCTCGAAATTGATGTGGAAGATTCCCCTCAAATTCTTTTCGGTATGGGTGCTGACTCAGTTAGGGGTGATCTTGTGGGTGCCCTTTGAATGGACTTACTCCGCCGAGATGGAACTCGAGTCTGTACAATAATCTGTACAATAAGTGGTGACTCAGGATCAACTACGTTTGGATGGCGCACATGGAAGCGTTGAAGTCTTCAAAAGTAAATCAATGGGTTGGCAAAAGATTATGCAGGAACCTAACCACGTCGCTGGGAGTTACATGACGCAAATGCAACATTTTTTAGAACACATCAGCAATCGGGCAAAACCCTTGGTGACCCTCGATGTGGCTTTCAAAACGCTCTTACTTGTCGATTCTTGCCGTGCGTCATCTGCCCAATATCGTAAGGTTTGGATACCAGCGAATACCAAGCCGGAGCTAGGTATTGCATGACAATGTATGGGATGATTTTTGCAAGAGGTGGTTCAAAGAGCATTCCCAATAAAAATTTGCAGATTGTTGCACGGAAATCTCTCATTGCACGAGCGATCGAGACTGCTCAGGAAGTTTCTGGAATAGAAAGAATCTTCGTTTCGACAGATTCCGAGGAAATTGCAAATGTGGCTCTCGCTTTGGGTGCAGAGGTTCCCTTTTTGCGTCCAAGCCAGCTCGCTGGGGATACCAGCGCGGAATGGCTTTCTTGGCAACACGCATTGAATTTTTTGGCAGATAGAGATGGGGCACTTCCAGAAGCAATGGTGTCCATACCGACAACTTCTCCGTTAAGGCTGGCCAGTGATGTTGACGATTGCATCAATGCCTTTTACCGGGGCAATTGGGACGCGATTGTCACAGTGACGAAAGCGCAACGCAGTCCCTACTTCAATATGATTCGACTTGATGCCGAAGGTCGGGTAAGCATTGCAGTAGAACCGCCAGCAAATTATGTACGTAGGCAGGACGCCCCCCAACTCTATGACATGTGTACGGTAGCTTACGTTGTTCGCTCTGAATTCGCTTTGCAACAGCACTCCCTATGGTCCGGCCGTATCGGTGCCGTCGAGATTCCCGAGGAGCGAGCTCTTGACATTGATACACCCTTCGACCTCCGGGTAGCCGAGTTGATACTAAATGACCAGAAAAGTGGTCATGAAGCCCTGTAATCCAAAATCTTTACTAATTACGAATCGGTAGGCTGGCACGTGGAGGTTTGAGATGCTCAACGAAAAAGTTATCGTGGTCACCGGCGGTGCAGGTTTACTTGGCACGGCTCTTTGTCGGCACATCGCAACTGAAGGTGGCATTCCTGTTATTGCTGATCTAGATTTTGATAGTGCCGAGAAAGTCTCTATGGAAATTCAATCAAATAACGTGGCGGCGCACGCGGTTTTCCTCGATATCACCAACGGGGTTCAGGTCGAGCAGGTTATTAGTGGTGTTCTAGACCGGTTTGGACGCATCGATGCTGTTGTCAATAATGCCTACCCCCGGGGCAAAAATTATGGACGCAAGCTAGAAAAAGTTGAGTATGGTGACTTTTGTGAGAGCCTTTCTTTGCATTTAGGTGGATACTTTTTAGCATCGCAAAAATTTGCAGCGGCTTTCAAAGGACAGGGACATGGCAACATCGTTAACATCACTTCGATTTACGGCCTTTTTGCACCTCGTTTTGAGCTCTATGAAGGAACTTCGATGACTATGCCTGTAGAATATGCTGCCATCAAGGCGGGGGTTATTCAACTGACTCGTTATTTTGCCCAGTATTACCGCACTGCCGGGGTTCGCTGTAACGCCCTTGCTCCGGGTGGCATCCGCGACAACCAACCCGCTGAGTTCATGACCAAGTATGACTCAATGTGTGGAACAAAAGGTTTACTGGATGCGATGGATTTGATGGGTGCCATGACGTTTCTACTTTCTGATAAATCCAAGTTCATGACCGGCCAAACTTTAGTCGTCGATGATGGTTGGTCGCTGTGAACAAAATTTTAGTCACTGGTGCCGACGGATTTATCGGTTCGCATCTCGTTGAAAACTTAGTACGTCAGGGTCACGATGTCAGGGCATTTGTCCATTACAACTCTTTCAATTCCTGGGGTTGGCTGGATTCCTGTTCGCCAGATGTAGCCGGTCAGTTCCATGTTTTCTCAGGTGACGTCAGGGATCCCCACGGTGTTCGTGCTGCTGTGCAAGATTGTGGTGTTGTCTTACACCTTGCGGCACTCATTGGTATTCCCTACTCATACCACTCTCCTAGCACATACGTGGATACCAACATCAAGGGCACTTTGAATGTTCTGCAAGCAGCCCGGGATTTGGGAATCGACCAAGTTATTCACACATCCACGAGTGAAGTGTACGGCTCGGCTCAATTCGTACCGATGACTGAACTGCACCCGCTGGAAGGGCAATCTCCATACTCGGCAAGCAAAATTGGTGCGGATCAAATGGCACTGGCTTTCCACCGGTCCTTCCGCACTCCGGTCACGATCATACGTCCGTTTAATACATACGGCCCCAGGCAGTCAGCCCGGGCAGTAATCCCGACCGTCATTACACAGTTAGCACGTGGCGGCGGGTCTGTTGAGTTGGGATCGCTTGACCCCACCCGTGATTTCAGTTTCGTCAGCGATACCGTCTGCGGTTTCATCTCAGCGATAGGCAGCGAGACATCCTTTGGCCAGGTCATCAATCTTGGGAGCGGTTTTGAGGTATCGATCGCCCAGACCGTGGAAATGATCGCAGAAGTAATGGGCGTTACAACCGAGGTACTCACTCAAGTGGAACGGATGCGACCACCGTTGAGTGAAGTAGAGCGACTCTGGGCTGACAACAGCAAGGCAAGGGAAATGCTCGGGTGGCAGCCAAGTTACGGCGGAATCGACGGTTTTAGACGGGGGCTTGAAGAAACAGTTGCATGGTTCAACAACCCCGAGAACCTTCTTCGATACAAGACCGATGTTTATAACCTATGAACGCACTTACCGAACAAATAGTTGCCGCACTCAACAGTGTTTTAGGTGAAGGACCTGTTGCCCTGCATGAACCACAGTTGAACGGCAACGAAAAGCGGTATCTCTCTGATTGTGTTGATTCCACCTTCGTGTCATCGGTCGGAACCTATGTGGACAGATTCGAGAATGACTTAGCCCAATTTACAGGCGCTAAACACGTGGTGGCTACGGTGAATGGAACCTCCGCGTTACACATCGCACTCTTGTTGGCTGGTGTGCAACCGGGAGACGAAGTCTTAGTCCCAGCATTGAGTTTTGTTGCAACAGCGAACGCTGTGCGTTATTGCAATGCGACACCGCATTTCTTAGACAGCGAGGAAGCAACCCTCGGCATTGACCCCGCGGCAATGGCCACATGGCTGGCAGAAACCTGCATCATGGTTGATGGGGAATGCATAAACAGAACGACAGGAAACCGCATTGCCGCGGTGGTCCCCATGCATACTTTTGGACACCCGTGCGACATTGTCGCCGTAGTAGCTGTGGCCACGAATTATGGTTTGCCCGTCGTGGAAGATGCCGCCGAGTCATTAGGCAGCTTGGTAAACGCTCAACACACCGGTACATTTGGTCTTCTTGGAATTCTGAGTTTCAATGGCAACAAGATTGTTACCGCGGGTGGAGGTGGGGCTATCTTGACCAACGATTCCGACTTGGGCCGCCGGGCAAAGCACCTGACCACGACGGCAAAGATGTCGCATGGCTGGGAGTATGTCCACGACGAAGTCGGCTACAACTACCGAATGCCTAACATCAACGCGGCGCTGGGCTGCGCCCAACTCGAAGAGCTCGAATTATTTATTGCATCTAAGCGAAACTTGCATGAGAAATACCGAAACGCAGTAAGTCAGATCGATGGAGTTAGCATCTTTAGCGAGCCGACAGGTACTCGAAGCAACTATTGGCTCCAGATTCTGCTGCTCGACAAGGATCAGGCCGTGTTCCGCAACGGGATACTCGAGGCTTTGAACAACAATGGCTTCACGTCACGACCAGCGTGGAATCTTTTGCCTTCACTGAAGCCTTTCCAAGGTTGCCCTCGTGCGCCGCTTCCGGTTGCCCAGTCGCTGGAGCAGAGAATCGTAAATCTCCCAAGTAGTGCAGGTTTGGCGTGAAGCCACTACTGCTAGTTGGTGGCGGTGGTCACGCCCGTGCGTGTATCGACGTAATCGAAGCTGAGGGTAACTTCGAAATTCAAGGAATCGTAGAGCGCATTGGTGGAGAGCAAGCTCCAGTTCTCGGGTATCCGGTCATCGGCAGTGACGCTGACCTTGCTCAACTACTTTCAATCACGCCTTCGGCATTGGTCACGGTTGGCCAAATCAAGAGCCCCACTGCCCGGGTCGCGCTCTATGATCTTCTGGTGGAACTGGGTGCCCGCTTACCCTCCATAATCTCGCCAGCGAGCTTTGTGTCCAAGCACTCCACGATCGGTGAAGGAGCGATTATCATGCACGGGGCGATCATCAATGCTCTGGCATCAGTGGGTCGTAACTGTATCGTCAATTCGCAAGCACTTGTAGAGCACGATGCCGTGTTAGGTGATCACTGCCACATTTCCACGGGTGCGAAAGTAAACGGCGGAGTAAACATCGGTTCCAGTACATTTATTGGAAGTGGAGCAATACTCCGTGAGGGAGTGAACATCGGAGCTAACTGCGTGGTCGGGGCAGGCGCTACCGTGTTGCATGACCTTCCAGCAAGGACTCAATTCGTAGGATTGCTATGACAATTCAGAAGACACTGATTATTGCTGAGGCAGGGGTTAACCACAACGGAAACCTGAATGAAGCCCTGGGTTTAGTTGACGCCGCTGCGGACGCGGGTGCGGACATTGTTAAATTCCAGACCTTCACAGCCGATCAGCTAGTAACTCCTGATGCAGTCAAGGCGACGTACCAAAAGGCCATGACCAACGCCCAAGAATCACAGATGAGCATGCTTTGCAAACTTGAATTGAGTCACAGTGATCACCTGGCAGTTATTGAACATTGCCAAACGCGCGGCATTGGTTTTCTTTCCACGGGTTTCGATATTGAAAGTGTCGATATGCTCGTGGGTCTTGGAATCGACCGAATCAAGATCCCTTCAGGTGAGATCACCAATCTCCCATACTTGCGTCACATTGGTGGCCTCGGGCTCCCAGTGATTCTTTCTACCGGTATGGCGAACCTCGAGGAAGTCAGCAGCGCCCTTGAGCTGCTTTTAGCGGCTGGAACGTGCAAAGAGGATGTAACCGTTCTCCATTGCACAACGGAGTACCCGGCGCCCATGATTGACGTGAATTTACAAGCAATGGTAACGATGCGAAATGAGTTTGGTGTCAACGTCGGCTATTCAGATCACACCTTGGGTCACGAGGTCGCTGTCGCGGCGGTTGCTCTTGGAGCCTGCGTCATAGAAAAACACTTGACACTTGACAATTCAGCTGCTGGTCCTGATCATGCTGCAAGTCTGGAATCTAACAAGTTTGGTGACATGGTTCGCGCGATTCGCAACATTGAGCTTGCTTTGGGTGATGGTGTTAAGGTCCCTCGGTCATGTGAAATGAGCAACATGACCGTAGCTCGAAAATCTCTCGTAGCAGTAGGTTTCATACGGGAAGGTGAACGGTTCACAGCATTTAATTTGACAGCAAAGCGTCCTGGATCAGGACTGTCTCCGATGCTGTGGGACATTGTGCTTGGACAAGAAGCAAAACATGATTTCGCGCCCAACGATTTGATTGAACTGTGAGAAAAGTATGTGTTGTAACTGGCACGAGGGCTGAGTACGGTCTATTGCGCTGGGTCATGGAAGGGATTCGAAACTCCGCTTTACTCGAACTCCAGTTAGTGGTCACTGGCGCGCACCTTTCTCCAGAGTTTGGACTCACCTACCAGCATATCGAGGCCGACGGTTTCACAATTGACCGTAAAGTTGAAATGCTCCTGAGTTCTGACACAGCTGTCGGAATATCTAAATCCGTGGGTTTGGCTATCACTGGTTTAGCCGAGGCATTTGACGAATTAAAACCAGACATAGTGCTGTTATTGGGTGATCGTTATGAAATCTGGGCAGCTGGGGCGGCGGCGACACTGGCACGAATTCCGATTGCTCACATTCATGGTGGTGAATTAACCCAAGGTGCAATTGATGAAGCCATTCGACATGGAATCACAAAAATGGCGCACTGGCACTTTGTTTCTGCACCCGAATTTCAACAAAGAGTGATTCAACTCGGAGAGTCACCGGACAGTGTCTTCAATGTTGGCGCAGTCGGGTTAGACAGCATCGCCCGCGATCCCTTGATGGGCCTGGATGAACTTCAATCCTCTCTTGGAGTTCAGCTGGGCGAACGGAATCTACTTGTGACTTTTCACCCGGTGACGTTGGAATCGGGTTCGGCCAACTCGCAAATGGAATTTTTGCTAAATGCCTTGGAAGCTTTCCCTGAAATCAGTACTTTTATTACTTTGCCTAATGCGGATATGGAAGGCCGAGGAGTCATAAGCCTTATTCAGGATTACGTTGCACGCACACCGCGAGCAGCGGCTTTCACTTCCCTCGGTCAGATTCGGTATCACTCGTTGATGCATTACGCCGATGGCGTTGTGGGTAATTCGTCAAGTGGGCTTATCGAGGCTCCGGCCATGCACAAACCCACAGTCAATATCGGATCTCGGCAGAATGGTCGACTGCACGCAGCAAGCGTGATCGACTGTGATCCTGAAACAGGGTCAATCATCAAAGCTATTCAAACAATGTATTCGGCAGATTTTCAAGCAACGCTGACCACTGTGGTCAATCCTTATGGATTGCCGGGTGCCAGCGCCAAAGCAGTGGAGATTCTGGAGAGTGCCTCACTTGAGGGGGTCCTGATGAAACGTTTTTACGACTTACAACCTTGGTAGTGAAGAAGCGGGTTAATCGACACCTTGGGCTCGGGCAAGGTCCTGTGGCCGACCAACGTCGACCCAGCCTTCATCCAGCGGCCACACGGTCACTCGTTCCTTCCGACCAATGCAGTCAGACAGCACCTGGGTCATCGGAAAGAATGCGTCTGTAGGCACTTGCCGGGGGATACTAGCGTCCAAGACATAGACCCCTCCACTGACTAATTCTTGCCGCACCGGCTTTTCAACAATGGCGGTGATTTCACCCGAACCATTGGTGTTGAGTACTCCGTAGGGCACTTCATGGGAGTAGTTAAAAGCCCCGATGGTGGCGATTGACTCGCTCTGCTGATGGTGGTTAAGCATCGCTGCGACATCAAACTGTGTTAGCAAATCTCCGTTCATTACCAAAATTGGATCACTAAGTTCCTGGAACAAACTCGGCAAGCTAGCTAATGGCCCGCCCGTACCGTGGGGGTTATTGGGATCTTCCCTGAGGTAGGTGATCTCACACCCGAACCGAGAACCATCTTTGAAGTGATCCTCGATCACTTCTCCGAGATAACCGACCGACAAAACCACTCGGTTAATTCCAAAACCCACCAGGTGGTTCAACACCCTTTCCAGAATTGGTGTTCCTGCCACTGGGATCATCGGCTTGGGAAGTGAGTCGGTGACTGGCTGAAGCCTTGTTCCACGGCCGCCAGCAAGAATCAGTCCAACGTTTGGCCGCTCTACCCTGCCCAATAGTTCGCGGAGAAGATGCACCCCGACAAGTTGGCCAGCCGCGTTCACTACTGGGACTTGCAAGATGGAACGGGCCTGCATTAAGTCAAGAACGCCGGAACGGGATTCTTTCTCTGTGGCTACTGTCGGATTCCGCTGGATGAGAGGAGCAACTGGATCTGACATCTGCGCGCCTTCGATCAGCGCCCGGCGAATGTCTCCGTCTGTGACGACGCCCACCAGAACGTCGTCGGCCGTTAGCGCGAATGCAGCGCCCGCTAATCCACTTGAGATGGCATTCATGGCATCTTTGATGGATGCGGAATTGGCGTTAAAGACTATCTCTAGATTCACGTTGCATCCTCCAAAAGTAGCAGTCCGAGCCTAGGAGAACAGTACGTGTATTGAGCCTGAATATCTTTTGAGGTCCTATAATAAGATATTTTTAATCGTTGATCCATTTCTGAAAGCCTAGGTTCCTCCTGATCGTAAGCTCACGAGCAACTTGCGCGACTGGACGACCCGAATCAATCACCCGGTGAGCCGCCTCTACTTTGAAATCAGCAGAAAACTTTCGACCAGACGTAACAACATCCTTCCAACGAGGTCAAAACTTCACCCGACAGGTGTCTACTTTCCGGGGGCAACCTCAAACCATGCATGCCCATCCAACGTCGCCCCCGAGCGTAACCCAATTACCGTGATTTTTGGTAGATCTCGCCTCTGGGTCATGATTTGTCCGGCAGCTACCCGATTGACGTTATTCCGGAGCAACGGTTGGGAGTGTGCTGAAAACGGTGTTTCGGGCTTGATCGCCAGTGCGTCTGGCGGGAAGGTTCGATGATGACGATAACAATGGGTTCTATGAGCCCCAAGAAGGAACGTCCGGAGCAGAGTGGGGAAATGAATGCCGCAACCGAGCTTGTTCGGATGGCGAAAGAGCAGGGCCTGGCATTAACAGGCCCGAATGGTCTGCTCAAACAACTCACCAAGACGGTGATTGAGACAGCCTTGAATGAGGAAATGACCGAGCATTTGGGTTATGGAAAGAATGATCCAGTCGGGCGTGAGGTGCGGCAACATTCGTAATGGAACCCGGGAGAAAACTATCCTCACGGATTCTG
>Ga0209491_10008942_pt1 | contig 12486 bp, 12 predicted proteins | sample BON02_FD_187213 | JGI IMG/M metagenome (GOLD analysis project Ga0209491, IMG submission 187213) | Freshwater microbial communities from Lake Bonney liftoff mats and glacier meltwater in Antarctica - BON-02 (SPAdes) (version 2) | ecosystem: Environmental > Aquatic > Freshwater > Ice > Glacier... | reverse complement strand
GAGCAAGAAGCAGAACAGCGGCATGCAGAAGTATTGCAGCGACTTCACGCGCTCGAAAAGAAATCGCAAGACAAAACAGCAAGAAAATACAGGTACCACGCAACACGACGAGCACGAGGTTCAGCAACACAGTCTGCCAAACGCAACAGCCACAGTAGACACAGACACAGGGACTGTATCAGCAGCAGCCCAGCACAAAAGAGACGAGATGGACGTTCCTGAGAAAGTTGCAGGCGGAAAGGTAAATGCGGAGACACAAAATGACTATGTGAGAGAGCACCGACTCGCCACCGAGCGACTGGAGCAGATACAGAGACAGAAACAACAGGAGCGCACAGCAACGTAGGCGAGATGAATACAGACGCCGAAACAATCAGAAACGAAGGTATCCGCACTCCAACAGAGGATAGATACACAACCTCATCCGGCAGGCGACACTACCGCGTGCTCACTAGATTATCATAAATGAAAGCGAGCTCTTGGGCATGATGAAACAGATGCAAAAGAGCACAACTGCGCAAGCCGCACTAGCCCACGAACAGAGTGAGACGCCTAAAAACAAGCTCAGCGAGTTGACTACGAGACTGGACGAGGTCACACAGGTGATGGAGGAGCAGCAATTCAAATTGACATGCAGGACCAAGGTAAAAGGTACAACAGAATCAGACAGCGACAAGAATCTAGAACCTACATTTAGCAGGGAGCCTACAACAATCAATATGACAAAACAAATAGGGCAGGATCACGCTACCCTCACTCGGTTCACAGGTAGCCAAGGAAACAACACTAGCGGGGAGAATGCAACCAAACACACTGACTCAGAAAAGATTGACGCAGCGCATGAGACTGTCACCCAGTACACATTTGGGCTCAGCCAGCACAAGGCGTACGGAGCAATGCATATTGGCAAGATTGTAGACGAGCAGAAACTTACTGATGACAATGCTCAAGAGATGAGCGAGAACGCCGAAGAGCAACCAGCCTTGGGCAGAGGCGATCAAGAGCAAATAAAATGGCGAACTACTGGATTGGCGTCGTGTTCGTTTTTTGGTGTTTGACAACCTGTTACTTGTGCGTAGGCATATTAATGGGACCCGAATACGCAAAGGATAGCGTGATGGATGGCGTCAATGGTATCTGGGCGGGCACGAAAGGCATACTTGAAACCCTCACCAATGCATTGTTTGATAATATGCAATGTTTAAGTGTCTCTTCTATAATAATCGTGGTACTGATGTTCAACAACAATGCTCCGCAAGGCCAACATGGGGGCGCCTGGAATGACGGCCAGAAGAATGGAAACAGTACGATTACCGGGGTCAGCAGGGACACGTACGCAGGAGCCTGAACCGCAAACTACTAATTCACAGGCGAATATAACACCTATAAGATACATAGCAACAGTGTGAATGACAGTGTATACACATACTTAAAATCAACTCAATTGAAATCTGCATGCATACGCACACATACATATATGTATACACACGAAAACATGAGTTTGCGAATTTTGTTTCATGTTCTACATCAGCGTAAGAGATATCATAAAAGGAAACAAATATATATATATATATATATATATACATATGTATACATATATAAATATATATATACGTACACAATTATACACACATACTACATATCGTACATAATACAACACCCGACATGAACACGCACTACACGTGCACACACTACATACCATAATGCGTCGCACGTGATGAAAGTGCATGTGTATGTATACAAATGTGAGTCACTACATGTGTTGTGTATCGAAAGAAAGACAGGACCAACACATGATGAAAGCGCATGTGTATGTATACAAATGTGAGTCACTACATGTGTTGTGTATCGAAAGAAAGACAGGACCAACTAACTCTTACTCCGTATGAGCATCAGCGGGGATACTAGGACGAGGTGCTCAATATGAGTCTCCTACTCCGTACACGAGTCAACGGGGATGACCGAATCTGGGGACGTGTCTCGATACTAGTGGCTCGTGACAGAAGAGACTCGAATTATAATGAGAACCGTGTTCGGTGAATAAATATCTGAAATAGAAACATGGCGTCTTCAACGCACTATTCAGGGGTCCTCCGTCCATGACCGTGACACCTCTCATATCACAAGTTGGCAGTCAGACACCATTCCCGTAGACAGGTCTGGCGACAGCACTTCCTTCAACACCCGATACATTTCATGCGAAAACGATTTATTCAGTGGCCCCTCCAATCATCGGATGTCGGAGTGCGCGGCAGCGATCAGCCGTGACAGTAGACTTTGTATCCCGATGATGCATTGTTTCAAATTCCCATTCCAAGTATCCAGATTGCCCCTGTTTTATTTGGTCATTGCCATCACAGAATCCTCACCAGTTCTCGTCTTGTGACTGAATTCCAGATGAAGCGTACAGTCTTCGGGATGTGTCAAATCAGAAGGCCGGACCACATCCCACTGGAACATGTGAGATGGCCGCATACATTAGGATTGCGAGCATTCATAGCGCCAGTGGTATCTGGATTCTGGCCCATGCATACACAATGGGCATCCCTGATCGTCAATGTTGTTGGTGAAAGTAGCTCCCGAGCAATGCTGGGTGGGAGAATTAAGGGTGGACTTGAGCCCCTTGAAAAAGAAATCCACGAGATCTTAGGTTCGAAACTTGAGGATCGATTTTCCAACCCTTTTTTTGATCTGGTACAAAAAACGAGGCAGGTTCTGCTTCGGCTTGGTAATTTATGTAAGGGCCCGCGGACACTGCAAAAGTTCCCGCAGAAGTGCCTGAAGATTGCGGGGTGTCAACAGTGCGCTGTTTATGGTTCCCGACCTCTGATCGCCTCCAAACCTGGCTTATCCCCCCTGGAACGACCTGGTCTAGACAAATCACGAGTCAACCATAGTCTGGCGCAACTTGCCCCTTTATTACATATTATATTGACTCGGACTGCAAAAGGTTTGGAGGCGATCAGAGGTCGGGAACCATAAACGGCGCACTTTTGACACCCCGCAATCTTCAGGCACTTCTGCGGGAACTTTCGCAGTGTCCGCGGGCCCTTACATAAATCACCAAGCCGAAGCAGAACCTGACTCGTTTTTTGTACCAGATCAAAAGAAGGGTTGGAAAATCGACCCTCACTTTTCGAACCAAAGATCTTGTTAATTTCATTTTCAAGGTGTTCAGGTCCACCCTTTTAACAAAAAACTGAGAATGTGTTAAAAATATGTAATCGTTGAAAATGTGTAATGGTTGAAATTTCTAAATATATATTTATATATGTATAGTCGCCCATACCAGCCCGAAATAGCAAGTACCAGCCCGAGGTACTTGCTTAAGGGTGGACCTGAACCCCTCGAACATGAAATCAACGAGATCTTGGGTTCGAAACGTGAGGACCAATTCGAGGGGTTCAGAAGTCCATCCACCCTTAAAATAAATCGCACTATGCTCACACAGACGGCACCAAAAAAACACTTTTTAATGAATCGCACTGTTCTTTTGCTTTCTAGCCCGCTTTCTTTTTAACTCGCTTTGCACTCTTGCTTCATAGCTCGATTTCTGCTCTTTCTTTCTAGCTCGCTTTGTGCTTTTGCTTTCTAGCTCGCTTTCTGCTTTTGCTTTCTAGCTCGCTTTCTGCTCTTTCTCTCTAGCTCGCTTTCTGCTCTTTCTTTCTTTTTACTTTCTTCCTTTCTTTCTTTCTACTCTCTAACATGGTACGTTTTGAGTTGCAAAAGTCAGACAGATGGGAAAAAGAAAATATAGTATAAAAAAATAAATTACACTGTTTTAAAACAAAATTATACATGCTTTTGCAAAGTTTTTGTCAGAACCATCGTTCTGCATCTTGAGTGTACTTGCGACTTTGGCTTTGTATCGTTGGCGCATGAGGCACAACAACTAGAGCAGCTTGACTTCTAGTGAGCCGTCTTGATCATCTGCCAAGGTAATCACCGTATTTGGGTCCCACTGTTCTTGGAAGACCGGAAATGGCTTCACAATCTTTGGCTGACGCAACTTTGTGGTCATCATGCTGCACTTTTCCACAACGCGTTTTGGCAATGGCTGTTGAATGTGTATAAATCCGTCAATGTTGGGTGGGCGGTGACCTATCTTTCGGTCCACCGTCCAATCACCCCAGTAGTCTTCTCCCATCCAGTGACGCACAACCTCAGTCAAAAGATTATTGAAGAAATCTTTTTGTGTCTGGGGTGCCGATCTCCCAACGTAGCAGTTCTGACCAACAGTCTCCGCCTCACCACGGTATGATTCTTGTGTCAGGGTCCAGATAGAGTTCCAATCTTTGCCTTCAGACTGTGAAATTTTCTGAGCATACACTTCAGTTGCTTCAGTCCGTTTCTTGAGGAGACCCATGCGGCTCCGCTCACTGTGGGCCTCGCTGATCAACCCTTCGCGTGCTGATGGACTCAACGAATCCCATTCGAGTCCCCTCCCTTTCAGCAGCGAAAGTATTCATACAGAGCTGGTCCATGGCCGCTGACACTATCTCTGCTCGCCCCGCAAGATCCAACAACTCCCACTCGACCACCCTTTGCAAGGTCCAAAATCTTGGCGTGGGCCTCTGGACCCACATGCCTGAGCTTGCTCATGGCCGCTGATACTGCCAGATGCAGCACAGCATACCTATTTGTGATGCTCAAAGTGTGTCAGATGGCCGAGGCAATGTGCATCAGGGTCGTGCATACACCTGGCAACGTCAACATTCAGTGTGCAGGTGCGATCAATGCATCCTTTTCGTTCGTGTCCGTGTTGTGAAATCCATTGCATGAGTCTGTGTATTTTCTGTATACTTTATACTCACTTCAGTTGCACTACAGTGATGTGCTCCGTCTGGCGAGTGCGATGTGGCCTTCTGCGGAGATCCTATCATGGCCTTGTGTGTGGTGCTGGACAAGTCGCCTTGCAGGTTGTGTTGTGTATTCATCCATTCTGCTTTGCTGTTCTGTGTCTTGCCCGTTCATTAACATCATGAATGTCTGTCTTCTATCTCAATGTGAGGTTCGTGGTGATTGCGTGTCCCGGTGCACTCCCTCTACGATTTATCCCCGCCAACAATAGGTGTGCCTCTTCTGCTCGCGCCCGACGATATTCGCCAGATGCAAATCCTTGATCGCACAGTCATGCTGCGAGCCCTAAACTTGATCCATGACGGCTTGATCAAGTTATATGCCCTCGTTCAGGCAGGTCTAATAAACAGCATCGACATAGACTTCGTCAAGGTATTTACTTGTTTCAGTGTGCGCACATTGAGTGTTTTTGATATGGTCTTCTTGCGTGCAGTGCTTACCCTTGTTGAATCTTTGAATAGATCGTTAAAGCAATCGTTATATTTCGGTGACAGTGTGCAAATATTAATTTTGGTGGTATTGTTAGGCATCCATGTGCGAGGTTAAAGTGGAAGGCGGACGGACACCCACACTGGAGACGATAGAGAATGTACATGGAGACCAGCACGCACCTTGTGCACATTATAATCATTTTTATTTGAGAACCAGAACGCAAAAAGAACCCCGAATTCTCTTTTTCTCTTGCTGTCGTGCTCACGCCCGCTGCGACTGTCAAAGATGCACAAACATAGACGCAGTGCCTGAAATAGATAGACATTAATGGAAGCAGACTCGGACACAGACTGCAAAGCCCAAAGGTCCCAGTATTGATTGCACCGCTGTGTCGTCGGATTTACGCGCACGGATTTACGCACATTCAACAGCCATTGCCAAGCAGAGCAGTGAAAACGTGTAGCATGGTCAAACAAAAATTGCGATTGTAGATTGTGACGCCATTCCCGGTCTTCGAAGAACACTGGGACCCGAACACGGTGATTACTCCGGCAGATGATCACGGCGGCACACTCGAAGTCACACTGCCCGAGTTGTTGTGCCTCACGCTCAAGAATTACAAAGACAAAGTCACAAAAACACTCAATATGAAATTCGTCCAAAAGCTTTGCAGTGCGGTACTAAGCCTGAATAGCTGGCAGGAAAGTTCCGGATGTGTGCAAAGTCGTCATTTCAGTCGCAAATTGTTTCCTCTTCCGTTGTTAGGGATGAGATTTTGGAATTGCAGTGCAGTTCAAGCATAAACCAATTGGACATGTGGGCAGAGGAGGAATCAGAAAGACATAGTACACGAAGATGACTTGAAAGAAGCAATTCAGAATCAGATTGGATACAACCGATTTTCTTCTGTCGGTTGAATCAAAATACAATGAAATAACCCTCTCCACCGCATTAAAATTCCGACCGAATTTTTTTTTAGAAATGAAGCTTTTTCAACCAAAACCAGCAACTGCTTAACAAAGTAGAGCCTTTTGAAAGCATGCTTCGGGCATTGTTGATAGCACAATGCCCGTACAAATTGTCTTCTTTTCTCGATCTTAAAAATGGTTCTAACAGGTTCCGACTGTTTGCATGTGATTTCCGACTGTTTCGATTCTTTTTTTCGAGATCTGCATGCTTTTCGAAAGTGGCCCCCCCCGAAATTTTGCAAAGTTGAGTAAAATATTATGGAAAATCTGAAGGTTTTGGAAAAGAATTTCGGTGGACTAAATTCAATGCGGTGGACAGGGTAAGTGGGTGGCAGAACAAACAAAACAAACAAACAGCAGCTGAAAATGTTGAAATTTATATATGTATATATACACATATATATATAAATACATATATACATATATATTGTGCGCCCGCTGCTATGATTGCCCAGAAACGTGATACATTGTCTTTATCTGCGTCGAACAATACACATGCTGCAGACAGGCGCCGTGGCTTTTCTGGAGCTGTGTTATAACAGGATCCCACCAGACTGCTATGCGCGTGAAGATCCCGGACACTCAAGGGCGAGCAAGTATGTCGGATGTGTCGAGATGTGCACTTGGGTACTGTTAATGGGCAATACCGAGGCGCAGTCCGGAGAAGCTAGGCAAATTCTGAGACGCACTTTCGTAAATCTTTGACACTTCCTTCCTATGCGAATGGCCGATGTATGCAGTTTTCCAACTTGTGTTCAAGGTGGTCTCATCGTCGTCTACCGTCATTTCCTGATCTTGCAATGCAATTACTGTTCTTTAGAGAATTTGACAGGGTACAACCAGACCTCATGACATGCTTTTCCCCTTGGTTTCACATGGTACAGAAGCCACGTCCCGGCATCTGACCCTGTAGGCGGGGGGGGGGGATACCCACTTCAGGTTGATTGCCGCAGAGTCTGTATTAATTTCCATTTTGAACATTTCTTGGCAAGCAGTTGCTCACACTTTGTCAAATGCACATGCTCAGGTGGACTGTTGGGCACCTTCAAATTCTGAATAATGCACTTACCTGTCACACCCCTGTTTTCTGGATGCATCAGTGTACAGACAGGACGAAAGTTTCGTTTTGATTGACGAGCATTGTGACCATGGTAAATGCTGAGGTCTGTGACTACAGCCCCGGTAGTGTCTCTGCTTGAAGGTCAAACATGATCAGTCCCATGTCATTTCTGTTCTTCTGTCCCATGTGACATGTAATCTGCCATCATCTGGCAGTGTGTTTCTTACCGATTCATGAATGGAGCATGTTGAGTTGCTTTTCGGGCACACGACTCGCGCATTCTGCCACGAGGCTTCCTGGTCCTTGTTCAGTCCGATCCAAACTATGTCCGGATGCATGAGCAGTACTTAGCACGATAAGTACTGGGCCGTCTCTTCGTTGTTGCAGTTGCTGAATGTGAGACGCAACTTCAGTTGCATAACAAGATAAGCCAACCAAGGGAGCAATGACGAACAAATCCTCTTCTCAGAGAAGCATAGAGGCTTTCTAAACAAATAAATAGTCAATTTTCCTTTTGAACGTTTTTAGTCAAGACAAAAACTTCAACACGCAAAAGTCATGAGGTGTTCTCGTAAACAATGGACTTGAGCACAAGATGGCAGCGACCATCACTCAAGCAAATGTTTGCCAACTACATACGCCAGGGATTGAGGGCTCTCATCCCTTGCCTCTGTTTTTTTCTGATGATCTTATTTGAGAAACATTGTGCCCTTGCCAGATCAGTTATTTTTTCTCTGCAAGACTGTCAACGGCACATGTTGCAACGAGAAGAAATGACAGCAACACACAGCCTTCACATTGTGACTCATTTTCACCCTTCAGTGCAAAATGCTGGGTGCATAAGTGGCCATCAAATGGTGACTTGTCACCAATACTGGGTAGACTCTAGCGGACGTTCTACAAGACAACTTTGCTCGTACTTACTTACCCATGTGAGATGCAACATCATCATTGAAGATGAACTCCCCCCGCGGGTTGGTTTGCATAAGAGTGGTTGGCTTGCATGCACCTTTTGATAAAACCGCGCACAGCATCTAAAAGGCGAAGGATGTTCCGGACTTATGGAGAGACAAAAGAGGGGCGTGTTAGCAGTGAGGACTTGTAGTTGTAGTTCTATCTCTCAAAATAAGTTTCTTGTCCCCCCCTCTAGTTGCTTATCTGCCTGATGAAGCTTCTCGTATCTACTCCTTACTCCTTATAAGTTCCTGGTTACTGGTCATTTCTGATAAAGTTCCTGGAAGCTTATCTGATTAGTTATTACACACTTATCAACCTTAGCACAGAGAACAACCTTTGTTGTCAAACAATCTCTCTTCTAGTGGTCGCGACTCGCGATGTCCAAGAACAGGCTATCCTCTTAAATCGTATAAATGATAAGACTGCAGGTCTCTCGTTTCCAGACTGTCTCCCCCTCCCCAGAAGTGGGAAGAAAGGAAGGAGTCGTTTGACATGAGGCTCGTACGGGTGGAAGGTGGCTTAATGTGAGACGCAACTTCAGTTGCATAACAAGATAAGCCAACCAAGGGAGCAATGACGAACGAACCTCTTCTAAGAGAGGTATAGAGGCTTTCTAAACACATAAACAGTCAATTCTCCTTTTGAACGTTTTTAGTCATGATAAGAACTAAACACGCAAAAGTCATGAGGTGTTGTCGGAAACAATGGACTTGAGCACAAGATGGCAGCGGCCATCACTCAAGCACATGTTTGCCGGGAGTGAGGGTGCTCGTGCTCATCCCTTGCCTCTGTCTTTTTCTCCTCCCACCCACCCCAGACAATTGCAAGGCTGCAAACTTTGGATTCAACGGAAAGAATGGTGGATTGCCGGTGTCTCAAAATTCCATGGATGTACAATGGATACACCCGGAAAGGTGTTTCAACTCACCGCTCTCGCGCAGGCAAAACCCGGACCATAGACCACGAAATGGCGGATGGCCGGACAAAGGATCATGCCGCGTTTTCCAGGGAAACGCCGCATCATCTGTGACCATTGCAAATCTCCGCCCCGCTCTGTGGAGTTCGGCGCCAGTGGCAATGAAGGAGACTCAGAAGGACAAGTCGACAAAGCACGAAGAGTGTTCCAAGGACGGCGAAAACGCTAAATAGAAGGATCATGTCGTGTTTTCCCCGGGAAACGCTACATCATCGTGGTCAAATAAAATACCCGTCCTGTTCTGAGGAACACGGCGCCGGTGGCAACCAAAGCAGTAAGGGCGTTTCCAGGACCCCGTGTGCTCCTCATGCATCTGTGGATTGCCGACGTCTAATCTGGTAACCTCTTCTCTTGAGGACTGTTCACAAGCGCAAAGACAGTCTGAAGACACACAGTGAGTGGGCATGGTAGACTCCCAGAGTCTCCACCGTAACGCACGACCTGACGACTGCGCCAGCGCGACGTGGTCGGCAGTCGTCTCAACTAACTGTTTTCAACCGACAGCCGAGAATCGTGTGTTTTATACCCTCGCCGTAGGTCATTGCATTGTATGTAGTGCGAACTTGCTTGTCTCTCATCTTATGTTTGAAAGCGGATGTTCACCAAGGCGCATGGAACTGACAAGATATACACCAAGTTGTCTCGCCCGCCTTTTCCCTTAAAAAAATGTGCCATTTGGTTGAAGAAAAGTCACACCTGGTAGTATCTTCCTCAGAAAACAAATGCCACTGTGAGATGGACGCAGGGAGGGGACCACCCAAGACGCAGGCGAGAAACTCATAACCCGTCATTATAATTGAAGATGCACCATTGAGTTCTCACCAAACAAATGTCTTGCGTGACAAATCTTCCCCAGAAGAATATTGTGGTCTCAGACAGTCGAACATTGTATGTCCTTCCGTATCTTATTTGAAAGACTGCAATTAGTACTGCAAGGAACAGGTACCCCCCTCGCCAGTTCAGTCGCATCTTCTGTGAAAAAACGCAACTAGCATAAAGGTGTGACAAGGAAAATACCCTCATCTGTTTGAGTTGTCCCCCTCACACTCATGAGGAAAGGACTACACACCACGTCATCTCCTAAATCTCGCAATACTTCCAAAGTAATCCGAGAATACGCTGAAACGACATTTTTCCAACAATCATGAATGTCACTAAGACGCATCGTGTCGTTGAAATGTCTTGTCACACCCTCTTCACAAGAATACCATCCTACAGAGTCGCAATGTTCTGATTGTCCATTTTTATTTGTTCAGATTCAGATGATGTAGGACCCGTCAATCTTCTCAGGATGTTCTCAGGATGTGACTTTTCAGTGTTGGAATTCACTTGATATGTATATCCAGTTCGCCTATCCAGTTCGCCGACGCTCTCCTTGAGTCAGGATACACAAAGTACGTGAAAATCAGGTGGCGTTCGCATATTGCGCGTTTCATACATTTTCAGATGTGGTGATGTCCGAAGGAATCAAGGATAGGAAACCCGCAATTTCCTTAGATGACAGCGAAGCCAGATTGAAGATGATACAATCAAATTACACCCTTGCGTGTCGAAAGATGTGCACGTCTGTTGCGCGCCTGGACCATCATAATAATACCAGACACGCGCCGCTGTCGAGACTTGCCAGACCCCCTTTCTAGCCAAAAATTTTGATCACTAGAGTCATCTCACCTGGTATCATCCTTTCCAGAAGACTGATAAAGAGAAGGAGTCAAAGGCGGGCCTTTGTCGAGAATACGGCACAAAGATCATGCCGATTTTATCCGGGAAAATCATCCATGGTCCATGTAAATCTCCGCCCCACTCTGTAGAACGCGCACCGGTCGCAATCAAGGCGAGAACGACAAGTCTCCGGAGTACGAAAGGCGCTCCAAGGACGGTAGAAAGTGAAATCGAAGGATATACCGTGTTTCCCCTTGGGAACGCAGCATCATCAGTGACCATAACAAATCCCCGTACTACTCTGAGGAGTATGACGCTAGTGGCAACCAAGGTGGAAAGGGCAAGGCATCCGAATGCGAATGTAGTCCAGGACCCCGCGGGTTCTTCGTGCGATGGCAGATCATTAATGTCTCACCCGGTATCTGCTCTTGTTGTTGAAGACTGCTCACCAGCGTGAGACAGATAGAGACAGGAGGTCACTCGAAGAAATCCCCATGAGTCACACTACACGGTGAGTTATGGACTACAGGAGTCTCCGCCATTTAGATCCTCAAGATTGCACCAGCGTGACGCTGTCAGTAGTTGTGTCAAACCAACTGTTTTCAACTAACATCTGCAAATCGGCTGTTTTGCCCTCGTGTAATAGGCCTTTTTTTGGTCGCAGTGTGCACCAGATTGTCTGTCATGACGTTTGGGTGGTCGCCAGTGAGGGAGACACGTCTATTCTTTCTTTCTTTCTTTGGGTGTGAAGACCCAATCAATCACCGGACTAAGCGGATAGCGAGCGCCCAATTAACCACTTAGGACCCAAATAACTGTCCCGGACCGGAGGACAAGGGGCCCACCTGAATTTACAGCCGACCCTTCGAGTCCCCTGCGAGTGGGTAAAACAGCTCAAATTTTTGGTGGGCTGGCATGTATTCTCGGGCTAACCAACCTCCACAATCAATCTCCCTAACTACCAAGAAACGTAGCGCCCAGGTGAAGTGTGTGTGTGTGTGTGCGTATACACACACTTACACCCACCCCACATAAACTCCAAGCCCGTGAAAAAATAGAAAAAATACAGACCATAATTCTATCTTCCTCATTTCAAAAATATCGGCTCACGCCAGCAACAAGCATAGTGTAGCTGAACCACCCCACCCTCGTCCCCAAACGCTAATGAAAAAACTGCGCGTACACGAGCGCATGTGTACACCCTGCGGAGAGTGTATTCGCAAATGTGTACACTGAGAAAAATCAAAAAAAAATCAGAGAAACAAAAAAATATGGAAGCCCGGAAGCGCCCGGCTCGAAGACACTCCCACGATGGACCTTTGACATAAAGGCATACACACACACATGTAGACCAAAAAATAGAAATAGAACAAAACACAAATCCGTAAACACGCAACGTGGATGTACAGAACAACAACACTAAATCACAATTAATTGTGTATTTTTAAAAGGAAATTATCAATTACACTCGGTGGGGGGGATTTGGAGTTTTAGTACCAGACCTCGACATCGGGTACAAAACGGCGAAACCCCGAGGTGCAAAAGATGAGCTAATTTCCTCTGCCATAATT
>Ga0209491_10008940_pt1 | contig 12489 bp, 7 predicted proteins | sample BON02_FD_187213 | JGI IMG/M metagenome (GOLD analysis project Ga0209491, IMG submission 187213) | Freshwater microbial communities from Lake Bonney liftoff mats and glacier meltwater in Antarctica - BON-02 (SPAdes) (version 2) | ecosystem: Environmental > Aquatic > Freshwater > Ice > Glacier... | reverse complement strand
TATTATAATATAAAGTATTTGCATTAAAAATATATAGTATTTACAATTCGCCCAGTTTAGAATATAAAGTATTTACAATTCGCCCACGTTAGAAAGTATTGTATTCATATTATAATATAAAGTATTTACAATTCGCCCAGTTTAGAATATAAAGTATTTACAATTCGCCCACATTATAATATAAAGTATTTGTATAAAAAATATATAGTATTCATATTTAGCCAGTGTTATAAAGTAAAGTATTTACAATTCGCCCAGTTTAGAATATAAAGTATTTACAATTCGCCCACGTTAGAAAGTATTGTATTCATATTATAATATAAAGTATTTGCATTAAAAATATATAGTATTTACAATTCGCCCAGTTTAGAATATAAAGTATTTACAATTCGCCCACGTTAGAAAGTATTGTATTCATATTATAATATAAAGTATTTACAATTCGCCCAGTTTAGAATATAAAGTATTTACAATTCGCCCACATTATAATATAAAGTATTTGTATAAAAAATATATAGTATTCATATTTAGCCAGTGTTATAAAGTAAAGTATTTACAATTCGCCCAGTTTAGAATATAAAGTATTTACAATTCGCCCACGTTAGAAAGTATTGTATTCATATTATAATATAAAGTATTTGCATTAAAAATATATAGTATTTACAATTCGCCCAGTTTAGAATATAAAGTATTTACAATTCGCCCACGTTAGAAAGTATTGTATTCATATTATAATATAAAGTATTTGCATTAAAAATATATAGTATTTACAATTCGCCCAGTTTAGAATATAAAGTATTTACAATTCGCCCACGTTAGAAAGTATTGTATTCATATTATAATATAAAGTATTTACAATTCGCCCAGTTTAGAATATAAAGTATTTACAATTCGCCCAGTTTAGAATATAAAGTATTTACAATTCGCCCACATTATAATATAAAGTATTTGTATAAAAAATATATAGTATTCATATTTAGCCAGTGTTATAAAGTAAAGTATTTACAATTCGCCCAGTTTAGAATATAAAGTATTTACAATTCGCCCACGTTAGAAAGTATTGTATTCATATTATAATATAAAGTATTTACAATTCGCCCAGTTTAGAATATAAAGTATTTACAATTCGCCCACATTATAATATAAAGTATTTGTATAAAAAATATATAGTATTCATATTTAGCCAGTGTTATAAAGTAAAGTATTTACAATTCGCCCAGTTTAGAATATAAAGTATTTACAATTCGCCCACGTTAGAAAGTATTGTATTCATATTATAATATAAAGTATTTGCATTAAAAATATATAGTATTTACAATTCGCCCAGTTTAGAATATAAAGTATTTACAATTCGCCCACGTTAGAAAGTATTGTATTCATATTATAATATAAAGTATTTACAATTCGCCCAGTTTAGAATATAAAGTATTTACAATTCGCCCAGTTTAGAATATAAAGTATTTACAATTCGCTCACGTTAGAAAGTATTGTATTCATATTATAATATAAAGTATTTGCATTAAAAATATATAGAATTCATATTTAGCCAGTGTTAGAAATTATTGTATTTACAATTCGCCCAGTTTAGAATATAAAGTATTTACAATTCGCCCACGTTAGAAAGTATTGTATTCATATTATAATATAAAGTATTTGCATTAAAAATATATAGTATTTACAATTCGCTCACGTTAGAAAGTATTGTATTCATATTATAATATAAAGTATTTGCATTAAAAATATATAGAATTCATATTTAGCCAGTGTTAGAAATTATTGTATTTACAATTCTCCCAGTTTAGAATATAAAGTATTTACAATTCGCTCACGTTAGAAAGTATTGTATTCATATTATAATATAAAGTATTTGCATTAAAAATATATAGTATTTATATTTCGCCAGTGTTAGAAATTATTGTATTTACAATTCGCCCACGTTAGAATATATAGTATTTATATTTCGCCAGTGTTATAAAGTAAAGTATTTGCGATTCGCCCAGTTTAGAATATAAAGTATTTGCGATTCGCCCACGTTAGAAAGTATTGTATTCATATTTTATTTATTTTTATAATATGTATTATGTTTTACTTATTATAATGCTAATATATTGTAGTAAATAATAGTATATTTATAAAAAAATGATAATCCATTAATATAAGAAGTAAATAATTATATATTATAACAATAATATAATGGCTATTGAATTCTATAAGATTAAAGAAAATTATAAGAAATTAGAATATATTAATGATTATACATCAGGAGTTATAAAGAATGTATATGAAAATAATCATTGGGACTTGAAATTATTATTTAGAGAATATATTGAACATTGTAAAGAGTTGGGTAAAGAATGTAAAATTGCTTGGGATAATGATATACAATATCTTGATTATAAATGGGACAATATTAATGCCAGTGAAATAATAAAAAACAAAATTATTCTAAAAGATTTTGCAGAAGGGAGTTATAAATCATTATATACGATTGATAAAAAAGATAATAGTATAAGCACAGAAGAAAGTTATGCTAAAAGAATAGCATTCTTTGTTAAAACATTTCCTTGTTTTTACAAATATAAAAATACTGATGATTTGTCATGGGTTGCTATCAATAATAAAGAATTGTTATCAGAAATAATGAAATATCATAATGATAAAAAAAGGTCTATATCGACTATAAATAAGGATCTCAAGGCTATGGTACGTGTTATTAAACTTCTCGTGGGAGAAGATAATGAATTAAGATTTAAATTTTCAGCATTACAAATAGCATTCACGGATATTGAAAATAATAGAGATGATGAGAATATTATTGCAACTGATAATGAAAAAAAACAATTTGTTAGTTATGAAAAACTTCTTGATATTTGTCAAAAATTAAAAGATGATTATGATAATGATATTAAATTATATCCTACGATAGATAGAAATAATGGATTAAAACATTCAAATAAAGTTTTTCAAAAACATCAAATACTTTTAGCATTAGCATTAAATGTATGGGATTATCCATTGCGACACGAGAAATATAGTATGGATATAGTAAATGATGAAAATGTATTAAAAGATGGTGTTAATTATATTATTATAAAACAATTACAAAAAGAAGGTAAGTATTCTAAAAATATCAAGTTTGTTTTCAATGAAATAGTAAAAGGACACAAATCTATATCATATAATATTGAAAGTAAGCTTATTACAGAACATAATAAAGAATTGTGTTCTCTCATTAAATATTCATTAGAAACATATCCTCGTCCATATCTATTTATTGGTAAGGATAACTGGGAGAGACAAAAGTTTAATAAAGCAACTGTACAAACTATATGTATATGGTTGAAGGATATATCAGATATTAAAAACATATGTATAGATGGTATGCGTAGTGCTTTTGTATCATATTATTATCCAAAAATAAATAATAGACAAAAAGAAATATTGAAAACAAGAATGAGAACATCAAAAGATGTAATAGAAAGGTCTTATCTTAAATATGAAAATACAGAAGAACCTTTAGAACCTAATGTAATTGTAGAAGAAGTTAATGAAATTATAGAACATAATGTTATAGAAGAAACTAATGAAATTGTAGAACATAATGTAATAGAAGAAGAAACTAATGAAATTGTAGAACATAATGTAATAGAAGAAGAAACTAATGAAATTGTAGAACCTAATGTAAATGTAGAACCTTTAAAAGCGAATGTTGAAGAAAATATTGATATCCATGAAGCAAGTAAAAGAAATTATAAATTATGGTACGCTAAAAATAAAGCTAAAAAGTTAGAATATAATAAAAATCGTATTATTAATCCAGAAATAAAGCAACGCGTTATATTAAATTATCTTAATACTGGAAAAGCACAATTTAATAACTATAAACAGAGCACTGTAGATAAATATGGTATTTATGTAGAAAATGGTAAATACTATGGTAGAGTATTAAATAATGTTTAATATAATGGATATTCTATATATTCTTAAAGATTGGCGAAATAATGTTAGGAATGATAAAGAATAAAATGAGTACATAATCTTTTTATTATAAGAGAATGTAGAAAATGTTAAAAGTTATAGAATTAAATAATTATGTGCTACGCTACTCAAAAATGTATTCTTAAAGATTGGCGAATTTGTTATAAATAATGATGTTAAATAAAATGAGTACATAATCTTTTTATTATAAGAGAATGTAGAAAATGTTAAAAGTTATAGAATTAAATAATTATGTACTCAAAAATGTATTCTTAAAGTTTTGCGAAAGATTGTTTAGAATTGTATCAAACTAAATGAGAACATAATCTTTTTATTTTGAAGAATATATAGAAAATGTTAAAAGTTATAGAAATAAATAATTATGTACTCAAATTGTATTCTTAAAGATTGGTGAAAGATTGTTTAGAATGGTATCAAACTAAATGAGTACATAATCTTTTTATTATAAGAGAATGTAGAAAATGTTAAAAGTTATAGAATTAAATAATTATGTGCTACGCTACTCAAAAATGTATTCTTAAAGATTGGCGAATTTGTTATAAATAATGATGTTAAATAAAATGAGTACATAATCTTTTTATTTCAAGAATTTATAGAAAAGTATAAAAGTTATAGAAATAAATAATTATGTACTCAAATGGTATTCTTAAAGATTGTCGAAAGATTGTTATGAATAATGCTACTTAAGGAAAATAGTACATAATTATTTATTTTCAAGAGAATGTAGAAAAGTTTAAAAGTTATAGAATTAAATAATTATGTACTCAAAAATGTATTCTTAAAGTTTTGCGAAAGATTGTTTAGAATGGTATCAAACTAAATGAGTACATAATCTTTTTATTTCAAGAATTTATAGAAAAGTATAAAAGTTATAGAAATATATTATTATGTGCTACGCTACTCAAATTGTATTCTTAAAGATTGTCGAAAGATTGTTATGAATAATGCTACTTAAGGAAAATAGTACATAATTATTTATTTTCAAGAGAATGTAGAAAAGTTTAAAAGTTATAGAAATAAATAATTATGTACTCAAAAATGTATTCTTAAAGATTGTCGAAAGATTGTTTAGAATGGTATCAAACTAAATGAGAACATAATCTTTTTATTTCAAGAATTTATAGAAAAGTATAAAAGTTATAGAAATAAATAATTATGTACTCAAAAATGTATTCTTAAAGTTTTGCGAAAGATTGTTAGGAATGGTGTTAAATAAAATGAGTACATAATCTTTTTTTTCCAAGAGAATATATAGAAAAGTTTAAAAGTTATAGAATTAAATAATTATGTGCTACGCTACTCAAAAATGTATTCTTAAAGATTGGCGAAAGATTGTTTAGAATGGTATCAAACTAAATGAGTACATAATCTTTTTTTTCCAAGAATATATAGAAAATGTTAAAAGTTATAGAAATAAATAATTATGTGCTAGGCTTTTCAAATTGTATTCTTAAAGATTGTCGAAAGATTGTTTATAATGGTATCAAACTAAATGAGAACATAATCTTTTTATTTCAAGAATTTATAGAAAAGTATAAAAGTTATAGAAATAAATAATTATGTACTCAAAAATGTATTCTTAAAGTTTTGCGAAAGATTGTTAGGAATGGTGTTAAATAAAATGAGTACATAATCTTTTTTTTCCAAGAGAATATATAGAAAAGTTTAAAAGTTATAGAATTAAATAATTATGTGCTACGCTACTCAAAAATGTATTCTTAAAGATTGGCGAAAGATTGTTAGGAATGGTGTTAAATAAAATGAGTACATAATCTTTTTTTTCCAAGAGAATATATAGAAAAGTTTAAAAGTTATAGAAATAATTAATTATGCGCTACGCTACTCAAATGGTATTCTTAAAGATTGGCGAATTTGTTATAAAGAATGATAATAAATAAAATGAGTACATAATCTTTTTTTCCAAGAGAATGTAGAAAAGTTTAAAAGTTATAGAAATAAATAATTATGCGCTACGCTACTCAAATTGTATTCTTAAAGATTGGTGAATTTGTTATAAAGAATGATAATAAATAAAATGAGTTCAAATTATATTTTTTTCCAAGAATATATAGAAAATGTTAAAAGTTATAGAAATAAATAATTATGTGCTACGCTACTCAAATGGTATTCTCAAAGGTTTTGCAAAATATTGTTATGAATAATGCTACTTAAGGGAAATAGTACATAATTAATTAATTTTAAGAATATATAGAAAAGTTTAAAAGTTATAGAAATATAAAATATACGCTTACGCTACTCAAATGTAATCTTAAAGATTGTCGAAAGATTGTTTAGAATGATGTTAAATAAAATGAGTAGAAAAGCCTATAATCTTTTTATTTCCAAGAATATATAGAAAAGTTTTAAAGTTATAGAAATAAATAATATACGCTTACGCTACTCAAATGTAATCTTAAAGATTGTTTAACATAATACCTATAAAGCAGTACAAATTCTAATCTTTCCTCGTTAGATTTGAAAAGATATATAAAACGTCTTATAATAGATTTATCTTTGGTTTTAATAAAATCTGATACATCATTTATTTTTTTAATAGGTATTGATAGAATAAGTTTTAATATTCTAATAGTAAAAATGATAATAATATTAAGTAGTTTTCGTTGTTATATAACAAGTCCTTTTTTAATATTTTGAAGTTCGTTGTAAGCCTCCTTACGAGATTGATAATATTCGCGAGCTTGTAGTTTCTTTTTTTCTTTAAATACTGGATTAGTGCTATATTTGTTATTATTAATTTCATTAACTCTTGTATAATTTTTTTGTTTTTGTTCTAATGTAATCGGGATTTTTGTTTTAACTATAATTGGTACAACTTCTGTTATAATGTTATTTAATTCATTATTGTTTATAATAGGATTAAAATTAACATTAGACATTATATATCTTGTTATATTACATTATAAATGTAGTTATTGTTTAAGTGCGATTTTTGGTAATCTTACAACAGTTATTTATAAGTGGTTTCGTATATCTTAATGTGTTTAATAGTATTTTTATTCAATGTACTGGGGTAATACGATAGTTTCTTTTTTAAATCATAAAAACAACCTAATTTTTTTAAAGCATCTCTATATTTATACTCGCTTTCAAAGTAGATACGTATGTAGGACATTAATTTAATTTTAAAAATACTTTCTTTATCTAATGCTGTATTATACGAGTAATTATAAGTATCATCGTTCCATTTACAACCTAAATATTCTAATCTATATTTATTTTTGTACTCGCTTTCAAAGAATATATCTTGAAATTGAATGGGTATAGATATTAAAAAATATTCGTTGTAATGATGTATAACCTCTTTTTTATCAATTTTCAAATCTGGATGGATTGGATTACAATGTGATGATATATTATTTAATAACAAAATAATTTTTGTTGTTTTTTTTGTGATATAGTAAGTTTTATTATTGCTAATTTCTGATAATTGATTAGATAGTTCAACTGTATTTTCAATATTTTTTAAAAAATGTAATTCTTTCAAATCTTTAATATAAGATGTAGTTATTAAATTATCTATTTTATATAAAACATTATCAACGCGATTTGAATAATTGAATAAATTGTTTTGATGGCTTTTAGGTATTTTTTTTTTGATAATGCTTTTATTATCTTGTTTAATTTTTTGACATTCTATATAACCTTCTTTGAATAAAATTATATTATTATCAATAATAGATTTGATTTTTTTAGTTATATCAATAAAGAATATAATAATGTTTTTAAATGTAGGTGGAATTTTAAATATTGTTAAAAAACTTTCTTCTATATTTTTCATCATAAAAATATTTTGTTTATTTAAATTATCGTGGAAAATCTCATTTTTTTTTAGATTAATACAATGATGTTTATTACTAATATAATTTTTCAAATAGTATAATAACTTATTTTTAAAACACGGAATATTAACATTATTATAATCTTCAAAAATTATATTTAAATCATCTAATGTATATTTAGTTTCCATTAGTTTTTCATATTTTTCATTAATACTTACAAAAGACTTTTTGATATTATTAACTACATTAACATTATCATCAAAAGTTTCTTTAAGTTCTGGGGTAATATTATTAGTTAGTATATCATTAAGTAAATACTCGTTTGTATCTTCTATTATTTTATCAAAGTTATAATTATTTATATCAAATAAATTACCAAATCTGGTAATTAGTTCTCTTGATGTACTTACAATAGATAATTTTAAATACGATATATCTCCCTTATCATAATATATATCTTTTAATGAAACTTTGTATAAAAAAGTATCTAACTTATCAATATAAATATCCACATTTTTATAGTCTATAACTTCAGGGTTAATATCTACAATATATTTTTTTCTTTTTTCAGTTATATTAATAAATAAATCTTGTCTTATAAAGTATTCGTTGCCATTTTTCACAATATTGTTATTTTTTAACATTGAAAAATCTAAAATATAAACTGTTCGTTTTTTTGTATTATTAACTAAAAAGAAATCTAATGATGGTAATTTCTTCAATATATATATATTATAATAATCATTAAAAATACATTCTTCACCATTAGTGATCCAATATTTATTTTTTAGTGTTCCAACCCGTAATAACAATGTCCATTTCATTAAAAATTCATTGTCTATATTTTTTTTATATTTTTTGCTTTCGCTACAACTACTATTTTTAGGATGACTAAAAAAAGAAGTTATTCTGTACCTACCAGCAACACATCTTTTTAAAATAACTTTATCATCACAGATTGTATCATCATTTTTTAAACCACAACACTTATAATACACATTATCAGGTGTTGTCTTCTTATCTTCTTCTGTTGAAAAAACCATTGTATCTGTTCCATCGTCCATTAAAGCAGTTAGCATTATTTTTATATATTTTATATTGCTTATTTGTATTATTACAAAAATAAGCTTTATATATTATAAAGTATAATAAAAATATATAAATACTTTGTTCGTGTAATGCTGTCTATATTATAATAGTTGCTTATAATAAAATAGAGTAATTTATACAATTTTTAAAAATGGCGTATGACTTATCAACTGTAAAAAGAAGAGTTCAATTTGGTACTTACATGGAGAATTATTTGCTAACAAAATTAAATAATCAAAATCTTAATTTAAAAAAATCAGTTAATACCTATTGTTTTTTTGATTTTATACGAAAAGACACATCATTACCTTTAATCGTCGTAATGAAAAGCATTATTAATAAAATACCGATGATTTGTCTTGGGTTGCTATCAATAATAAAGAATTGTTATCATAAATAATTAAATATCATAATGATAAAAAAGGTATAATTTTTAATTATTTTTTCCAGGACATTTTTATTCCTTAATATATGTTTGCATTCTAAATAGTAATATAATGTATTATTATTTAACAAACAATGTAATATCATATTATACTACTTAAGGAAAATGAGTAGCGTATCGTATAATCTTTTTATTTTAAGAATATTTAGAAACCGTAAAAGGTTGTAGGTATATATAATTATGTACTAGGCTTTTCAAATTGTATTTTTAAAGATTGGCGAATTTGTTATAAAGAATGGTATTAAATAAAATGAGTACATAATTTATTTTTTAAAAGAATATATTGAAAAGTTTGAAAGTTATAGAAATAAATAATTATGTACTCAAATGTAATCTTAAAGATTGTCGAAAGATTGTTAATAATGGTAATAAATAAAATGAGTACATAATTTATTTTTTAAAAGAATATATTGAAAAGTTTGAAAGTTATAGAAATAAATAATTATGTACTCAAATGTAATCTTAAAGATTGTCGAAAGATTGTTAATAATGGTAATAAATAAAATGAGTACATAATTTATTTTTTAAAAGAATATATTGAAAAGTTTGAAAGTTATAGAAATAAATAATTATGTACTCAAATATAATCTTAAAGATTGTCGAAAGATTGTTAATAATGGTATTAAATAAAATGAGTACATAATTTATTTTTTAAAAGAATATATTGAAAAGTTTGAAAGTTATAGAAATAAATAATTATGTACTCAAATATAATCTTAAAGATTGTCGAAAGATTGTTAATAATGGTATTAAATAAAATGAGTACATAATCTTTTTATTTTAAGAATATTATAGAAAAGTATAAAAGTTATAGAAATAAATAATTATGTACTCAAAATATATTCTCAAAAATCACACTATGAAAATAATACTGATAAAATCAAGGCACTTGTAGATAAGACAGTTCAATAAAAAATTGATTGTTAATAATATATAAGTAATTATAACTATAGACATAATGGAAGATCAACCAAAACAACCTAAAAAAATAAAGAAGGATAACCTTATTGTTGTTGATAATAAATTAAAGTTTATTGATTTATGTTGTGGTATTGGTGGATTTCATTATGCATTAAAAAAACTGGGTCATGAATGTGTTCTGGCGAGTGATATAAATGAAGAATGTAGAAAAAATTATGAAATAAATCATAAAATAAAACCTTTAGGTGATTTAACTAAAATAGATTGTCAAACTATACCACCTTTTGATATATTATGTGCTGGATTTCCTTGCCAACCTTTTTCAAAAGCAGGAGAACAAAAAGGGTTTGTAGATAATCGTGGTAATATATTTTTCGACATTTGTAAAATAATAGAATATCATAAACCAAAATATTTAATTCTTGAAAATGTTAGAAACCTTGCAACTCATGATAGTGGTAATACATGGAATGTTATTAAAAATAAACTAAATGAATTAAATTATAATACATATGATATACCTGTTATATTGAATACCCTTTATTTTGGTGTCCCACAATCAAGAGAAAGAGTTGTTATTATGTGTATAAGAAAAGATTTAGGTGAATTACCACTATTACCATCTATTTCAAAAAATAACATTAAGCAAACAACATTAGAAGATATTCTTGACGAAGATGAAAAAGTAAATAAAAAATATAATATTTCTGGAAAATTAAAAGACACTGAACAAATTTGGAACAACTTTTTAGATATTTGTTCAACTAATAATATAATTGTGCCTAAATTTCCTATATGGACTGATTGGTGGGATAATGATGGAAATAATACGAGTGTTACAAAATATAACAAAAAACTTAGTGTTATAGAAAATAAGGAAAAAATTAAAAAAGCACAAGAAGACTTTTATGAAAAATATAAAAATTGGATAGATAAAAATAGGGAGTTTTATAAAAGAAATATAAACTTATTAAAACCATGGCTTACGGAATCAAGAAATAATAAATTATGGATTGGTGCAGTAAGAAAAATGGAATGGCAAACAGGTCAAAATAATTTGAATATGAACCAAGTACTTTGGAGCCCTCGTGGTTCAGGTGTTAGAATAAAGAATACTAATTATTCGCCAACATTAGTGGCTATGGCGTCTATGATACCTATTTATGGTCCTAAGTCGAGATATTTGACACCTCAAGAGTGTGGAAAAATACAATCATTTCCAGAAGAATATATACTTCACGAGGAAGATAAAGTATCGTATAGTCAATTTGGAAATGCAGTTAATGTACTCATGATAGAAAGATGTGCAAGATTTTTGATACACGGCGAATCATTATTTGAGTTGTAATTTATATTCTTCCATAAATTTAGAGTAAAATATTTTACTACATAATCTATTTTTGCATTCTTTTTTATTATGTATAATATTTATATCATATATATAAGGATAATTTATTTTTTCCAGTTCTTTTAATATATTCCTTTTCAATTTAAGACTATCTCCTGTGTTTTTGATATAATCATTAATATTTATATTATTTTTACATAATTCGGTATTGGTTATTAAATATAACTTATCAGGAGTTAATAAAATTGTATCTTTCATATCAATATCTTTATTTATAGAACTGTTTGAATTATGTAAAGTAATATCACCAGTGCTACTATATTTAATCGAAAGTTTTTTATACTTATCTATATCTATATCAAATCTTTTAGCATTTGGTAAGTCTGAACATTTAAAACCACAAGACTTTATATAATCACCAATAATAAATTCAATACTATTACCAACATCAAATCTATTACAAGGTTCTTTTGTTCCAAACTGTTCAAATAAATATTCAATCGGATCTTTTAGTAAATTTAGATCTAACATAATTAACCCTTGCCAAAAGTCTTCATCATTATAACATTGCTTTTCAGTTATATTATTGTTTATTTCTATTTGACTGGTTGTTTGTTCCAAAGACATATTATATCCTTTTAAGTATAAATCTGTATTTAATTTATAATCAATTTTTTATGTACTCAAAATATATTCTTAAAACTTTTCTAAATAATTAATTATGTAGTCAAAATATATTCTTAATTAAATAAAGTATCCAATTTCGCCCACTTTGTATATACAATGTAATCTTATTAATTAAATAAAGTATTCTTATTTCGCCCACTTTGTATATACAATGTAATCTTATTAATTAAATAAAGTATCCAATTTCGCCCACTTTGTAT
>Ga0209491_10008938_pt1 | contig 12490 bp, 14 predicted proteins | sample BON02_FD_187213 | JGI IMG/M metagenome (GOLD analysis project Ga0209491, IMG submission 187213) | Freshwater microbial communities from Lake Bonney liftoff mats and glacier meltwater in Antarctica - BON-02 (SPAdes) (version 2) | ecosystem: Environmental > Aquatic > Freshwater > Ice > Glacier... | reverse complement strand
AAAATAACCCATAAATTATTGTAAAATCAATAAAGCATAGCTTTCACTATTCTTAAGATAATTGAAGCTCCCAGTATCCCAGCATTCAAAGGGTCTTCTACTAAAATTATTTTTAAACCTATTTTACAAAAATCCACATGAACACATACCACATGAAATACCACTTCTGCGAAATATGCTCCCGAGAGTAAGCCTACATAACCTGTTTCTACTATTGTAATTTCGACAAAAAATTATAAATTTAGTAATGGCTATAATTTTTTCATGTAATATTATTAAATTATAATCAGAGTCTATAATTTTATTTTATTTCCTAAAATTGATTTATTATATACCCTTTAATTGAACACTATTATTTTTAGTTCAATTATAGTACAAAATATTATAAGTCAAAAATAATGTAATAAATTTCTATACACCTACACACAGAAGGAAATCCAATAATTATCTAGTTTGAAATATTTAACTTTAACAGATATAATCTCATAGTTATCTAATTTTACATTAATTATATTTTCGTTATTAAGGTTATAATTTTGAATAGTAATACAGTACAAGTAATCAAATTCACTATCTCCAATCCACTTTAAAACCGCCTCTTTTACAGTCCAAAATAGAGATATAACCTCTATTAAATTATCAGAATCAATATATTCCAATAATTCTAATTCATGATTATTTAGAAAATGACCTTTAAGAGATGATATTCTACCAGAAATTAGCTCAATATCAATACCAACATGTTTACTTGTGCTTAGTATTGCCACAGCCATATTAGATGTATGGGATATATTGAAATAAAAATAATTATTCCTATATAGAGGTTTATTCTGAGACCAATCATCAATATCACCGATCAAAAACTCAGAATTCAATTCAGTTAAAATTAGCCTAGTTGCCATATACTGCATTTTTTGTACAGTGGATTTGATAATAGAACAAAAACCTAATTTATTAGAAAAAAAAGATTCCCCTTCAGTTATCTTCCATACTCCTACTCTGAAATCACTTTCTTCAATCTTGTGTATTAAAGGCATTAATAATTGTTCTATCTATTACTTATTTTAGTTCTACCTTTATATTAGTGGCATGTATAGCTAATACTAAAAATAAATGAATATATGTGTCCATAATTGCACCAGTAAAAATCAAAAAGCAGTTTAATATATGGCAGACAAAGCATTACTGGTACTTCTTCCGATGGCTATCGGAACGTCATAGGCCTGCGTCGCTGTGGCGGGCCTGCCAGTTGAGTAAAAAAAAATTAGCTTACTGGTATAATTGTGAATGATCATATAAATCAAATTATAAATTCTAAAAGATTTCTTCTAGATGACTAAATATTTGACCATGACCAGGATAATAGGTAACCAATTTGTTTTTAAAATTAGCAATAAATTTATTCTTTGAATTTTTATAATCTATAACCGAACTATTGGGGAGATTTAATGGTGTTTTATAATCTTTCATAACAAAATCACCTGTAAAAACTTCCAATTTACTACTAATAACAATACAACCTGGACTATGGCCAGGAGTTGCCATGATCTTAAAACATGTATCCTCAAAAGTGATAATATCATCATCCTCAACAATAGAAAAAGGAAGATCATAATTAAAAGTATCAATTTCTTCGGAATATATTGAAAAGTTTTTCCTAGGGTTATTAATAGCTAGCGCAGTATTTTTTGAACAATAAATAGGCATTTGATACATATTCCACAACTTTTGAATACCAACAGTATGATCGCAATGTGCATGCGTAAGAAAATACCCCAGTAATTTACCACTATAAACTTTAATTATATCAGAAATTTCAGAAATGTTTATGGAGCCTATATCAATTCCAATAAATTTACCGGTTTTTATCTCAACCAAATAAGTATTAGACAGCCTATATGGTGAAACTAAAGTATGAACTTTCACTTATTAAAAATAATTTTCCCTGCGGAATTTCTTTCAATTTTATCAATATGCAATACTTCTATCGCTTGATGAAATAGATTTATGGTAATGGACAACCATGTTTTTATTTCACTTATTAAAGATCTATCCTCTACATATATTTTAAGTGAATGATCATCTCCAGCAGCATAACAATCTATTTCAAATTTATTTTTTATAAGTAACTCGACTTCATCCAACGATATCCTCAACCCATAGATTTTTAAAAATCTCTTTAACCTTCCAACTATAAAAATATATCCTTCTGCATCTTGTTTAACGATATCACCTGTTTTAAGAGTACCATGACGCAAATCCCCTAAAATTAAATCACTCTGGTTTTGGGCATAGCCAAGAGTAACATTTCCCCCTTTATAAACTAATTCTCCCGATTTTTCTGTTGAAGTAGTTAAAGTTTCATTCTCATCCCAAACCTCAAAGGATCCACCAGGTATAGCTTTCCCTATGCTACCAGGCTTTATGGATACTTTTGTTGGTTCTAAAAATGCCATTCTTGCAGTGCCTTCAGTCTGGCCATAAGTTGGAATAAATTCAACTTTTTTGGATTCTGCATACGCAAGCAAAGCATTCCACAAATTTTCAGATAGTTTCCCACCACCTTGCGTAATAATCCTGAGACTTGGCAATGAAACTCTTTCAAACCTCATTTTAAATAATACTTCAAATGTATAAGGGACCCCAGTCAAAACTGTAATCTGTTGTTCTTTTAGCAAATTCCAGAAATTGCGATCAGTTAAGGGGTAATTTGTTAACACAACTTTTGCCCCCACCTGCAAGTGACTGGTTATTATAGACAAACCCATGGTGTAATAAATGGGAAGTAAAGCCAGACCTACATCTTCGGAGGATAAATTATAAAACTGTGAAACACTGTTGGCACTAAAAGCAAGATTCTCATAAGAATGTCTTACTAATTTTGGACTTCCTGTGCTACCTGAAGTCGGTAAAAGTAAACTTAATTCCTCGTACAAGGGTATTGGAGAGCTATTATAAACACAAAGCTTATAATCATTCATTATCCAAATGATTTCTTCTCCTAAATCGGTATTATTCGATGTGAAAATAGCATTAGGTTGATATTTACCCAAATAACTATTCAGTAATGACTTATCAATATCAGCGTTAAGTAATAAAGGAACCCATCCATTTTCAATACACGCACAAAAAAAGGATGCAACAGCGGTAGAATTAGTACCCAGAATAAATACAAGACTTCTTTTCGGTAGTAAACTGGCATTTTCTTTAATAAGACTTACTAATTGACCATAACTAAGCACATTACTATTATCATCAATAAAAGCAATGGTTAATGGATCTGCACGATCTAAATTAAATTTCATAAATTTTAAATTTTTAAACTTCCATCAAGTGCTATAATCTGACCCGTCAGATAGGCAGCTTCATCTGAAGCTAAAAATAGGCATAAATTAGCAACGTCTTCTGGCCTAGCTAAACGACCCAATGCAATGTCATTTTTAACATGCTCAAATTTTTCATTCATGACCTTGGATAGACGATCTGTTGCCACCATACCTGGAGCAATAGCATTTACTCTTATTTGATCACTTGCTAATTCCTTGGCCAAAGAAAGTGTGAAGGAATTTACAGCTCCTTTAGTGGCAGCATAAGACGCCTGTCCTTTTGCTCCCTTAACGGAAACAATCGAAGATATATTAATAATAGAACCACTTTTTTGCCTAGTCATTAATCTTGATGCCAATTGACTAATCCGAATTAGACCTATTACATTTGTCTGTAGCATTTCCTCAAAAAAATCAAAATTAATAAAAGGAACTAATTCATAAGAAATCTTTCCAGCATTATTTACCAATATATCTAATCGATTTTGATCTTTTTTAATAGTATGAATAGTATTTTTACACGCTACAGCATCCGTCACATCTAAGGTCACCACTTGCAGCTGATTTGGGAATAATTCTTTCAATTCTTGTAATTCACTTGAAATTACATTTTGATCCCTAATTCCAGCATATACCACAGCTCCTTCGATTATAAATTTACTGACAATACTTAAACCAATGCCTTTATTGGCACCAGTTATAAGTGCTACTTTGTCTGTTAATCTATTCACTGTGGTCAATTACTAATTCGTATTTGCCTAAGATCTCCTTACCTATCTCATATGATTTAAAGTCCATAATATCTTCGGGTTCAAACATTACATCGAAGGCATCCTCGATGCTGGTAACCAAACTCAGCTGTAATACTGAATCCCAATTATCCACAGCATCTGATGTAAAATCGCCACCTAATGTTTTTACGTCTACAGCAAATATTTCTATGAAAATGCTGTTATACTTTTCTAAATTGCTCATTTTTAATATTTTTTATATAATTTTTACTTTAATATACTGGTTAAATCCGGGAATGAAGATACTTACCAAAATTATTTACATATTAACTTTTAATCCTTTAGATATCAGTAATTAAAAAATTATCTTCTATAGATTTAACAACAAGTTAAGGATTAGAATTTTTCAAATATAATATACTTGAATTTCAGGTTCTACCCTTAAGTTAGTGGAACATATAAATAAAGTGACTTAATATAGGAAACGCGCATTTTGCTGAAACCATTTATTAGCTGATTTACTGCGATTTAGAAGAATCAACTAAATTAATAAAATATCTAACTTCTGATTTCTCCATTAAATTCGTAGTAAAACCGAATTTCAGATTGAGTTACTCCAATTTAATGCTGTAAAAATCTAGCATAAATAACTAGGTGCTATACTAGCCATAGAAGTAAATTAATTCAATTGAATAAACATCAAAAACGAGTTGCTAGCAAAATTAATCTAAAAATAAAAAAGGATGATCCACATCTAACAATACCTATAAAGGAAACTTATTAACCAATCTAATTAAACTAAAAAAAATTGCATGAATTTGGATTCATTTAAAATTATCAATGAAAATTTAGTAATAGGCATAAATTATTGAATTGATATGTATTACTAACTTATATATCACTAGAGCCAATCCTAATTTTGAAGACTATTGCCGATAAATAGCTAACAAAAGCAGTCCAGATAAAAGGTTTTTTCACTATAACTCATCGATAAAATAATCATCAGATACTTTAATTGGCAAAATTGTAGCAGGATCTATTAAAAAACTACCACAAGCCCACGAAAGCCCTGCTCCAAAACCTGAAATAAATAATTTAAGTTTTCCTGAATCCCGTCCCGAAAAATGATCTGCCAACACAACAGGTATTGAATTACTACTATTATTCCCGTATCGATCAATAGAGACAGGAATTTTATCAAACGGAATTTTATTTTTCCGAGATAATTGTTTCAATATATAGAGATTTGCTTGGTGCAAAATGAAGTAATCATAAGAATCTGAACTAGTTTCAGTAACAGCGAAATAATCGTTAATGAGTCGGGGAACATCGGTAATTGAAAATTCAAACACTGCCATTCCTTTCATATGCGTATTGTAGTCATTTCTCAAAATCTCATCTGACCAAGATTCATCTACTGGTTTTAACTCCCTATTTCTAAAAGCACCAGCAGGTGTGATAATACTTTTAAACTTGTACCCATTCGTTCGGCTGGCAAAAGAGAAGTCGGCACTGTTCTCAACATCTTTTTCTAAAACTACTGCTGAGCCACTATCACCGAAAAGCATGATCATGGTACGATCTTGAGGGGACATGGTCTTATAGGATGTATCGGCCGTAATTAGCAACGCCTTTTTATTTCCATTTACACTTTCTAAAAGAGCAAGAGCGGTTTGTAAGCCATATACAAATCCAGAACAAGCAAGATTAATATCAACACATATCACATCTTGGCTAAGTCCTAATCTTTTTTGTAGTACATAAGCCGTACCGGGAGAACGATAGTCTGGCTTTTGACTAACAAAGAGAAGAACACCAATTTCTTCACGAGAAGCTTTTCGTGCTTTAAAGATTTCCTCTGCAGCTATATACCCTAAATCCGAAGCTGTTTGCTTTAGTTGTGAACGGAATATTTGTTGAACTCCCGCTATACCAGCAAATTTATCTACTAATTCTTTACCAAAATCTTTATAGAAATCCGTTACCAAGATTTTATTAGAGGGTGTACATACCGAAACAGCCGAGATTTTTGATCCTTTAATTATAGTCTGTATCATTAAATTACATTTCGTGTGAAATCTTATAATTATCGAAAAAGTTTAAAGTATGATTTTTTGATAGAACTTCAGGTATATAATTCATTGTCATTGTCATGAAAGCCATTCCTTCACCTGCGGAAATAAATTGTAGCTTATTTGATTTAAGCAACTTTGAACCTACAAGATTCTCTAGTAATAATAGGAGTTCAGATGCGTCAGCATTTATAGTACGTTGATCACTCCAACTATCGTCTATTTCAAGATTTTCTAAAATAACCGAATTAACCAAATGATTCGTCTCGTCGTCTTTCATCATACGCTCAGTTATGCAACGAATATCTTGGAAAAAATCCTGCAAATCCTGCAAATCAGATTTAACCACATAATTTTCTGACTTCGAACCATCGTAAGGAGTTTCTATACTAAAATCCCGAAATCCTCCTTCTTTTAAATAAGTTCCTTTAAAATGACTACCACTAGAATGGGTTAAAAACTTCAAAGTGTCATCGGAATTAGACTTCCGTAAAAGTACCGCTGTAGCAGCATCCGAAATTTCAAAATGAAGTCCTACCGTATCTTTTTGTAATTTAGAAGGGGTATCACCAACGATTATAAGCGCATAAGCTGAATTGGATTTTGCTAAAATTGCTGCTGCCACTTGTGTCATCTTAATAAAGCCATTTGCACCGACATTCGTATCAAAACAAATGCAGTCAATGGCTAATCCTAACCGACCTTGTAAAATGGCTGCCGTGTTCGGACTTCTATAGTCGGGTGTTCTAGAACCAAATAACAGTATTCCAATTTCTTCTCTTGGAATTTCTAATTGTGTAATAATTCTATCAGCAGCATCAAAACCTAAATCCGATGTAGTCTGCAGTTCGGAAGCAACATAATATGCTTTGCTATCTCTTGTAATTTTTTTTTCAATAGGTAAAGTCGTCGAAATAGCTGCAATTTTTACACCTGATACTTTTGATTCTAACATTATGTAATTTTTTTTGCAGGAATTCCAAACACGGTAGTTCCTGCCTTAACACGCGTCAGAACAATACTACCGATTCCAACTGTTGCACCTGTGCCCACTTTTATGTTTTGAATAAATTTAGCTCCTGCATTGATGACGCATAAATCTTCTATATGCACATAACCAGCAAAAAAAGCGAAAGAATTGACCTGACAAAAGTTTCCTATAATCACATCATGTCCTAAAATTACTGAACTTTGTAAATAAACAAAATTCCCAATTGTGACATCGCTTGCTATCGAGGAATAGGCTTTTATGGCTACTCCTGTTCCAATTTTAGCACTTGGGGAAATTATTGCTGTAGGATGAATAAGATTTATAAAGGATCCCCCTTTTGCTAAAATTATTTCTGATGTCTTCTTACGGTCACTTACATTCCCGATGGCACAGAAAAACACATCGCCAATTTCTACGGTATAATCCGTAACGGTATTCAACACTTTAGGATAACCCATCGATTCAATAGTTGATGGTCCATCGCTTAAAAATCCTTTTACTTTAAATTCGGGATTGTCACCATAACACGTAAGTGCTAAATCATACACTTCACGCGCTAAACCACTCGCACCTATAATTACTAAATTCATATTGATTTTAATTAATGAATTGAAAAACCACCATCAATCGCTATTTGACTTCCTGTGATCCACTTACTCTTATCAGAAAGCAAAAAGCAAATAAGACTGGAGATATCTTCTGGTTGTCCGAATCTACCCAAAGGATAACTGGAAAGGTGCTTCTTTACCTCCTCTTCGTCTCGAACTCTCCCTAAAATATCTGTATCCACATAGCCTGGAAGCAACGTGTTTACTCGGATACCTTTTGCTGCCACCTCTAAAGCTAACCCTTGTGCAAAACTAGATAAAGCTCCTTTTGTAGCGGTATAAAGGGCATTTCCTACGGTTACTTTTTTGGTAGAGATAGAGGAAATAAAAATAATGGATGCTTCCTTTTGAATTTTCTTTTTTCTCAGAAGATATTGCATCAATAAAATATTGCTCTTTACATTTATTTCAAATAAAGCATCCACATCTTCCCTTTTCAAGAATGCAACAGGCGCTAGTTTGACAGTTCCCGCATTTAGAACTATTCCCGTTAAGGGTCCGATTAACACTTCACAAACTTCTTGTGGAAACAAAACATCTGTAATATCCCGCGCCAGAATTATGATATCAGAGTTCAACTTGCATAGTTGGGCAGTTTCATTAAGCTTGGCTGTATCTCTACCTACCAAAATAAGCTTAGAATTCAAATTTGACAAATCAATAGCCGTTTGTCTTCCTATTCCTGAGGAAGCACCTGTGACTAAAATAGTTTGATTGCTAAATTCAATATCAAACATATCCTTAACTTAAGATTTTAACCTCATCAAACAGTTCCTGCAAAGTTTGCATATTTTTAAATTTCTGATTATCAATCACTACCCCAAACTCTTCATCAAGCATTGCTACCAGTGATAAATTTGCTAAAGAATCCCATTCTGCGTACTCTTTGAATTTATCTTGAAGATTCAACTCTCTATCATCAATTTCCAATACGTCTTTCACTAATTCTAGAAACTTAACTTTCATATTTTCCATAGTTTATATATTACCTTTAAATGCACTCATGGTAGTTTGTTGTGAGGCGTTAATACCGTCCTTATTTATTATTTTAACCAGTGTGAGGAGTATAATTTTTAAGTCCAACAAAATTGAAATATTGTCAACATAATACACATCCATTAAAAACTTTTCGTTCCAGGAAAGGCTATTTCTCCCGTTTACTTGAGCCCATCCCGTGATTCCAGGCCTTACCTCATGTCGACGATTTTGTTCTGGGCTGTACAGAGGCAAATAGCTCATTAAGAGTGGTCTTGGTCCTACTAAACTCATATCCCCTTTTAAGACATTGATCAACTGTGGCAATTCGTCTAAAGATGCAGATCGAACAAATCTTCCAATCTTTGTAACTCTATCAATATCCGGTAATTGTTTGCCGTTTGCATCAATAATATTCCTCATGGAGCAGAATTTAATAAGCTTAAATACTTTACCATTTTTACCAGGCCTATTTTGTGTGAAAAATGGATTCCCTCTATTTACAATAGCTAAAATCACTACTAGGCCTATAAGAATTGGCAATGCAATAATTAAACATACTAAAGCAATCAGTTTATCACTAAATGGCTTAAGAAATCCAAAATACATTTATGAATTATAAATTAAATCCATGTTACTCCAAATTAACTCTTCATCAAAATTTTGTGCCCAGGCCAACCCATTTACACCGAATTGTTCGGCTAGCTCTTTGTTTGAATAAAGTCTATCCATGGCATCAAATAATTGATTTTCTGATTTTGGTTCCACAAGAAATCCATTAAACCCATGAGATACAGCATCACAAGTGCCGGTACCCGTAGTACTGATTGTCGGTATTCCCATTGCTGCCGCTTGCACCAAAACATTCCCAAAACCTTCCCACCATGCCGGCAGAACGAAGACATTTGAAATGCTTAAATACAAGGGAACTTCCTTTTGGGTAACTCGACCCACATTAATTATATGCGAATGTTGATTAATTTTATTCACTAAATTCTTATCCGCAATTTGATCCATTTCAAAAGGTCCAACAAGTATTAGTACAGCATTCTGGTATATCTGCTGAAACCTTATAAAAGTTTCAATCAATTCGTTGATTCCCTTTCTGTCTACTATTCGGCCTACAAAAGAGAAAACAAATTTATTGCTTAAATTATATCTCTCAATTAGCTTACCTTTATCTGCTAAAAGTGTTCCATCATTTGGATCAAATAAATCAAGATTGACACCATTGCTACTTCCTTTATTAATTACAGTCGCTTTTTCATCCTTGAAAATACCATGCTTTATTCCAAGAGCTTTTACAGAAGGACTTATACAGATTACTTCATGTGCACACCACGCAGTAATTTGCTCCATGGCAATCAAAATTCTTCTTTTCACACCACTCTCATGCTCAAAACGAAATCCTCTGCAAGTATAAATTCTTTTCTTAACTCCAACATAAACTCCAGCAATCATTCCTAATAGTGAAATTTTTGGAGTTCCTAGATTAATAATATCAGGTCTAACTTTTTTAAATATTTTTATTATGGTCCATAGTGTTTTTAAATCTCTTACTGGAGATATCTCTCTTTCAATATCGATTATTAAATGTTCACAGTTTTCATTTCTACAAAATGCAGCAGATCTTTCGCTAAGCGGCCCCATAAGATAGGTTTGATATCCTTGTTCATGAAAGTACTGTAACTGACCTAATAGGAGATTTACAGAGCCTTCAGCAGTGATGCCAATTATTAATTTCTTCATTTTATTTTTCATTATAATTTGCTAAATCTATCTTAAAATAATCTAGTAAATTGCTTAATTGCAAATTATTACCGCCAGATACAACATTAGTCTTAACTAATTTCTCCCTTTGTGTCGTGGAAATCGAAAGATGGTCTTTGTTATACTTTCTGTTAGTGACTACTTTTTTATCACTTAGTATACTCATAACCTTTAACCATATATCATCTGCATAAAAGCACAACTCCTTAATTAATTTTTTATCGAATGTGGTTTCAATTAATGCGGAAGGTGGATATAAAGTGCCACATCCTCCAGTTTGAAGTATTAAGTGCGATGGAATCGCGTCGATCGTAATATGTTCCCAATTTTTATAAGACTGAATTTTATTTTTACTAGTAAATGTTATTTTATGTGCTCGATTGGTGGCGATAAGGCTAGGATTTTGCTTGTGAATTTCTATAACGTTTTTTAGCAGATTCTCGTCATAATATAGATCATCATCGACAGTAATGATATTATCTTTCGGATGTAATAGCATGGTATAGTAGTATTTTTTATGCGCTTTGAGATCATCGTTACAGAATTTAATTATCAAACCCCTTTTTTTTAAGTCGGTTAAACTCTTTGGGATGACTTTGTCAGGAAATTGGTCTTCTGACAACCACAAGTAAAGCGCATCTGGTTTGAATGTTTGCCTTAAAATGCATTCGATACTAATCCAAATTTGATCTATTCGAGCTGGAAAAGAAGTCATAGAAACAATATATTTTACATCTCTAGCTTCGAGGTTAAGTCCTGATCCTTGATCTTTTTGCGTCCTCTTTAATTGTGCCGGAACTGTTCGATCAAAGATTCTCTTTAATATCATTTCAAGTGCCTTGTTTAAGACTTTTCCGGGTAATCCAAAATTTTTAAAATTGGGAAGAAAAAAGTATATATTGTAAATCCAATTCATATTATTGTGTTTTGCAAATAAAATTTAAGTATTCATGCCCAATGGTCTGAATACGTAATTTTTCATTGATTTTCAAAGCGTTTTGTCCAATCTCGTTTCTGTATTCTTCATTCTCTGATAAAAGGTCCAACACAGATGCTAATTGAGTTAGATTACCGTCTTTGACTACAAAACCATCAACACCATTTTCAATCAGCTCTTCGTGCGGAATACAATCAAAGCAAATAGCTGGTAGTCCGGCAGACATTGCTTCACAAAGTGCATTTGGAAATCCTTCTAAAAATGACGGTAACACAAAAATGGCAGATTGAGCCAATAATGCATCTACCGCGATGACTTTTCCTAAAAACTGTACTCGCTTTTCCAAGTTCAAATTATCGACCAATTGAAGTAAATTATCATGTTCAGGACCGTCCCCCGCTAGCACAAGTTTCCACTCTGTATTTATCATCATTGAAAATGCTTCTATAAGTCTTGCAACGCCCTTTTCTTTTGACAATCTGCCTATAAAAACAATCTGCTTTTCTCTCCGAATAAGGGGATAGCTTGTGACTTCTTTAATCGCATTTGGTATAATTTTAATGTTCAGCTTATTTTTAAACTTACTGTTAAATAGAGTTTTCGTGTTTGCTCATTAGCGGAACTTTCGAGTAGGCTACCGCAAATCCAAGTAGTTAAAATTGAAAAACTAATTAGCAACGCATATATGGGTTGCCAATTCATATAAAAATAATAGCTGGCAAGTAATAAAAAAAACCACCGAAATCGGGCTGGTAATAAAAAATAAATTAATACTACTATTAGACATTATCACGAATTTTAATTCATTGCTTAAATTTAGGCTGCCGGGCTTTAGATTTGTTGCGATGAAACAAATATATCCAAAACACCGTGCAGCCCTACCTAAATTTAGGGCATTGACGAGTCTAAACCAATTTTGTTACGGGCGTTTGCTTGAAGTTTTTGACAGACACGTAATTTCGTATTTATCTCAATACACTTTGAAAGGCAAACAGCGTTTGATTCCGAGTTTCAAAGAACCGAAAAACAGTAGCCTTTATGGCAGTATCTCCAAGTTGGATTTTATGTTACTTTACTTGA
>Ga0209491_10008933_pt1 | contig 12493 bp, 12 predicted proteins | sample BON02_FD_187213 | JGI IMG/M metagenome (GOLD analysis project Ga0209491, IMG submission 187213) | Freshwater microbial communities from Lake Bonney liftoff mats and glacier meltwater in Antarctica - BON-02 (SPAdes) (version 2) | ecosystem: Environmental > Aquatic > Freshwater > Ice > Glacier... | reverse complement strand
TCTTTAGACCTGAGAGTGTCAAACTGAATAATCAGCTCAAATAGCCAGACATCAATGAAACCTTACACAGCCTCCCTAGATTCGGGTTGGCGGCATGAATTCATCCAAACCAATAACATTCGCTTGCACTGTGTCACCCAAGGCGAGGGTGAATTGGTCGTTTTACTGCACGGGTTTCCTGAATTTTGGTACTCCTGGCGACATCAGATTCCCGCCCTCGCCCGTCATTTTAAAGTCGTCGTTCCCGACTTGCGCGGCTACAATTATTCCGACAAACCTTCGGGCGGTTACGATCTCGATACCCTTAGTAGCGACGTACAGGGGCTAATTCAGGCTCTGGGGTACGTCAAAGCTCATGTTGCTGGACATGATTGGGGTGGGGCGATTGCGTGGCATCTAGCCCAAAAATGCCCTCAAGTACTCGATCGATTGGCGATCCTTAATGCGCCTCATCCGCAACGATTATTTCAGGAAATGGTTGGTAATATCGACCAATTGCGTCGCAGTTGGTACATGTTTGCATTTCAAGTGCCAGGTGTACCAGAATGGTTGATCCAGCAAAATCTTAAAGATTTTATCCTCAATGTCTTTCGCGGACAAGCAGTCAGAAAAGGGGCATTCACAGCCGAAGATAATCAAATCTACCAGGAAGCTTTAGAAAAATCTGGAGTCTTAGCTGCTGCACTCAAGTACTATCGAAATCTATCTGGGCCTCAAAATTGGCTTCAGAACTGGAATAATTCGCCGCCAATGGTAACTGTTCCGACGCTAATGCTCTGGGGCGAAGAAGACAATTTCCTTAGCAATAAGTTGACAGAAGGGATGGAAAAATTAATCTCTGCACCTTTTGAACTAAAATTAATTCCTCAGTGTGGGCATTGGATTCAACAAGAAGTACCTCAAATTGTGAATCGGGAACTATTGGAATTTTTCCAGTCTGACAAGTTTAAATTATCTAAATAGATGAGAACTAAATGAGAGTATTGTTTGATAGGAGTAATGATTTGTTGCACTGAAGCTGATAAGATTAATACCAGTGACATTCAAGTCAGGATGATGATGTTTAGTTAAATATATTAATCGTTCCCTTTGTCCTAGCGTACTAGTTGCGAAATGTAACTTACCATTACTAAAGTAAGCTTCCCAAGTTAGCGAACTATCTAGCGCATCTTTAACAATTAATTGCCCTGATAGTTCTTGATGGATAATATCTTTTAATGCTTCAACGATTCTAGTCATCACTGGTATAGATATATTTTAACTAATCTTGTCGATATAGCACCACTCGACCTTACCGATCGCGAGTATGAATATAGCAAGTAAATTGGGTCTTTTACCTACCCTGTCATAGTCAATCATTGGGGAGGATGGCTCGACTTTCAATAAATAGACCTCCAATTCCGAACGGTGAATGTTAGGTATTAGAACAAATAAAGCCTCTGGCAGGAGCACCGCTGAGAACATTAGTGATTTTATGAAGACGATCGAGATATCTCCTGTATCTAATATTCTCATTAGAAACGCAATCTAAACATCCGCCGCGATGAGATCCTCAACCGCCCTCACCATTTAGCAGTGGAAACATGTTGACGACCGATCCAGTCGTTAAAATTAACGCTTCAATATTGAAAAAATTTCCCGAATGGCTAGGATTCAACAGTTGCTAAATTTGCCCACAAGCTCTCAAATCAGTTCTTCAAAGTGGTGGAATATTTCTCATCCCAAAAATTGGAGAGCGAATACCAAACCAGCCCTAGCACTCTTACTCGCAGCCAGTTTTGTGCTAACGGCGGGAATTACCCCTGGAGCTACCCAAGAACGGAAGCCAGCTCGAACCCTAACTGCAAGTGGTAGAGGGATTGTCACCATTCCTACTACATTAAGCCAAATTCGACTGGCGATCGAAGTTTCAGCTAAAACCCCAACTAATGCCCAAACAGAAGCCGCCAAGCGTTCGACACGGGTAATTGATTATCTCAAAACTCAACAGATCGACAAGCTCCAAACCACCGGCATCAATCTCAATCCTACCTATACCTATCCTAGTGGTGGTAATCCCCAACTTACTGGGTATACAGCCAGCAATAGTATCAGTTTTCGCGTGACAACCGATCGAGCAGGTGCAATCCTCGATGCTGCTGTCAAAAACGGTGCGACTCGCATTGATGGGGTAAGTTTTGTGGCTAGCGAACAGGCGATCTCCACCGCCCAAGTTCAAGCTCTCAAACAAGCCACACAGGACGCTCAACGCCAAGCCGATGCAGTCCTCGAAACCCTAAATCTTAGACGGAAAGAAGTCATCGGCATCCAAATCAACAATACTTCTAACCCCACTCCAATTCCCTTGGCACAGCAAATGATTCGCAAGGTAAGTGCAGATGTAGAGTCAACTACTCCCGTCATTGGTGGCGAACAGCAAGTAGAAGCCTCAGTAACCTTGGATATTAGCTATTAAATTAATTAATAATTGATAATTGGGTTGTTCCGCTGTGGGGATTTCCACCCCTGTTCTTTGTTAAACAGTCGATAGTTGAGGTAGGGGCAATTGATGAATTGCCCCTACCTCCATGACAGCAATTAGCTAATTAATTCTGAACTTGCAGCTCTCCCACCAACTGAGTAAGTTTTTCCTCACTGACTTGATAGATTTCCCCACAAAAATCGCAGACAGCTTCAGCACCCTTATCTGTAGCAATCATGTCTTCAAGTTCTTCCGTCCCCAATAGCTTGAGCGCATCTAACATCCGTTGTTCGGAACAAGGACAGTCAAATTTTAGCTCTTTTTCTTCAGGAAAAATTGTCAAGCCTAGATCGCCTAGTAGCTCCTCGAGAATATCCGGTAGATCTTTACCTGCTTTTAATAAAGGAGTAAACCCTTGCAGACCGCTGACTCGTGATTCTAGCAAAGTTACCAATGATTCATCCCGAGCAGCTTTTGGCAACACCTGAATTAAAATTCCTCCCGCAGACTGAACACTCTGGCTGTCCATCGAAACACCTAATACCAAAGCGGAAGGGGTTTGCTCGGAGCTAAGTAGATAGTTGGCAACATCATCCCCAACTTCTCCAGAAACTAACTCCACAGTACTAGAGTAAGGACGACCATAACCCAGATCCCGAAAGACATAAACAAAGCCTTCACTACCGATCGCACCACCGACATCTAATCTACCATCAGCAGTGAGTGGTACTTCGACGTGGGGATTATTTACATAGCCTCTGACAGTCCCATCTACCCCAGCATCGACCATCAGTCCGCCCATCGGCCCATCCCCTTTCATGCGGAGATTGACGCGGGCAAACTTGGTTTTCATCCCCGATGTGAGCAGCAATCCGGCAGTCATCGCCCGCCCTAAAGCATCGGTAGAGACTGGCGAGAGTCGGTGCCGCACTCTGGCTGTTTCGGTCAGACTAGTAGTAATTGCCCCGACTGCGCGAATTCCTCCATCTGCTGCTGTTGCTCGAATTAATCGATCGCTCATAACTATCTCTAAATATTCCTTTACATCTTATTTTAGATGTTGCCCAACTCAGATTCCAGCGATCGACAGTGCGGATTAAGCGACACCGAGTTTTGCGGCTGGGTGATTTTTCGGTATAATCAATGGCTACTGCCATCTACTCATTTATATGTCCCGATCGGATCGTCAACTCCCACTTACCCAACGTCCGCGCCGTCTCCGTCGCAACCCTAGCATCCGCAGCCTAGTCAGCGAAACCCAACTCACTGTTGACGATCTGATCTACCCGATGTTTGTGATGGAAGGTGAAAATGAGCGGGTAGAAATCGTCTCAATGCCAGGTTGCTATCGTTATACACTCGATCTCCTACTGGCAGAAATTGCCGAACTATTTACGCTAGGGATTAAAGCCGTCGCCTTGTTTCCTGTCGTCCCTGAAGCAAAAAAAGATGAGACTGGTACCGAGAGCTACAACCCAGCAGGATTGGCTCAACGTGCTGTCACAGCAATCAAGGCTCAAACTCCAGGCACGATCGTGATTACCGATGTTGCACTCGATCCTTTCACCACCCACGGACACGATGGGGTAATTGACGAACACGGTGTCATCCTCAACGATGAAACTGTCGAAATTCTGGTCAAAATGTCTATCTCTCAAGCTCAAGCTGGCTGCGACATGGTAGCCCCTTCAGACATGATGGACGGACGAATCGGCGCAATTCGGCGTGGTTTGGACGCTCATGGCTTTACTGATGTCGGCATTCTGGCTTACTCAGCCAAATATGCCTCAGCTTATTATGGGCCATTCCGCGATGCTCTAGCATCTGTACCCAAGTTTGGCGACAAAAAAACCTACCAAATGGATCCAGCTAATGCTCGAGAGGCTCTAGTAGAAGTCGCACTCGATATCGCTGAAGGTGCAGATATCGTCATGGTGAAACCCGCTTTAGCCTATCTCGATATCATTCACCAAGTAAAGGCAAACTGCAACGTTCCAGTTGCCGCTTATAATGTGAGTGGTGAATACGCAATGATCAAGGCTGCTGCTCAACTCGGCTGGATTGACGAGAAAAAAATCATCATGGAAACTTTGCTAAGTATCAAACGTGCTGGGGCAGATCTGATCCTCACCTATTTTGCCAAGGATGTGGCGTTAATTTTGCACGGGAAGTAGATAACAGTTGACAGTTGACAGATAGTAAGATGGGCAGTGCCCACCAGTATTCGGTTTCAGGCGTTATCAATTTGATATATAGTTGCCATAACCTACTTACGTGATGGCACAACTCACATCTTGCACCAGAGCAACAATCTCCAGTTAATTGGTTAAATGCTAACGAGTAACGGCTGAAGGCATGTACTCAGAGTCAGGCTACTGTGCCGTGAGGATCTTTGACCCATTTGCTCACGTGAAGATCGATCGAAGTATTTGGTGCAAGACATGAGGTGATTCATCTTCTATCCATACCTAAAAAACCGATGCTTTGTTTCGATAGTCACCCCCACCACCAGGGATTGATAAACTTTGGAGGCATCAAGGGCATAATGAAGTAAAGACTACCGACCGTAGACTTCGCCAACGGCAACCAGTTATCTCTATCTACTAGCCACTAACTCAAAATATGGCAGCGACAAATTTTCGGGACTACTACGCGCTCCTAGGAGTAAACAAGAACGCCAGCGCAGATGAGATCAAAAAAGCTTATCGGCGACTAGCGCGTAAATATCATCCAGATCTCAATCCAGGCGATAAAACTGCCGAAGCAAAATTCAAAGAAATCACCGAAGCAAATGAAGTGCTCTCGGACGTGGATAAACGCAGTCAATACGATCGATTTGGACAGTACTGGAAACAATCCGAACAACCCAGAACTAATCCGCGATCCAACAACAGTACAACTCCTGGGAACAATCCGCCCGGCGACTTTAACACGGTTGACTTTGGACAATACAATAACTTTGATGATTTTGTCAATGAACTTTTAGGTCGCTTTAATAATTCTAGTAATCCTAATCCGGCTGGTACTAAGGCAACTGCAACCAAGAATGGATCTGATGGTTTCACTGGCAATACTAGCACGAGTAATTCGTCAAGCAACCTCGGTGGCGATCGTGAGGCAACAATTAGTCTTTCCCTCACCGAAGCCTATCAAGGTGTCCAAAAGAGCTTTAATCTCGGCACTGAAACGATCAAAGTGCGGATTCCTGGTGGTGCCAAAGCTGGCAGTCGGATTCGCGTCCGTGGTAAAGGGAATATCAATACCTACAACAAACAACGGGGAGACTTATACCTCACGGTAGAATTGCAACCGCATCCCTTCTTTCGGCTCGATGGGGAACAACTGATCTGTGAAGTCCCTGTGACCCCCGACGAGGCTGTTCTCGGTGCTCAAATTGAAATTCCTACCCCAGATGGCATGGTCACTGTTAATGTCCCTGCTGGAGTGCAATCTGGTCAATCTCTGCGACTGCGTGGCAAAGGCTGGGCAAATCCCCGAGGCGAACGCGGCGATCAATTAGCCAAGATCGCCATCGTTACGCCAAAAAGCCTCACTCCCACCGAGCGCGAATTATACGAAAAAATCCGCACCAGTCGCACCTCGAATCCCCGCAATCACTTCAATCAAGTCACTCTTTAGGGAATAGGGGAGCGGGGAGCGTCAGCTAATGAGTATTCGGATTTATGGTAATCGAGAGTTGCAAACCCTGCCAGGACTGGAAACTAGACCCACACCGGCGCGAGTCCGACAGGCTGTATTTAATATCTGGCAAGGATCGATCGCGGGTTGTCGCTGGCTAGATCTGTGCAGTGGGAGCGGTGCGATGGGTGCTGAAGCGTTGTGCAGAGATGCCCTGATGGTAGTAGGTATCGAACGATCGAGTGCAGCTTGCACGACTATCGACCAAAATTGGCTAAAAGTTACGGGAGACTCCCAAAAGTTTCAACTCCTGCGCGGCGATGTGGTCAAACGATTAGCCGATTTAAACGGACAAAAATTCGATCGCATTTACTTCGATCCACCTTATGCGGGAGAACTATATCAGCCAGTGCTAGCAGCGATCGATCGCCTTGAGTTGTTGACTCTCATGGGAGAGATCGCTGTAGAGCATAGTCCTAACCCCCAGATAAGTATCCTACCCGCAATGCTGCCGACACTCGAACTCTGTCGGTACAAAGCATATGGAAATACCGCAATTTCTTTCTACCAGCTCAAGAAATAGCCGCTAAATGGACAAGCAGACAAGCAGAATCAAAAATTCCGCCGTCCGATCCCCGATCCGGCTACAAACCGATTTGGTTGCCGCGCTTGTACTGCATGTAAGCCGCCACAAACAAGCCACTGAGAGTAATGAAAACTAAGCCGAGGACGATTCCAGCCAGTAATGGTTCTACCACGTTAAAACTCCGTAATTAGTTGAAATAGTTTCTTCTAGCGTATCGGGTTTAGGACGATTGGTGCAAGATCTTCGTTCTTATTTCCCTTCCCACTCAAGGATCTAGATCGTTCGCCACTCACTCACTATCATAGATATCTACTTTGACACTGGTTAGGGAGTTGAAATTGACGGGATGGAACAGTTGCCGTTTTGCTGCCAAAGCTGTCAAACTTAACAATAAGACAAAAAACTTAAGATATTTAAGAAATGTGTCGTAAATATGAGATTTTTGGATATACTGATGACTATAGACATTAGCCGCTTGGGGAAGTCTATCCCTTTTTTCACCTTAATTTAAATTCACTTATAGCAGGCACGTCTTGGATATCCGACTACCTAAAATCAGGCAACCATCGTCGCAACGGATGGGGTTAATTATCACCGCCTGTGTGTCAATCTGTGTATGTGCGATCGTTAGCTGGTACTCACTTCACCCATCTAGTCCCTACATGAACAGTGTCTTAGCCAAAACCGGCGATCCGATCTTGGGACATGCGATCTTTCAGATTAATTGTAGTGGTTGTCATGGATTAGACGCAGGTGGTCGAGTCGGCCCCAGTCTCCACGAAATCTCTAAGCGCAAATCTCCCCACAGTCTGATCGAACAAGTCACTAGTGGCAATACTCCACCCATGCCACAGTTTCAGCCCAATCCTCAAGCAATGGCAGATCTACTCAGTTACCTAGAAACACTCTAATCGGAACTGGTATCCAGCCCGCTCGATCGTTGTAATTTGAGGAAATTACCAACAAGATACAAAGAACCACACAAAACTAGTTGATGAGTATTCGTCGCCGTATCGATCGCAGCAGATAAGCCTGTGATGAGATCTGGGTAAGTATCGATGCTCAGATCGGCATAGATCGATCGAGCTAAATCGGCGAGTGTTGCTGGATCGGCCGAACTGTGACCTGGAACGGGGACGAGGTATAATCGATCTCCAGGTCGGAGTAAGGCTCGAAAAATTTCGAGGTGGGCTTTGGTGGATAGCATCCCCATGACCCAACTAATCGGTGTATGTAGAGTATCGACATATTGACGCAAAGCGATTGCGGCGGCGGCGTTGTGGGCACCATCGATTAATAATTTGTGTCCAGCCCAAGTCGTCGATTGAATCCGCCCTAGCCATTGAGTATTTGCCATCCCACTCACGACCGCCGCATTGCTAATTTCCCATCCCGCCTGACGTAATCGATCGATTGTCGCGACCGCAATTGCCGAATTAGTCAGTTGCATCTTGCCCAACAAAGCCAAGGGGTATCTGATGCCGCCAAATTCGACCCAAGATAGCGCACTTGGTGCTAATGAAGTTTCCTGCATAGAGTCAGGTTTTGGGGTGATTACGGCAGGTTTAACCCAGGTTGTCGGACAGTTTAGAGCAGCGATCCGTTCGGTAACTACGGCGACAGCATCAGGCGGCAGAGTGCCAATAATTGCTGGACAATTGGGTTTGAGGATACCTGCTTTTTCCCAGGTAATTTTGGCGATCGTATCGCCGAGTTGTTGCCAGTGGTCGAGCGAAATCGACGTAATAACTGTCACGATCGGACTTTCGCAAACATTAGTAGCATCCAGCCTACCGCCCAATCCGACCTCAATGACGGCGATATCTACTTGAGACTGGGCAAAGTACAGCCACATCGCCGCAGTAACGATTTCAAACTGGGTTGGGGTGGGTGTATTGGGATCGATCGCGGCAATGACTCGATCGATCGTCTCTAGCGCGATCTCGGTCGGGATTGGTTGGTTATCGATGCAAATTCGCTCATTCCAGTCCACCAAATGGGGCGATGTATACCGACCGACTTTATAACCTGCGGCACTCAGCATACTAGAAAGATAAGCACAGACGGAACCCTTACCATTTGTCCCCGCGACATGAATTATCGGCACCGACTGATGGGGAGATCCCAGTGCTGCTAGTAAAGTTTGGATGCGCTCCAGTCCCAAATTCACCCCGAACTGGTGAAATGGTGCCAAGAGGATGTCGATTGCTGAAGTTAGATCGGTCACCGAGAAGATAGCAGGTAAAGACTCTTAATTTATACCTTATTTTTGGGAAAAATGCCATCCGTACTCGTATCGCACTGCTTTAAATTTTCATCTGTCGATCGCATCGAAAAATGACAGTGCTTTACTCTATTTAATTTAGGCTAGAATGCGGGAAAAAATAATCTAACAATGTAGTTCTACTACACAAAGGTCGCATTTTTTTGCATGGATCGCGATTAGAAAGCAGTTACGCTCGGCATAATATATCATTCACTACGCTAGATCGCATATTTTCTAGACATTCGTATCATATATTGCTTTCTTTCACTGGAGAAGGCGAAGTAGAGATTTATTTAGATGAAATAGTAAAAACATTATCTTCGGATCATCTCGACTAGATAGAATTAAAGTTAAGTAAAAAGAAGATAGTTTGGGTAAAGACATTTAAGGCGAGAATATCTAGCTTGAAAGGAGAAAGAGTATTTGCTATCGTCATGAATACAAATTCTATTGACAATCCTTAGATTCGATAACTATACCTCAACCCCAGTCAGGTCAAAGATTCAATGATGAGGCGATGCCTTATCGAACTCAGGTTATTAGGTGTCAAAATAGGAGCCGTGTGCGGTTAACGTCGCACGCACGGTTCTGAACGAGAGGTGTCTCCTGGTAATAGGAGCATCGACTCTCATCAATCGGTCAATGATGACATCAACTCTGACACAGATAAGATTCGATCGATTGATTTCACCGCGCCACCAGAAAAGATCAACCCTCGCTCGATATCCCCTTGGGCGGCTCGATCGAGTGCTTGAATTAGACAGTAAGTTTGTCCCTTGTCTCGACATAGACAGGACTCTAAACAGTTGGCAACACAGCGTTTTTCCAAGGTTGGCGAACCTGCTAAGATATCCGCTGTAAATTGATTTTCCATCGCCCGTGCGGGTTTGCTCACTGGACTAGGGACGGTGACGAGATTGTGAGAGTGTGCCTGAAGATGAAATTCTTTATAGCGGAGATCGGCTCCACATTCTTCGGTGGTAATGAACCGAGTCCCAATTTGAACGCCATCGGCTCCCATTGAGAGCGCGCCATCGATATCCTCGCGATCCCAAATTCCACCAGTGACAATTAAGGGAATATGTACTGCAAATCTCTGGGTGAGATAGTTCCGTACTTTGGAGATCGTGGTATCGATCGAGTCAATATTACCATCTTCATACTGACTAGCAAAATGTCCGCCGATCGATTTGTAATTCTCAACAATCAACGCATCTGGCAATCGCTGATACCGTTGGTACCAAGTTTCACACAGCGTTTGAGCCGCTTCGATATTCGCCACAATCGGCACCAATGCAACATCGGGATAATCTTTGAGATATTCCGGCAGGTTTAAGGGCAGCCCCGCCGCTGTCACAATCAAATTTGCGCCATAGGCTGCCGCTGTCCGTGCCATCTTGGCATAATCTTTGGTAGCAACGATCGCATTGACCCCAAGGATGCCATCAGGACTAATTTCGCGGGCTTGGCGCAGTTCGTCAATTAAGGCAACTTGATTAGCGACAAAAAACTGTCTGTTCCTGTGGTGCCCAGAGTTAAGCCCAATCCCAAAACTGGCAATCAGCCCGATTCCACCTGCATTGGCAACAGCCGCAGCCAATCTTGCGCCTGATACCCGCACTGCCATTGCTCCCTGAATAATCGGATAGCGGGCAATATATCGACTAATTTGGAGCGGGTGAAGCATGAGTCTTAATTTTAGAGAAAAAGTGCCCGATCGATATCTTGGCTTAAATTCTCTTGCTCCACAAGTCAGTTACCGAACGGGTAATATAGTTACCGCGAGTAAAGCATTGTTGATAATTCTCAGCTTGAGCCATTTTTCAAGAAATATCAGATGTTTGCTGGGATCGATAAACTAAGCTCCAGCAACGCCGACTCATTCGATTAAGGCACAAATGCAGGGATCTTGACTCAGCCACTGGCTGCCCACCTGATGCAGGGCGATCATTGCTGGCTGAATTTGGTGTCCCTTGGGAGTAAGAGAATATTCGACATGGGGCGGAATTTCAGCATAGATGTGTCGATCGACTAAACCTTGGGCTTCTAATTCCCGTAGCCGTTGGGTAAGGGTTTTGGTGCTAATACCAGGGAGTGCAGCTAGTAATTCATAAGTGCGCCTGCTACCGCCAAAGAGTTCGCGCAGCAACAGAATTGACCACTTGTTACCCAACAAGTCCACTACATATTGAATTGGACATTTAATCTCTTCGCACAGATCGGCTGGTAACATGAAGTTTATTTTCGCTAGATATTTTTACTATTCTAGCTTTGAAAAACTAGACACTTACAATTGCGATCTACTGGCATCCTAGACGATCGATCTCGTTTAGGCGATCGGTAACAATTAATCTACAACATTTCTTTATAAATGGCTCAATCCCAGAATTAATCACTATCTTTTACTTCCAGTAACTATAGTGCCCTTCTGGTAACTGACTTGTGGAAATTGAGGATTTAGGAAAAGATGTTACTCAGGCACATTTTTACACACGTAATTTTATGGTCAATTCGATTGCCGCATCTGAGCCAGCTACACTCCGCGCAGGTATTAAGGTACCAGTAAAAGAAACATTATTAACACCTCGATTTTATACTACCGATTTCGATCGAGTTGCCCAGATGGATCTATCTGGACAAACGGAAGAATTAGCAGCGATCGTCGCCGAATTGCGTACTGACTATAATCGCTATCATTTTGTCCGTAATGAGGAATTTAATCAGTGTTGGGATAGGATCGAAGGCGAGACCAGATTGGCCTTCATTGACTTTCTAGAGCGTTCCTGCACTTCTGAATTTTCGGGTTTTTTATTATTCAAAGAACTATCGCGCAAACTTAAAGATAGCAATCCAGTATTATCAGAAGCTTTTGGGTTACTCGCGCGAGATGAAGCTCGTCATGCTGGCTTTTTGAATAAGGCGATGGCTGACTTTGGTTTATCTCTAGATCTGAGCTACTTAACCAAGAAACGTACTTATACTTTTTTCCCGCCGGAATGGGTAATTTATTCTGTTTATCTATCCGAGAAAATTGGTTACTGGCGATATATTTTAGTTCACCGTCATTTAGAAAAAAATCCAGAGGATCGGATTTATCCTTTATTCCGTTATTTTGAGAATTGGTGTCAGGATGAAAACAGACATGGAGATTTCTTTAAGGTGTTACTCAGATCGCAGCCTAAACTTTGGAATAACTGGAAATCTAGATTATGGGCGCGGTTTTTCTTACTAACTGTGTTTGCTACTCATACATTGACAGTACTGGAACGTAGCGACTTTTATCACTCGATCGGTATAGACGCGCACGAGTACAATATACAGGTAATTCACAATACTAATAATGCTGCAAGACGAGCATTTCCCAGTATTTTAGATACTCACCATCCAGAGTTTATCAAGCGGTTAGAACAGTGTGCGGTCGCCAATCAAAAACTCACTGAAATTGTTAATAGTAATAGCTTTGGTATAGTTAAATGGTTTCGTAAACTGCCTTTATTAGGAACGATTAGCTGGCAATTATTGCGACTATATTTATTGCCAG
>Ga0209491_10008930_pt1 | contig 12496 bp, 12 predicted proteins | sample BON02_FD_187213 | JGI IMG/M metagenome (GOLD analysis project Ga0209491, IMG submission 187213) | Freshwater microbial communities from Lake Bonney liftoff mats and glacier meltwater in Antarctica - BON-02 (SPAdes) (version 2) | ecosystem: Environmental > Aquatic > Freshwater > Ice > Glacier... | reverse complement strand
AAAAGGTGAATTGAAAAAAAGCCATCTCCTCTATTCGAATACCGACCAGCGCGATATCATCGCCGCCGCCGAACTCAAGACGCGCTTCGGTGACAATGCCCACTTCTACCTCACCGCAGGGGAGAAGGTCGAAGGCTATCAGCAAGGGCGCATCGATAGCAGCGTCCTCCGTGGCTTCGTGGATCGGATCAAACCGGACCACTGCTACGTCTGTGGAACTCCCGATATGGTCGAGGATGCCATTGCGACACTCAAGGAACTCGGAATCGACGATTCGAAGATCGTTTGTGAGAACTCATGAGATCTCTCGATCACACCCTTGTGCGATTGAATGATCGTTAAATAAGTCATGACAGAAACAGATAAAACCATGAATAAAGAAACCACACTGAGTAACCTCCAAGTAGCGCTGGCGATGGAATTAACCGCCGCACATCAATATCAATTACATGCCGGCGTTCTGTCCGATTGGGGGATCGATCGACTTGCAGCGCAGATGCGTAAGGAAACGCAGGAGGAGTTAGGCCATTCCGACGATTTCATTACGCGAATCATCTTCCTCAAAGGTGAGCCGAAACTTGTGCTCGCGCCCCCCCCCGGTGATTGCCGAATCGCTCGTTCAATTATTCCAATCGGATCTAACTGACGAGAAGGAGGCCATCACCTTCTACACCTCGGCTGCACGCCAAGCTGATGAGGCGGGAGATATTGGAACACGATCACTTTTCGAGCGCATTGCCATGGACGAAGAGGGGGCATATGGCTTGGCTCGAACTCCAACTCGACCTCCTCAAGAGAATGGGTGAACCCGCGTATATCTCCAAGCATATGTCCGCGCCGGGAGAGGATGATCCGGTTTAACCTTAAGGAAAAACTCACCGAACAAGCACATGGAGCGCAACGGCTGACCCGCTCCGTAGGCCAACTTCATTTCTGATGCTGACGCCACGATCCGCCAGTGGGGATAAACCCCATCGCAAAGCCGCATCCGCAAATATAGAATACAATACCTTCACCCACGTCTGAGAAATGGATTCAAAACCATAGAAACGATGCAGTGGCGATACTCGCCGGAAAGACGAGAACGAGGACCATTGCTGTATCAAAATGGGCATGATCACTCGATCATTTCTTGGTGATGATCCAGTTGAGAAGTGAGTGGATCCACGAAAAAAAATGAAACAAACGATCACTACAAACCGCCGCCTCATTCTCGCAGAACGACCTGAAGGACCGCCGACAGAAAGCACGTTGGCTCTCAAAACAGAAGATGTCCCTTCGCCTCAAGAGGGAGAGATGTTGCTACGCACGGAATTTCTTTCGCTTGATCCCTACATGCGTGGGCGAATGAGCGATGCACCGTCGTATGCACCTCCGGTCAAAATTGGAGACGTGATGGTTGGGGGAACCGTCGCACGGGTAGAAATTTCTAAACTCGATGCTTTCAAGAAAGGGGAATGGGTTCTCAGTTTTAACGGCTGGCAAGATTACGCCTTATCGAACGGAGAAGGGGTGACTTCCCTGGGCAATGATCCGGAGCATCCATCATGGGCCCTGGGTGTGACCGGGATGCCGGGATTCACTGCGTGGGCCGGTCTCACGAAGATCGGTAAGCCGATAGCGGGAGAGACTCTCGTCGTCGCAGCTGCCACCGGACCCGTGGGTGCCACTGTCGGTCAGATTGGAAAGATTCTCGGATGCAAGGTAATCGGTATCGCCGGCGGCGCGGAGAAATGTGCCTACGCGGTGAAAACTCTTGGGTTGGATGTTTGCCTTGATCATCATTCTGCGGACTTCAGCGAAGAGTTGGCCGCGGCAACTCCGGCCGGAATCGATATCTATTTCGAGAGCGTCGGCGGCAAGGTCTTTGACGCCGTTCTGCCTCAACTGAATACTGGGGCGCGAGTGCCCGTATGCGGTCTGGTCTCGCAATACAACGCCACCAGCCTTCCCGAAGGTCCTGATCGAATGGGCTACCTGATGGGTCAGATTTTGCGCAAGCGAATCACCATGCGCGGCTTCATCATCTTCGAGGATTTCGGAGCCTTGTATCCAGAATTCGCCGCGGAGATGGGTGGCTGGCTCAAGGCCGTAAAAATTCACTACCGCGAAGAAATCGTGGATGGATTGGAACAAGCCCCTACCGCCTTCATCGGCATGTTGAATGGAAACAATTTCGGGAAATGCGTGATTCGCGTCGGCCCTTCAAACTAAGCAAACTGACCTAACATACAATTCACAAGAATATGAATAACGAAAAACAAAATATATTGATAGCCGGTGCGAATGGCACCACAGGAAAAATAATTACTAATCTATTAAAAGAATCTGAAGACTATAAACCAATTGCTATGGTTAGAAACCAAGAGCAAAAAGACTACTTTGAACAGCAGAATGTTTCAGCAGTCGTAGCCGACCTGGAAACGGATCTAAGTCATGCTGTAAAAAATGTAGATAAAGTGATCTTTGCTGCAGGATCCAAAGGTGAAAATATTATTGGAGTCGATCAGGAGGGAGCAAAACGACTCATTGATGCTGCAAAAAATGCTGACGTGAAGAAGTTTGTTATGTTAAGCTCAATGGGCGCAGACAATCCTTCTGGTAGTGATCAGCTTGAAGATTATCTACGAGCAAAACAAAATGCGGATGACTATTTAAAAGCTAGCAACTTGCATTATAGTATAGTCAGGCCTGGCTCGTTGACTGACACGGAGGGTATCGGCAGAATTCAACTTAAAGAAAAAATAGGAAATCCAGGAAATATTTCTAGAGCAGACGTCGCTGAAATTTTGGTTGAAGTATTGGAAGACGATATAATGCAAAATCAAGTTTTTGAAATTCTAGCTGGCGAGGTCCTCATTAAAGAAGCGCTTGTTTCTGCCTAAAGAAATATTTTCCGCACGAGATAAGCACCAAAAGTCGGTCGCTCAAATTATTCCGGCCCATGCGTGATTCGCATTGAATACTCAAATTAATAAATAAAATAATTATGAAAATTTTCTACAAAACCACCGCATCGTCAACCGGCGGACGCTCAGGAACCTCGTCTCTGGACGATGGAACTTACTCGTTTCAGATGGTCCCTCCGGGCGACAGCGAGAAGGGCGTAAACCCGGAACAACTATTCGCGCTCGGCTATGCCGCTTGCTTTGACAGCGCCATGGAACTGGCGGCCAAAAATCTAAAACTCGACAGCGCGGGAGCCAAAACCTCGGTCGAAGTTGGGATCGGCCAGAGCGCCCAAGGCGGATACTCGCTTGATCTCGACATTACCGCGTATCTGCCGGGTATGGCCCGCGAAGATGCGCACCGTCTGATCGAGGCGGCGCATCAGACTTGCCCCTACTCGAAGGCCACGCGCGGAAACATCGACGTCCGCTTGCGCATTAAAACTGAAGAAACCTGAGATATGAATAACTTTAATTTCCACAACCCGACCCACATACTATTTGGCAAGGGCCGCATCGCCGATCTGAAGGATCAGGTTCCCGTTGAGGCCAAGGTCCTGATCCTCTACGGCGGAGGCAGCGCAGAAAAAACTGGCGTTCTGACGCAGGTGCGTGAGGCCCTGGCGGGTCACACCTTAATCGAGTTCGGCGGGATCGAACCGAACCCGCGTTTCGCCACAGCAATTAAGGCGGTCGAACTAATCGGTCAAAAGGACATCACTTTTCTGCTCGCAGTCGGGGGAGGGTCGGTCATCGACGCCACGAAGTTTATCGCCGCGGCCGCGCTACATGACGGCGACCCTTGGGAAATTCTGACATCGCATGGATCTGCCGTCACGCAGGCGATGCCGTTCGGCACCGTGTTGACGCTGCCCGCGACGGGGTCGGAGATGAACTCTGCGGCCGTGATTACCAATCCGGACAAGGGCGCGAAGCTCCCGTTTGTTAGCCCGCATTGCTACCCTATATTCTCAGTGCTGGATCCCGAGGTCACTTACACGCTGCCAGATCGTCAGATTGCCAATGGTGTGGCTGATCCCTTTGTCCACATCATCGAACAGTATCTAACCTATCCATCCGCTGCCCCCATTCAGGACGGTTTTGCGGAAACCCTGATGCGCACGCTGATCGATCTTGGCCCCAAGGCGCTTGCGACACCGAAAGACTACGACATCCGGGCCAATCTGATGTGGACGGCAACGCTGGCCCTGAACGGTCTGATTGGTGTCGGTGTGCCGCAGGACTGGGCGAGCCACATGATCGGGCATGAAATCACCGCGCTCAAAGATACCGACCACGCGTGCACACTGGCCGTCGTGCTGCCTTCACTGCTGAACTACCAGCGAGGCCCTAAGCGTGAGAAACTATTACAATACGCTGCCCACGTCTGGGATATTCGCGAAGGCTCTGACGACGAACGGATCGACGCGGCGATCAACGCGACGCGCGGGTTTTTCGAGAGCTTGGGCATCAAGACCCTACTGAGGGACTACGGCGTTGATGCGTCGGGGATCGACCATATCGTTAAAGGCTTGCGAGACCACGGCATGACGGCCCTTGGCGAACACGGCGACATCACCCCCGAGGTGGCCCGCCGCATTCTTGAAGCTGCTCAATAGGAGACACCGCATCGGGATGCATTCATCGGCCTTCACACCGACGATAACGTTGGCAAGCGCGTGATCCGCGTCGGACCCGTAAAATAAGTAACCAAAAAAAACGATATGAAAATTCTCATGATACTGACCTCGCACGACAAGCTGGGTGACACGGGCAAAAAGACCGGCTTCTGGCTAGAAGAATTTGCGGCTCCCTATTACGTCCTGCTTGAGGCTGGAGCGGAAATCACCCTGGCATCTCCGGCGGGAGGGCAACCCCCGCTCGATCCGCAGAGTGACGTTTCCGATGCTCGAACCGAGGCAACGCAGCGCTTTAAAAAGGACAAGGCAGCCCAAAGGGCTCTCGGCCACACGACCAAGTTAGCGGAGATCGATGCCGACGGATTTGATGCGATTTTTTACCCAGGGGGGCATGGCCCGCTCTGGGATCTGGCGGAGAACGCAGACAGCCAGCACATGATCGAAACTTTCATCGCAGAGGATCGTCCTCTCGCTGCGGTGTGCCACGCTCCGGCGATCTTCAAGCACACAAAAGGGGCGGACGGAATGTCGTTGGTCTCGGGCCGCCGCGTGACCGGCTTTTCGAATACGGAGGAAGAGGGTGTTGGTCTGACGAAAATTGTTCCGTTTCTGGTCGAAGACATGCTCGAAGCGAATGGGGGTCTCTATGAAAAAGGACCGGATTGGGGTTCTTATGTAGTCGTCGATGGCAATCTCGTCACCGGGCAAAACCCCGCATCCTCAGAAGCGGCCGCCAAGGCACTGCTCAAGCTCCTCTAGAGATAAACCATTTCATACCCAGCCAATGGTCCAGTCATCTCCAGTCACCTCGAATACGATGAGCATCTATCCAAAATCATTCTCCCATGGTCGCGGCGCACGGATGGGACATCGCTGGCGCCAAGGCGGCCAGCCTTCAAACCGTGTTCGTCGCTCGTCCTGGGAAAGTTCTCTATCCTCTCGCGGAGAAGCCTGACCATGTCGTCAAAGACATCAAGGAACTTGCAAAATTGCTGGCCAAACCATCGGCCTAACGACTTCGACTCAAGAAATCGTCCCACTAAAAATAAATCAAACATCCCATCTTCATGAAACTCATCCCTAAGAAAAAAGCGCCGAGTCTTACCATTCCACGCGTCGGAGGCGGCAATTGGTCGCTCGCTGATCAGCGCCCGGACAACTTCCTACTACTGGTCTTTTACCGCGGCTACCATTGCCCGATCTGCAAGAGCTATCTAGAGAAACTGAACGGCCTTCTCGGTGATGCCTCGAAGCAAGGCATCACCGTCTTCGTCGCCTCGGGAGACACCGAAGATCGGGCCCGCCAGAGTCAGGACGAATGGGAGATCGACGACCTCGAACTTGGTTACGGCATGACCGTTGCTCAAATGAATGAATGGGGGCTTTATACATCTGCTGCGATCAAGGAAGAAGAGCCCGCTGTTTTCGGAGAACCGGGACTGTTCCTGATCAAGCCAGATCAGACCATTTACTACGTAGCCTATAATTCGATGCCGATGGGCCGCCCCGATTTGAGGGAAGTCATCAAGTTCGTGGAGTTCGTCCTCGAAAAGGACTATCCAGCGAGAGGTGAGAAAATCGTGGATATTTGATCCAAGGGACTGCCAGCCGCAATGAGCTAGGAAAGTAATGAAACACCAATCAGAGAGTAATTGCCCATGAAGACCCTGTCTCCGACCAAAGATTTTCCCATCGTGTGCGTGGGCGGTTCGGCTGGGGGACTCGACGCCTATACGCGGCTGCTCCGGCAGCTGCCGGTTGACATGGGAGTAGCGATCGTCATTGTCAACCATGTGAGAAATGTAGCCACGCAACTTCACGAGATACTCCCGCACTCCACCGCGATGCCAGTCGAACTGATCACGGAACGATTGGATATCCAGCCGAACCACGTATTCATTATCCCTACGCAGCGCGATCTGCACGTCCTTGATGGGGAGTTCCGCCTGCAACCAATATCCAAGCCACGGGGATGGCCCGATGTGATCACGGTGTTTCTGCGCTCCCTAACCGAGAACTGGAAAGGCAAACTGATCGCGGTCATTGTCTCCGGCTATGATGGTGACGGGGCGGAGGCTTGAGGAGGTCGTAGGGATACACCCCATATTTAAGATTCAGCGCATCGAGTAAAGTTCCCCCACATTGCCACCACTCCCTACCTACCTAGCTGACCACCGCGCCGCCCTTTCTCGCCGACGCTCAGGGACACGCGCGCGGACTGATCAGCGACCTTCCCGCCCAGCGCGTCGGCCGGTGCGAGGAACCCACCTCCGTTCGCCGGTAGGAAACTGTCCCCTTGTCGCTACGTCAGCACGACCGCATCGCGGCCTGCCTAATCTGAATCCCCGAGCCTTATGAAACGCATCCTAGTCGCCGATGACGACTTCTCGCTGTGCGAACAAGTCGCCGCCATATTGCGCTCCCACGGCTATGAAGGCGTCACGGCCGCAGACGGTGCGGCCGCCCTTAACCTCATCCAGAGGGAATCGCCGCACTTGGTATTGAGCGACGTTGTCATGCCGAGGCTGGACGGCTTCGAGCTGCTCTCGGCCGTCCGGCAGGAACCGGCCACGGCGCTACTCCCGTTCGTCCTGATGACGCAGCGGCCGGAACTGGCCGGCATGCGCCACGGGATGAATCGCGGCGCCGACAATTATCTGCCGAAGCCTTTCAGTGCATCGGAGCTGGTGGCCGTCATCGAACGCTGCCTCCACCGGCAGCACGTCCTGCACGAACTCGCGGAGCAACGGCTGGGCGAACTGCGCCGCGACATACTGGGGATGTTGCCCCAAGAACTTCTCACCCCGTTAAACGGCATCCTCGGCGTCGCCGACCTGCTCGAGCTGGGGGGGAACTCCGCCGACGAACTGGCCGACTATGCGGGGATGCTGCGCACGTCCGGCGAGCACTTGCACCGGTTGGTCACGAATTTCCTGCTCTGCGCCGATCTGGAGCTAGCCGGAGGCGATCCCGCCCGGCGCGCTCTGTTTTGCGGTGAAGCCACTTCCTCTACCGCGCCCGAGTTGATCGAGGCCGTTAAAAAAAGGGCTCGAACCCGGGCCCGCGCGGCGGACCTCGACCTGAAAATCGCTCTGGTGGAACTGCCGATTTCGACGCGCAACCTCGCCAAGATACTGGATGAGTTGCTCGACAACGCGTTCAAATTTTCCGCCCCCGGCTCCCCGGTCGGCCTCAGCTGTGACCGGCACGAGGGCCGGGCGCTCTGGCGGGTGCAGGATCGCGGCCGTGGCATCTCCGCCGAGGCGATCGGCCGGCTGGCCGATTTTGTGCAACTCGACCGCAAGCTCCACGAGCAGCAGGGCGCGGGACTCGGGATCGCCATCGCCCGCCGCCTTGCGGAGCTGCACGGCGGCTCCCTGACCCTGCAAAGCGCTCCCGACGCCGGCACGATCGTCGTCTTGGAACTGCCCCTGACCTTGCCGCAATGAATTCACTCCAAGCCACGCTCCGCAAAGCCCAACCCCGCTTCCTCGCCGGGATCGCCCTCGGCCTCGTCCTCATGACGCTGGGCGGCCTCCTGTCCATCCGCAGCATCACGCAGGTAAAGGCCGACGCCGACTTGGTCACGAGCACAGTCAGCCGCATCAAAAGCGCGCAGGAAGTGCAGATCCTTCAAATGGAAGTTGAGGCGGGCGGCCGCGGCTACTTCCTCACCAATGATCGCACGCAATTCCAGCGTTATGTCGGGGCGCTCGGCCTGATCGCCGCCGAGGCGAGGCAAGTGCGCGAGCTCATCGCGGAAAGCCCCGCCCAACAGGCGCGCTGGCAGGCGATCGAGAACGCCATCACCGAAAGCGGGAATCACACTGCGGAACTGGTGCGCCTCCACGACGTGGACCCCGCCGCGGCCCTGGCTCTGATAAAAACCCGCGTCGGCATGGAAATAACCGAGCGTATCACAGCGCAAATGGGTGATTTCCACGCGGGCGAGCAGGCGCTCTTTACCCGGCGGCAGGCGGAGTCGCGGCGCAGCCTGTGGCGCTCCTTAATCATCACCGGCGTTACGGCTGTCAGCGGGCTGGGGCTGGTGGTATTCGCGAGCTGGCTGATTCTACGGGATACCCGCCGTAGCCGTGAAGCGGAGCGGGCTGCGATTGAGGTGGAGAGCCAGCGCACCGCCGCAGCTTATGCGCGCAGTTTGCTCGAAGCCGCGCTCGATCCGCTGGTCGCCATCAGCGCCGAGGGCAAGATCACGGACGTGAACGACGCGTCCGTGCAGGCCACGGGCGTGGCACGCGAAAAACTCGTGGGCACGGACTTTTCGGATTACTTCACCGAGCCGGCCAAGGCGCGCGCCGCCTACCAGCAAGCGTTCTCGCAGGGTTTCGTCCGGGATTATCCGCTGGCCATCCGCCATGTGTCGGGCCGCATCACTGACGTGCTCTACGCCGCCAGCGTTTACAAGGACGACCGGGGCAAGGTGCTGGGGGTGTTCGCGGCCGCCCGCGATGTGACCGAGCACAAACAAACCGAGGCCGCGCTGAGCCGGCAGGCCGGGCTGCTGGATCTGTCCTCCGATGCGATCATGGTGCGGGACCTGGACGGCGTCATCTCCTCGTGGAATCACGGCGCGGAGACCCTGTATGGTTTCAGCAAGGCCGAGGCGGTGGGCCGCACGTCCATCGAACTACTGGGGACCCAATTTCCCCGGCCCCTCGCGGAACTCGAGGCCGAACTGCGCGACGCCGGAGGTTGGACGGGCGAACTGGTGCAGCGCTGCAAGGACGGCCGTCTGGTCACCGTTAGCACCCGGTGGGTGTTAGAGAACTCCGCCGATTCGACCCAGGCCAAGGTGCTGGAATCCAACACGGACATCACGGAGCGCAAGGCGGCAGAAACGGCGTTGCTAGAAGGCCAGCGCGCCTCTGAGGCGGCCAACCTCGCCAAGAGCCAGTTCCTCGCCAACATGAGCCACGAACTGCGCACGCCGCTCAACGCCATCATCGGGTTTTCAGAAATTCTAGAGGACCGCACTTTCGGCGAGCTGAACGCGAAGCAAGGCCGTTACATCACCAACATCCTCACCAGCGGACGGCACCTGCTCGAGTTGATCAACGACATCCTCGATCTGTCAAAAGTCGAGACCGGCATGGCGGAGTTGAATGCGGAGACCTTCGCCCCCGTGCGTGCGGTGGAGGACGTGCTGGCCGTCATCAAAGCGGTCTCCCACAAGAAAAGCATCGTGCTGGCAACCGAGTTCGCGCCGGATCTCCCGGTCTTGTGCGCCGACCTAAGCAAATTCAAACAGGTGCTGTATAATTTGCTGAGCAATGCCGTGAAATTCACCCCCGAAGGAGGGAGCATCACGGTAAGGACGGAAGTCAGAGGGCGGAAGTCAGAGGGCGATGAGCAGACGTCGGAGGGCGAAGGACAGACGGCTGAGGCGACTGCGCAAGCCGCAAGCCGCAAGCCGCAATCGGAACTTTCGAGGCCCGCGTTGCGCATTTCGGTTGCGGACACGGGCATCGGCATCAAGCCCGAGGATCACGCGCGCATCTGGGAAGAGTTTGAACAGGTGGACTCGAATTACGCGCGCACCCAGCAGGGCACCGGACTCGGGCTGACGCTGACGAAAAAGCTGGTCGAGCTGCACGGCGGCCGCATCTGGCTGGAGAGCGATAGCGTCGCGGGCAAGGGCAGCACGTTCGTCTTCGAGCTACCGTTCGCGCCGAAGGCTCATGCCGACACCGTTGCCCCGCCCCTTCAGCCGCCCCCGTCCGAAGCGGCTGGGCCCGGGACCGAAGCCGGGCCGGACCGCCCCCTCGTGCTGGTGGTGGATGACAACGAGCACGCGCGGACCTTGCTGGAAACCTATCTCAGCGCCGGCGGCTACGTCGTGGCGCAGGCCGGCACCGCGGCAGAGGCGCTCAAGCTGGCCCGGGAACTGAAGCCCTTCGCCATCACGCTGGACATCCTGCTGCCCGATCGCCCGGGCTGGGAGGTGTTAAGCGAGTTGAAGGCGAGTCCGCAGACTCGCGACATCCCGGTGGTGATCGTTTCCATCACTGATGACAAGCATTTGGCCTCCAGTCTGGGCGCAGTGGATTTTCTCGTAAAACCGATCCGCCGCGATGAACTGATGGCCGTCATCCAACGCACGGGCGCGCTGCGGCAGCAAGCGGTCACGAAGGTGCTCATCGTGGACGACGATCCGCAATCCGTCGAAGCGTTGGCCGCGTCGATCCGCGCGGAGGGCTACACGGTGCTGGGGACGACCAGCGGAGCCCAAGGCATCGAGCTGGCCCTCACGGCTTGCCCCGATCTGCTGATCCTCGACCTCATGATGCCCCAGATAGACGGCTTCGAAGTCGCCGCGCGCCTGCGCGCCAACCCACTGACGGCGAAATTGCCGATCCTAATCTACACGAACAAGGAGCTCTCAGCGGAGGAGCGGACGACGCTCCAACGGCAGGTGCAAGGCATCGTGAGCAAGCCGGCGCGCGAACAAGTGCTGGCCGATCTCGCGCGTCTCGCAGGGCGGCATCAGGAGAGGAGTGCAACGTGAAAATCCTCGTGGTCGAAGACACGCCCATGAACCTGGAACTGGTGACCGATTTGCTGGAAGCCGCGGGCCACGTGGTTCTGGCCGCGACCGACGCGGAGGCCGGCATCGAGTGCGCGCGCCGCGAACAGCCGGACCTGATCCTGATGGACATCGCTCTGCCCGGGATGGACGGACTGGCCGCCACCCGCTTGCTCAAGGCCAATGCCGCCACCCAATCCATTCCGGTCGTCGCGCTTACCTCCGACGCCATGAAGGGTGACGCGCAGCTTGCCCGGGAAGCCGGTTGCTTCGCCTATCTGACGAAACCGATTGAGACGCGGGGCTTCGCCCACCGCATCGAGACGCTCCACGCCAACAGTAAAACCCAGCCCACGCCATGAACACAGAAACCGTCGTCACGCCTGCGCCGCAAGCCCGCATCCTCATCGTGGATGACGAGCCCACGAACCGTGAGTTGCTCCGCGACACGCTTGAATTGCGCGGCTACATCGTGGAGGAGGCCGGCAGCGGCGCCGAGGCGCTGGCGCGCATCGCCGCCGCGCCGCCGGATGTGGTGTTGCTCGACGTCGCGATGCCGGGCATGGACGGGCTGGAAGTCTGCCGAAAGCTAAAGGGTGATCCGCTGACCGCCCCGCTGCCGGTGATCATGGTCACGGCCCATGTGGACCGCAAAGACCGCCTCGCCGGCATCGAGGCAGGAGCCGACGATTACCTCACCAAACCGGTTGATCTGCAGGACCTCTGGTTGCGCGTGTGCAACGCGATCCGGGCGAAACGACTCGCCGACGAAGTGCGGGAGAACCTCCGGCGGCTCCGCGAGCTGGAACATCTCCGCGACAGCCTGACGCATATGGTCATCCATGACCTGCGCTCGCCGCTGGCCTCGATCATGATGGGTCTGGAGGTGATAACGATGAACGCGGCCGGGCTCACTCAGGAACGGAAGCTGGAAATGGCGGAGACGTGTTTCTCCGGCGCGCAGCGGATGAGCGAGATGGTCACCTCGCTCATCGACGTGAGCCGGCTCGAAGCCGGCGAGATGCCGTTGCAAAAAAAACCGACAAATTTAGCTCCGGTCCTGAGCGCCGCAGTGGAGGCCATCCGCAACTTGGCCGCTTCGCAGCAGATCGCCTTGGTCGAATCGGCCGGCGAAGCCATCGCCTGCTGCGATGGCCCCATCGTGCGCCGCATCCTCGCGAACCTGATCGGCAATGCGGTCAAGTTCACCCCGAAGGGCGGCGAAGTGCGGATCACGATGGTGAAGGACGCCACGTGCATACGCGTGAGCGTGACCGACAGGGGCGCGGGCATCGCGCCTGAGTATCAAAAAAAGATTTTCGAGAAGTTTGGCCAAGTGAACGATCAGCGCGCTAACCTAGGCA
>Ga0209491_10008922_pt1 | contig 12504 bp, 12 predicted proteins | sample BON02_FD_187213 | JGI IMG/M metagenome (GOLD analysis project Ga0209491, IMG submission 187213) | Freshwater microbial communities from Lake Bonney liftoff mats and glacier meltwater in Antarctica - BON-02 (SPAdes) (version 2) | ecosystem: Environmental > Aquatic > Freshwater > Ice > Glacier... | reverse complement strand
GCAGAAGGCTGATTCAACAAACGACCGCTATGGTTTGAGTGCGAACATGATCCAGCGGGGCAATGATATTGTCTACATCAACGCCACATCAACCCGCGAATGCACGTTTCGCGCCGGGTTTGCAGCCGAATGCGGGTGAATGTCGGCGAATGCGGGGTGGGACAATTTGTGAAAACAAAGGCTTGTCGGCTAAGCGACTGTTTTTCCTAACATATTGGAATCTTTGTATTATAGGCTCATAACCTGAAGGTCGTTGGTTCAAATCCAACTCCCGCAACCAGATTTTGTAACCTTTCCAAAAGGTTATAATCCGACAAAAACACTTGTGTATAGAACTCGTCGTTTTACCTCAACGCCACCTCAACGTTTGACGAGTCCCCCCTGTAGGCGGGAGCTTTTGTGTTTGGGCATGATCAGCAGAAGCGTCGCATCCGCCACCGTTGAAGCCATCACCCGCAACTGGTATATGACTAAGTCATACCATGGAGGCGCAGATGACCGTCAAAACCACCCTCAGCTTTACCGACCGCCATCACCACTTCCTCTCAGAGAAGGTGGGACAGGGCGTGTTCGCGACCCAGAGCGCTGCTGTGGCGGCCGCGCTGGAGCAGATGATGCAAGACGAACAGGAACGCGATATGGCCCTCGCTGCCCTCACGCAGGAAATCCGTGCCCGGATGGAAACGCCGCGTTCGGCGTTTATCAACCAAGACGATGCGTTCGCTGCCGCGCATGCCACGATCGGTACAGCGCGGGAGGCGTGAACTACCGCATCCGGTTCCATCCTCTCGTCGCGCGTGACCTTGATGCCATCGCGCGCTGGATCCTCGACTATGCTTGGCCCGCTGCAACCGCCCGAAAGCTGGTCGAGATCGAGGCGGCCATCGCCACGCTGAAGGTCACACCGCACAAAGGAAGCCTCCGCAATGAAATCGCCCCTGGTCTGCGTGCCATCCCTGCAGGCCGGAAAGCCGTGATCGCTTTTGTGGTTGACGATGACCACAGTGAAGTTCTGATTTACGCCGTCACCTATGGCGGTGCCGATTGGGCCATGCGCAGCAGCGCGCGCAGCCGGTGACAGTCTCGGCCCACACCTGCCGTTCGCCGGATCGTCAATCACCGCACTAAAGCTTCCGCATTGCAGCCATTTATGCCCCGCACTCCATTTTTCATCTGAAGCGTCGCCGAAGTGGCGCAAATCATCGCGCCGCTGACCGCGAACAACGACGACCGTCGCACTGGGAGTTTCCCCGATAGCGGCGCTAATATGTACAGACGGTGCCGATTAGCAGCATTGCGGGGCCGATACCGAACGCGCTCTGGAGGCTTTCGCCGAACAGGCCGAGCCATTCGTCCTGCGCGTGGTATGCAACTGTCTCACGCTCGGCTGGGCAGGCAAAGCGCATGTCGCCGACCTTCTGAAGGTGATGGACCATCTCGTGCACGAGGACTGAAAGCTCGGCTGGCGTACGACCGGTCCAGCCCTCGGAAAGATAAATAATGTGGGCGACATCGTCATAGACGGCGACGACAGTACCGGGGGCGACGGTCGAACCAGGACCATAGCGCATCGCGACGAGATCGACGTCGGAAACGCTGACGAGATTGGGAGGTTCCGCCGAGACGGGCAGATCGAAGTTCGCGACAAGCCACAATGAGATGGTGTCGAGGAGTGGCGGTGCATCGCGCGGTTCGGAAATAGCGGCCTGAGTGGCAAGGACGAAGATGGCGGCGGCGCGCCAGATGATGGAAGAATACATGATGGTCCTCCTTGACCTGTACGGGCAGAAGGCTGGGGCGCACGACACCGCAGGTCATGAAAGCGCCATGAACGATGAAAGAAATTGTGCTACAATTTGATCGAAACATTGTTGGAACCCCAATATGAACGCTCCTGGCACGGTTCGATTTGGCGATTTTGGTCTGAACCGCTCGCGCGGCTGCCTCGAGGACGCGACGGGCGTGGAACGTTTCTTGCGGCCGAAGTCCTACCGGGTACTGGAGATTCTTTGCGAGCGGCGTGGTCAGTTGGTAAGCAAGGACGATCTTGTGCAGGAAGCATGGCCGGATGTGTTTGTCTCCGACGACTCGCTCGCACATTGCGTGAGCGATATTCGTCGGGCGCTCGGCGCAGAAGGCGCCGCGCTTCTGCGCACGGTGCCGCGGCGGGGATATCTGCTTTTGGCTGAAGATGCGACCGCTGCGAAACCCGGCATGAAGAGGCGTGTCGGTCAGACGGCAAGTCTCGCTGCAATATTAGTATTGGCGGTAGCTGGTGCCTGGTGGACATATCCTTGGGCAACCCCGGAGTTCCAACCTGAGGTGATCGGCGCGGCGATGATGCAAACTGACACATTGCTGGAGACGCGGGACTGGCGGCGGCGGCAAGACAACGAAGCGGCGCGCGAAATGCTCGAGGCGATAGTTGCCAACGACCCCGCTAACGCCGAAGCATGGGCGTCACTCGGACTGACCTACTGGCTCGAGGTCCAGCATCTGGCCTGGGGTGGCGGTCAGCGAGAGTTTGCGCGGGCGTTAGAGATGGTTGAGCGCGCCGTCGCGCTCGGCGACAGCGCGCGCGCCCACAGGCTGCTTGCCGAAATGCGACTACTCGCGCCATTTCCCGAGATGCGGATGCCGGTCGACGCACTGGCGAATGCAAGGGCGGCGGTGACGATGGCTCCGGACGATCCCGATAACCTTGCTGTGCTGGCGCATGTGTTTGCCTTGACCGGGCGAACAAAAGAGGCGGTCGAGACGATCGAGCAGGCCCTACGCCTGAATCCGACGCCGCCCGACTGGCACCGGCAGATCGCTGGGCTCAGTTTTTTGCTCGCAGGCGAACCTGCTCGGGCGATAGAAGAACTCGGCCCTCTCCACGGTGCTGGCACATTCGCCAGTGCGCGGTCGTGGCCCGGATGGCTTTTCGCCGCCAGCCTTGCCCATGCCGGGAGGATGGAAGAGGCTGAATTGGTCGTTCGCACCGCGCGTGTGCGCAGGCCCGAGCAGAGCATCGCAGCAGTGGAACAGTCTTTCGATGGCTTCGCCGACCGCGATGGTCTCGCTGTCATTCTCGACGGCCTCCGGCTCTCGGGTCTGCCCGGCTGAACCCGGCCTATTCGGTGTCGGCGCTTTCGCTTCCCTCGCGACTGCCCTCGCTGAAGTGCAGGTAACTCTCCCAGACCTCTGCGAGCATCGGGTCGCGGCCGATGTCTTCGGCAATCACCTCATCCCAAGCCCTCTTCAGCATGACCAGGATTTCGTCGGGCCATGCGTGCAACTGAACGCCGTCCGCGCTGAATGCCGCAAGCGCCTCTGCCTGCTGTGTCTCAGCTGCTGCGGCAACCGTCCGCGACAAAGATTCCGCACAGGCCTCCTCCAGCACCGCCTTGTGCCGATCAGAAAGCGCTGCCCATGTCCGCTCAGGCATGAGAACCTCGAGCGATGTGACAGGCTGTTGCCAGCCCGGCAGGTAGAGGTGCTTCGCGATCGATCCGATCCCAAGTTCCGCGTCGATCGACGGCAGCGAGAATTCAGCCGCGTCGATCAGGCCGCTCTCGAACCCTGGCCGGATGTCCTCGGCAAGAAGCTCATATGTCACGGCGCCCAGCTTCTGCAGCACCCGCGCCCCGTAACCGAAACTGCGTATGGCTAGCCCGTCAAAGTCGTCTGCGGACTCGACAGGTGCACGAAACCAGCCACCGCCTTCCGCAGGAAGAATGCCGCAATAGAGGCTCTTCATCCCGTGCCGGGCATATATCGTCTCGAGCAGGTCGCCACCCCCGCCAGTCTGCATCCAGGCCGTGAAACCGTCAGGGTCCGGTCCGAAGGGGAAGCCGGTGAAGAGAGTCAGTGCCGGGTCCTCGCGGTGGTGGTGCCCGGCCGAGCCCCACACGGCGTCGACGAGCCCGCTCTCGAGAGCACCGAAGGTATCCTGATCCAGCACCAGCCGATCGTGAACCTCGATGACAAAATCGCCACCGGACAGCCGCTGGACCGATTCGGCAAAATGTTCGCCAGCCTCACCGAAAACCTTCGGGTAGAGCAGGCTGTTCATGCGCCAGCGCAACATGTCCTCCTGACCGGCAGCAGGCGCTCCCGTAAGGCAGTACGCGAGCGCTATTGCGACAGGGATCAATCGATTGCAGATAAGAAGCGGCATAGCTTCGGCACCTCGCTTTGACGGGGAGATTGCGTGTGACCAATCTACGAAGTCTAGCATGGTGCAGATCATTTGACATGGGCTTGGCAAATCCCGTCAATAGCTGATCGAGTCTTCTGCCATACAGAAGCGCTTGGCCGCTCGAACCGCGGCGGGCCTTCACATTCTCCGCAGTTCAAACGTCACCTGCTCACGTCGGCTCCGCCCAGTCTGACAAGTGGTTCAGCCGTGCGCAGTATACCCGACGGAATGGCCGCTCTTGCAAATTCTGCGGATACGATGCGGCATTCGCATAGGTCCGCTTCCCGCCCACTGCGTCGGTCATCCAATTGTCCAGACGCCTTGTACTTCTTGTCGGTTTGGCACCCGGCCCTGCAGTCACATGCACGCCCGTACCTGATCGCGCAAGACGGCATAGTCGCTCAGCATCCGCACCACCATCGCGCCTTCCGGCATTGTGCTGACTTCGGCCGCGGCACGGACCTGGTCGGCGGCACTATATTCCACGGCGGGCGTACAAGGCGCTTGTACGTCAGAACCGGCCGTCGTGCAGGCGTTGAGCAAGAGCGTCGCGATCAGCAGGGCGGCGGCTGGCCGCATCCAGCATCTGACGTTGAATTTCATGAATCTTCTCCAATGTTTGCAAGCGTTCCACCAGCCGCCCGGTACGCTCACCGGCGCGGCGAAGGTTCAGTAGGAACAGGGCGACGGTCAGGGACGCCAGCATGAGGCCCAGCGCATTGCGCGCCGGGCCACTTGCGAGGATTGCGGTGATGAAGCCCATCACCGCTGGCCCCGCTTCCAGTCATCGATCCGGGCGTGGATGGAGACGGGCAATCGTTTAAGTTCCTTTGCGGCCACTTCTGCGACCCAAGCCTTGAATACTTGCACCTTAGCTTCGCGCCATTTCTCGCGAGCCCCAAAGCGGTCATTGAAGAAAGATTTGAGTCGAGATTTTTCATCGTGTGCTGGAAATTACGAGTGTGGCGATTTATAATTCGGATAAGTGGTGGTTCAAAGCTTATTACGCGCCGCTTTCATCTTTTGATAGATCACCCGCGAGCTATCGGCCTTTTTGGCATTGGCTTGCAAACGTATGACCAGATTGCGTATGTCACGCTTTGCGACCTCAACCTGACTGGCTGCTTTCTCAAGCAGCTTGGCATTGGCCACTAATGTGGACTGCACTTTCCCGATTTTGGCGTTAATTTCATCAACAGCCTTGTGGGCATCCGAGATTTCTTTTGCCGATCCCACCATACCGCTGATTTTCATTGCCTTGCCCGCCTTGGCGAGCGCATCAGCGCCCTTGGTCAGTCCACGTGCCTTGTATTCCAGCTCAGTACCCGAAACGGTCATGCCCAACGTTGTGCCGACAAAATCCTCCGGTTTGCCAGTCAGCAAATTTGACCCGACATCGATCAGGCCGCCAATTGCGAATTTCGAAATTGCCGACAACGCCCGCGCCTGCGGTGACACCAAAACGGCCACATCCAAAGCCAGCGACAAGCCCGCCTTAATATAGCTACCGGATTTGGACTTCTGGGCTTTGTCCAAGAGCGTTTTCAGTTCTTTCAGATCTTTTTCCAGTTTGGGACCAGAAGCTTTGATCCGGTCATGGTAAACGACAACCATCGAGATCATCGAAATCGCAGTCTTGATGACACCGCTTACAATCACGGTTTCCCATTTGTCCGTCAGGGCGCCCAGCATCTCCAGCGAGAAACAATAGGAATCGTAAGCGGTTTCAATATCTTTTGCCGTAACTTTCTTGCCCTCATGCAACGCTTTCATAACCTCGACAAATTTGGCTCTGCTGGTTTCCAGCGCCTTGATATCGGACTGGAAGTCGTTCTTGTCATGGATGTTGAAAGACGTACCGCCACTGTCGAGTTTTGAAATCGTGGATTTGGCGCGGCTGATTTCGTACTTGCAGTTCTTGTGCAGCCCTTCGACCAGATTTGCGAAATCGGCGCTGTCATATTTCTCTAGTTCGGGCTTTAGCGGACGACTGGACACAACTAATCTCCTTCACCTGACATTCCCCAAGTCGCCTGCCACTTGACGGCAAGTTCGCCCAATTTTGCCCGCTTATCAGGTTCTTTGCGCCCCAAGCGTCGTCTGCGGTCGCCGGAACGCTCGGAGTTGCGTGTCAAGTCGGGAAGCCGCAACAGCCCGGCCCGGCAGCGCAGTTTTTCAGCGCGTCGGACGGACCTGTCCTGCCGCTTTCGTTGAAGTTGGGTCCGGATCGCGGTCACGCGCATAGCGGTGGCGCTCGCAATCGGCGGATGGCGGCAAGGATAGCGCGCACCATCGGTGCCTGTGACCGCGACCTCGGCCAGCCGAGGTCTTGCATCGGAGATTTGAAAGGTCATATCGCCTACACTCCCAACGACAGCTGCGGCAGACTTGGCAGCAACCTGGTTTTTACTCAGAGCCATTTCTACCTTATTGAACCAACATTTCCTAACGGACCGACGTCGAAGACGTTGCTCTGGTTTCAGAACTTCACCAGCTCAACCCGCCTGTTCTGCGCCCTACCAGTATCAGTGTCATTGGTTGCAACGGGGCTTGCGAACGAAACCCCGACCGGAAACAAGCGCGATTGTTCGATGCCGTGCTGATCCACAAGCGCACGGACCACCGACGCTGCTCGTCTCTCGGACAAGTCCTGATTGAAGCTGAAACTGCCCTCAGAATCGGTGTGACCAACTATCAAAAGCCTCAAGGTTTCGTCAGAATTCATAAGATCCGCGATCTGGTTGATCGTATCCGTGGAATCCTCTCGTAGGCTGTCATTGCCGCTCTCAAAGTTTATGCCGTAAAGGGCTATTTTGCCTGTCGACAAAATCTCATCTTGTATTTCGTCGGATGTCACAACCGTGAGCTCAATCGGGCCGGTGTCTGGGGCAAGGACGTCCACCGTAACCACGGCTCTTGCCTGGAAATTATTTCTACAACTTGAAAATTGACTCGGCATCATGACGTAGGAGAGGATTGAAACGGTAGTGTCGATTGTCTCGTCTCGAAACAGCCGGTACTCCAGATTGGCGATATATCCAGTCTGGGCGCAGTAGCCTGCTGTATCACTACTTTCGAGAATTCTATTGTCGGGCCAAAGATAGTACGAGAGGCTCATATAGTTACCGCCAAGGCTGCCGGCTCGGTCAATTGTTCCGCCGCAAGAGTCAGCGCTACAGGAAAACAAGACTTCGAAGCCCTGTCCCGCAAGGGTGTCCTCGTATGCTCGAACGGCCGCAAAAGGCTCGACGCCAGGCTCGAGCAGATAGACATTTCGCGTCCGGGCGCCCTCGACCACGAGCGACTCGTCAGGTGACACGACATAAACATTGTTGCCTACGCGCCCATCGCGCCGTTTCAGTATCGATATCGGGTACTCGGCCTGATCGAGCGGCGTCGCAAAATGGCTCACGATGATCGCTCCGGGCAGGCGGCCGACAACGTCACTGTCAGATGCCCCGGGCACATCAACCTCCGGTATTTGTTGCCCCATGCTACTGGCCGCAATCAAGGAGAAAAATAAGACCAAAAGTGCTGATGTTCTCATTTTATCTTCCTTTGTGGCTAGCAACGTACAAAAAATTGAACGAGGGCTATGACAAGGGCGGCACAAGTACTTGGAAAGTATTTGAGTCTGCGGATGCGCCGAGGAAGAATGATTTCAGCAGTCTCTCTTGAAATTCCCCAAGTGGCGTACCGTGTGACGTATGGTCACCTGATTCAGGCCTTGGGTCAAGTCTGTTGGGGATGCGCATGCCTTGCCCATGTCCGGGAACCATTCTGTACCGGGACAAGTCAGAATGCCGGTGTGCGCTCCAGCGATTTCAAACGCTTGATAAACTGGCGGTCGCCCGGTGCGTTTACTGGCAGAGCTGAGCTACAGCAGGAGCAGGGCGTCGATGGGGGCAGTCAGCAATAAGCCTAGCGCCTTGCGTGCCGGACTCCTGGCGAGGATGCCGACCCATCAATCCCTCACCGTTGGCCCCGCTTCCAATCGTCGACCCTTGCATGGATGGCGACAGCGATGCCGATCAACGCCATCGCGACGAAAGCCCAGCGCAGGATTTCGAGGTAGGGTACCAGCGGCATAATGGCAGATTGGGTCTCGGCCAGAATCTCTTGCGCCACCTCGACCCCGGCGGCGCCAACGGTCGCGATACCCGCTGCCCCGCTGCCCTTCAAGGTGCGGCTGTCGGCCAGCACCTCACGGGCGGGAGCGACCTCCGGCACGAAAGGTGTGGCGCGAGGCAGAAACGGCTCGCCCCAAGATCGCGCTGGCCCGAGGTCGATGTGCATGAACCCCGAACGGGGATAGGTGCCAAACCCGAGAAACCCCACGGCGCGGGCGGCTTCGGCGAATGCAACCGGATCATGGTTCGACAAGGCTGTGCCTTGCATGTGCTTGGAGGCAGGAGCGCCGCCGACAGCGCGGTTGTGACTGGGGCTGCGATAACCGGAAACGATGATCAACGGTTTGCCGAGCCGATTGCGCAGGGACTGCAGCATGTCCATTGCCTCGGTGTTGATCTTGATGGCGCCGTTGCCGCGACAGGCGATTTCGGCGGGCGAGAAATTGGGCCAGTGCCAGACGATATCGGGCACGTCGCGGAAATGGGCATAGGTCAGGGTCGGCATAGGGCAGTCTCCAGAAATGCAGAACCCGCCTTGCGGGCGGGCGCGGGTAGATCGGTTGATATGAAGGCAGTCCGGATGTCGCTCAGTCCGTGCGCCCTCGCTGGAATGCCTCGAACATCAGATCGCGCATGGCGCGGATGTCGGTCTCGATGCGTGCGAGCCGGTCGGCGTCGCTGTCGCGATCTTCAGCGCGCTGGTGGTCGCTGCGGTCGCGCTGCTGGCTGAGTTCGCGGTCAAGCCGGGCCAGCATGGCGTCGTTGGTAAATGCCTTGCGGGTGACGGCGGCCAGCAGGGCGATCGTGCCGCCGATCAGTGCGGTGATGGCGGCGGTGATTCCGTGATCGCGAAAGGCGGCACCCACCTCCTGCAGGATTGTAGTTCGGTCATCCATCGGGTTCTCCTTCATGATGTCGTTGCGTTGTCTGCGTTGCTTCGTGACCCGCAGAACCTGGCGCCGGTGTTCGGCCTTCAGCTCGCCGGGCCATCATTGGCCCGGCACGGTCTATCCGTCGTCCTGCCTTGCCCATTTGGCGCTGTGACGCGCCACGGGGAGGATGCCGCGGCTCCAGTCCAGTGTGACGCCGGGGGCGAGCGTCAGCATGAAGCCGATATGGTTGCGGGTGATGCTGGCATGCGGCGCCAGTTTGCGCCGGATGCGGCAGGTGAAGACGCTGAGCCCCTGCACATGCGGCATCTCCCCGGCGGCGCGGTCGGAGTAGAGCGCATGCATGATCGCCTCGGTGGGCACCGTGCGCCCGGCGCGCTGGTGCAGGAAGTATGTCAGCTGGGCCTCCTTCAGGGTCAGCCGACGGCCTGCGATCGGCTCCACCCCGTGCGCCTGGCCCTGCCAGAGGATCTGATCGAGCAGATGGGTGAGGTATTCCACCGCCTCGAGCGGGCGCATGTTGGCGATGGCCTCGTGGTAATCGGCCGGGGGATTGGCCTCGGCCGCGAGCCCTTTCGCGAAGTCCAGCTTCAGCTTCTTGCGGGTCTCGGTGACCTGACCCGGTGTCAGACCCAACTCGCGTGCAGTCTGGTTCACCGACAGCCCGGCCTGACAACAGGCGGAGATCGCCGCTTCGCGTTCGGTCATGGTATCCTCGTGGTTGATTTAAGGGTGTTTTGTTGCGGGGCTGCGGTTTCAAGCAGCCCCCGCCCTTCGCAGCCGCCCTGTGGGGTCTGCAGCGGCAGTTCAGATCTGGACGCCGATCTCGGCCGGGGTGCCGCGGCCCAGCAGCCCGATCTGGAAGACCCGGATTGTGAGCAGCGTGGCCGCCCCACCCAAGTCATCGGCGATCATTGCAGCCGTGTAGGTGAACCCGGGCGCTGCCAGCCCGCCGACCTTACGCAGCAGTGCCCCACCCGTATCGCGGATCTCCAGATCATAGGCTTCCACCGCCTCGCCCAGTGGCACTTCCGGCATAACCCAGCTGTCGCCTGCCAGATCCCGGGTGCGCCTGATCCAGCTGATGCCCAGCCCGCCATCCGCCTGACGCTGCGCGCGCAGATGCGCCGGGCTGAAGGGACGCAACCCGATCCCCTGCGGCGTGAAGGTCAGCGCGGTGACGCTGGCGTCGCCCAATGGCCGTGCGGCGCGCCCGATCCGCCAGTTCCATGCCAGACCGATATCCTCGAGCGCAATCGGCAATGCGGCGAGACTGTTGTCAAGCACCACGACGCGCGCACCCGCAGGCGTCGGGTCACCCATGGCTGCTTCAGTGCCCCGTTGCCCGCGCAGCAGCAGGGTCAGACTATACCGGCCGGGCGCGATCAGTTCAGCCTCGCCTGCCTGCACAATCTCCCAGATGCCAGGGCTGCTTTCGACAGCGAGGCTGTTCGCCCCGCCCAGCAGCGCGCTTGGTGTGACGCTGGCCAGCGTTCCGGTGAAGAGATCGAGGATCATTGCTGTGCCGCGGTCAAAGAGCCCAACCGGGCCTTTGGGTAGGTCCGCTACCAACCTGCCGATCCGGGCGCGGGATCTGACGCGGGTGAGGAGTTCAAATCCTTCGCTGGTGCTGCTGCGCATGATTGCCAGCTCACCCGGCCATGGCTGCGCATGCAGCGCCACGAGGGGCCGATGGGCCGGGTGATCCTCGCGCAGCTGCGGCAGGTCGAGCATGATCACCTCCGGTGCGCCGAAGACGGTCGGTGTGGCAATCGCGGCCGGGCGGGCGCCACCGGGCGGCAGATCGTAGATCGCCCGGTCCTGCCGCAGCGCTTCGATGCCGCGGCTGGTGGCATCCGCGATGGAGATCAGCCGCATCTCGGTGAGCCGCCCGTCATGGTTCAGCAGGATCACATCGCAGGGATCGAGCGCCAGCCGTGAGGGTGGCAGGCGGAACACCGCACTCTCACGCCCGACCCAAGCCTCCATCAGCGCGCGGCGGCAGCGGCGTTCGGCTTCTTCCGGCGCCACCGCCATCGGGAAGGATTCCGCAGCAATCCGCGATGTGTCCACGGTGATGCGCCGGGCCTCGACCTGTGCCGCGTCATAATCCTCGTCGGCCCGCGCCACCTGCCATTTGAGCGCCTGCGGCAGTTCTGTCTCCTGCGCCCTTGTCAGTTCCATGACATCGCCACCCTGCCCGGCGGCGGAGGCCACCATGCCATCGGGGGTGATCGTGGCACTGGCGCTGCGGCCGCGCATCAGGAAGCGGATGCGGCCCTCACTCTCGACCGCATCAAAGCCGAAGTGGCGCGCCAGCGTGCTGATCGAGGAGCGTGGCGATTCCAGTGCTGCGATGACATAGCCTTCCACTGCGCCCCAGAGACCGGAGACATCGATCAGGGTTTCCGGCATTCCGGCGCGCAGACACAGATGCCGCACGAGGGCGGCCAGCGAGACAGCACCCAGCCGCCCGGTCAGCCAGTGGCCGAGCCGCCAATTCGGCCCATCGGTCCAGACCTCGGTCAGTTCGGGAAAGAACGGATAGGGCCGCGCGTCCCAGGTCCAGGCGGCACATTCGGGCAGATGTACCATCGCGGTGCCGGTGACGGTTGAAACCGGGTTGTTCGTCGGATCGCCCCACCAGAGATAGGTCGCCTCGAGATAGGCCCGCTGGATCGCATCGTCGCGCCAGCCGCGCGAGAAGTAGGGCGTGAAGCTTTCCGAGGATTTGGGATCGAAGAACACATTCGGCTGATTGCTGCCCCGGTCGATGGCGGGGCAGCCCAGTTCGGTGAACCAGATCGGTTTGAACTGCGGCAGCCATGCGGTGGGGGTCGCGGCCTCCACCCCGCTGGGACGGTCATAGTGTACCTCTGACCACCAGGCTTGCAGATCCTTGTAGCGAAACACCCAAGGTTTATCTGCAGCCCCATCGCTGATCGGCGTCCGGATCTGGGCGGCGCGATCACCCGGGCTGGCATAGAACCAGTCGAACCCCTCGCCACCGGCGATGTTGGCTTGCAGATAGGCCCGGTCATAGATTGCAGGGGCCAGCGTCGCATCGGCGTGATCAAACCCGTCGCGCCAATCCGAGAGCGGCATGTAATTATCGATGCCGATGAAGTCGATGTTGGCATCGGCCCAGAGCGGGTCGAGGTGAAAGAATACGTCGCCGCTGCCATCGCCCGGATGATGCCCGAAATACTCCGACCAGTCGGCGGCATAGCCGAGCTTCGTGTCAGATCCGAGGATCGAACGGACATCCGCCGCCAGATCGCGCAATGCCTGCACTGCAGGA
>Ga0209491_10008921_pt1 | contig 12505 bp, 10 predicted proteins | sample BON02_FD_187213 | JGI IMG/M metagenome (GOLD analysis project Ga0209491, IMG submission 187213) | Freshwater microbial communities from Lake Bonney liftoff mats and glacier meltwater in Antarctica - BON-02 (SPAdes) (version 2) | ecosystem: Environmental > Aquatic > Freshwater > Ice > Glacier... | reverse complement strand
GGGAGCGCGGAGGAGGGTGTGGCAGGCGAGGGCGAGTGATTGTTCGGTTTGTCTGTTGTTGGTCAGGAGGTAGTCGAGCTGTTGTTTTAGGAGGCGGTGGGATTCGTGTTTGGTGTAGGGAAGGTAGACTTGGGAGTAGAGGAGCTGGCGGATGGAGGCTCGGAGGTCGGGGCGGCGGAGGAGGTGTTGGATGGCGTCGGGAGAATTGGGGTCGGTTAGGACTTCCATAACTAGTTCCTTGGCTAGTTCTTGGGTGCCGGATTGGCCGTCTTTGAGGGAGTCGGTCATGGCCTCGGCGAGGCTGCCTGTGATTAGGAGACGGACGGGTTGTTCGATTCCTTCTTGGCGGATGATGGTGACGAGGGATTGGAGGAGCTCGGTTTCGACCATGGGGCCTTCAGGGTCATTAAAGGGGGGGAAGTCACCTACTTCTTCGTAAGTCAACTCTTCCTCCTCCTCTTCCTCGTCGTCGTCGTCCTCCTCGTCCTCGTCCTCCTCTATGCTGCTGCTTCTGCGGTTTCTGCTGTTGTTGTAATAGTCTACGTCTTCCTCATCATCATCCGACATGCGACGGGGCATCACATCCTCATACAACGCCGCTTCTGCCTCAGGAATACACCACCCAGTCACACTCCGCCCCATAAACACACAATTGCCCTCCGCAAAATTACACTCTCTCCTCCTTGTCTGCCAGGTCAGAAAGCGAGAAGTAATCGAGTTGTACTTATCACAAGGGCCCGGCGGACGCGTCTCCCACGCTTGCAACTGCTGGAGCATGCGTGCCGCCGTGGCTGCCTTATCAGTGCTTCGCCCCCCCTTGCCCTCCCCCTCCGCAGCTTCCTCTAAACGCTTTTTCCACCCCTTCTTCTTGGCCTTTCGGTTCAGTCCCTGCTGATCCTCGTCGTTCTCGGCCGCGGCAGCAGCGAGGCCGCGTCGCACGGCGCTGGTCCGTCGATGTAGCTGCATGCTTCCCCCGCCCTCAGGGGTCCATTCCAAGTCGTCCCCTAGTGCAGCAGCAGTAGCAGCAGCAGCATTAGTCCCCGTCGTCGTCCGCCGCGTCAGGCGCCGCTTTGTCAGGGATGGCAATGGAGCTGTCGGTGGTGCGTGGTTTGTACCACCGCCTCCTTCTTGCACAGGCACTGCTGCGGTCCCATCCCCGTCTGTGTCCTCTTGTGATGGAGGCACGGCGGCCCCAGCGTCCAGCCTCCCCACCTGTTTCTTGCCCAAAAACGCCAAGACCGCGGCGGCAAGCGCAGCGGTGGCTGGCCCTCTTGCTTGCCACGCTAGACGCCGGCTCATTTCTGTGGTGGTTGTGTAGGTGTAGTGTAGGGCGTGGAGCGGTGTGAGTCTAAATGGAAGAAGGAAAGGGGGGAAGACGGGGCATCACTGCAACGTCTCCTTCAATTCACAATGCCATCGCATTTCACTGACCACGCATCCCACACACCACACGCACGCTCAGGAAGCAAGGCTGTAAAGGTGCATCCTCGTCGTCGTCTCGTCCAGAACCCAGTGCCGCAGCGTCCCCTGCTTTTTAATCTTGCCAAGACACAGTCACACAAGCCAGCCTCCCCACCCCAAGCCCCACCAAGCCCCCCACCGCCGCATCAACCAGCATCATGCCACGCCCACCACCTTCGACCAGCAACGCCTCGCGCGCTGTCGTCCTGTCCTTATACCGCACCTGCCTACGATGGACCCAACTCCCGCTTGTCGAGCGCAGCAAGTTCTTGGCCGGCGACCACATGCCTCCCTCCCTCGCCGCCCTCCAACTCCCCCCGCGCCTCCTGATCAACAAGGAAGGAATCCAAGAAGCTATCCGCACGCTCTTTCGCGCCCACGCCCAAGAGGAGGACGCCAAGGTCTTGTCGGAGAAGATGAATTTGGCATTTGAGGGCCTGCAGTACCTCAATCGTTTTACTGCTGTCTTGGAAAATGCGGAGGTACGGCGGGAAGCGAACCGGAGTCGAGATGGGGTCACCTTCAGGATAGGGCAGGTGGTGCGGCACAAATTGTACAATTACCGCGCAGTGGTGGTGGGGTGGGATAAGCGACCAACCATCGACGTGAGCAAGTGGGAGGGCGTGGTTCAGGGCGCGCTGGGAGTGGCTCAGCCTTTTTATCACTGTATTCCTGATAGCAACGACGCCCTCCATTTCTTGGGAGGGGCACGCAAGCTTATGTATGTCGCGCAAGAAAACCTGGAAATGTGCCATGCGCTCGAAAGTCGGATTCATTCCGACGTGGTCCCGCAAGCGTTCGAGTACTACGACACGTCCACCCAGTCTTTTGTTCCCACCGAGAGAATTGCCTGGCAGTATCCCGTTGATCGCCCCTCCTCCTCCTCTTCCTCCCCCTCTTCCTCCTCCCCTTCCTCCCGGTCCCCGCTCAATCGGAAATTCAAAGTCTCCGTGCAGCGGGCTAACCTTGTTGATGCCACCCGTCGCTTGCAGCAGCACCTGCATGATTTGTCTCACAAAATATGGCAGCAGCTCGAGGTCCGCTTTGGCGTCCTCGAGCGATTCCAAACCCAAGAACCCCTAGGAAGCTTGCTCTCCTTGCTTGCCGAATTGAAAGAAATAGACCCATCTGCCCCCTCTTCCTCTTCGTCAAAACCAAGCAGCAGCAGCAGCAGCAGCAGCAACACTTTCAATGAGATCCTCCCCGGCTACCACGCCCTGCGCCTCCTTCGGGACCTGCTCGCCCTCTGCGACGACGTGCACTCCGCCCGCAAGCATTCCACGGACAAAACTAACGTCCACTTTCACATCGGCCAAGTCGTTCGTCATTCCTCCCAAGGGTACCGCGGTGTCATTTCGGGATGGGAGAAATTTCCCCAAAAAGGCCTGCCGTCCGACCCTCCCTCTTTACAAGCCCGCCATCCGTACTACCGTGTCATTGTCAATGATCTCGATCGTGATTCCCCCTCTACTCCCGCGCCGGGCATGGTGGTTTTACCTCAAGAAATGCTAGAGGCAACAGCAGCGGAGGAGAGCGCCGTGGTGGTTAGTCCATTGATTCCTGACAACTTTTTATTCTTTAATCCAATGACCAAGAGGTTTCAGCCGAATGCCATGTTAAAATTTAAATTTAAGCATTCCGCGGAGGAAGAGGATGGAGGGATGGAGGGTGGGAGGGAGGGAGGCTTGGAGGATGAGAAGGCGGCGGCTTTGATAGTGGGGACTGTGTTGAGGGTGCTCACGCAGGTGTTGCTTCAGGCAAGGACGAAGCTCCCGAGACAGCAAGGGTTGAAAAACGATTTGTTTACTCTGTTGCAGGGAGCCATGAGGAAGGAGGACGCAGAGGTGGTCGAGAGTTGCTTGTGGTCCTTGTGGTTGGCGCACCCGGAGGAGGAAGTGCGAAGTCTAATGGATGATGGGATTCAGTTCATGTTGCGTGCGAAGTACGAGAGGGCTGTTTCTCGGTTCGATGCTGCATTGGCGATAGATGGGAAATTTGCCGAAGCGTGTAATAAGCGGAGTACGGCTCATTTTTTGGCGGGGAGATATGAGGATGCACAGAGGGATGTTGTTGCGACTTTGAGTCGGGAGCCGCTGCATTGGGGGGCGTTGTTGGGCAAAGGATTGATTAGTTATGAACAGGGGCAGAAGGTGCAGGCGATTAAGGCTTTTAGGGGTACATTGAGGATTCACCCTTGGAGCACGAATGTGGGGACGACTTTGTTTCATACGAGGAAGCAGTTGGAGGCGGAGGAGGTGGGGACGACGATGGTGGAGCATCCATGAAGAAAGGGAGGGAGGGAGGGAGGGAGGGAGGGAGGGAGGGAGGATGTGGTGACGATGGTTGAGCATTTATGGAGGAGAGGAGGGAGGGAGGGGAAGGAGTGTGTGTAGATAGGTTTGGTAGACGATTGAGTGGTGGAGGAGTGAGAGGGGAATGTACTAGTAAAGTAGTAGCGAAAAACTAAAGAAATGCATTCAGACTCGCTGTCTCTTGTGTGTGTGTCTTTTTGTTGTTCTTGGTTTGATATTTTCTTTGGCGGTTTATTTTGCTTTAGGTTTACTTTTCGATTAAATCCGTGACATTCAAGCAGGTCGCCTGCTTCTTCTTTCATCTCCTTCTATCTAAGAGAGTGCTATGGAATCACGGGCTCTCGCACGTGCCCTGGCCTATTGTATTTTGTCCACTATGATTATGTAGCTGTCAAGTCTAAATTTCTTTCTCCCCTCCTCCTTTCCTCCTTCCCCCGCTCCTCCCTATTTCTTGGATTTACGTTTCGCATTACGCATTACAGTAGCTCGGGGTTTGTCTGGTCCAACCGCGCCGACTCGTAATTGCTGAACGAAGAGAACTGATACACCAACTTGGGGATGGAGGGTTGGAAGCGCCGCTCAATGACTCCAAGCAAGGTCTGCAGCAAGCCCGCATTCTCAGCGACGGTGGTGCAGAGAATTTTCCGTTTACTGCCCTCCTTGTTGTCGTCGGCCTCGTTTTCAAGCAATAAATACTGCGCGGCCTCAGCATAATTCTCCCAAACTTCTTCCGTAATGAAAGGAGGGTCAATCACGACCATCGCAAATCGATGCTTCAGCTCTGCGGGAAGCGCCTTGGGATGCTGATAGTCATACTTAACAAACCCTGGGTCCCCCGCCCATTGCGTGTCAAAATCCAGCAACCGAGCTCGCTGACGCGTAGCGGGGGAGACGCTAAAGTAGAGGCTGGGTGTGCTGAGAAAGGCAACTTCCCCGTCCGTGGCCGCGGCTTGCTCTTCAATGTCGGAGGTGAGCACGGCAATGGTATGAGCAGAGTACCAGTATTGGTTAAGCTTGGCGTTCTGGGTTTGTAATAGATGGAGGAGGAGGAATCTTATGTGAGAGTGGGACACTTGGATGCATGTACTGGGGAGGACAAGTTGGACGGCCACGGGCGCGCCGCCGGCGAGGCAAAGTGTATCTCCTTACCTCAGAGATTTCCAGGAGAAATTCCTTGCTACCGCTATCCTCCTTTCCCAGGTATTCGAACTCACAAGCAGGAATTGGGCCCGGGTCCTGCATCCTGTGGATGTGTGGTGGGCGTATGGAAGGAATCGATGACGTATTGTTCTGTGAGAGACTGTGCGAAAAAGTGCTCATCGCCTGCTGTAGCAATACTATTGCCCAAGCTTCTAAGACAGGGCCGACAACATGCAGAGGCCACCTGCTGCATGATATGTCCATCCAAGCTGCTTGGGCGATGCAAGACCAAGCCAAACTTGGGCTTAGTCAACTCGGGCATTTACAGGGAGTCCGAGGAGAACAACTACTGTCCTTTCTGTTTCTGTTTTGTACATCAAGCAAGCTGGCAGCTCATCAAAATAATAAGTAGGGTAGCATTGCATTGCGAGCTGTGTGATCCCAGGTCGTACTTGTACGTGTGGGACATGCACTGTGGCCTACAAGGGAGCAAGGAAGGACGGGGAAGTCAAACTCAAGGCCCATTTCAACTGCTGGAACCTCCCCTCCCCACACGAAAGCAAAAGCAAAGGATCTGTAACAACAATATCGAATACGTACTTTGTTCTTTTTCTTGTAAGGGTGCAGAAATCAACATAACGTTTACAAATTGGGAGCCTGAAATTGATTTCTAATGTGCATGTGTCCGTTTGTCAAAATTGCCCTCCCGCTCCTATTCCCTTCCGCCCACCCCGTATCTCTCCCTCTCCTTTGTGTGCTACATATGTCTTTCCTTGCTCGCCTACTTTTTTCACTTTTGTCCGACTCTCGTTCTCCTCTGCAAACCCACCTTGCTGTTTTTTTATATGCACTAACCGGTTTCTACGATCTAACTCTCCACCATTTGTTGCCTTCATCAGTCGTCGAAGGCCACTTCCTCCTGCCGCTCCTCCTCTTTCTCTAGCTTCCTTCCTTTCCATAAAGACTTCCAGCTTCCACTCCTCCTGCTCGTCCTCCCTCGCTCCTCTACTTCTCCAACACCTGTTTCTGCGCCCAGCTCACCACCTTCCCCACCGCCGCCACCGTTGCCTTGGCCTGTGTCCACACCATCCCAACAGTTTCAAGCGGATGAGTCACTGCCTCATCCACCAACTCCCCTACCCCTCCACCTCCTCGCTCTTCTACTTCTCCAACACCTGCGTCTGCGCCCAGCCTATCACCTTCCCCGCTGCCGCCACCGTCGCCTTCGCTTGGTCCCACACCATCCCAGCAGCCGCCAGCGGATGCATCGCTGCCTCATACACCACGTCCCCCACCCCTCGCTCCTCTACTTCTCCAACACCTGCTTCTGCGCCCAGCCCACCATCTTCCCCGCCGCCGCCACCGTTGTCTTCGCCTGGCCCCACACCATCCCAACAGTTTCAAGCGGATGAGTCACTGCCTCATACACAACCTCCCCCACGCCTTGTAAAGCCATCACTGGATCAGCCCCCGCCCTCCTCAATTGCTTCCTCACAAATCGATACGTCTGCCGCAGGGATAAACGAGAAACCATCCAGCTTAACCGGCAGATTTCCTTACCATCATGTACCCACACCTCTACCCCCGGTCCAACCCTCTTATAAAAACTCTGTAGCACTGCATCTGTCATCAAAACACCAGGCAAACAAAAAATAACAATCCCACTCACTGGCAATAGAGCCGCGTACGCCCCCGTGGTTTTATAGGGGTGTGCTTTGAAATGCTGAGGGGTAGAGAGGAGGGCTTGAAGGAGGGTGGGTCCCAACGGCTGCCAGAGAACGCGGGAGGGCGCACCACGACCACGGCGGGCGCGGCCGGAGGAGGGAGGAGGGGCGAGAGGACGGGCACGGGAGGGATCGCTAAAAAAGGAATAATTATTGGCGTCTTCTTCTCGTGCTGCGGAGTTGCTAGTGCTGCTGCTGCTGCTGTTGCTGTCGTTGTTGTCGTTGGTCGTGGTGGAGGAAGGCGGAGGTGGCTCTTCTCCTCTACTTCGATACAACGCCACAATCTCCTCCTCCGTCGCCTCTTCCACTATCAAATGCTCCCCCCTCTCCCGTTGCTTCTCCTCCGCTGCCGCCCAATCATAATCTTTCTCCAACATCCTAAGAGACCGACGAGCCAGCCCCTGTGCATATTCAGTCGCCATTCTCGCACAGAACAGCCCCACTTCTGCCAATTCCTCCATCTCCTCCTCCGTAAACTCCACACACGCCGCCTCCATATCATTCAAAAACCCCACCACCCCCAAATGACTATCTCGAAACTCCTTTGCTCGTGCCTCGTCTTGAGTCACCGTCGAAAGCACCCCTCCTCCTTCCCCACTCTCCAAGTCCCGCTCTCCTTCCTCCTCCTCGTCCTTCTCATCCTCAATAGCCCACCAACCTCCATCAGGCAAGCGATTCGCGCCTTCCGGGATGCGCCTAATTGCTTCGTGGTGATCCTGCAACGCTTGGAATTTGACGTAATGCTCGCAGACCTGGTCCTCATGCTCTATCAATTTATTCGACAGCTTCTTGATCAACTCAGCACCCTTCTTCAACGTCTTCTCCAAGGCGGCCGTGCAATCCTCCTCCGTCACCTCGTACAGCTTGTCCAGCACATTGTCGCACACGTCGTGCACTGCCCGCACGGCCGCCACGGCCAGGCCCAGGTCGATTGGGGGCAGCATGAATACATCGGGGTCGCCTCCTCCTTCCCCTCCTTCCCCTTCTTCCCACCCCGTCTCGCTCAAGGCCAGGCTCGTCATGCTGATGTCCTGTGTGTTGGTGTGAGGGAGAAAGGCAGCGTGAGAGCTCTTGCTTGGGCGAGGCAGGGGAGTGATCTTGGTGGTTGCGTGCTTATGGACCAGCCCCGCGGCAAGCCCAAAGCCCCAACATGTAGCTAGGTAGTACATGAGTCGTCTGCCCTTGGCTCTGTGCGTGTGTGGGCTTGTAGAGAGCGAGGCGCACGAGCACGAGTTCTCAGATCAAAATGGCTGCAACGCACGTTGGCGAGACCTGACCGATGGCGGCCCACCACACGACGCTGCTTGCCCTCCCTTGCCTCTGGCCTAACACTATACAATTAACCCCCGCACTTCCTGCTAACACTTCACTAACACGCCTTCCTCCCTGTCACACTCCTCCACAGGATTGCCCAGTCCTCGGCAAACACAAGCCAAGAGGCGTAGCAATATCCCCCCTCTCCTCGACAACCTCCCCTCCTTGCCTCCTCCACCCACCCGACGACACACAAACCACAAAAGCCATGACGGCGCTGACACAGCCTCGGCACAAGCAGCCGCAGAAAAAGCAGCAGCACAGCCGGCTCTTCACGCCGTACCGCGCCATTGGCAGCATCACGGACGGGGCACCCTTTGGGATCAACCGGCTGGGGGACGTGACGTTCATTACCACCACCGTAGGCAATGCCTTCCAAGTCTTCGAGGCAGACAAGCTCCGGCTCGCCATTGTCGCTCCGCCTTTGCTCGAGGGCGGCAACGTGGTGGGCGTACAGGCAGAAAAATCCCGGACGTTCGTGGCGACGGAGCGCTGCATCCAAGTCTGGGACCGCGTGACCCTCGTCAAGGGCAACCTCTTTGCTGCTGCTGCTGCCGATAGCACCAACGACGTCAACGCCTTGCCCAAGGGTAGTAAGGTGGTGGCTCTCCTCCTTTTGGGTGATGTTTTGCTAGGTCTGACCAGCCAAGGCAAGCTTCATGTGTGGGATAGCCGCAGTTTGGAGCCCGTGGAGGGAGGACCTCTCAGCATCGAGGGCGATTTTAGAGCAGGCGGCGTGTTGGTGCACCCTGACACGTACCTCAACAAAGTCCTGATTGGCGACGGAAGCGGGCGGCTCATGCTCTTGAATATCCGTTCAAGGAAGCTGGTTCACGAGTTGGCGCTTGACGGGCAAGCAGCAGCGTCCAGGGCAGCAATCACAGCACTGGAGGCGAGCCCTGCGATTGATGTTGTAGCTGTAGGGCGAGCCGACGGTACCATCAGCCTGATCAACCTCCGGTACGACAAAATCATTTTCAGTCTCCGTCAAGACAAGGTCCCTGTTACTTCCTTAGCGTTTCGCACGGACGCCTCCGCAGCAGCGCAGGACTGTCCTATGCTCGCTTCGGGGGGGCACGATGGACAAGTCTACGTATGGGATCTCAAAGCGCAACGTCTACATTCCACCGTTGGTGGTGCTACGGGCGCAGCAGGAGGAGCTGGAGCGGGTTCAGCGCACCAAGGGCCGGTTTCGCGCGTGTACTTCTTTCCGAGGGAACCTATTTTGTTGACGGCGGGGAAGGATAATGCAATCAAAATGTGGATTTTGGATGCGGCGGATGGGAGTGCTCGTTTGCTTAAGAGTCGGGAGGGGCATACAGCCCCCCCCAGGCATGTGAGGTACTATGGCGATGTGACTGAAGCGAGTATGGGCACGGGGGCTAATGCAGAGGGATGTCAGATTCTCTCCGCGGGGAGTGATCGAGCGTTTCGTGTTTTTCACACCGCGAGAGATGCGCAGTCGAGGGAGATGTCGCAGGGACCGTTGTTGAAAAAGGCGAAGCAGCTGCATGTCAGACCGGAGGATTTGAAGCTGGCGCCGATTTTGGGGTTTGCGGCGACGGAGACCCGGGCGAGGGATTGGTGTAACGTCATTACGTGCCATGAGGGGGATATGAATGCCTATGTGTGGAAGTTTGATCAGCGGGCGTTGGGGAAGGCGGTATTGAGGCAGCCGGAGTGGGCGGGGAGTGGGAGTAATGTGATGAGTACTCCTGAGGTGCCTGAGCGACAGGCGTTGTGTGTTGGGATTACGGCGTGTGGGAATTATGGGATGGTGGGGACGAGGGGGGGGGTGGTGTACATCTATAATATGCAATCGGGCGAGGCACGGGGGGCATTTCCGAAGGTGAAGGGGAGTAAGAGCACTCCGCATGAGTCGATGTTGTTGGCACGGGGGCAGGCAAGGCCGGGGTCGGTGTGGGCGGCGCATAAATCGGTAATGGGGAATGGAACTGCTGCAACGACGACGATGACGACGACGACTAAAGGTGCTGCTGCTACTGCTACTGCTGCTGCTGCGGCGGCGGCGGCGGCGGCGGCGGCGGCGGCAGCTCGTGCGATGCAACAAGGGCACCAAGGGCCTGTTACGGGCGTGCAGGTTGACTCGTTGAATGCAACGTTGGTGAGTAGTGGGTTGGATGGTACGTTGCGGTTTTGGGATTTTAAGACTCATGCTTTATTGGAGGTGGTGAGGGTAGGTGTGGGCATCGCGCAGTTGGAGCAGGCAAGGGATAGTGAGCTCCTGGCGGCGGCTTGTGATGACTTCGTTATTCGTGTCTATGACATGACGAGCCGGAAGTTGGTTAGGCGGTTAGCGGGGCACACGACGCATATCTCCGATTTGTGTTTTTCGAGGGATGGCAGACGTTTGGTCTCGGCGTCGGTGGATGCTACGGTGCGTGTGTGGGATCTACCCACAGGGGCGTGTGTTGATTGGATTAAGTTCAAGAGGCCAGTGACGGGCTTGACCTTGTCGCATACGGGGGAGTATTTGTGTACGTCGCATGTGGATCGGTTGGGGTTGTATTTGTGGGCGGATCGCTCGTTTTTTCAGACGGTCGATTTGGGGAGGGATGGTCCTCCCGCGGCGCCGTGTGAGTTGGACGAGCCGACGGCCATGGCGGAGGTGGGGGATGTGCCTATATTGCAGCGACAGGAAGAAGAGGAGGAGGGAGAGGTGGAGGGGACGCCTTTGCGGGTTGTGGAGGAGAGGATGGAGGAGGAGGAAGAGGAGGAGGGAGCGAGGGATCCGATGGAGACGCAGCCGAAGAAGGCAGGGCTTATTACTCTGGCTATGTTGCCTCGTGCGCATTGGCAGACCCTCTTTCAATTAGAGCTGATCAAGGCGCGGAACAAGCCGCAAGAGCCTCCTAAAGCCCCTCCTCGTGCCCCCTTCTTCCTACCCACCATGCATCCTGATGGCGTGAACCCGACATTTGCTCCTCCTCCTGCTGCTGCTGCTGCTACTGCTACCGCTGGTGAGGGAGAGGATATGATGGACTTGAGCGGCATGGCCCAAGCCTGGTCGGATGACGAGGAGGACGAGAATGAGGACGGGGGGGAGGAAGGGAGGGAGGGAGGGGCGACGACCAAGTATCAGGCACAGACGGTGTCTTCGGCGTTGAATGCTGGGGTGTTGCCGACGGGCTCCCGTATTCTGAAGCAAGGAAGGAAGGAGGAAGGACGAGGTAAGCCCACCCGTTCTAGGTTTGGAACGTTGCTGCTGCAGGCCGAGGAGGAAGGAGGGGAGGAAGGGGATGATGCCGTGACTCGGCACCTGATGAGTTTGGGTCCCCCGCAGGTAGATTTGGAGATGCAGGCTTTGTGCCTTGGGCTTTTTGATGAGGATGGGGTGGAATTATTGAAGGCTGCAGCGAGGTACTTGACCCGGCAGCTGGCGAGCAGGAGACATTTTGAAGTGATGCAAGCGTATTTGAGTCGCTTTCTGAAGATTTATGCGCCCTTGTTGTTGGAGGCTGGGTCGGCGGTGAGGGTTGAGTTGGATGGGTTGCGGGAGGCGCAGAGGCAGGCGAATCGGCAGATGAAGGAGTTGGTGCAGCATAATTTGTGTTTGCTTGGCTTCTTTGCGAACCTTAAGGGGTTTTAGGTTTTAGAGGAACGAGAAGAGAAAAAGGAAGGAAGAGACAAAGTAATAAATTGAAAGAAAAGAGAAACGAGGAGCAATAACATGTTTTTTCCTCGTCATCAAAATCATCAAAATCTTTGCTTCTTCTTTTTCTTTGTGTTTTATTTTCTCCCCTTGGCTGGTCGTGTCGTGCTGTTTTCGTACTAACGTTCCCTTTTTTTCAATTTTGAAAAATTGCTTGTCGCCCCCTTGAACAGCACACACTCTATGTATTTTCTGATCTCTCTCTCTCTCTCTCTCCTTCTCTCTGATCGTCTTTGTGCTTGCTTTTTGCCTTTCTCCTTCTCCTTTTCCCTCTTCCCTCTGCACACAAAACACAAAACCTCTCGCTCGGCAGGGCACTTGATTAGATCCGTTCAACTGCCTTCTATGGTAAATCTTCTTCTTTTTCTTCTTCTTCCTTTTTGTCCGTGTACAGAACAACCAACCAAACAAACTTTTCGTCGTCGTGAAAATAAATACGCATCATGAAAACACAAACTCCACAACACCACACACGCACAGAGAGAGAGAGCGATAGATTCCCTTCTTCTTCTACTACTTCTACTATTGCTAATACAATCGCACCCTCTCTCTCTATATATGTATATAGCCAAGCAAACACGAAGACCCAGACGATAAAGAACATATATGCATGCACGCATATATACTAATAACTGCTACTTTCCCTCCCTCTCTCCCTCCTTCTCTACCACCCAAAATACGTCCCTTAGAAGAACAGTGCGGTCACGTGGCCTCGTCTTCACGCAGACCACCCACCACCACCTCCCTCCCCTCCTCCCCCCCCTCCTACTCTATCTTAATCCTACCATGCACACGTCCCCTGTCTACTCCCTCCCTCCCTCCCTCCCTCCCTCCCCTCCCTTCCTACTTAAAAATCGGCAACATAATCAACAACGCCGTAA
>Ga0209491_10008920_pt1 | contig 12506 bp, 11 predicted proteins | sample BON02_FD_187213 | JGI IMG/M metagenome (GOLD analysis project Ga0209491, IMG submission 187213) | Freshwater microbial communities from Lake Bonney liftoff mats and glacier meltwater in Antarctica - BON-02 (SPAdes) (version 2) | ecosystem: Environmental > Aquatic > Freshwater > Ice > Glacier... | reverse complement strand
TTATTTATACATCTCGAACAGTGGCCGGACTGGCAGAAGGAGTACATCGAGGGCGGCCAGCTGGAGATTTACATGGTGCAATTGCCGGAGTCTTTCTCGGGGCTGCGCTTTGATAAGGTAAGGATTCATTCTGTTGTGCTTTGTTTGTAAATCGCTTCTGTCGTTCTTGTTGTGTAATTGGTGATTTTGCGGTCTGCGTGCGCGTTCATCCAAAAAGAACACCATGCGAGCCCACTCTTCTTTCTCTTACCTCCTTCTTTAGGCGGCCCGCGATTTGTACATGCACTTCAACGGCCGCATCTCCCTGATCGGCGTCGAGGAACGAGAGCTGCGCATTAAGGCTTGCAACGCCTACCCACCTGCATCCAAGCACTATGTGAAGCGTGTGCTCATCAACCCCGGCAGCAAATACCGCATTAAGGTCATCCCGCCCGTGCTCGAGGTAAGATTATAGTCGCCGTCTTTTGTCAACGCTGGCTGCTCAGGACAATGACTCGAAACCACACACATACACACACACATGCACAATAGACTTGGGGCTATGTTCTGGCCGGTGACCGACACACTGCGGAACTGGTGCAGACGCTGCAAGTAAACTCTGAGCGCGTCATTCCAACCTCGGTTCGTTCTTGCTGATGTAGTCCGGGGCCCTCGTCTCCCTTTATCTATATATCGATTAAATTATACATCTTTGGCGCTCACACACGCACCCTCCGCCATTCCCCTCAAACAGCCTGTAAGCAGCAGCAGCAAGCCCACAGCTTTTCCTGCCTGCGGCAACGCGCCGCAACACGACCTAGGCAGCACCTTTTCATCCTTTGGACAATTTGATAACGATGCTGGCGCCGACACGCCTGGTGAGGGCTGGCAAGTTTCTCCATGCCTGCTGCACGACGTTACGCCGACTGAACCCGTGGCAGTGCTCAACACGTCCAAGGTGTCTTTCGCCATCCCATGCAACACCTCGTCCTCATCATTCACCTCCTCTACGAGCGGGGCCGGCGACACACTCAATCGCGCGGGCTTACTTGAATCTAGCAGCAGCTTGTCGCCCTTGGACGGGGCGCAGCTGGGAGACTCCGCTGATGGCATGCGCGTGGTGGACGACGTCCGGACCCTTGAGCGCGGGCCTATGCAAGACCACATCGTCGTGCTCTTGCCAAAGGCCGTGGACAAGATCCATTACTTGCTGCGCCCGTTGCGGAACCAGCTCTTGCAAGGGACCGGCTATTTCAAGGGTGTGGTGATCCTCACGGACGGCAATCTGCAGCACCTCGAGCAGCAATTCCAAGACCTCTTGATGTCCCCTAACTCGGCCCGTACGCCTGAGACCCTGGACGCCATGCCCTTTGACCTGTACGTCGTCGAGGGTCAACCAGACAAAGTCAGCGACCTCCGCCGGGCGGGCATCGAGACGGCCTATACCTGCATCCTGTTGGCGGACCGCTCGAGCGTGCAGGCGATCGACGAGGAGGCCGTGGACGAGTTCGTCATCCATCAGTTTGTCACCATCGAAAAGCTGCGCTCGCGAATGGAGAACTCGGCGCGCCGGCCACTCAACTACGTCGTCGAGGTCCTGTCCTGGCCTACCCTCAAAATTTTGGATCAGACATACAAGACTTTCAAGGGCAAGGCCAAGAAGCACCGCAAGCACCGCACCCAGAGCCATTTCAGCGACCTGCGCGATCGACTGAGCATGCTGCGTGGAGGCTCCCCACTCCGCCAATCTGTGCAGCGGTCTCCGGGGCGCGGACTTCCACCTATTTCCGGCTCGCCGCTCTCAGCCACCAGCCCTCAGACGTCGCCGCAGGCACAAGCCCAGGTGCAGCGGCGCGATGTGTCATTGCAGCAGCAGCAGACTAAGTGCCCTGACCATCACCGTTCGAGCCTGGATATGGAGACGCCCGTCAGCATCAGCGCCGGCGGCCAGGCAGCGGTGGAGTTTGGCGTGAGCCACGCGACCTTGTACCCGTTCGTGACGGCGGGGACCTCCTTTTTGATCGATGTCTTTGACATCATCTCTTGCCAGCTGTTTTACAACTCGGACCTGATCCGGTTTGTGGACTTGCTGCTGACGCTGGACTCGTCCGCGGGCTCGAGCAGCGGCGGGGAGGGGATCAAGGTGGTGCATGCAGGCAAAAGCAACAGCTGTGACGACGACGATGACGACGACGACGACAACCGCTTTGCCGTTTCGGGTCGCTTGGGTCGCATTCCTATGCCTTTGGACCTGGTCGGGCAAGTGTATGGAGAGTTGTACGAAGCGCTGATGGTCGACTTTGAGGCCATGCCTATTGCGCTCTATCGCCACGATCACCGCTCGGACGTGTCGTACGTCTTCACGGGGCCGCCTCCCCGCACGTTGCTGCGGGCGACGGACTATGTGTTCTTCTTGGCGCCGGTTGAGACGATGAAGGCCATTTTGCTCGAGTACGGCCCGCGGTAGCGGGTGAGTGTGTGACATGTGTGAAAGACACACACAAGGCGTGAGAGAAAGACATAGAAGATTGACTGTAGAATTAGAATTTTTATTTCACTTATTTCAGCACTGTTGGCAGCGTTTGTGTATATATTTTAAGACAATAACCACAGTGATCGAGCTTTGTGCTATGAGAGAAAGAAACGAACAACGGCGATAAAGGCACACGACATATTTCATCTCTAGTCATTTTTTCTTTTTTGCTTGTGTTTTTGTCCGATTTGATCCTACGTAAAAAATATGTATACACACAACTCACGCAATACACACACATACACACACACACACACACACACACCAAGTGGCTATACAGACGCCCTCCCCTCCTCTTTGTTTTCCATTCAACGACGGCGACAGGCTCCTTACGCCTGCCCTGCGCGCGCCCCAAAAGCGGAAGCTTCGTTTACCGCCTTCTTTCGTCTTTTCTCTTCCCGTGTGAGTCATTTTCTAATGTACGATTGTGCGTTCTCCTCTTCCTACTCATTCATTTCCTCTTTGTTCAGCATCTCTTCTTGCTCTTCTTCTTTGTGTCATTACCAACCCCTCCTTCTCCTGTTCTCCCTTCACCCCATCCTCCTCTTTCTTTGACTAACGCTTCTCCTCCGTCGAACTCGATCCAGGAGTACTATAGCCCCCCTCCTCCTCATCACCCAGCTCTAGCAACGGATCTCTCAACGACGCACTCCCCCCCCCGCCCCTCGCCATCCGCACCTTCTTCCCCTTCTCACTCTTCCCACCACTTTGCCGCACATGCTGGTGATGTTTCTTGGAAGACGAGGAAGCTCCTGCTCCTGCTCCTGCTAATTCTGTTTGTCGTGCGGCCCCACGGCGGATGATAATAAAAGCAACACCACTGAGGCACAAGACGCCAGCAATCGCGATTAAAACAGTCGCCCACAAGGGAAAGATCGACCCACCTCCGCCTTTCTTGTCCTTATCATTCTTGGCCCTCAGACCCATGACGACCCCCGAGGCGACCTCAAACGTGTAGGGGCAATTGAATCGTTCTCCTATCGATTCCAAGTGTCGCACGACCAACATGCCATTCGAACCTATAGTTACATTAAACGTGCGAGGGGGCGTCGTGCCCGGGAAGGTCCAGAGGGCTGACGCGTTTGCGGCCAAGTAGACGCCCAGGCCACGGGGGCATTCACAGGGTTGCTTGATGTCGCTACGGACAGGGTAATAGGGCGAGATGGGGGTGGGGACGACGACGGAGGAGATGTTTAGGATGGGACCGAGCTGATTGATTCTGAGGGACTGCATGCATTGCCCGAAGCAGGTCTTGTTTAGCTTTGCGAGGCAAGCGGCCTCAGCAGCGGTGTCTGTGGTGCTCTGGTTCTTGTCCGTGGGCGTGGGCGGCAGCGTGCTGGACAAGCGGATGACGCCCTCGGCTAAGGGAAACTTGCCCGCAGGAGGAAAGGTCAGGCCGTGGCGCTGCACAAGCTCCGCCTCCAACGCCACCAAGAGGCCGTCGTTGTCGCTGGTAGTAGGCGTTGCCATGGTCAGGTTCTGGTGGTTGGTGTGGTGTGGAGGCACAAGGTGAGCAAGGAGGAGGAGAGGAGCGGATCTCTATGAAATGCATGGGCAGAGAGAGTGAGAGTGAGCTGAGACTGCCTTACCGCGAGTAGAAAAGCCAGCGGCAGCAGCACGAGCAGACCAGACGACGGCCACATCCCTCGCCGTGATGCCATGCCTGTTTTGCGGTGGTGTGTGTGTGTGTGTGGAGGTGAGTGGGTTCAGTGGTCAAATTGTGAGAGCGCAACCGCTCCTCATGCAACGTCACGTCACGAGCGAATTTTGCTTATGGCCTGGCTCTTGATCTTTTCATTTGCGAAGAGGCTCACAATGCACGCATACAAACACACAAATACAGGCGCTGCTGCTGGTGATGGAACACGCAGCACCAGCTGAAGGGCCAGCGGCTCCTTCCAGTGCCTCGTCGTCGACAATCAAAGACGCGCCTCCCCAGCCACCTTCAGCATCATCCAGGGCTACTGCTTCTATGGACCCTCCACCACCACCACCACCACCACCGCAGCAAGAGCAGCTCCAGCTGCAAGGCATTACGCGGGACCAGCTCTGCCGGGTCTTGCAGCACATCTTGGAGCAGGACGGAGGGAAAGGTATGTGCGTGCCACGCGTATTTCCCCCCACCAACCCCCCCCTGACCTCCCCACCCCTCCTTCAGATCACATGTCTTCATCCACCCGACCCTCCTTTCCTGTAGTCCACACACACGAAGCTGCTTGTCCCAACACACGCATCTGACCATTAGCCTTCCCGTTTTGCTCATCCCTTTCCCACCACACACGCACACACCCACACGTACAGCACTCGTCCACCAAGCCCTCGACCTCGTCCGTCCCCCCCCACCCCCCAACAAAAAGCCCCACCTCCCACCACAACCCCAAAAACCCAAGAACCGAAATCGTCAATTCGATTTCTCCAAGTTCGCCACCCGATATATCGCCGTGCAATTCTCTTACGAAGGGGCTTCTTATAATGGGCTGGCCTCCAATGGTGAAGACGAGATGGAAACAGTCGAAGCCCAGCTCCTAATGGCATGCATCAAACTAAAGCTTATTCCTGACCGGGCTTCGGCGTGTGTCTCTCGCTGTGGAAGGACCGATAAAGGCGTCAGGACCGATAAAGGCGTCAATGCCCTCAGGCAGGTGGTTGGACTAAGAGTGCGTTCCGCCTTGCCTTTGTCGGAAACTTCCTGTGTCTCTCCTCCTTTCACCACTGCTGCTGCTGCTGCTACTGCTACTGCTCCTGCTGCTCCTGCTGCTTCGTCTGCTTGTACACCGCTTGCCAACGGCCACAGCAATGGCAGCAGCAATGGTGGCAGCAACTCCTCTTCCTCCTCCTCTTCCTCCTCACCCTCCAAGCCCACCATCACCACAAGCAACACCATCGCCAAAAACAACAACAAGAGCAAAGGAGGAGAAGAAGAAGATGAAGAAGCTCAAGACGAACAACACCACCAACAAGAAGAACAACAAGACACAACCCTAAACTCCGCCGCCCTAGCCGCAAACGGGGACATCTGGTCCACCCCCTACCCCACCACCATCCACCAAGAACTCGACTACGCAACCCTTCTCAATCGCGTCCTCCCTCCCGACATCAGAGTGCTAGGCTGGGCTCCTGTCCCCCCTGGTTTCTCGGCTCGTTTCTGCTGTGCCCACCGAACGTACCGTTATTTCTTTGATGGCGAAGGGTTGGATCTAGAGAAGATGAGGGAAGGAGCGAGGAGGTTGGTAGGACAACATGACTTCCGCAATTTTTGTAAGATGGACGTGACGACCGTGCAGTCTTTCATAAGGGTAGTGAAGGATGCGCAGGTGTTAGAGGTGGGGGAGTGGCAGTGGGCGATTGATTCCAATGGACGACCCCTCTCCTCTTCCTCTTCCTCCTCCAGCAGTAGCAGCAGCAGTAGTAACCCCGCCGATCCGTCATCCTTATCCTCTCCTCCTAGGAATGGCAGCAGTGTTGACCCTGCTTCTTCCTCCTCCACCTTCCCTTCCTCCCCCCCTCCCTCCTCCGCAACCACTCAAAACCTCCAAAAACTTTGCTGCCTCCAAATCCAAGGCCAAGCCTTCCTCTGGCACATGGTCCGCTGCATCATGTCCATCCTCTTCACCATCGGCCGCCAGCAAGAACCCCCCTCCATAATAAACGACCTGCTCAACACCACTCTCTACCCCGCAAAACCCCACTACCCCCTTGCCTCCGAACATGCCTTAGTGCTGCATGATTGCTACTTCGAAAAACTAAATTTCACGCATCAGCCTTCTGCGTTGTTCAGGCTGTGGACCGAGTTAAGGATGGGGTGGGGGGCAGCAGCAGTCAAGCTCGCTAGATTACACAATCACTTAGAGTACGTAGGTGAATTGGAAGTGAGTAGAAAGGAACTGGAGGGGTGGGCGGACGCTGAATTGAACCAAGGGCGCTTTACGCAGCAGCAGCAGCAGCAGCAGAAGCAGCAGCGGGAGCAGCGGCAGCAGCAGCAGCAGCAGCAGCAGGGGGGGGAGGGGAAAAAGAGGAGGAAGAAGCAGGAGGATGAGGAAGGGAGGGAGGAGGGGGAGGATATGAGTGTGGATGGGTCGGGGTCGGGCAAGGGGAGCGATGATGATAACAGCAGCAGCAGGAGCAAGGGCGAGGGTCGGAGGGAGGAAGAGGAGGAGGAAGAAGAGATGATTAAGTGGCGTGATGCTTTGGCTTATCTCTCCTCCCGTGGCATCGTGCCGGATTTGGAGGAGAGTAAAAAGAGGAAGGGGATTTGGACTCCTTACATCCCTTTGAGTGATCGTCCCCTAGGTAAGAGCTATGATGAGGCAGTGGCAGAAATGGGGGCGAAGAAAAGGGAGCTTTATGAGCAGGCGCAGAGGAAGAGGGGGGCGGCGGAGAAGAAGGGGGGGATGGATGATTTCTTTTTTAGGATGCGTGGGGTTTCTACGGTTGGAAGTAGCAGTAGCAACAGTAGTAGTAGTAATTTGCAGCAGTTGGAGATGCCTGCTCTTAATGGAGTAGGTGTGGGAGTGGAGGGAACGAAGAAGGAGGGAGGGAGGGTGAGGGAGTTGGGGGGATTGCCGAATTAGGGTAGAGGAGGAGGAATGGGGGAATGATGGGAAACGATGAATGAAATAGAAGGAGAACCAAAACAAAGTATACAATGCGATTTCATTCTATATCACAAATAGGAGAGAGAGAAATAGACTTTGTGTGTTTGTTTTGCTTTTCTTCTTCCTCGTTCGCTCTTGTGCCTCTTTTATTGTTTCCTGGCTGCACATGTTGCCTCACCCTTTTTCCATTCATGAATACATATATACTTATATAAAGTGAAGCACCACCAAGACACAACAACAAGACACATACACCGCACGTCTTATACAACACACACTTCACCATGCAAATATCCTCACTTCTCCACCATCTTTCAACCGTTTGAATATCAACACAGCATCACTCATGCAACCCGTCTCCTACCTCTCTTCGATAAATAATAAACCCCTCCTCTCCTTTCTAACCATATGAAATGTTGCTTGCCGTCTTGCTTTCTGTCTTTCTCTGCCATTTCTTCTCATTGCCCGCACCGCATTTCTATTCTTACATTTCATTCTTTCATTTTACATTTGATTCTCCACCTCTTGCTCGCCAAAGTCCACCGCCGTGTCCGCCGTCGTCATTGTCGTCGCCATCACTCCCTCCCCCTCCTCCTTCTCCTCCTCCTTCTTTTTCTCCTCCTCCACAACCCCTATAGAAGCTTGCTGCTGCTGCTGCTGCTGCTGCTGCTCAATCAAGCCCACGTCCTCCACTCCCCCGTTGCCCTTGCTGCCCTTACCCCCCTCCTGCTCCTCCTCCACGACGGCTCCCGCACCACTCACTTCCTGCTGAAAGGCACCTGCTTGCTCCTCCTCCTCGCAGTTGGCTCGGAGGGAGGGCAGGACCACCACCGGCTGGACGATGCTGCTTGCCTCTGCCTCTGCCTCTGCTTCCACCTCCAGCGCTCCTTCCCCATCCAGGGGGAGGACCGCTTCAAAAGACGCCTCCGCCGCTACCGGGGCCGGGACAGGTGCTACCGGTTCCTCCTCCACCAGCTCCTTCTTCTTCTCCTGCTCCTCAGCCTTGTTCCCTCCCTCCGCTGGCGCCGGCTTGACCGCAGACTGCTCCTGCTGCTGCTCCTCGGCCACCACCACAGGTGCAGCCTCGCCCAGCTTCTGCTCTCCCTTCTTCTTTTCCTTCGCAGGCACCACAATCAAAGGCTGCTGCTGCTGCTCCTCCTCCTCCTCCTCCTCCTCTGCTGCAGGCATCGTGGTCACGCTCAAAGTCGGCTCGGGCACCACCACCATCGGCGCCACTTCCCTCTCCTTCTCCCCATTCAACTCCAACACGAGCATAGAAGGCTGCTGCTGCTGCTGCTGCTGCCGCTCCCCAGCCGCAGGCGTCGCGGCAATAGCCGGCTCTGCCACCACTACAGGTGCAACTTCTCCCTCTTCGCCCCCCTCCAGAGCCGGCATGACCACAGGCTGCTGCTGCTCTTGCTGCTGCTTCTCGGCTTCCGCGGCCGCCAGGCTCACGGTCGGTTCCACCACCGGCTCTGCCTCCTTCTCCTGCCCCTCAAGGATAGCCTCGGCTTGCACCTCTGGCTTCGCCTTCTCGTCTCCTTCATGAAGAAGAGGCAAGACCTGCACCTCCTGCGCAGGGTGGGTGGGCTCTGCCTGCGCCTCTGGCTTTACCTCCTCCTCTCCCTCCGCCTTCTTCTCCTGGAGCACAGGCAAGACCGGCGTCTCCACCTGCTGCTGCTCAGGGAGGATGGGCTGCTCAGCCCGCTTCGCCTCCTCCTCGCCCTCCTCTTCCTCCTTCTGGAGGGCCGCCGCGACCTCCGCCAGCTGCTGCTGCTGCTGCTGCTCCTCCCTCTTCTGCCCTTTCTCTCGGGGCATGGCCAAGGACGTGGTCGAAGGCAAGACCTCCTCAATAACAGCAGCAGGCAGGTCGACACAAAGCCCTTTCTCCACCACTTCCTCCTCCTTTCTGTGCTCCTCGTTGTTCTCGCCCGCCCCTTCTTCCTCCAGCAGCACCTCCGCCAGGGAAGCCCCGACAGCAGCAACAAGTTCGATAGCAGCAGCCATAGTAGCGGCAGCAGCAGTAGCAGCAATAGCAGCCTCCACAGCCGCAGCTTCCACACCAGTATCAGCAGCGACAATAACAACAGCAGCAGCAGCAGCAGCAGCAGGGAAGGCCTCGTCAAAGGCGCCTTTTTCCTGCAGCGGGGAGATGGCATTCTCCTGCGCAAGGGAAACGCCAGCAACAGCAGCTTCCACAGCAGCAGCAGCAGCAGCAGCAGCAGCAGCAGCTTCTTCTTCAAAGGCCCCTTCCTCCTGCAGAGTAGTAATAACATCCTCCTGAACCTCCGCCAAAAATCCACGGACAAAACCACGGGCCTCCAAACGCTCCCCTAAAGCTGTCATACGTCGTTGCTGCTGCTGCTTCTGCTGCTGCTCTTGCTGCTGCTGTTGTTGGTCCGGCAAGGAGAAGAGCACGGCCGGCAGGAGCGACGACGACAACGACGACGATGACGACGGCACCCCTGCGGCAAGCGTGTCTTCAGGCTCAATGACAGCAGTGGTAGTGGTGGTGGTGATGGTGGTCGCCATCTCCTCCTCCATGGCGGGCTGCTGCTCCGGCGCTGGCAAGGACGAAGGCGCCTCCTGCTGCTGCTCTTGCTGCTGCTGCTGCTGCTGCTGCTGCTGCTGCTGCTGCTGCTGCTGCTGCTGCTGCTGCTGCCCTTGCTCTACTTCAGGCCTCGGCGTCTCGTCCTCCTCCTTCACGACTATTCGCTCCGTGATAAGAACAGAAGGAGAAAAAGAGAAGCCGAGCGCCACTGCTGCCATGGTCGACGCAGCCACGGCCAAAAGAGCAGCAGCAGAGACAGGCAAGTCCCCTTCCTCCACCTGTGTGCTCTTGCTCTCCATCGCGGCCTTGATAGCTGCCAGGGCCTCGGCCACCAGTGCTTGGACGAGGGCGGCTTGCGTATTGTCGTGCTTATTGGGGACGAAGACAGCAGCGGGCAAAATGGAAGAAGAAGACGCCACCCCAGCGGCTGCCAACACAGGAGGAGCGTGCGGCTCTTCTTCCAGGCCAGCGGTGAGCGCGGAGGAGGAGAACGACCAGGGCGCAGACGACGGAGGGCCAGCAAGGGCAAGAGAGGAGGAGACTGAACCCGGGATGGCGGGCAATGAGGCGGAAGCGGAGGAGGAGGACGACGAGAGGGAGGGAGCCGCAGAGGAGGCACGGCGTTGCAGTAGCCATTCCTTGGCACGTTCAATCTTCTCGTGTTGCGCTTGGCGGATCTCTTTCAGGCGGTCCAGCTCACGTTGCTTTTGCAGGCAGAGCTGGTTCCGCCCACCACTGTCGCGGGGGGTCTTGCCACCACGTCCTCCTCCGCCTGCGCCAACCCGAGACGAGTCAAAGGTAATATCGACCGGCGCCGCGGAGTCGTACTCCTCCCCACGGTACTTGAGGCGGGGACGGGAGGGTTGGGTCAGGAAGGACGGTGTGGTGGGGAGCTTGCGCGGGGAGGAAGTGGAATATGGCGACGGCGCGGCGTAAACCGAAGGCAGCGCGAGGTACGCAGGACGAGTGTTGGCGGGCGGGGGCGGCTGCTGTGGCTTGCCTGCCGCAGCAGGGGCCTTGCCACTAGCGGCATCCTGCTTGGTCATACTGTTTGAAAGTGGCGGGGTACAGATGCGTACGTGATGCTTGTGTTTGTTTTTAAGGCAGGGTTGAAATGTCGTCGCAATAAAGCCGCGCTTGCCCTACCCCAAAAATTGCAGCCCAAAAAGAAGATGGCACGTTTTTCCCTCTTGCACATAGTCAAAGCAAGACAACTAGGACAGCCAGACCGCAAAAACAAGAACTTGCGGAGGTATCTGTGGCATTTTCTAGATACGCCAGCCCCAACTCACGAAAAACAAGGAGAGACGGGGGTGCGAAAATGTGGGAAAAGCAGTGGCGAACATGCATACGCCATCATTGCTTCTTCTCCAACGGCTACCGACCTCCCGCCTCTAGATCATCATGACGCAGACACACATTTTAACTAACACAGCTCTCTTACCACTCTCTCCCCCCATGAACACAAACAGGAACATGTTGGTCTTAAGAAGGAGCCAGGCGTCCGCCGCAACAGCAGCAGCAGCAAAGGCACTCGGCAGACACAGACACAGACCCACTCCCGTCCCAGTCACAGCAGCAGCAGGCCGCCCGGCAGCCTCTGCCTCCTTCTCGTCCATGCCCACCATGAACATCTTCGACCGGGCGGGCAAAAAACGACAACGCGCCCGGGCTGCGCAGGCGCCTGACTGGCCCGAGTACGACTATTTGAGGGCGGAAGTGGCCAAGAGACTGGTGGATCGATTGGAGGACATAATGCGTGAATTTCCAGAAGCATTGGAATTGGGGGCGTACGGCCCGCATATTGCCAAGGAGATTGGCGCCGTGCAGGGATTGAGTGAGAGTAAGTAGCGGTCATGATGTAGGAGGGGAGGAAAGGGGTAGAGTGGCCTTGCAGCTGAGAGTATTGATGATGGTGTGGTATAGGAAGGGAGGAAAGGCGGACGGAGTAAAGTTATCTTGCATCAGTAGAGAATTCTCACCTCTTTTCCTTATCACAATACACCCCCCCCCCCACACACACAGAGGGCGGCGCCGGTGGAATCGAACGCCTGGTCCGCTGCGGCGTCACCGAACAAGGCCTCCTCCTCCCCCCTTCCTCCTCCCCCTCCTCCCCCTCCCCAGAAACCAACCTTGAAATCCTCCCCCTCCTAGCCGACGAGGAAAACCTCCCCTTCCCCCCCCAGTCCTTCGACCTGATCATCAGCAACCTCTCCCTCCATTGGATAAACGACCTCCCCCATGCAATGACACAAGCCTGCCAAGCCCTCAAACCCGATGGCGTCCTCCTCGCTTCCATGCTAGGTGGAAACACACTCAAAGAACTCAGAATCGCGCTGCAACTAGCCGAACAAGAAAGAGAAGGGGGCATCTCCCCTCATATCTCCCCGGCGGCGCACGTGGCGGATTGTGGGGCATTGTTACAAGCGGCGGGGTTTGCGTTGCCTACGGTAGATGTAGATACGATTACTGTTTATTTTCCGGATGCTTTAGTATTGATGGAGCATCTGCAAGGGATGGGAGAGAGTAGTGCGATTCTGACGCGGAGGCCGTATGTGAGTCGGGAGACTTTCTTGGCGGCGGCTGCTATATATCAGGTAAGGAGGGAAGGAGGGAGGGAGAGAGGAAGGGGTACGACAACTGCTAATTTTCCTGATGCTTTAAGTATTGATGGAGCACTTGCAGGGGATGGGGGAGAGTAGTGCAAGTTTGACTAGAATACCATATGTGAGTCGGGAGACGTTTCTGGCGGCGGCTGCTATATATCAGGTAGGGAGGGAAGGAGGGAGGGAGGGGAGGAAGGGAAGGAGTCAGAGGAATATTTTCAGGTAGAATCGCTTTGTTGGAC
>Ga0209491_10008914_pt1 | contig 12507 bp, 16 predicted proteins | sample BON02_FD_187213 | JGI IMG/M metagenome (GOLD analysis project Ga0209491, IMG submission 187213) | Freshwater microbial communities from Lake Bonney liftoff mats and glacier meltwater in Antarctica - BON-02 (SPAdes) (version 2) | ecosystem: Environmental > Aquatic > Freshwater > Ice > Glacier... | reverse complement strand
AAGGGTTGGCCTAAATTTTTGTTAATTTTACTATTTATGCCGAACATACAGGCAAAGGTGATGAGGGCCGAGGCAAATTGCACGAACATAAAGAATTAGGAGGCGCAAGCGATGTCACGGAAGCGCTTGTTCACAATCACGCCCGCACTTAGGAAGGCCGCGATGACACCCGCTGTCAGGCCCGTGGACAGGCAGACGGTGCTGCAGGCTTGCGCCGTCAGGAGCAGGTTGCAGTACATCGAGTCGCCCGTCCAGGGGGCCTGGGGGGAGGGAGGGAGGGAAGGAGGGAAGAGGGGAAGGATGAGGGGGGTGAGGAAGAGAAATCACAGATAAGATGGGCTGTATTAAGATTCGAGGGGTGAAGGGTATGCAAGCAGACCTATCTATACCCACCAGATTACCTTCACTTCCTCCCCCCCCCTTTAACACGGCAAATGGCCCTTCCGTCCCTCCCTCCTTCCCTCCCTCCGCCCTCCTTACGTTGGGGTTCTTGATCTCCTTGTTGTTGCACCAGGTGTATGAGTACTGGCTCCAGAGCACCTGCCCACCCTGGCGCACCGAGGCGGACATATCAAAGATGCCAAACTCCATGTCGGCATCCGTGACGGCGCCATTCACGTCCACATCCCGCTGGTGCGAAATGGTCCACCTGTTGGTGAGCACGGCCACGGCAAAAGCCAGGAGGGCGACGAAAAAGATGTTGCTGCCCAGGATACCAAAGAACCGGCCGACGCAGGACTTGCAGGTCATGATTGGTTGAGGGAATGGGGTAGCTAGGGTTGGCTGTGCTGGGGTGGGGAAGGAGGAGGGGAGGTGGGTAAGATGGGCTTGGGAAAGGAGGTGTAGATGAGGGCGCGGGGCAGTGCCAGCCGTGCTCTGACAGAGGATACAGCTGGTGTATGCGTGGCTTTTGCATGGCTTTGGGTGTTGGTCGTGTACAATGCTGGTGGTGTCTAGCTCTAGGTGTGAGGTGCAGCCGCGCTGATGCCTTGTTGGCTGGGGTGCGGGGCAGAGAGCGACGGTCCCGCGCACTGTGTAGGAATGCCCCAATTCCTGGCGTCCTCCGGCAGTGCCTGCGCCTTGATTGAGCGGTCTCTTTTTCTCCTGCTCTGGCTGCCTGTGCGCGTGTGTGTGGTGTGGTGTGGAGGTGTCGAGGAGGCTTTGCCTCCGCAAAGATTTGCCGAGGGCGACTTCGACGTGGTCCATAAAACAAGATAAAAACAAGCCCTTTGGGACGCTAAGCCCAGCGCCAGGGCCGCAACAACGCCGCCACATTATGCGCAAGGCATGTATCACTCGTGTAGTGTGCCTGGTCTGGGGTGGCAAGAGAAAGAGAGGGAGGGGAAAGACCTCCGGAAGCGCCGCTTGGGGTTTGTGGTCGGCCGCACCAAAATTGTCCGTGCTCACTTCAAGTGCCGAGAGCGAAACAACTAGCCCCCCCCAAACCGCAGCAAATACGACCATACGAGCACGACCTGCAAGTCGAGAGAAATCAGTAAGTGTTAACGCGTCTGTTTTTGATGGCCTTTGGTGCTTTCTAGCTGTATTGATTCTTTTTCGAGAGAAAGAGGCGGACAGAAACTACCCAACAATATCACTGGCTACCCTGTGGATGATCACTGGCCGGCTGCCCTAAATCCAGCATCATTTCAAACACAGGGGGCCAGAGAGGTAAGGTGTTATCCCCGAACGCTGCCTACCTGGACTGAAACCACACACATTTGCATCCTTCACCTTCTTCTTCTACTATATGTCCATGCAAATGGGGAGGGTGGGGGGGAAGGGACGTGGTGGGGGAAAAATGCAGAGCTGCCATCTATCTAACCCTTGGTAGGTGTCGCCTCGTCCCGCTGTATCTCTCTACATACAGACACGCAGCCAAAGGGCTCATATCATGCAACTCACACTCTTTCGCACTCGCTTTCACCCACCCTCTCTACCCCTACCCCTACCCCAACCCCAAAAACAAACAAACATACAAAAAAAGTCCGACGCGCGCCGGTGTTGCCACCCTTCCCACGGGGGAAGAAACCAAAATCGCTTGAACCTGTTTTGTGACAGTCCAAGCAGCGGTTAAATGGCACGGGCGCAGACACAACATTGGATCAATCGGACCCTGAGGATGGCAAAAGTCCGTCTCCCCCCACACTGGCATGCCAACGCCGAGGGGACAGACATTTCATCGAAACCGAGCCGAGTACGTCCTACAGTTGTGCCTTTCACATGCAGGGGCAAGGAGATCACTCACCCCTCTTGCCCGGCTCACAAATCCCCGCCGCCCATGGGAGGCAGGAGGATTCGTTTGCCTGGCAAGAGAGGCGTTTCTCTCATCATCCCCCTGCATGCACGGGTGAAAGTGGGAGGAGGAGAGGCAGTGGCGGAGAGGCAAAGGCGGGTCCAAGAAAGAAGCACCGGCTCTCCTTTGCAAGTCAGGTCTCCCCGCCCCGAGGTGCCTTGTCCCTCCCCCTCCCAGACGCACCCTAACGCACAAACACCTGTGGGTGGGTGTGAGGTGCATGGCTCCGTGGGTGATGGGTGGAGGGGTGGGTGGGTGGGTGGTTCAAGGGGGCGTTGTGCTTACCTTCCCGTGTTGCCATTGGTGCCAGCATTGTCGGCTGGCTTGGTGGGGCTTGGGCAAATACCAACCGCAAGGACGACGCAAGGAGAAGGAGAAGTACGCATGAAGGTGGGTGACAACAGGCGAGCCCTGGTCCCCGCCACCACCAAGGGTGGCGGTCGCCTGTTGACATGGACATGGGGAAGGGTGGGGTGGGTGTAAGGCTGTTGCGTGGTGGCTGGGTTGAAAGGTGGAAGGGGGGAGTGCGTAGTTCAAGGGAAAGGAAGGGCAACTCGATGAAGTGCGTGGTGGCAGAGTTCATCAAGTGACTTAGTACTAGTAGTGCCAAGCCGGTTGAATATTCAATAGTAGCCGGCGGGAGCGGGACATACACGGGCTGCCACCGCCACAAAGCACTGGGTGGTGGGGTGGGGGATTGCCTTGGACAAGCAATGTGGGATGCTGGTTGTGAGGGGTGCAGGCGACACCCATGGGCGTGGTGGATACCATTGAGTCCGCGGCGGGCACGCCTCTTTCTCCTTGCCGCGGGCCCATGAACAAGGGTTTCGCATGGTGGACTTGGGAACGAGTAGCAGCAGCAGCAGCGCAAGCAGCAGCAGTAGCATCCCAAGCAGCTCTCTAACCTTGCCTTGCCCTCGATGCCTGCTGGGTTGCCGTCGTCGTCGGCCGCTTTTTCGGCAGCCTCGGAGGTGACGTCCATGGACGTGGTGCCACCAGTCATTAGCCTCCCCCTCCCCGCGTGGCCCTGACAGCCTGGGTAGCAGTGGCGCCTTGCTCACCCCGTCGACGATGCCAGTAGTTGAGGCGTCTGTCCTGCAGTCGATGCAGCAGCGCATTCACCCTCGAATTGCCGCCCGTTTTGGCGTCGTGTTGACCCCGCACGACTAGGCCCATCTGCCGCTTTCTTTGAACCTCCTCCCTTTCACACCAAACGCACGCAAGCTCTTTGCTTTTCTTTCTCGTGGTTGCACACTCTTTTCTTCTTTTTGTACACATTTTACTTTAATTTTGCCCGCCTTCCATCCTCCTCTTCCGGTCCTTTTCCCCATCTCACATCATTCGAACCCCTCCCTCAGCTGTGCAGACCAACGCGATGCCACCAGTAGTGACAACACTTGCGTGGCACACACAAACCCTTTCAAGCTCCCTCCCCTTCACATTCTTATACTCTTTCCGCACGCACAATCCTCCCTTCCTTTTTCCTTTCTTTGAATTACTTTTTCATCCGTCGGATCTCTCCCAACACTAATCAACTCTCCCTCCCTCCACCGCTTCCCGCACGCCCGCTCCTTGTCCTCCTCCACACCGCCTCCCTCCTCTTGCTCGCATTCTCCAACTTGCCCGTCGCCCAGCCACCGCTTTTGGCTTCCTCCTCCACTTTCTATGTCCTCGCTTCCTCCATTCCACGGCGTGCTTTTACTCGGCCTTCCGGCTCTTCTTGCTGCCTCCCGCCGGGACCGCCGCGCCAGCCGCCGCCGCCCCTCCCTCCTTCCCTCTTTTCCCTCCTCCCCCGAGGCGCTTCTTCCGCTGCTTGAGCATGTAGAGGAACATGTAGGGAATCGCGAAAGGGTACAGCACCAGCAGCCCAAACACCAACTGTGGGTGGGTGAGAAAAGGAGGAAGGGGAAACAAGGGTGGGCAGGGCGTGTGTGACTAAAAGCGGGTCGATCCAGCAGAGTGGTTCTCTGTTTTGCTAATCCCCTTCATTAACCTCTCCCCTCCTCCCTTCCTACCTCCCCAATCTTCCCCCCACCCCCCAAACACTCACAAAGTAGTAGAAATTGAAGGCCCGCCACTGCTCAGCCCCCGGCAGGCGATGGCAGAACCTGTCTCCCTTCTCCACGGCTGCCTTTGCTTCAGGAAGGGTGTGCAGGAGCAGGGCCACCTCAGAAGCCATCCCCAGGGGGTAAAGGACGAGGAAGGACGAGTACCGGAGCCAGATTAGGAAGGACGGGGAGTTGCTGCCTAGCAGGTAGAAGGGGTAGCTGGGGAGAGGAGGGAGAAAGGGAGGGAGGGGTGAAGGACGAGGGTTAGAGTCGGATCACGGAGAAGCGTAGCAGTGATGGGAAGGAATGGAGGAGGAGGAGGAGAGCAAAACGCCATTGCGGACAAAGACTGCAGGAATTCTGACTCTCCCCTTCTCCACCGAACACTAACATTTCAATCATGCAGACCTTCTCCTCTCCCTCCCTCCCTCCCTCCCTCCCTACCGTATCAGCTCCCCCCCCGACCAGGCTAACAGCAAGGCCGGGAGCCATGCAAGGCCCTTGGGCGTGTTGAAGGCGTCGACGATGGCGAACAAGACGAAGGACCGGCCGAAGTTCTGCCAGAAGGCCGAGGAGACACTCCCGCCCGCCAGGCCCAGAGCTACGTGTACCAGCTCCAGCCACGCACCGCCTGTGTGATGAGGAAAAGAAAAAAGGTTTCCGGGGTGGAATAAAAGGCGAGGGTAAGTGAAGGGAAGGAGCAAGAGGAGGAGAAGGAGCAGGACAGAGGGACTGGCTTGGCTTCGAGAGGGAGAAAAGCCTCAGGCCTGCCAATCAGCATCCAGCCGCTCTCTTCACCTCTTTGTTCGCTGCTGCTTTACGCCGCCCACCTATCCGATTTCTGCTTGCCTGCGCAATACACATCCACCCCTTCACCCTCCCTATCCTCTCTGCTCTCGACACACATATACGTTACGTACCAACAGCCAGCTTGGTCGCGGGCCCGGCCGCCGTCCAGACGCCCGCATAGTCGTGCACGTCCGCCAGCAGGACCTTGAGGGTGAGGCCCAGGACAACCGCCCACAGCCCGGTCTGAGCAAGGTTGTAGGCTGTCAAATACGCCTTGACCAGGCCGAGGCCGCCGCTTTTGCTGACACCGGCCATGGTGAAGGACGAGGGGGGGCGGAAGAGGGGGGGTGCCTGGGTGTGTTGTGGTTGTGGTGTTGGGGGGGATGTCGGTCAGCGCGGGTTTGAGAGGACGGCATGGCTGAAGGCCTATGGGATTCATCGTACGCCGCCGTAAAGACGCAGGCAGAGCTGTGTGGTGCTGATGGAGGCGACTGGGGGCTTGGCCGCATGGAAGGAAGGAACGCGTAGAAGCTTCAATGATTCGTCTGCGCCGCGCGCCGTGACTGGCGGGAAGAGTGGACAGGAATGGCAGAAGGCGTGGCCGGGCAAAGTCTGGGCTGTGGGTGGATAGGTGGGTGCCTGTATTGTGTACGTGTGTGTGTTAGTGTTTGTGTTTGTGCTTTGGGTCTTTGAGACGCAACCTCCTCCCTCCTCTTTTTCACACCCAACACCAAGCACCACAAGCAACAATCATTCGATCGGCACAAGCAAAAAAAACAGCAAATATATCTAAAGTTTACCCTGAAAGAAGTGCCTTGGTCCGAAAAAATGTGCCTTTGTCTTTTTTTTGGGGCTCCCGCACCCTCCCCCTCCCCTCCCTCCCCACCCTCGACCTGCGTCAACCCAATGTTGCCCCTACAGTCGAATTGGCAAGCCAAAACCAAAATGTTGCTGTCTCGATGCTTCGCCTAATCTATTTTCATGCTTTTCCATCTCCACCAGCCCAGGACCTGCCAACTCGGGTTCCACCTGCGTTGTGGAAATCCCAAATGTAAGTCTTTACGTGGCTTGGTGGCAGTATTAAATCATAAAGAACGAGAAACGTCAAAGGCAGACTTTCTGGAGCCATAGCTCAGCAAAATTTGGTTCTCTTCCTTCTTTCGTCATTGGTGAAGGCTTACGAAGAGCGTTAGAGAGTGGTAGATTCCAGTTCATGTTCGAGTCCCGCAAGGGATAACAACAGCGAAGGGACATCCTATTGGTCAAGGGTTCACGAAGCGCGTCAATCTGTTCCCAGCGAGCAGAATGGCCTCTTAGGCCTTCAAACCCCTTTGGCTTCAGATTCACTTTTTGCATTTTTTGGGGGCGTCTAGCAAAACATGCTCAATCCTTTAACTTCTAGGTAAGCTTCTGCTTTCCATGGTGTATGCTTTTACGCTTTTTTACACCCAGCAAGCTCGAAGACACGATCACGCAAGAAAAAAGAAGAAAGACATGGGCCGAATGGAATGAGGTCGAGGCCGCAACATTCAGGCACCATCTACACTGTGCAGGAGCACGCAACGGCATTGCAAGGGTCTAAGGATGCGTCTATTAGCAGCAACACTCACGCCAAGCGGAAGCCGCTTTCTCGCGGGGCTGCGTCGCAGTGCAGCCGCTTTTCGACCCCAGGAGGTTACCCTGCAGTTGCTCATGCACTTGCCCGTCACAACCCCACCAATGACCCACTGCTCTGGGCAAGACAGCACACCCTACGTCTTCTCACCTTACTGCTCCTCCTCCCTTTCCGCACAACCCCCCACATCGTAGGCATGACCACCGCGTCGCTGCCCCCGCCGCGAGGCCTTGCGACGGAGGAAGAAGTCGAGGCCTGGGCAACCTTTGTCGCCGCCAGCTTTGCCTTTAAGAAGCCCGTCCCCCCCTCGCGCGCGCACTTCCTTCGTCACTTCCAACAAGATCCCTACTCGCACGACCGCGCCTTCATCCGCGCCGTCCTGGACGAGACGGGCGGGTTCGTAGCCGTCGCCCGCCTTGTGCTTCGGCCCCTTCGTCTCGGTGGGTGGGGAGCGGGCGTGGCTGAGGTTTGCGTCGCGCCCACCTATCGAGGGCGCGGGCTGGCTCAGGTTATGGTCCAGGACGTGTTGGCCGTGGCAGCATCTCTGGCCTCGCCTGTCTCTCGCTTGAGTTTCTTGCATTGCGCCCCTTTCTTGGTGTCGGTGTACACCAAATTCGGCTACCAGGTGGCGATTCCCACGCGGTGGGCGCACGTCTCCCTTGTAGCCTCGCAACACGGAGAGCCGGCGGAGCCTTTGGAAGGAGGAGGGACCAAGGAGCAGGGCCAGCGAGAACAGCAGGATGGTGGGACGGTGTGCTGCCTCGATCTCACCAGCAGCGACAGCACCGCCTTGCTCCATGAGATGGCCGCCCTTCCTCGTCCCGTGCCGGACGTCATGAGACGAGAAGCGGCCTATTGGCTGAGTTGGATCCGCGGGGAGGTGCTGGGGGCGGGGAGGAACATGGAGGTGTGGGGTCTGCGGGAGGCGGACGGAAGGCTGGCGGCCTACTGCATCTTGCGGCGCCCTCAACAGCCTGATGCTCCTTGGACCGTCATGGACATGGGCGTGGTTGATGGGAGGAAAGCTTTGCCCGTCCTTCTTCAGCTTGCAAGCGCGGCGGTTGCCGCTGCAGGTGCTGCCGATGCTGCTGCTGGTGGTGGTGGTGGTGGTGGTGGTGGTGATGGTGCTGCTCCTGCTGCTCCTGCTGTGGCTTCAAGGGAGGAGATCACCGTGCGCCTGCCGGCCGCTTTCCTCGATGGAAAAGAGGCAGGCAAGACCAACGTCCCGGTCAAACAAGAAGAAGTGGACCCTGGGTGGATGTACCGGCCTCTTCCGGGGCAGGAGGAGAGCGTGGAGTGGCAGGCTTTCCACGCACAGTATGTGCAGGAGGGGGAGCAGCAGTATCTTATCTGGCCGATTGATAATTTTTGAGAGTGTGTGTGCATAGAAAGAAAGAAAATAGAAGAATTTGTAAAATTATCACTCGTTTGATCCACTCATTTACTTTCTTCTTCACATTTACATGGCACACCCAGCCCAGCAAGCTGCGCATCGGCACACGAGCCACCAACCAGGCATCTCTCCTCCTTTTTGTACATACATACGCGTAAACCCACCCGCGTCTGTCTCACCAATCCGGCCCTTCCATGCACACGATTCCCCTTGCAGCCTGCAGCGCCTGCAAAGCTTCGCGGCCCCGCGCTCGAATGGCACGATTGTCGTCCAGAAAGATGTTGGCCAGGTTAGGACAGCCCCCTCTTCCCTCCCCTCCCTCCCCCCCATTCGCTTCCTCCCTCTCCGACCCTCCCTCCGTGGTTGCCGCCGCCAGGAAGTCCCGCAATGCACAGGCCCCATCATCCCCGATCCTGTTGCCCCTCAGGTCCAGCGTCTCGAGCAGCAGCGTGGCGGTCGTGATGGTGATGGTGGTGGTCGTGGTGGTCGTCCTCCTTCCTCCGTCGACCGACAAGCGCACCGCCAGGGCTAGCGCTCCTCCGTTTCCGATCACATTGCAGGCCAGGTCCAGCTCCCGCAGCACCGGCATGTGGACCAGGCAGTCAGCCACGGCCCTTGCCCCCGCGTCACCAATGCCGTTGAAGCCAAGATATAATTCGTCAAGACAAGGCATACCCCCTCCCCCCGCCAGGCCCTCCATCACCGAGATGGCCCCGCGATCACCGAATTGATTGAGATGCAAGTCGAGCTTCCGCATTTTTTTCAAAGGAAAAGTGGCAAGGGCGCTTCCGACGTGCAAGGCCGCCGTGGCGCCCAGCTTGTTTTGCGCGAGGCTGAAGGAGGTCAAAGGTGCACTGCAGGCCCCCGCTTTCAACACCTGACACAAGGCGGCTATGTGGTCGCCTCCCCCCCCACCAGCACTGCCGCCGTAGTCGTCGCCCCGGATTTGGTTGGCGCGCACGTAGAATCCTTGCAAGCCAGCGCGAAAGCCCCCCTGCTCTAGGGCCTGTGCCAGCGCAAGGCAGCCCTCGTTTCCCAGATGATTGGCAAAAAAATTCAGGGATCGCACCGTCTGAAACCTGCCTTCCTCCGCGGCGAGACGTCCGAGGGAGAGGATGATTTGGGGAGTGAGCTCGGCGGAGGACAAGTCCAGGACGCGGAGGGCTTTGCAGAACGGCAGGCGATGCATGATGAGGTCCTCGACGACGGCCACCGGCAAGGGCTTCGAGGGTCGGAAGAAGGAGAGACCATGCGTCACCAAATTGGTGCCATTTTCGTCTTGCGCGGCGCCCAACCCCCGGGCTGCGTTGGCCAGGCGAGCCACGTCCCCCGGCCACAGGTAGGCACAGATCTCGTAAAGCAGAGCGTGGGGGAGGGAGGGCAGGGCGACGACGGGTGTTGGGTTGATGACGGGTGGTGGTGCGGTTGGTGCTGGCGCTGCAGAAGAGGATGAAGGAAGTGTTGAAAGCGGCGCGTCCATGATGGAAAGGTGCCAGCCTTTTGCCTGTTTGGTGGGGTGTGTGGATGCCATTAGTCCGCCTGCTGTGAAGGTGTGTTGTGCCGGGTTTGGAGAGGTCGAAGCCCGCCAGCCCGTCACGTCCTTCTTCGCCGATGAGATGATGATCGCTCACCAAATTGCACCATGCAAGGCGTCTCCGCTTGACCGCTGACCATCCACCCCCACTCCACACGCACAGGCAATCGTCGTCCACATGTTCTTGGCCTCGGTCCGCCGCGCCGCCACCAGCCAGGTAGGTTTTTACTGGCACTGAAAGCATCTCTTGCTCAGCCTCCCCTCCCTCCCCCTGCCTCCCTCACCGTGCATCTCGATGATGCTTTGCCTCCCCTCCCCCTGCATCTTCGATGATGCTCAGCCCCTTGCCTTCCTTCTCCCTTCCCTTTGCTTCCCAAACGAGGCGCTTGCTCAGCCTTCCCCCTCCCCTCTCCCTCCCGTTTGCTTCCCACACGAGGCGCTTGCTTAGCCTTCCCCCCACCCTCTCCCTCCCCTTTGCTTTCCCTTCCCTCCCTTCCCTCCCTGCCTCCCTCCCATACACAGCGGGCCGAGGCCGCGGCCATGCTGTTGGTGGCGGGGGTAGCCCTGGGCTCCTTGGTCTCGTCGGCGCAGAGCGAATCTGTGCTTTCGAATCCCGCCAGCGAGGCAGCCTACATGCCTACATTCCCCGTGGCGTTTCCTGCCGTGGCCGGCGCCATCCGAGAGGGGCGAGTGGTGGTGCTGGACACGATGTTGACGGAGGAAGAGCTGCGTGCTGCGCGAGAGGACGTGGACGCTTTGCTAAAACAAGGCGGCAGCGCTTTTGCGGCGAACGCGAACCAGGACACAAGCGTGCGGCGCGACTCGGTGGTTTGGATTACGGGACAAGAAGCGGGGGTGGGACCGGGACTGAAGCACGCCGTGGCCTTGCTGCGTGGCCTGGCGCACAAGTTTGCGGCAACGCCCGCCTACGACAAGAGTGTCTTGTGGGTGCAATCTGCGGCGCAGCTCGCGTGTTACGCAGGGGACAGTCAAGCCCACTACGCCCCGCACTTGGATGCCTCCACGGACAGCGTCTGGACCCTCGGGTTGAGTGCCTGGCTTCGTGCCCGGGCCTACCGAGAGAGGACCATCACCGCGATTTTGTACTTAAACGACAAGGAATGGGACGAGGACGCCGTGGGGGGCTGTTTGCGGTGTCACGTGCCTTCTTCTTTGTCGTCGGAGGCTGGCCACGGTGCTATTGCATCTGGTGGTGGTGGTAGTGCTCTTTGTGAGAAGAAGCAGCATGCGAGGTCACGGGATGGTGATGCCATTGCTGCTGCACCTGCTGCTGCCGTGGAAGCCGCTACCGCTGCTGCCATTCCTGCTGGTGCTTCTGCTGGTGATGTAGCAACCGCGGGTGCTGCTAGCGCTACTGCCATCCCTCCTGCTGCTGCTGCTGCTGCTGCTGCTGCTGCTGCTGCTGCTGCTGCTGCTGCCACCACCAACATCAACAACGTGAGCATACCAATGCCGACGACGCAGCAAGACGTGGCCCCGCGCGGGGGCCGCTTAGTTCTTTTTGACAGTGCCGCAATATTGCACGAGGTGTTGCCGTCGCACAACAAGGGCGGGCAGCGCGTCGCGCTGACGGTGTGGGTGAGCGACCGGCGAGACCGGTAGCCAGCACATATCACCGCCAAAAAACGAGAAGAAATAATTGAGACGAAGGAATGAAACTGTAGGAAAGGAAAGAAGAAAAAGACAAAGCACCCGGCAGTAAGCAGGCAAGAAACTTCAAGCACGTTTAGTCATTTATTTTGTACATACATAAATTTTGGAGTTTCAAACAGGTTCTTGCTCTACTACTGCTGGTATCAACGATCTACCACCGAAGATTTGTTTTACACAAGGTTGGAGCTCCTACGTTGCGTCTGCCTTCTCATCAAAGACGGTCTCTAAAAAGGCGGCATGCAGAACAGGTGCATGCCCAGAAGTTTCGATCCCGGGATAATCGAAGCCTGCCGGAGGGGAGGCCACGCCCACGCTTACCGGCTCGACAGGGTTTGTATGCTGCTGCTCCACCAAGGATTGAGTTGGCGAGGACAGCGAGGACGACGAGGAAGCCTGCCATGAGGAGGAGGAGGAGGAGGAGGAGGAGGAGGAGGGCAGGCCCGACAACGACGAGGAGGAAGGAAGCGTAGAAGCAACGGCAGAAGTCACAAGCGGCTACGAAATCGGCAGCTGCACCGCATGATCGCCCCCCGCAGCCAGCTGTGCCCTCCTCTGAATCCTCGTCCCGTCTCGCTCGTCATCATCCTGGACAGAAAGGGACTTGAAAGGAGGAGAGTGCCGGCCAAAGACCGCATCCAGCGCATTTCAAAAATGGATGGGCGAGCTGGCAGGTGATCCCGAGAAGGGTAGCGCCGCTATCCCAGGAAACACGATGCTACTGCAGCCGTTCATCATCACCTTTACTTCCCCCGCCCCCGCCTCGATCTGGATGAGCCTCTTTCCATCAACGCCATCATCTCTTCTATCCACTCTCCTTCCCTGCTCGTGCCCTGCCACGGCCGTCTCAAATGATGACGCTGTAATAGCCGTCGCATCTACTGCATCCGCCTCTCCATCCCTGCGATCGGCCCGCGGCGTCAAGCTGAATTGCTTGATCAGATGCCGCGAGGGAGGCCAGGGCTCGAGGATGAGGGCTAGCCCCCCCATCCCCAGGCCAGGCAGTGACCGCGCTTCCACCAAGTAGAGCTGGATGATGCTCTCTGCATTCACCAGCTTGAAGATACGTGTCTGCCGCCATTGTCCCTCGGACTGGGCCGGTGCCCGCGTAGATGCTTCGATGATGAAACGAGTCCACTCCCGGCGGTCGTCAGGTGCCAC
>Ga0209491_10008911_pt1 | contig 12511 bp, 9 predicted proteins | sample BON02_FD_187213 | JGI IMG/M metagenome (GOLD analysis project Ga0209491, IMG submission 187213) | Freshwater microbial communities from Lake Bonney liftoff mats and glacier meltwater in Antarctica - BON-02 (SPAdes) (version 2) | ecosystem: Environmental > Aquatic > Freshwater > Ice > Glacier... | reverse complement strand
GGGGGGGGGGGGGGGGGGGGCAACACACAGCAATCACATCAGTTGCACGCAAAGATTTGAAAGTGCTTCTGCCATAAAAGTCGAGACATGTTCATTGACCACACGCTTTTATGCACTGTCATACAATGTGTTCTCGTATGATCTGACTGGCATTTGAAAACCAACCTATTGTGTTGGCCTGGCGTGCTCGCTATAGCACACAGTTTCGTGTTTTTGGGGACAGAAGATCGAGAGACAACTCCAGAACTATGATACTGGCAACAAAGAAGACTAGTACAATCAAGTCGGGGATGTTCCGAGCCATCATACGGACAAAGACACTGAAGTCGAACACGTATGGCATGCTGTATCCCGACTGCGCCAGACTACTGTGAACTACCTCACATAGCCTTATATACACTACGAGGATCAATGGCGCGTCTCCGCGTTTTTCCGTGTGCGTCTGTTTTTTGCAAGGATAGCGTGCGCCTTGTGTTGTGGTATGTGATGGGTTGTGTAATGAGGGTTCATACGTATTTTTTGGCGACACACAATTTAAGCAATGCTTGTTGGTATCATTTTGGACGCGCATGTATATATACGTCAGCAGTGTACACAGGACGTTTACAATCATCTGCAGTTTACACGCTATGATCCGAAAGCAGAAATATTCGTTTCCCATGCGCATTGACCACTCAAATGGCCCTGATCGGCGATACACGGCGGCCACCATGACAACAAAGTTTCAGGTCCCGGACAAGCGTTCTGCAAAACACAGCGTGGCACAGCGCAACGCAACTGTGTCTGCGCTCGCGTTAATACCGACCACCGCACCTCCAGTCAGCACTGCCGTGTCTGTTTTGAAAAAATAGTTCTACGACGTGTCCTCCTCTGTTGATGCCCGTTTGCTACGCTTGGCTTTCGTAATGCTATTGTGATCAGCGCGACAGCGCTTGGCAGCCATGATGTGTTCTGGTGCGGATGGACGCTTGTCCTTATAACAAAAGAGAACTTTGTAGCAGCACAAGCCGCCGGCGTCGTCATTGTGTTCGTACTGTAATTTGAAACACAAATTGTGCGAGCCCGGCAACACGTGCACAATTTCTCGTGTCGCGTCGTTGTCGTGTACATTCTGTAAGAGGTCCTGTGCCATCTGTATGCTGCTGCTGCTGAAAATAGGTGGCCTCGACACAGAGTGGGCGCTTTCTTCGTTTGCAAGAATTGTTTTCAACACATTACACACAGCAAGCACGTTGGACTGAAGGCATGAGGCGAGATGCACGTGGTACTCTGGTATAGTGCGGGCCATCGCATGCAAATGCTCACCTCTTGACGGAAATACCTATATACGATCCGGCTATGCTGTGTCCATGGACATGGCACCACGTTTTGTGGTCAAGTGAGATGGGATGACGGTGTAGCATGCCTTTGTTATATAAGAATAAAACAGCTTCTATATCCGCGACACCAACATGTCATGGTTGTTTGCAAAATCGGCGTCACCCAGTCACTACGTCGCCGCCAAATTCAGAAAGGGCCTGCCCCATCTCATCAGTCGCGGTGCCAAAATCGAGAAAGTCACAGACAACCACATTCTCATCCAAGATATTGACGAGTGGCTGTGGCAGGATGCACAAACACTTGACCGCATTTGCAAGTACCAACTCGTCAACCACGTGTACTCGAGCGTCTCGACGGGTTCCGACGGATTGAACGGCATTGTTGTTTCCATCAACATCACACAGAACAGTCGCATTTGGATGCTCCTGCAGTTGTCACTCTCTGTCACGACCTGTGTGGTGTTTTTCCTCTGGCTCAACTACGTGTATATGTCAGGTGTAGTGACCAGCTGACCTACAAACTACTGAGACACATCACGGATTTTTCAGAATTTATTGCCACAATGCGTTCAAAAATAATAGTTTGTTAATAAATAAATGCCAGTTGCTGCTCGTCAAGGCCTTGGACGCACGCCAGGATACGACTGGTCTCGCAAATCGACTCGTTTGCAACGTGTGGAGTGTGCGGAAGACTTTCACAAAAACATACTTGCTTCGGCTGTTTTGGCTGCACATTCAGCTTTGCCTGCCGCCATTCCCTTTTGAAACTCTCTGGTTTTCTTTGATTGTTTTGCGGCATGCGCTTTCACGGGCTCGGGCACGCAGCCCAAAGCCGCGTGCGCGGCAAACGTCTTGTTATATGCACTTTTCTTGTGTTCGTTGAAAGTATCGATGCAGGACAGTGTCTTTTTATCGTTGTCAAGCTCAGTTTTCTCCATTTTCTTGAACAACTTCATATGCTCTTTCTCCTGGAGGTGAAACGTATTGATTCGTGCATCTTGTGCTGCGCGAACGGCAGTCAGTGATTTTTCATAATCAAGTTTGATGGCGGCTTTTTGATCTCTCATTGATTTCACACCACAAGTAAGGCCAATGCCTGCCGTTTGGACTTGCATTGTTTCAGTAGCCCTTTTCACCTCAGCATCTGTCATGTGCAGATCTGTGTTGTTGTGCCGGCCGATTTCGTCCAGAAGAACTCGGCTATGGTTTTTGCAAAGTTTTTTGTAGTGTGCATCATCAGACTCCTTCATTTGTCTACGTAGGTGAGCATCCAATTTGTCCTCGTATGTAGCACCAAATTCCCCGCCCTCACACACGGGCACCCTGCCCCCCATTCTGCGGATGCCAAGGAGTGTCGCTTGTGCCTGTGCCTGTGTCTGTGCAAGTGATGCCTGTGCTGCAGCTGCAGTACGATTTCCACCGTAAGCTGGTGGAGTCTCGACACCGTAAGCACGGAGCATTTGAGCTTTTTGGAGGTCAGTGAGAGTAAGTCCCGCTTGGTTGGTTCGGTGCAACTGATTAAGTCCATACCGGGCCTGTTGCTCATGCAAGACTTTCTCGAATCCTTTCACACTCTTAAGATCCTGATAATTCTGCATCAAATCGTTGATGCCTCGGGCATGATAATTTGGGGCGTAGGCCATCCTTGTTTTCCTTGCGAGTGACATATCGAGATACTTATATACGTCCATGTATATGACATGCGCGTCAAAAAACGAAACACATAAATCACGACAACGAACCATTTCACTGTAAGAAAATTTGCTATTTGCGCCATTGTCGTTTTTTTACAGTTTGCATCATGTGGCCTGGTATATAAGTACTCGATTCCTGCTAGTGGGGTCGCACAGGCACGCGCAATGTCGAAATACCGCACAGCCCCTCTCGCGACAACGGGTCTAACTCCTCCTAGGTCATTGGATGCCAAGCTTGACTACCGATCCACAAACAGCAACGGGTGCAAAGATTCGATAACAGAGCACAATCTGACCAAAATCTCCACAATGGGGAGGGGCAACTGTTTCTTTGCAAGCATTGCCTTGGCAGTTTACGGCACTGAACAAAAACATGGGCAGGTGCGCCAAGAAATATATGATTTCATACAATTTCACCTCATACCAGCCTTCGCCAATTCTCCCGACCAGACGAGTTTGTGCTATGATATTGAGCTCTTCGCAAACAATACTGCCGAAGGGTTCAGACGCAAAATGATGCAAAACATGCAGACTTTGCGACAGTACGGGCAAACAAATAGTGGCCAGATGGAAGTCAGTATAGCCGCGCATTTGTACCGGCTGAACATTGTCATGTTTAACAAAAACTTTTCCCGTATCAAGAAGAAAGACACACAAGGAAACCCAATACTGAGCCGTGAGGGTCACCAACAGTATGAACGTGACCAATCGGATTGCTTCCTACGAATTGGATGGGAGGGAATTTCACTAACTCAACCAGATATGAAGAGTTTAGGTTCACACGCGAACCCCCCTTCATTTCCACATGCAGTATCTCAGCCTATTATGCTGCTTTATGAATATTCTTCGGGAAAAGTTCTTCGAGTAGGTCAGGAAGAAGATGAACATGTCGAATATGATAGGGGACATTATTCTTTGCTCAAGTACATGCCAAATTGCAATCCAAGGGGCACTGGTGGTGCGGCTGGTGGTGCGGCTGGTGGTGCGGCTGGTGGTGCGGCTGGTGGCGTGCGTGAGGTGACAGCAAAGTGCATTCCTAGGCAATCTGCAGCATATGCCGTGGTGGGTGATAGTGCCATGCTCGCCAAACACCACAAGGAACACGATGAGCAATACGCGCTGTTGGTGAAACTGCTCGATAAGTCAAGTGGAGGCAATGTCTTGCGACCTGTGGATGCCATGAAAATGAGTGCAGATATTCAGAACTGCACTCAGCGTTTGCAGGCTGCCAAACTTGCCATTCAAACGTGTAAGGAGGTACAGAATGGAGAAAGACGCGGTGCTGGAAACGTCGCCAAGTGGGTCCAGAATCAAAAACACGAGCGCGCGCCAGCAGCAGTGTCTCCGAACAATGCACCAACGCAGTCGCTACGCGCATTGAGGGAACAGGAATGTTTGAATGCCATACAGCGGCAAAACCATAAAATTCAGACTGCCAACGACGACATGGAGGCACGCACGAACAACATCAGAATAGGACGTACGAAAAGCATCAACAAGCGATTGGAGCTATGGAAACAAATGACAAACATCGAGATCAGAATGATTTCAGAGGACGATACCACATCAAATCTCAAGGATCTGAAATCTTGCGAGGAGAGTATCAAACACGAAACCCAACGGATCGAATATTACAAGAATTTGCCGATTGACGACATTAAACAGATGAAAGAAATGATTCGTTTCTTGGATCAGAAAAACAAAGAACTGGTCATCATTCGAGGAACCCAAGTGTGACAGGGCCAGTTTCGAAATAGGCGTGCAGGCGTCATCAGCTGTACAGTGTGTCAAACGACAGAATGATGCGCAGAGTATCAGTGCAGAGCGTATGTAGAAGAGAAGTGCAGAGACGCGGTCGCGTGAGCAACAGAAATGCCTCTTTGCGTTTCTGGCAGTCTTCCGTCCATTGGGTCACCAGATCGTGTTTTGTAATCTGCATACTGCGGTGGGACGTGGTTGCTTCAAATTGTCGCAATTCACGTGCGGTGACGAAGAGCGCAATCCCACGGACGTGTAGAGTCGCGGTTTCTTGCGCACAGATGCGTCTCCTGATCAGAGCAGCAAGCAGTCGGGAGTATGACAGCGGGAAGTTGGTGTTCTGTGTCATGTCAAGTTGCAGAATCGACTTATTTTTGGCCAATGCGTGTAGCATGACTAGCGCGCCTATACTGCCAATCCCGTTGTCTGCCACGTCCAAGACTCGTAACGATGTGTGCTGTGCTACGAATTCCGCTGCGTGCCACATGCTACGCGTGCCCAGCGAGTTTCCGCGCAGACACAAGACCTCCAGTGTGGTGTTGCGCGAAAGTTTGTCCCAAAAGCTAGCACGCAGCTCGCGAGCGTGGTGCGGAATGCTGGCACATTCGCACAGACGATTGTCCCCGAGGTCCAGTTGACGGATGCTTCTGTTGGTACTCACCCCCTTGGCCAGCACCTCCACGGCGGCAAGAGTGAGCCCGCATGCCACAAAACTGACGCGCTGGAGCATGGTATTCTGTGCCAACTGCCCCTGAATTTGCTGCATCGAGGCCATGCTTGTGTGGATGTTGTCGAGACGGAGGTATTGGATGCACCGACAAGCTGACATGAGCGCAACTGTGTCGACTGCCGACGGGTGCAAAACGACCACCGATCCGTCGGAGGCAGCAATCTCGATTGGGGCTTCAGTGTCGTCGTGCAGCCCCGACACGTCCAGAGACCGCAACCGTGTATTCAGCAAGAGAGCGCGGTGCAGCTGCGTCTGCGCATCGCGATTACTGCTGTTTTTTGCCAGCGACAACATGTCAAGTGTCGTATTTTGCACGAGCATTTCGGCCAGACAAGCAATTCCTTTGGGGCCAATGCCGTTGTCTTCAACGTTGAGTATGCACAGACGCGTGTTGGTGCACAGTGCGTCTGCCAACAGCACAGCCCCTGCGTCTTGTATTTTGTTGCTTTCAATTACGAGTGTGGTCAGTATGTTTGTGTTTGTAGCTGCCAGAAGTCCACAGCACACGGTCGCCACAGCGTCCAATCCAAATTGGTTATTAGAGATATCCAAGTGCGTAATGCTGCGGTTTGTCTGGAACAAGACACAAAGCGCTTCAATTTCTTTGTCGCACATGCCATTGTCCGAGAGTACAAGCTTTCGCAGACACGTGTCGTCTGCGAAGTTTGCGAGTAGCCATTTGATGCAAGGTAACTGGACGGTGCAGAACGTGAACGACAGTTCCGTCAGACTGACCCCACTCGTCACCCCGCGCCGGCGTCCGCATTTGCTCTTGCTTGGAACAAAGTTGGTGTTGTGTATGTGCATGCCCTTTATCGCGTCGTGCTGCAGAATATATTTCCAGAATTTGTCCAGGAAAGCTTGTGGACACGACGGCGCTGTGGTGTACGCATTCAGCACCTCCACAAGCTCGAGTTGCTTGTTCTGTTTTACAAAATGCAGAATCTCTTTGCAGTTCTTGGGGGTGACAAGGGCCGTTGTAATGGAAATGGATTTTTTGGTGTATTTGGTCATGATATACCTATCACTCTTTAGGTCCGACTCCCTCTACTTGTTTGCACAAGTTTCTTTTGTTTTTCGCACCTATCACTCTTTAGGTCCGACTCCCTGTACTTGTTTGCACAAGTTTCTTTTGTTTTTCGCATCTATCACTCTTCAGGTCCGACTCCCTGTACTTGTTTGCACAATTTCTTTTGTTTTTCGCGTGGTCAGGCACTCTAGCACTTTTCTTCTGAGATACTCTCGTTTATTCAATAAAAATGCAAATGGGACTGAAGTGGTGCTGCTTTTGTGTGTAGCATAACAGTAGACTGATTTTGAAAGACCAGTCCCTACGCGGTGACAATCTACCTAGTTTGACACTTGCTTATGATTTAGTCGACCCTCACGGGGCTCCAATTCCAACATCAGTGTATGTATGGCCCGTGTCCTGCAAAGCCTCTTCTCGTCAAGACACATACAATATACAATATATAAGTATTTCATACCACCGACACACAAACAGAGAAGTCTTGTTTCATGCCACAAACACTCCGTCATCGCATGCAGCTTGGTATTCCAGCCATTCCAGATAGCTTCCTGATTGTGCTCGGGGCCTTGTGTTGTTTTGGACTGGTGGGGTGTGAGACTTGTTTCTCTTCATGCCTATGCGTCAAAACAAAACTTCACAAAGAAACATCCTGTGCCGAAGAAATATCGTATGCCGAAGACGTCTCTTCTCACGCCTCCCTGTCGTTGACGTTGTAGAAAGTCCACCCTTCCCACTCAGCACGGTGGTATGGCTGCTCATTGCAAAAGACAAACATTTTTGCTGGTGAATCCAGCACGACATGCCCACGATTTTCGTCCCAAAAGTATCCTTTCAGCAGACAGCGCGCCACGGCGTATGCTTCCTTGTGTGTCTCCTTGTTGGCCGTCGTGCTCTCGGCCGTCGCAAACGTCTCTTCATATTTTACCACCACGAGCAACTTGGGCAGCATGGACTTGGAATAGACTTGCACAATCTTCAACAAATTGTTTTGCGTGGGATCATCGACGAAGTATGCTTCCTGTTCGCTTAGAAGTCTGCCAATGCAAATGTCCCGGTCCTCCTGCGTCCCTCCATAGAAGAAGATTTTATCCAGAGGTGCAGCGACAATGTCCTTGACGACGGGGAGAGTGCGCATCATAGTGACGGTGCGGAGAGAAGGGGTCGTCGTAAGAGCTACTTGGGTACCATACTTACCCATGAGCATGGTGCGCAACTCGTCGGTCGTTTTGCCAATCACAGCGGTATCGTTCACATAAGTGAGTTTTTCACCGATCTCGACACCACCAAGGAGCGCCGCACTGGTGCCTGGTACAACGCCATTGATGATGTTGCTGCCGTCGCGGTCCTTCGAAATAACAATACCAACACCGACAATGCCCTCATTCTTGACGTGTTTTCCTTCCTTGTCATGCGCCAATACCGATACTCCCAGGCTTTTCTTTATCGTCAACATCACTCCTTGTTGCCACAAAGAACCTCCCCCCTCCATTTGCTGTGGCTTCATCACAAGTGTTTTGTACGACTGTACCGTCGACATATTGTTCGACACCGGCCCCGCCTGCATGGACGTCAATACACTCGAAAACGACGTTGGCATTGACTCGGTCTTGATTCTTTTCGATGCACCTTCCCCATTCTCATTTTTGATTTTCCTTGGGACTTTCGCGAATCTGATATTTTTGAAACCACGCGCCTGCTTGCGCTTGCCATTGATGGTCTTGCTGGGCTTGAACGCGTTCAAACCAAACTTCTTGTATACATACTTTTCCAGCGTTTCGTTGGACATAGGTTTCATGCCGGCCCTCTTGGCTCGTTGGCGGATTTCTCTGTGGAACAGGACATCAAACACTTTTCCGGGCCGCATTAGGCTTGCAAACATCACTTCGTCAAAGTCTTGCTCGGTTGTCTTGCGCTTATTGACTAGCTTGTCGTCGATACACAATAATTTTGTCATGAGTTTCTTGCGTGCCACACCACCACTGTCTGCAGCCGATTCGTCTCCCGTTTCCTCTTTGTTGGCAAAAATCTCGCTTTGCACAGCAATCGGAGCTTTGTACGATGCAGCCGAGACTTGCAATTTGGATGGAAGAGAGGAGCATTTTTGGGGCATAAGGGTGGTTGTGACAGGAGGCATTTTGATGTCGCAAGAATCCTCATCTGAGGATGACGTCGATTCTCCATCATCTTCGTCGTCGTCGTCTGATTTTTGGGGCATAAGGGGGGTCTTGACTCCGTCGTCGTCGTCGTCTGATTTTTTGGGCATAAGGGGTGTTTTGACAAGAACACTGCTGCTACAATCATCGCCGTTGTCGTTGTCGTCGCCGTCGCCGTTGTCGTTGTCGTCGCCGTCGCCGTTGTCGTCGTCGTCCGAGGACAACTCGTCGTCGTCGTCCGACTCGGTATCTTCAATTCTGGGGGCCGCTGGCGGCAGAGGTGGTGCTTGCGAAGAAGAAATCTCAAAGGTGAATGTCAATGGGACTGGAAGAGACGTGGAGCCAAGTGCAGGCATTGAGTTCGATACGAAGTGTTTGGGAGGCGGGCAAGTAATAGTGCCCGGTGGTGGCAAAGAAGATGAAAGCATCACAGGTGGCGACACCGACCAGCAATGTGTTTGGGCTTTGAAGTTTCCGGGAATGAGGCTTTATGAGATAATAAGTTTATGTGCTATTTTTGGCATTTTTCACCGGTGTTCTAAATGCTGGCAAAATTCACCCTGCTTTGGCTTTGGGCGATCGCTATGTTGCGATCTTCCCGTGCCTCCACACAGTTGATACTCTCCTTGACACTGTCGGGACAGCCGCTGCTTTTCTTGATAAAGTCCACAAAACACATAGGAGGAAGCACGCTGCGCAGATCGTTGCACACAAGGATGCTGCTCATGGAACTGGCGGTGATTACACAGTTGCTTCGGACACGGTTGCCAGTCACGAGCTGGATTGGTATCACCTCAGTTTTACGCGTGTGTTGTAGTCTCCTTTGTCGTTTGTGTCCGACGGGGGTTTGCGATACGCGTTCGGCGTGTTCTTTCATGTAGCTTGTGATGTTCCGCGCGGTGTCGGGTGAATGGCAGAAGACGTCAATGGTGCTCAGAAGAACCTGGAATTCGCTGTTCATGAGACGGAGCTTGTTGCAGAGCAGCATCGAGCGTTGCATTCCGCCACCATCAACACCCGAGTTACCCTGGACCTGCGACGAGGTTTCGCGCGTGCTAGTGCTCGCCTGGAATGACGATGGCTGTGAACTGTTGTTATTTACAGGGGGCGTGTGCAGTATCGCACAAATCTCCTCCTCGTAGGCATTCTTGTGATATTGCACGTCGACTGTGCCCAATGCGGATGTGACGTGTTTTGCTTGCGTGTTTGGCGGCAGCACTATGAACTCGATTTCTGGTGCTGCGGTTTCTTTCTGGTGTTGTTGCTGTATACACGTACACGTCAGATAAGCATTTGTGCATGGTGGATGCATACAGCCAAAAAGTGCATTGCACAACCCAGTGGCCAGATGACAAGCATACAACATAACATGCACCGCGCGCACCGAGATGGACGCCTTCATTTCTTCGTGCTGTGTCGGAGGGGTCACAGAGTGTGTTGTTTCTTTGCGTCCTCGCGTGTAGTCCATGATAGCTTGCAGTTCTCCATACTCTGAGGCTCGCGACCCCTGGCTCCGCACATCGGTGTCTTGTTTCAAATTTTGCTCGACAAACACGGTCTTGCGCAAATTTTCGTTGCGTATGATAAGATCGTAGTCCCTGGCGTGAACAAGTCGTCGATAACTCGGTGTAAGTCTACTCAGCACGCCAGCACTATCGCTCGAGAAATACTGCCCATTCGACCGGAATCTGTACACATAGTAGCGGGTGTTTTCACCTGAAAAGTGCCGCGGGACGTCAATTTCCGGGATCCGCAGCAGCTCTTGCCCCGCATCCGACCCCTCGTATGTCCATTCTATGTCTCCGATTGGGATCACGACTGGGATAAGTGTATCGGGTTGCGAGGGCATCTTGCAGAAACGGAAGACAACAAACCCCAACACCAGATAGCAAGTTGTCACTTCAAACAAGAAGGTTTGCAAATGTTCCAACATTCTTCTCTCGATCTCCTTTACTTCCCAATTATCCTGCGTTTTGGCGGCGGCCCTGTCGGACACATTGTCGCCTTTTCTGGCCGTCATCTCGACAGTGCAGTCGACATAGTTGTTGCGGTAACAGTCCAGACCAGATTGCAGCGCTATGTCGTTTTTAAGCATGTGCAGTAGAAGTTGCTGGTCGCCAAGACGCCCCTGCTCACCGCCACCGCCATTTCACAAAAAAAACTCCAGACACAGACACGCACACAACACCACCAGCACACAGTTTCGCAATCACACCAAATTCGAGAGGGCCACGTCAAAGTCGACATCGTCAGCCTTTTGCTGTCGACCCTGTGATATGTCAGCATAATTTTGGATGCGCAAGTGGTCCAAGCTCATTTTGTGGACACACAGCCGCCAGCACGTTTTTCTTGTCGTTTGAGCAGTTTATATACCAAAACAATAACTCCGCTCTCGCGCCCCTCTTCCGCCCCTCTCGCGACACCAGGCGAGTTCTACAACTAGAAGACTACACTCGGTCTCCGTGTTTTTTTTACTTGTGCATTTGTTCGATCCTCGCCTGCACGCTGTCGAGCTCGTTTTGCAGCAGTCTGTTCTCTTCCTGTGTCTTGCGCGTTGCACATTCCAACCGGTTTCTCTTTTGGTGCAGACAGTGTGATGTCTGCAGCATCGCTGTTGTCTTTTTGACAAAGTCACTCTCAATACTTGCAATACGAGACATCGTGTCGGCGCGCACTCCACAGATTGTTGTATTCTGGCGCTGCAGTTTCAGTCTCTCCTTGCTACGCTGGGTATATTTGACAATGGCGCCCAGCATGCACTTGTTCTTGAGCGTTTCATACGCATTCGAGCCCCTCACCACACTGTCGATGAGCGCGTCTGCTGTCTTGGTCGTTTTTGTTGTCTGCATGTCATCCGCGTCCTCGAATTCGTTGCCTGCATCACCACCACCACCCTCGTCCAGCCCGCGCGCGAGGTGCAGTATGCGTGCCAATGTTTTGTAGCGCAAGGAAAAGCGCAGTTGTGAGTTTGTATTTGTAATTTTCTCCTTGTCTTCGCGCAGTTGTGTGGCGCTGTGTTTGTTGATTACGGCCATGCCCCCCACCAAGCCTTCTGTCTTGATGTGAACGTCCAGTTTGCCGGCGTCGACACACATTTCGTCACCGTCGTCGCCGTTGAGGTCGGGTTTGACGTCCATAATATCTGCCACCAGCAGCGACACGTCCAAGCACCTGTTCATTGCGTGCAGGAACTCGCAATGAAACAACAGTGTCGCATGCAGATCCCCAAATATCATCGAACACGACTTTGTGTACAGAAAGGCGTCGGAGCAGTGTTTTTTTGCCTCCTGTTGTGTTCGGGTGAGATATCCGTCGTGTTCAAACACACATTCTTGCAGATCTAGATAGTCTTGCTCGCACAACACACCCTGCATGTAGTCGAGGATGGCCACTGGAGTTTTGTAGGTCTGCAACGGCCGTTTCAGTCTCGACATGTCCCTCAAGCACTGCAGGAGACGCAAACACCTCCGCCAACAACCGCGTGAAGTGTGTTGGCGATTTTGGTTTTGAAAACTTTTCTGACCTTGCTGGCTATTTATGCAATCGGATTCTTTTATTGGAATTGGTCCCCGAAAGCGCAAAATGCCCAAATTTGTACATTTCGCAACGATTTGTGTCATTTCTGACACTTTTTAGGCTATATTGTATATCACAAAATACTTATATACAAGACACACACAGTGCTCGAAACACTCTGATATCAAGTGTTTAAGACATCCTCAGCCGATACACGTGCGTCCATTTTCTGAATAGGTATGACAGTCTGAACATTTCCGGCAGTGGTCGGACTCATCGGGTGATCTGCCAAACATTTTGGGGAAAGTTGG
>Ga0209491_10008907_pt1 | contig 12513 bp, 15 predicted proteins | sample BON02_FD_187213 | JGI IMG/M metagenome (GOLD analysis project Ga0209491, IMG submission 187213) | Freshwater microbial communities from Lake Bonney liftoff mats and glacier meltwater in Antarctica - BON-02 (SPAdes) (version 2) | ecosystem: Environmental > Aquatic > Freshwater > Ice > Glacier... | reverse complement strand
TATATATATATATATATATATATATATATATATATATATATATATATATATATATATATATATATATATATCTATCTGTGTTTGTGTGTGTGTGTGTGTATCTTTATATATATATATCTATATTTATATATATATATATATATATATATATATATATATATATATATATATATATATATATATATATATATACATATACATATACATATAGCCCGGCTGCAACCACTGCTCCCTCTCCAGCTGGCAGCGGCGGCGACGGTCGGCGCCAAGGCGGCCAGCGAGAGTTACGGGTTGACCCTGCATCTATCTGCCTCTCTTTCTTCCCATACTAACTTTAAAGGTGCTCTGCAGCTACTAATCAACGGCTATGGGTGAATTCGCTTTGCTCAGGTACCTGAGCGAGTTTCGACTTTTGAGTTTTGTCGTTTTGATTATAGGAAACTCGAAGTCGAATCACTTAGGCGCACAGGGCACCTTAAACTTGTATGATCCCCTCAGGTGGACCTCATCCTCTGCTTCGACGCCGTCGCGTCGCCCGTGCGGCTGGTGCAGCGCTTCGGCCGCACGGGGCGCAAGCGCGACGGCACCTGCGTGCTGCTGCTGACCCAGGCCGAGGAGCACGCCTACGAGGCGACGACCCGCCAGGTGCGCCCTCCGCCACCTGGTGCCTGGCCACTCTCTCTATATATATATGTTTTTGTTTATATATATATATACATATATATATATATACACATATATATATATGTATATATGTATCCTTTTCCTGTTCGAAGTCCGCCCTCTCTTACCTGTTCCTGGCCAGTCTCCGGCTCTCCCGTGGCCTTTTCCTGTTCTATTATTCGTGCACCCTCCGCCACCTGGTGCCCGGGCACTCCCCGTTTCCCCTGCTGTAGATATGCCCTCTCCTACCTGGTGCCTGGCCAGTCTCCGGTACTCCCGTTTCCTATTCTAGGAGCGCCCTTTGCTACCTGGTGCCCGGGCAATCCCGTTCCCGTTTCTGGTATAGGTGCACTCTCTCCTATCTGCTGCCTGGCTGGTCTCCGGCACTCCCTCTCCCTTTTCTATTCGAAGTGCACCCTCTGCTACCTGGTGCCCGGGCACTCCCCGTTTCCCCTGTTCTAGGTATGCCCTCTCCTACCTACTGCCTGGCTGGTCTCCGGCACTCCGTCTCCCTCTCCCTTCTCTATTCTAAATGCACCCTCTGCTGCCTGGTGCCTGACCACCCCCGTTCCCGTTTCTGGTATAGATGGCCAGTCTCCGGCACTCCCGTGTCCTATTCTAGGAGCGCCCTTCGCTTCCTGGTGCCTGGCTAGTCTCCGACTCCCACGTTTCCTCTTCTAGCTGCACCCTCTCCTACCTGGTGCCTGGGCATTCCCTCTTCCTTTTCCTGTGCTAGATGCATTTCCCGTTTCCTGTTCTAGGCGCACCCTCTGCTGCCTGGTGCCTGGACTCCCTTTCGACCGCCCTGTTTTCTGTTCTTCTTCCAGGCCCACCGGCTGCAGGCTGCGGTCGACGAGGGCGGCGCAGTGCAGCTCTGCGCCACCGACCCAGCGCCGCTACCTCTAGACATGCTGCAGAGTCTGCGCTGCAGCTTCACCGACGTGAGCGCGCTCTCGCCGCCGCCGCTGCCGCGCGCGCCGGCCTCGGCAGCCCGGCGACGGGAGCGCACGGCGGGGAGCGGCGCGGTGCGTCCAGACTGCGGCGAGAGTGAGCCGCGGCGCAGGGCCGGTTCGAGTCGAGAGGGTGGCGCACGTCGCGAGGATGAGGCTCGCACACAGGATACTTTGGCGGCAGGCCACTCTGCGTATGGGGAGGTGGACGACCCTCCGCCGGCCAAGCGCCGCGCGTCGCACGCGCTGCGCCTGCTGGCGGGCGGCGACTTCGCGTCGCAGGCTCCCGCACACGGCCAGCCTGCCAGACCAGACGCGCCGGCCGCTCGCTCCCATGCCGCCCGGGGCGACGCCGCTGGCGACAAGGAGAATGTGAGGCGTCTCGGAAAGGCGTCCGCGGCGACACCGCGTGCGGCCGTGCCCCCGGCGGCGGTGAGGGGGGTGGAGGTGAAGGAGGCGGCGATGGCGGCGGTGGCGACGGGGGTGGGGGGCTTGAAGGCGGCAGCGATGGTGGTGGGGGTGGCCGTTGAGGCTCGTCCGCCGGAACCCCCGGCGGGAAGGAGGGAGGCGGCGGCGATGGCGGTGGATGCGACGGCGGTGGGGACGGCGGTGGGGGCGAGGGCGGCGGCGCCGGTGGCTGCGGCCTCCCCCCCCAAGCCGACCGACTCCGGCGCGGAGGAGCCGGAGCCGCTGAGCCCGCTCTGCGGCAGGGCGGCGCCGTGCCACGTGGAGGAACTCAGCCCCTTCGCAAAGGAGGCGCCGGCCGGCGATCGCGCTGACGCCGCGCCCCAGGCAGCGAGGCAGCCGCCGCGCCTCCGACCCTTTGCCGCCTTCCTTTGACGCTTTGTGCACTAACGATAGTAACTGTGCACTAACGCTAGTAGAGCAGCCCCGACGCTAGCTCCCTCTTCTTGGGTTGCCCTTGCGCATGAGGTTGCGGCTTCTGCAGAGCAGCCTCGCTCGATCGCTCCACTCCGCGACGCGGCGGTCGTTCTTCTCTCCGCTCGCGACTCCGGACGATGCCGTAGTGTTGAAACTATGTTCATTATTACCGAAGGCCGGAGGAGCTGGCGCGCGCGGGCTAGGCATTACAAGCGACCGTACGACGGCTTTACTTCACTGCTGATTGTTGCTGGCTGTGGCTTCGCAGTTCGAGAAACAGCGACTGGCGGCGGCGCGTGCTGCCTTCCTTCCTTCGACCTTTCGATTGTTGCTTCGCCACTCAGCACACTTGGCACTTGGCCACAGGTCCCATACACAAACACAGGCCAAGGCCAGGCCGCCTGCATAGCTCGTTCCGCCCCTCTACAGACAGACGCTGTGCGCTGCTTTTTGGTCTTCTTCCTTCTATATCTCATAGATCTCTACTATATACTTCTACTCCTACTCCTACTCTTAAGTACTAGTAAACTACTCTCTGTCTGTCTCTGATATGTCTCTGTTCTTTGTGAGCTCTAAGCCTTTGACGACTCTGCACTCTTTCGTCGCCTTGCGCTGCTGCGCTTACGCTTGCTGCTCTGCGCTCTGCGCTCTGCTTGTTGGTGCTCGGGCGCGAGAAAATCCCGAGAAAAAAGAGGAGGGTCGCAGCATCGCACAGCCAGAGCCATAGTAAGAGCAGGGGGGCAGGCGGGAAGGCGAGAACGAGAACGAGGGACAAGGGAGGGATGCGACGCGACTTGTCGGATCGACGACGACGACGAGGATGAACGCGGTAGCGCGCAGCGGCCCTCTGCATGTGTGTGTGTGGAAGCAACAGCAAAAGGCTGGGGCGGACCCCCACGACCACAATCACTGTCACACACGAATCACAATAGTAGCAGTACTAATAGTAGCAGCAGCTACGACGACACGAAACGCACGCGGCGTGGGACGCACGCACACGCACGCACGACTGCGGGGCACATAAGTCGCGGTCGGTCGGTGGTGTGCGCAGAGCCGGACTCGGATCGCGGCGCATGCTCCCTGGCCGTCCAGAGACTAGAGAGTCCCTGGCAGCGTGTGTGCTCTCTCCCCTAGCTGCGGAGAAGGTCTACGCGCCGCCGCCACCGCCATTGCCAATATGTGTGGTGTATATTGCAACAACGGGGGGTCGGCGGGAAATATTTTATTGCGCAATAGTCAATAGTGTGGGCGATGACGGGGCGGGGTGGGGTGCCTAAACAAAGGGTGGGTGCGCGAATAATAGTATTGATTCGTGCACAAAGGCCCATAATCAAAACAATATCTTGTATAGGCAACTCAAAACCCGGCGGCGCGCTCAGAGGTCAGAGCAGTGGCTCAACGCTCGCGGCGCGGCGTCGGTTGCGCGCGGCCTGCACGCCCGCGACGGCGGCCGCGACAACGCCCGCCGCGAGCACGGCCACGCCGAGCGCCGCCGAGGCCCCGTCCGTGATGCGCACCATCCGTCCGCGCGCGGGCGCCTCCGCCATTGCAAAGGCGGGAAGCACGGGCGAGGCGCCGTCGAGTTTGCCCGACTCTAGCAGCTTCTGTGGGTCGCCCCACTTTGACGTGACGCCGCAGTCGGCGGGCAGCTCGCGCGTCAGCTGAATCGTGAGCGTAAAGTCGCCAGTCTCCTCGGGCCACGCCGACCCGACGGTCGCGCTGAGCGTCTGCGGCTTGGGGTTGTGCCACGGCCCCTCGTCCGAGTAGGTCATCGCGTACTCCTCCTGCTCCTCGGCCGCGTCCTCGGCGTCGTCCTCCGGGTCCTCGGCGTAGTCCTCCGCCTCCTTTTTGCGATGCTTTAAGTAGACGAACTGGTCGAGGGGGAAAAAGGCGCCGCCCAGGTAGTCGTTGGCATTGAACGTGTCTGCGGCACGGCCAGGCCGCGGTGAGTCTGGTCGTATGGCTCTGTTGGTGAGGTGTTATGGGTTCCTGGGAGGTGTTTAGCACAACAGAGGGGCGCGGCGAGTCTTGTGAGTGGGCGGTGCGGAGTGTGCCTCGGTATCTCACGTCGTGTTGCATCTCACGAGGCCACCTCTTGGTGGCATCTCACGGTCATGGAGTGCGGCCTACCGCGCCGGTGCCCGGAGAATGTATCTCTTTGCTTGGCTACTGGGGTGGGGAGGGGGCGTTACCGTAGTCCCACAAGTCGACGCGCACGCGCTCCGCGCCCGAGAATGCGAGCGTTTCGCCACTGAAGACGCAGCAGCTGTGCGCGTGCCGGTCGCGCTCGGACATTGCGTTCTCGGGCACCGTCGGAAAGTAGGCGTCGGCCAGGCTCTGCCCCGAGCCGAGCCCGCCCGACGCGCCGCCCGCGAGACAGTGCAGCGTGCTCTCAGTCTCGAGCCGGATCGAGGCAAAGACCTGCAGCTTGCGCGAGAAGGTGCCCGCGTGCAGCAAGCAGACGTAGAGTGGGGGTGGTGTCGGCGGCGCCGGAGGTGGAGACGGCGGCGCGGGCGGCGCCGGTGGCGCGGGCGGCTGTGGCGGCGACGGCGAGTCGGGGCAGACGGGCGCCTCGACCCAGCCGGCCGGTATCTCGGTCACCACCGCGGCCCCGGTCCAGATCTGCAGCAGCCGAGGGGCGGCGCAGGTTAGGAACTGGTCTCCACAGTCCGTCAGAGCTGTGCAGTCTTCCCGCGTTTTCGCTGCCGGCCGTGGGTGTGCTGAGGGGCGACGAGTCGGGGGCGCGCGCCGCGTTACTGCTCGCGCACCTCGTCGAGCGGAGAGTACCATGCGTCCGGATCCCAGCACTCGACCATGGCGGAGCGCGGGCCGACGAAACCGTCCGGGTTGTTCACAGGCCGCAGGCACGACCCCGCCGGGCACCATGCCACGTCCTCGTAGCCCGGAGGCAGCACGGCCGTGCCCCAAAAGCTCAGTGCGAGCATGGTAGCTCCCAAGGCGAACGAGCAAAAAGCGGCGGTCGTCCGAAGGAAGACGAAAATAGCCTTTCGACAAGGACTTTGAACAAAAATGCGCGTCTTCGTCGCGATAGCTTTCATCGCGCAGAGCGCGACGGCCGCCTGGGGGTTCGGCTCCTACACGTACGACTCGACGACGTCGCGCGACGTCGTGGTTGAAGTGGGCCCGCCGTCGCCGCCGTATGTGACACCTTCGCCGTCCCCTCCACCATCTGCTTCGCCCGCTCCTCCGCCGCAGCCGGTTCCCCCGCCCGCCCCGCCGCCGCCGGACCCGCCGAGCCCGCCGCCAGTGCCCGTGTGCTGGTACCGCGGCACCCGGGTGGATATCAAATATTGCGGCCTCCCACCGCCGCCTACGCCATCGCCGCCGCCGCCGCCGCCGCCTTCGCCCTACCCGCCGCCGCCGCCCTACTACACCTGGGGCAACGGCACCAACGCAACGTCGTTCGAGGAGCCCGACTTGTATACCATGAACATGCTCTTCCTTGGCGGGTGCTGCACAGTCCTTGGCATCGCCGCCTACTCCTATGCCAAGGAGGGCGATCCGTCGTCAATTGCCGGCGCCGCGTCGCGCAACGTCCGAATCATCGGCGGCGGCGGGACCATGCCGCCGCCGTCGGGGCCGGCGACTCCGATCGAGCCGAAGAAGGCGTACGGGAAGCTGCCAAAGTCGATGCGCGGCGTTCCCAAGCCCCCTGTGATGGTCTGAACGTGCGGTGGGTTGCGGCTGGCGACGGTGGCTCGTTGCGCCCGGTCGACCTCGCACCTTCCGTTTATTGGAGTGTCTAGAGATGCAGCTCCTCGGAACCGCCATCGCCAGCCACGGTTTGACGCGCTCGGTCCTGGGGGCACACGCCCATGCGCCGTTTGGCTGGCAGGGCGACGGACGCTTATGCGGTGCGGAGGCGCGGTGATTGTGCGGTTGGTTTGATTTGGCTTGCGGGCCAGGGCGTCGTCTGGCTGCGTGGGAGGAGGAGCGCCGCGTGCGCTCTGCGGGGCAGGGTTGGGGGGTACACGTGGGTGGGTGTGCGTGGGTGAACCACGGCTTGCGGCACGCGGCTGCCCCTTCTGGCACAGATGCGCTCGGTAGTGCGAGACGAGGAAGAGCGCAGCACAGTTGGCGAGAGCCAGTGAGGACGGATGGACAACGCAGCATCGCGGCCGTCAAGCCCGTGCAGTGATGGGTGCGTGTTAGATGTGAGTGTGAGTGGCGGCCAGCGCTGCTCAGGGCCTGTGTGTTGTCATTGCCATGCTGCTGCTCTGCTGGGTTTTAATCCCGGGGTGTGTATCTGTATCTGTGCTGGTGCTGATATAACTGATAATGTTTTGCGTTATTGCTGTTGTTGTTGCTGTATTACGTATTACAGGCTGTATGCTCGTGCTTAGTGGTAGTGGTAGTGGTCAGTCACGTCGTCGTCGTCTTGTGTGTGTGTGTGTTGGTGTTGGCCGATGTATACTGTAACGGTAACGGTAACGGTGATGGGTATACTAGTACTAGGCCATCAGGACCAATCAGGGTGGGGGTGGGGGTGGGGGTGGTGGCAGTGGCAGTGGCAGGTGCTCCACACCACACCACACACCATGTTGTGAGCAGCACAGGCCACGTACGACGCGCCGCGCTCCACACATATATCCCGATATATGAGGCGATGGATTCCAATACCACTTATCACAGCTGACCTTTTCAGACGAGTGGTACTGTTCCCAGACGATGCACCCACAGGACGTGGGTTCGACTCCCGGTCTGTCACATTCCCGCCTGTCACATTCCCACCGACGGGTTTTGACATGGTAGCGGCACCTTGGATCGATACATCCAGGTGACCCGGGTACGAGCCCGGGAGCCCGGGAGTCGACGAGCATACGAGCATGGGACCCTGGATGATCCAGCACCTGGTCCACCGGGACCGTTGATAGGAGGTGCCACGTATCGGGATCATTCATGGGGACATCCATCGGGGGTGTGTGTTGTGAGCAGCACAGGCCGCGTACGACGCGCCGCGCTCCACACATATATCCCGATATATGAGGCGATGGATTCCAGTACCACTTATCACAGCTGACCTTTTCAGACGAGTGGTACTGTCCCCAGACGATGCACCGCGCTCCACACATATATCCCGATATATGAGGCGATGGATTCCAGTACCACTTATCACAGCTGACCTTTTCAGACGAGTGGTACTGTCCCCAGACGATGCACCCACAGGACGTGGGTTCGACTCCCGGTCTGTCACATTCCCACCGCCGGGTTTTGACACACCACGTCGGTACGCCGAACGTCCTAGCGGTTACGAGCATCAACGCGCGCGCGCCCACACTCGACCATCCCAGCCGAGCTCACAGCGAGAACGCGCCAAAGGTACACCACAAGTGTACAAACGGAGGGATGGAGAGAACGTATGCGCCAGAGTGTACATCGCCGCACGTCGTGCGGCGGGCCGCGGCAACCGACTCTGCAAGAATGGCTTAACCCAGCAGGATGCTCTCCTGCACTGTGCTTCGTGCAATTGGTCCTGTGCGGAGTTCCTAGTCCTGTTGAGAATACCGGTGGGTAGCTCAACCGGTGCCCTATCAGTCCGGTTGAGAACACCGGTGGGGAGGTCAGGCGGTGCCCAGTTTGTCTCGCTTCCACTCGACGTATTCGTCCAACAGCAGCGGCCAGGCGCCATCGTCTTGGAAGTTGGAGACATCCGGCTTCACCTGCCGCACAAACTGAAGAAGCATCACCCATTCGTCAAAGAGCACGCCGCGCGTCGCCTAAAAAAAAGTTAAAAAAAAAAAAAAAAAAAAACGGGGTGGGTAATCATCGCAGCGGCCGAGATACGGATCACGAGGCTCCACGCCAGGAGGCTGCAGTCCGTGGTTGGCCTCCCGTTTGAGCAGGACTCTGAAGCTCTCTCGCTACCGGTTTCTGGGCTACGGCTGAGAAGAAGTCTATATTTGGGTCTTTGCTGGTAGGGCGCGCGGCACGCGCGGCAGGCTGCAGTGCGCTCGCTCACCAGCTGCTTGTGCCCGCTCAAGTACTCGCAAAGAGAGACGGTGTGCTCCGGCCACGTCGGCTTGAGCAGCAACTCGAGCATCACCACCGCGGACGACACCTGCACATGTCCGGCAAGGGGGATCGCGGGTAAAACAAAAAAGGCTCGCGATGGGCAGAAGTGGCCCGGGGCACATCGACACGGCGACGCACGTCGATCGTCTTCCGGGTGCCTTCCCGGCAAAATCGGTGTGTGTATGCGTGGAGCTCGCGAAAGCGCTCAATGTCGCGGAGGAGGCTCTTGTGGAGAGAGCGCAGCTCCTCCTGCAACGCCAGCGCGGTGCCTGCCCCGCCCAACCGCGGTATCGCCGACGTCCACTCCTCCCGAGTCAGGTAGCCCATGCGCGCGGCGCCCATCGCCCACGCCATCACAAGCAGCGTCACGTCGCTCGGCTCGACGCCCATATCGGCGCATCTGCGCGGCGGGGAGGCGGCTGCCATCGGAGGCGCGTTGCGAGGGGGTGCGCTGTGCCCATGCGCCCGCGGGTTGAACCAAGCAGCGCAACACGGCGCATCTACGCGGCAGGGATGAGGCTGCTAGCGTTGGCGCGCGCCGGTGCCAGATCCTATGGCAGGGCGGTGAGCGCCGCACAGCTGCTCGATTCCCTCCGGGCCTATGGTTTCGTCTGTGCTGTCGGCCTCCTTGTACGCGTCGAAGAGGGCTTCGTACGCGGCCGTGTTCCGGCCTGCCTTTCCCTTGCCGACGCCGGTGCGAAAGGCGCGCATTCGGTTTGGTCAGCGGGCCGCGTCGGACTAGACGCCTACGCCCGGTGTAGCGACAGCCGTGCTACTCTGGAAGCCTGGCGTTGACGAAAATGCGCAAGGAAACTTGAAGGAAATTAAGAATCGCCTGCATGTGAACGTTCTTTAAATAGATTTGCCTTCATGTGAACGTTGCCCTAAATAGCCTGTGAATTGCTTTTGGCTCTACTTCGCGTGCCGAGTGCCGAGGCGCGCTACCCAGTGCTGACTTGCCGGTGCGGCGTATAGAATGCCACGCCACAAGCAGAAAACCGTCGGCGTGCTCGTGCTCGGCGACGTGGGCCGGTCGCCGCGCATGCAGTACCACGCGCTCTCGCTTGCGTCGGAGCTGTCGGTCGGCCGCGTGGTGCTCGCCGGCTACGCGGGCTCGCGGTGCGTGCCGGCCGTGGAGGCGCACGTGAGCACAGGCCGGGTCCAGCTGCTGCTGCTGCGCGAGGAGCTGCTACCCCGGCCGCGCTCGAAGCTCGCCTACCTGGCGTACGCGCCCGCCAAGGCGGTGCTCAAGTTTGTCCAGCTGCTCTGGGCGCTGCTGGTCCGGTCGCCGCGCCTGGACGTGCTGCTCGTGCAGACGCCACCCGCGATCCCGACCCTCGCGGCGGCGTGGCTTGTTCGCGCCCTTACCGGCTGTCTGGTCGTGGTTGACTGGCACAACCTCGGCTTCTCGGTCCTGCGCCACGGCGGCCTCGGCGCGCGCCACCCGTTTGTGCTCTTGTCGTACGCCTACGAGGCGCTGCTGGGCCGCTGTCTGGACGCGCACCTGTGCGTCACGTTCGCAATGGCCGAGTGGCTCCGCGCACGGTGGCGCGTCAAGGCGCTGCCGCTGCACGACCGCCCGCCCGCCTTTTTCAAGCGCGCGACGCTCGAGCAGAAGCACCGGCTCTTGCTCAAGCTGCGGCCCGCGCTGTTCCCAGTCTGGCCGGCCAAGCCCGCCCCAGGATCCCCAACCGTGTCGCGGGACCCCTGGGCCGACGGCGCCACGCCCTGGACCGCCGTGGGCCGGTGTGGCCAGCTGGAGGCGGTGGCTGGCGCGCCGGCGCTGCTGGTCTCGTCCACGTCGTGGTCGGCCGACGAGGATTTCGCGATTCTGCTCTCGGCGCTCGTGACGCTCGACACGGCACTCCTCGCCGGCGAGGCAGAGGGGCGTGACCAGGTGCCTCCCTGTCCTCCACGCCTTCTATATCCACATCTATGTGTATATTTGCATGCATTCATTCATTCTATTTATTGGACTCCACTCCTTCCAGGCGCCCCGCGCTTCTATATCTACATCTAGGTGTATATTTGCATGCATTCATTCATTCTATTTATTGGACTCCACTCCTTCTATATCTACATCTATGTGTATATTTGCATTCATTCATTCATTCAATTTATTGAACTCCACTCCTTCTAGGCGCCCCGCGCGGCGGCCGCCACGCCGCGCGTGCTCGTGCTCATCACAGGCAAGGGCCCGCTCAAGGCGCACTACGAGGAGCGGATCAGCCGGCTGGCGCTTGCGCGCGTGGCAGTACTGACGCTGTGGCTCGAGCCCGAGGACTATCCCACGCTGCTCGGCAGCGCTGACCTGGGCGTCTGCCTCCACGCCTCCACCTCCGGGCTCGACCTGCCGATGAAGGTGCTCGACATGTTCGGCTCGCAGCTGCCCGTCTGTGCGCTCGGCTTTGGCTGCCTGGCCGAGCTCGTCTCGCACGAAAAGAACGGGCTCGTCTTTGCCGACGCGGCGCAGGTGCGGAGCTTCTGCAGAATATGTTAGCCTTCACAAGATGTTGTTTGATTTCCAAGCTTTTTTTGTGGGAGTCAATCATCCTTTTATGCCCCCCCCCCCACCTGCAAAGCCTACCCTATTGCAATGCTAATGCACGGCCAGTGCGCAATATACGCCCCCCCACCGACCACCTCTGTTTATGCTGAACACCATATAATATTGGTGATGGCAACATCGTGTAAAGGCCAATGAGTATGTAGACACCCCCTCCTCTACCCAAACAGCGCCCCTTACTCTACCCAAACAGCGCCCCTTAGCAAAGCGTTCGCCCTAACTTGGTACTTTCTTGGCTTGAGCTCCCCGCGCACGCATTTCGAGCCCTGGAAAGTTGTCGGCACGCGGGTGAGGGCCCCCCTTGCTGCCTGGTAACAAGTAGCGGGACGTCCAGCGCATCAAACGATCGTGCTGGCGAACAGTACCAAGTTAAAGCACGGTACCAAGTTAGGGCGAACGCTTTGCTAGACACCCCCCTCCTCTACCCAAACAGCGCCTCTTACGTGTTCCCAATCCACCTCTTTTCCCCCGTGCAGCTGGCGGCGCAGCTCCACTCGCTGCTCGCGCCGACGGCCGAGGCGGCGCTGCGCCTCGCCGAGCTGCGCAGGGGCGTCGCGGCGGCGGAGGAGACGCGCGCGCGCTGGGAGCAGAACTGGTGCGAGGTCGCCGCGCCGCTGCTGCTGGGGAGCGCGCGCGTGCCGCTGCCGCACCGCGCGCTTCGGCTGGCCGTGGCGGCGGCGCTGCTGCCGCTGGCGCTGTGGGCGGCCGGCCTCGGGCTCGCGTGGATGGAGGCGCGCGGCTGGCTCACCTTTGCGTTTGACGAGCGGGAGGTGGTCGTGCCCGCGTGGCTCGCCATCCTGTTTTGGTGACGCGTCTCGGATCGCTGGGCCGCTGGGCCCGCCTGCCTGCCAGCCGCGTCGCGCGCATACTCGAGTATGTGCAATGTTTGGCGGGTGTGCCGTTTCTGGCGTTGGCCGCACCGTGAGTCTGTGTGTGCGGACAGTGGGCACCTGTGGACTGGACTCGTGGTACATCAGAAGACCGCCAGACACACACACACTTCAGTGTAGTGTTTTATCTCTCTTTATTTTCTTGTCATATTTCTTCTTGCTTCTTGCACTAGCACTAGCACTCTAGCTAGAGCTTACAGAGCTACGTGCTATACGACGTGACCTTTTGCTCTTGCATTGATTGATTGCAAATTTGTACTCTCTGCTCTCTGCTCTCTGCACTCTTTCTCTTTGCACTTAGCACGACTAGAGCTAGAGCTAGCAGAGAGCACTAAACACAAACACACTACAAACGTATATACTATATACTATGGGGCCAGGGCCAGGGCTGGTGGCACGTGTCTTGTGGCTGTATTGCATGCGGCTAGCGTCATCGGGTGTTGGGTGTGTGCGACGGGTGCGGCTAGCCAACACCCGATGACGCTAGCCGTATGCAATACAGCCACAAGACACCTGCCACCAGTCCTGG
>Ga0209491_10008905_pt1 | contig 12517 bp, 9 predicted proteins | sample BON02_FD_187213 | JGI IMG/M metagenome (GOLD analysis project Ga0209491, IMG submission 187213) | Freshwater microbial communities from Lake Bonney liftoff mats and glacier meltwater in Antarctica - BON-02 (SPAdes) (version 2) | ecosystem: Environmental > Aquatic > Freshwater > Ice > Glacier... | reverse complement strand
CGGCGGTGGTTGTGAAGCAGGAGGCGGGGAAGGCGAAGGCCTTTTACGCTCCTGGCGCGGAGGAGGATTATCTGATGCGAAGGACTGTAAAACGGCCCAAGATGACGGCTGATGAAGGGGAGGGGGGCGGTGGAAGGGAGGGAGGGAGGGCTGGAGGAGGGAGGGATGAGAACAAGGATCGGAACGTGATTGAGCGGCTGCAGCATTTGGTTGATTGCGGACTGGGGGGTTCGAAAAAGGTGGCGAAGAAGCGGGAGGGTGGGGAGGAAGGTGGGGGCAGCAGCAGCGGGCGACAGCAGAAGTGCCCGATTTGTGATGAGGTCCTGGCGGTGTTCATGTCGCCGTGTGGTCACATTGCGTGCATGTCCTGCTGGAAGCGCTGGCTGAACAAGAAAGCCGCTCCGGGCGGAGGAGCGGGGAGCAGTGGCACGTGCTTTTATAAGTGCGGCCCTGTGACCCTGCACTCCCTGAAGCGCGTTTTGGCGGGGACCGTAACGGCGCCGGCCTTGCCAGTGGCGAAACAGGAAGGAGGGAAGGAGGAAAAGAAGACGGCGGCGGCGTCGTCGTCGTCGTCCCAGTCGAAGAAGTGATGAGCAATAAGATAGCAAAATAGATTAAGGAATGACAATAGAAAGCACCCAAAAGCCAAAATCAAGAAAATTGTATGTCTGTGTCTTTTTGGCGGTTCTCTTTTGTTGCGTTTTTTTCTTTTGTGTTTGAGTCGATCGCGTGGGTGTTTGAGGTGTGGGCTTTCTTTGTCAAGCTTGATGGTTCTTACTGTTGAAATCTCTTTGAATAAGGGTAATCATAAGGAAGCGAGCGCGTACTTCGTGATGCGCCGAGCCTGCTCCACATGCTCGGATTGTGCATCTTCGTCGAAAGCACCCACTCGCTCTCTAAATAATGTTTAATCCCTCACTCTCCCTTTGCTTTAATTCGTTATATTAGATTGCTATAGATAATAGATAATATGAAAAGGCTCCTCAGACAGGCGCCACCTTAGCGGAAGAGCCACCAGCCCCACCACCCGCAGCAGCCTGCTGCCCGTTACTGCTCAAGACACAGCGCTGCAAAATATCGTTCAAACCGCGGACTTGATCCACGCACCCATCCCAATCCGGGCGCTGGAGAGCAAAACCTTGCTTCTGGCGCTCCACGACCTTGTTCCCTGCCGTCAAGGCGCCGCCGAGCTTCTCCATCACGTTGGAGGGCACGCGATTCTTGACTTGGATAGTACTGCTCGCTGATCCCGCCGGTGTTGGAGCCGCCGCAGCATTCGAGGATGTGGCCTTAGACCCGCTTTGGGTATTGTTACTGGACTTGGTGGCGTTCGTGGCGTTTGTCTTGCCGTCATCGAGCGAAAGGTCGACCCCCGAAAGGATGAGGTGGATCTTGGGCAGAATGATGGCACCGATCGTGCCACTCACGGCCAAAGTCACGCCGAGAGTCCGTAAGATGAAGCCGGTCTGAGGGTCCGTGGCGACGGCAAAGGAGGCAGGGACAATGATAATGGACAGGACAAAGCACGTGTAGATGGCGAAGAGGATGTACTTTCCTTCGTTGAAGAGCGTGGTGAGCGAGGCGGACTTGTTGGCGACGTAGCACCCAAGGAGGAGAATGATCGCGGCATAGGCAAGGTGGAGGCCGTCAAAGATGTTCTTGGCGGACACGCCCCCGGTGCATTCGTAGAGAAAGGTGTACTCATTGATGACCCGTGTGAGCTGCAGGTGCGGCGGGAACATGAGGAAGTAGAAACCGTGGATGAAGATCTCGGGCAGGGTAAGGAGGAAGGCAACATACAGGACGTAGGTCTCCTTGATTTTGATGGCCTTGAGCTGCTTGTTGTTCATCAGCCGAAAGATGCGCCAGGTCTTGCCAAACAGCAAGGCAAACATGAAGTTCAAGGGGGTGATGGTTATCCAAGGACGGAGGGAACAGGCTTGTTGGGTGTTGACCGCTGCCAGCGGCACCCCGCACAAGGCCACAAAGCCCGCCACCGTCATGTAGATTAAAATGTTCACCTGCGAGTAACGCATGATCTTGTGCGAGCGCCAGTAGAACAGGCAAGCCAAACACAACGCCAAAAAAAGGCAGGCCAGCGCAACGACTGCAGCCATGGCATATTGCACCGCGGGCGCCACGAGCAGGATCTTGCGAGCCGGCAGCACGTCGCGCACAAAGGCTGCGGCAATGTCATACTTTGCATCCACGCCAGCAGCGTCTCGCCCCCAAAGCTGCAAGTTGGCAATGTTTGTGTACGAGCCAGGCCCGACGTTTACGGAGGAGGTAAGCGTAACGTTGCTTAGGGTTTGCTCGAGAGGACCCAGGTTCCCAGCCACAGGCACGGTGGAATAGGAGAGCCCCGGTGCGTCCTCGATAAAAGGCGTGCAAAAGCCCACCTTGTTGCGGCACGAGCGGATGATCGCGTAAGGCACGTCATAATTGGTGCCCCTGACGTTGATGGAAGTAACATTCCAGCTCAAGGGGTATATGGTCAGGCGGTAGGTGGTGGAGTAGTCTTCATTAGCAAACATGGTGGCGGGCGGCGTCTGCAAGAATTCCACCGTAAGGCCGGCCGGACAGTTGGCCAAGCGCGAGACCAGGCCACCGACAGTTTTCCAGCAGATGGGAGCAGGCCCACCAAGGTCGTAGGTATCAGTGGTTGGGCGGGGGGCGATTGCCGGTCCAGCGCGGGGCTCGTTGCTCGCGACGTCGAGCTGACGGCGGGTTGTGCGACGGCGGGCATCGGAGGGGTTGTGAGGGTCGAGGGAGGCCGACACGCCCATGTGAACGTCCGAGGTGGGCCGAGACATATTGGTGCTGGTTGCTCTAGAAATACTATTTTTGAGGGGATATAGGGGTGAATGAATGTGAGGGAAACATTGCCCCAAATAGCGGAGGTCGGAGGTGAAAAAGGGGGCACTTACAAAGAGGAGCTACACAACAGAAGCACCATAAGAGCGAGGCCAAGAGTGAGGCCTTTGCCTGGACCAGGAGGAGATGGTCTCATCTTGACTGCTTGTGGGCACACTAAAATGAAGGCGCAGGGAATAGGCCTGTGTTGTTGATGGTGGGCTGTGATGAAAAGTGAGACGGGGAGTGCGTGTGTGCGTCAGGACCAAGAAAGGCAAGCGATGCACGCACGTAGGGCAGAAGATGAGCGGACAACGGTAAAGCAAAATGTGCCAGCTCACTGGCCCACTTTTGCGTCAAGATCTGGGCATGTACAGCCCAAAGCAGGGCGAAATCGTGCTGCGAAATTGTGCCCGGTCGAATTTTGAGCAACGGCTGTCCAACGGCTTTCTGGGGGAGGTTGGCCACAGACAAGGCAAGCAAGTGAAAGCCGCAGCAATCTACAGACTAAATAGCCTCCAAGTGCTTTGACTATTCTTCATCGATTTATTGCTCAGTGTGTTGTGTGAAGAAATGAAAGGACGAATAAGGAGGGAACATACTGTAGAGAGGATGGTAGGAGCATCGAACGAAAAGGAATTGCAAGCAAGTCAAACAAGCCAGGCTTGTTGATACATTTGATTTTTGTTCTTTTTGTAATCATATGTATTATTTGGAAGAATGTGTGGGCTCCTGCGAAAGCAGACATCAAATTTTTAGCCCCACATCCCACTTAACTTCTTTCCTTCCTTCCATCTCTTCATGCCATCCGGCACGCGTTCTCTCTTTCTCACATACAATACTTTTTTCGCGAGAGCTTCAAACTCCCAATCCTACACGCAATCATACAAATCTATCAAAGCAGAACATGCTGCCTCCTTTTTTCCGTCTCGTCGGTCCCTCCACCGCAAGCTCGCTCTCTCACTTCCATTTTTCAAACACAAGAAACAGTTCGCAAAGTCTGTACTTTCTCCTTCGACACGATAAAATATAAATCGTGCCGTTACAGAATACACATATGAATAAACACACACATACAGTAATCGTTCTAGATATATAGGTCTACAAAATCACCCTTCCTCCCCATCTTCCTCCTCCACCCAGCCCCCCCTTCCCCGACACCACTTCCTACGTGTCCCCCGGCAAGACCCACATCTCCTCCATCTCCTGAAGGGAAGGACGCTCCTCTGGGTCGTCGTCCAGCAAGTTATAAATCATGTCCAAGCCGCCCTTCGACCACTTCTGCTCGTCGATGAGCGCGCCAATGATCTGCCCGCGGGTCCAATCCACCGCCTTGGGGCCCAGCGCCAAGGCAATCATGGTCTTCCCCACAGAATACAAGTCACACTTGTAGTTATACGGCTTCTCCCCCTTCAACTCAGGGGCGATGAAGCCGGGTGTCCCTGGCCCGCCCGGCTCCATGAACCCCGCCGGTCCTCCCCCCTCCTTCCGAAACGCGACCCCAAAGTCAGTCAAGCGCACCCGCATGTCGTCGTCCAGCAGGATGTTATCGGGCTTGATATCCCGATGCACGACCCCCCGCTCGTTCAAATCCTCCACGATAGTCGTAATCTCCCTCCCATACCCCCTCACCAGCTCCTCATCACAATGTGTCTGGAGCTGAGCCAGGGTCCCGTTCCGGGCATATACTAGGGCAATGAACACGCAGGACTCTCTTGCCGCCACGCCCAAGATCTGGACGACAGAAGGGACCTTGTTCACGTACAGGTAACGAAGGGTCATCACCTCGTTCACAGCTGCTCTGGCCACGCACTGGCTGGTCAGATAGTCGTCGAGCGACCACGAATCGTTCCCAACAAATGCAGCCTTGATAGCCACGTCCATGCAGTACTGCTGCCTCTTCCCCGCCTTGTAACAGCGCGCGAACCCTCCCACCCCCAAATCCCAGTCCATGAGCAGGTTATCTGGCCGCGCTCGCCCCATGCTACGGTAGCGTTCGAGGCCGAACGCCTTCTCGAGCTCCTCCTCAGTGAGCTGCAGCAAGCCGTCCTGAAACAGGTCCGGCGCCGTCCCGACTTGGAAAATCGCGTTCTCATCGTACAGCCCCATGTTGATAGGATGGAAGATGGAATCCCTCGGGCAATCTAAGCTTGCGGGGCGGTGTTCACGTGCAATGGGTCGCCATTTGATGGCGTACATATCCCAAGCCACCGAGATCTCCTCCTGCTTCACGATGAGTGCTTCTTCGCCAGCATCAGAAGCGGCAGAAGCAGAAGTAGGAGGGCCCCGAGCCATTCGCACCACCTCCTCCTCCACAGCACCACCAGCAGCAGCAGCAGTGTCAAGAGCAGCATCAATAGCAGGGGCAGGAGGGCCACGTGCCATTCGTACCACCTCCTCCTCCACAGCAACAGTAGCATCGGCAACGGCTTCAGCGGCGGGTTCGAGTATGGGTAGGCCAGGTGGAGGAGGAAGGAAAATGACGTCGTGCACGTTGCCGTTGAAAACGAAGTCAGCACCTTCAGCAGCAAAGGCGTCCGAGCTCTCCCCCAGCATCTCACGCTCCAACCCAGGTGGCCGCGGCGGCGGGAGTAGAGCCATTGCTGCTGCTGCTGCTGCTTCTACCGTATCCACTACCACCGGCATACCGAGCTGGAGGGTCTCAGGGTCCGTGCTCTTCTCCACCATCTGAAACTCTAACCCAGGCGGCCGCCGTGGCGGGAGCATGGCCATTGCTGCTGCTGCTGCTGCTGCTGTTGCTTCCACCGTGTCCACCACCAACAGCGCGCCGGGCTGGGTGGCCTCAGCGTTCGAGCTCTCTTCAATCATCAAGCCAGGAGGGAAGAGCACACGTACCGCGGCCGCCACCGTCGGCGTGGCGGGTCGGGTCGCTGCTGCGGCTGCTGTTGCTGCTTGCCGCTCCTCCATCTCATCGGCGGCATCAGCATCCGAGCTCTCCCTTAAAAACAAACCCGGCGGCCGTCCTGCCATCGTGCCGTCCATCCCTCCCTCCACTGCTGCTACAGCTGCAGCAGCTGCTGCTGCTGCTGCCTCTTCTCTATCTGCCAGCCGACGACTAAGCTGCCGAACGACATAAGCGACCACCCCCTCTCCTTGCTCCTCAACCGGTAGCTCATAAAACGCCTCCTCCACCAGATCAAGCCCAAGGGCAAATTTGGCCAAAGGCTCCTGCAGCACCACCACCATACCCTCCCCCCCCATCCCCTCAACAGCAGCAACTGCGCCTTCATCCTTCTCCTCCTCCTCCTCCTCCTCCTCCTCCTCCTCCTCTTCCTGTCCAATAAAATCGTCCCCCAGCAGAACAAACCAACTCAAGGCGGGCCGACGCATGGAAGAGGAAAGCTGAAAAACCGGCTCCTGCTCGCTCTCGTTCTCCTCGTCATCACTTTTGTCATTGCTGGTGGTCGGGGAGGCAGGCGCAAGCGCACGCACATTCTCTCCACTAAACAAGAAGGAGGGGGTGCGCATTGGGGAAGCTGGTAAGATGAGCTCGCCCGTGCGTGCCGAGACCGACAACTGCAGCGGCTCCCCCCCCTCCTCCTCCTCCTCTTCCTTTAATGTCTCCTCCTCCTCCTCCTCTCCATCGACCGTCCTTGTAGTCATAAAAGAAGACGCGGCTAGGGAGGTTCCCGTCGTCGAGGCGGTAGCAGAGGGAGGCAAGCCCGCCGTGCTGGAGCGGGTGCGACCCATCTGCAGGTCCGCCTCGAGCACCGCGTCGGTCTGGCCCGCGCTGTCGTCTAAGGCAACAGCAATGATGTTGGTGGTGGTGGTGGTGATCGCCCCGATGGAATTCACAACGGAGAAGGCGAGGACAGGAAGTTCATCCCAGAGCCGGTCGGCGCTCAAGAAGGGGCTCGAGGCCCTGCTGCTGGGGAGGGAGAGGAGGGTGTCCGTGGGCATGGCTGCGGTAGCGGGCTCCGTATTCTCCACCTCAGGCTCGGAGAGGGAGGAGGGCACGGGGATGGTGGGCACGCAGGGGACGGTGACGGTGCATTCGTCCTCGTCTTGGTGGTGGGTGTCGATGGACCCAGGAGAGAAGCAGCACTGCCCGAAGAAGGCCAGGGTCTTGACAAGTTCCAAGATGAAGGAGCGTCCGGCTGAGGCAGTGCCGCCATGGCTGGATGGGGTCTGGGTCTGCGTGGTGGTGGCATGGTCCCTGTGGAGGAGGGACCGGGTCCGTGTGGGGGGAGGGAGGGAGGGAGGGTGAGATGTGGGCTCGGGCATCCACCCACTCACCCCACACCCGCACGTATGCCTTGTGCTTAGCTCGAGAAGGCGACAGGCAAGGGGGGTGTACACACGCCAAGGCAAGAGCAGACAGAACATCCTTCTCATTGCAAGGGCAACATCGTCATCGAAGCCCAATAGCATTCATTCAGGCACATACATACGTCGCCTCCCCTCCTCTCTTGCTTCATGCTTTCACTAACCTCTCGAGACCCACGCGTCCTAGCTCGTCCGCGGCACGCACAGAAGCGTCCGCTGGACCAGCCATCTTGGACTTGGCAGCGATCAGGCGGTGGCGCCTTGTTGCTTCGTCTTGCCTGTGGAAGGGTGGAAGGGAGGCGGGGAAAGAATGAGGAACAAGGGCGTTTTAGCGAGGGCATTAGCATGGCCCATGGGTCTTGGCCACGCTGTGTGTGTGTGTAAGGAATGTGTGGAGAGCACGAAGCGCTCAACGTCTGTCGCGTCCTTGTCGTTGGGGAGAAGGGGAGGGCGGTGGAAGCTTGTCCCTGCCGGCCCTCCGCAGCCAGACCCCCTTACCCACACACACAGCGCATGCACATGGCCATCAAGCGAGTGCTTTAGGGTCGCTGCATATTCCTGAGTGCAAGATAGGCATGAACATGGCAGGAGAGTTGCAATTCGAGAGAACGGCGGTGCTCTCGACGAGGACGCCATGGCCTGCTCCTGCATAAAGTGCACAGAGAGAGGGGGCAGACGACACACGGCACACCCCCACTATCAAGCCACATACATGTACAAGGTTATAACACACACGTTCGACCAAACAAAGTAAGTAAGTGAGCAAAGGACAGAGGGCAAGAGCAAGGGTCTGCAGAGGGCTTGTTTCCGCTGAGGCGTTAGTCTTTACAGTTGGGTTGGGGCGTGCCCCTCCCCCACTTTTTTGGGTCCACTTTTCTCGCTACATTCACATTTCCCCCTCCTACACCACCCTTACACCCTCTCCACACCCACCACCACCACCACCACAGCTTCGCTTTACTGCACATCTGCACACATTAAAGGCGCGGGGCCGGCCGCGGGCCTCCAGGGGCGTCGTTCCCCCCCCCTTTCCTCGACGAGCAGACACTGCATGCGTGACGCTTCGCCTTTCAAGCGTTCGAATGGCGTCGCCTGCTTCAATCAGCGCACGAACCGGACCTTCTCTCCTCCTCTCCTCCTCTCAGCTTCCTCTCCCTAGCCTCCGTTGGATGAGGCAAGAGGGGTCCACAGACCACACAGAGGCCAACAGCGTGTTCAGGAAGAGGAATGGCGCGAGACCGGAGGGGAAGGAGGGGAGGAAAGGGTATCTTTCAACGCTGCCTTTCCCTGCTGCCTATCCTGCTTCTCCTCGATAAAGTGTTCCGCCAGATCACAAAGGCAGCCGTCTCTTGCTGTCGTTGGGCTTGGGCTTGGTTGCAGTGGGTGCTGTTGGTGTAGGGAGGTGTGCGTGGAAGAGAATAGAGTGAGGAACGCTGGCTTCTTGTCTGCTGCTTGCACATACAAAAAGAGGAGGAGGGAAGGGGGAATTTAAAAGGAGGCAAGTTTCTTCCTCTGTAGTTAAGGCATACGCCGCGTGTGTTTTGTAACGAGTAAGAGGATGTTTGGGACAAAGGAGCGGGATGAAAATCGTGTGCGTCGGCAGCATTTGGGGAGGAGGGCAAGGGAGGGGGGGGAAAGAGGAAGAGGGGCCGATTACTCCTCCTTTTGTGTGTCGCTTTGTGCCCTGGAAAGCAGCAGGATGGAGGGATGGGAGCCAGAGAAGAAAGAGGAAAGAGAGTGTAGATGGACCCACACACATGTACATGCCCTACGCAGCTCGACTTTGCTTTTAACCTTACCTCGTTACGCCTTTATTGACCCTTTCAGACTCCTTTTCTTGCGTGATCTGTCGTCGTGGGTGGCGGAGGAAAGGCGAGGAAGGAAAGATTAGCGGACAGACAGGCATGGCCGCCAGGGCATGATGGTGCCCCAGCCTCTCTCATCACCACCAACGAAGCAGAGGACCCTCTGTCCGCCGCTGCCCACCCCATCCCCCTCTCAATGGTGCACGTACCTTGGTGTTGCTTGTGTTGGCGTGCTTGCTAGAGGACCAGGCGTGGAGATAGATGGAGCCCATCCAAGCCGCCGCCGCTTCTGCTGCTAGCTGCCCTACTCCTCCGCTCCAGGATTTGCTGTCCCCTTGGCCACTGCTTGTCGTCGTCGTGAGCTGGGGGGGGGCGTGCGCACTCGACCATGTCGTAGCAGTGCTGGCAGTCGAAGTGGTGTGGTCGCGGTCGCGGCGCTTGAAAGACGGCATAAAGGCAATGAAAACCCGCAATCCCTCCGGCAATCCCTCAGCCTCTCTTTGCTTCTTCCATCTTGCCGATGCTGCTTCTTGCTTCTTGCATCCAGCAAGCAACAAGAGGAGGCAAGTAGAGGAGGCTGTCCAATCCACAATTCGTCGCCTACACGACACATACAATCCGCCAACGACCAAAGTTGTCCGGCATCATTAGGCTCAACACCTTGGCCAGCCCGTGACACTCACCGTAGACGTCCTCCGGCTCGCTTGAGGCAGGACCGCTTGCTCTCGAGCTCGTTGGCAAGCTTCCGGGGGTCGTCGGGCTTCAGGCAGGGTGAGAGATGGTCGTGTGCCGTTGCTACACAACAGAAGCAACGGACACACACTCCCTCACACGTCAACAAAATACGCATAATTCAAGCAAAGAAAAGGGATTGCTGCGCTTTGGTGGACGGAAACAAGGGCAGCTTTTGGCGTGCGTGGGAGTTTGTTGTGGATGCGTTTGACGGCGCGAAGTCATGGGCCGAGAATGGGCCACGCTTGAGCATGGACAGAGGAGGTTTTTGGAGCTGTATCGAGTAGCTATGTCCTTACGTGACAGCTAGGCAGGGATAGGAACGACAGCATTGGTGCAGGGCCATGCTTTTAAGAGCATGATCTAGGCGTAAGCGGTCGGGGAGTGCAACGTGTTGCTTCCTTGTTTACGACAGAAGCCACTCGACGCTCCAGGCATAGCCTCCCTACGACCCTAAAGGGCAAATCAACATGTCTGCCTTGCACGTGAAAACTATTACCGGCGTAGAAAGTATGAAAAGGGACTAGCCGAGCCCAATACGTGATAAATGAGTCCAAATCGTTCAGGATTCTTGCTCGGCGGGGAGATTGGAGGGCAAGGAAAATCAAGGCTGCAGTTTCTTTTGATTTTGGTTGGTTTTGTTTCATTTCTTTTTATTTTCGTTTGCGTCCTATTTTCCTTTGAAGGGCTGAATACGCCCACACTCACCATCACCCACCTTCTTCCTCCCGTTTTCTTTGATTTCCCACCGCAGGCCTCCCACACTCTTTGCTACACACGCACAAAGCACTTCCAATGAGAGCTTTTATGCTCTCAATCCGACACGCAGCCCTACAGTTCCTACTTATCTACTGATTATAAATAAACATACATAAACCACACAGTTTCTCGCCTAAACACACACAAATCTAATTCACGTCTTCCACCCCTCCATCCGACCCTTCCACCACCATCCTACGCGCCCACCACCACCCCCCTCCCCCCTTCCCCCATAGGCCACCCCACCTGCAGCTGATCCAACGACGGGCGCCTCCAAGAATTCTCGTCCAGCATCTTACTGAGCATCATCGCCCCCTCAGTCGACCACCCTGCCCTCTTCAGGACCAAGGCGACGTCTTTGGGGGTCCACAACAAGGCATTGTACCCCAAGGCAAGGACAACCAACGTTCGGCCCAAACTAAAGATGTCACACTCATGGGTGATTCCACTATCATAATCAGGACTTCGACCTCCGGGGCCCTGAACCCCTCCATCCCGACCATCAATCCTCCCTCAATCGTGTGCATAAGCCCCTCCCCTTCGTTGTAGGCACAGGCATTTAGGTCGGCCGTCTCCGCATCTCCCTCCCAGGTCAGCAACAGATTTGCAGGCTTGATGTCACGATGGACGATGCCATGCTCGTTCAGCCCCTCGATTGTTCCCAACACTTGAAAAGCGTACTTCCGGCAGTCCTTCTCACTCACCCTCTCGCACTTGCAGAGCTTGGAGGGAGGGGTGGGGGTTGGTTTATCAGTGCAGCATTTTCGGCATCGGCTGACGAGGTCGTGCAAGGTGCATTTAGCCAGCTCGAGGATGATGAGGAGGTACCTGCCATAGACGGTCACGGCCACGATGCGCACCACCCCCGGGATCCCTTGCTCTATAGCCTACTTCAACACTAGCACCTCCCGAATACTCCCATCCACCCCCCCTTTCAGGTTCAAAAACTTGTCGTCGTCATGCGTGTCTTCCAAGCTCAAATCCACCATCTTCACAGCAAACTCCCGATTGTACCGCTGCCGCTCGCCCACCTTCACCACGCGGGCATACCCCCCCTTCCCCAACGTCCTCTCAAACCAAAAGCTCTCACTAGGCTTGCGCCCGGCGTTCACCACCATATGCTTATACACCTCATTTTTCAACTCGTCCCGCTTCAGGTGCAAGAGCCCTCCCTCTTTCCACACCTCCCCTGCATCGCCAACACTCATTCGAACATCAAGTGCATGCAGCCCCACATTGACAGGGTGCCAGGGGGAGTCCACGGGGCATTTCTCCGCAGGCTCTTCCTCCAACAGATAACGGTTGTTGCGCAGAAAGTGCTCGTACTCCGAGATGTGCGCCTCCTGCTGCTGGTGCTATAGCGCCCGTTCTTGATGTCGCATGTTCCTGCTGATTTTACTGCTGCTGCTGCTGCTGCTGCTGCTGCTGCTGCTGCTGCTGCTGCTGCTGCTGCTATCACTACTGCTGCTGCTGCTACTGCTGCTGGAGCTACTAGAACTACTACTACTACTACTACTACTACAACTACTACTACTGTTGCTGCTGCTGCTGCTGATATCCAAAGCATGCTCTCCGTGCAGAAGCTGGTCAGAATCGGCGTCGGCAGGCAAGAGCGCCTCGATTCCTGACAAGCCAGAGTGCGTCGTCGTCGTCGTCGTAGAATCAAAAATAGAAGTAGCAGCAGTAGAAGACACGGTCGTCACTGCCGGCGCGTCGAGCGGGCTAGAGCCAAGCTCCTCCACACGATCGTGGGATTTTGTCTCTCCCTCCTCCCCCTCAACCTCGCCTTGCACCCATCCCATGCCCACGCCCACCCCTTCCTCCGCTGCTGCTGCTGCTGCTGCTGCTGCTGCTACTACTGCTGCATCTTCCCGAATATGCTGCACGACAAACTCGGTAAACTCGCCTCGTCCTTCCACCGGCAGCATATCCCACGCTTGCCTCAGCGAGTACAAGCTTGAGCTCACGGGGGCACAGAAGGTTTCATCCAGCGACACGTCTCCTGGCACCATCAAACCCTCCCCCCCATGCCCCACCATCTCCCCCACAGCAACTGCTCCCTCCTCCTCTTCCTGCCCAAT
>Ga0209491_10008903_pt1 | contig 12518 bp, 14 predicted proteins | sample BON02_FD_187213 | JGI IMG/M metagenome (GOLD analysis project Ga0209491, IMG submission 187213) | Freshwater microbial communities from Lake Bonney liftoff mats and glacier meltwater in Antarctica - BON-02 (SPAdes) (version 2) | ecosystem: Environmental > Aquatic > Freshwater > Ice > Glacier... | reverse complement strand
TCGGGCCGACCAGTTTGCGCGTCTCGGCCAAACACATCGGCGAACAGCGCAAGCAGATCGACTTGCAAGCGCAGGCGATCAAATGGCGCGATGCGAAGATCCAGAGCGTCACCTTCGAACTCGCGCGGTTCAAGGCCTGGAAGTTCGGCGCCAAGACCTTTCCCGGCGCATTGCCGACATCCTGGTGTGCAACGTCAGCACGCGCAAATATGCGCGCGTGGTGCACCGCTGCGCCGATGAGTTGGGCATCTCCAAGAGCGCGGTGTCGCGCCAGTTTGTCAAACAAAGCGCGCAGGCCTTTGCGCAATTGATGAGCCGCGATTTGAGCCAGATCGATTTCGTGGCCATGTATGCCGATGGCATCATCGTGGCCCGCCACCACATCATTGCCGCCGTGGGCGTGGATGCACAAGGCAAGAAGCACGTGCTCGGCCTGGCGCCCGGAAGCAGCGAGAACGCCAAGGTGGTCAAGGACTTGCTGGGCAGCCTGTCCCAGCGCGGCTTTGACCTCAACATCCCACGACTGTGGGTGATTGACGGCTCCAAGGCCCTGCGCTCGGGCATCGAGCAGATGTGCGGCAAGGATGCACGGGTGCAGCGTTGTCCCATCCACAAAATCAGGAACGTCACCGAGAGGTTGCCAAAGGACCGGGCCGAGCAGGTGCGCTGGCTGATGAAGCAGGCCTTCAAGCTCGACACCCTCAAGGGCAAGCAGCGGCTCAAGGAATTGGCCAGGGACCTCAAGGCACAACACCCCGATGCCGCCGCCAGTGTGCTCGAAGGCCTTGATGAAATGTTCACCATCACGGAGCTGGGCATCACCGGCGAACTGGCACGTTGCCTGGCCACCACCAACGTGATCGAGTCACCCAACTCAGCGGTGCGCAGGGTCAGCGGGCGGGTGACCAACTACAAGGACGCCGAGATGGCACTGCGCTGGACGGCAGCGGGCTTCCTGGAGGCAGAGAAATCCTTCAAAAAACTACGCGGTCACGCCGATCTGAAAACCCTGATCAACGGTCTTCGTCCCAACTCAGCGTCGCTCAAGAACGCAGCATAATCTTCACGACCACCGACCCAGACCTGCAACTGAGTTCGGGACATCGCCCGCGCTCTCGTGGTCTCGTGCCATCACGCCAGCCTCTCGTCCCGGCTCAATAGTCCATGCCACTTCAGGGTCTGGGCCCGGAAGTCGGTGCCGTACCCATCATTGCCATGGTGGCGGCAAACAAGCGGCTGTGCGGATCGCCCCAATCGAGTACGCAATCGAAATGGTGCCGGTCGGCGATTTCAAGGTGTACCGCAGCCCGGCCATGGCTGCGCCAGCAGTTGGCAATGGCGTGTGCCTGACGCCGGTATTCCGCCGTTTCCTGCGCACCGACCCCGACCAGCAGCGGGCAATGCACCGTCGGCGTGCGGTGCATCAGTGATGCTTGCGCCGCCATCGCCGCATCGAGCTTGAGCATCTGGTTGCGAAACGACAGGCGTACCGGCTCCAGTTCAGCCAGCCCGCTGAGCATGGCGGCGCCCTTGATAGACGCGCCAGTGGTCAGCAGGGGACCCGCCCAGTCGAAGCACAACAATTGGCTGACCAGGTTGGCACCCGACGAGTGCCCGGCGATGACGATCCGGTTCGGGTCTCCGTGGTACGACCCGATATGGTGGTGCACCCATTGCAGAGCTCGGCTCAGCTGCGCTCCCATCTGCGGTACGGTTGTGTGGGGCACGAGGGTGAAGTCGGGCACGACCAGCGTCATGCCTGCCGCACGGAACGCTGGCGCGGCGAAGCCGCTGTCGTTCTTTGACAAGCTCCGCCAGTCCCCGCCATGCAGGAATACCAGCACCGGCGCGTCGGCGCGTGCCGACGGGTAAATGTCGAGCATCTCGTCCGTGCCCGGGCCATAAGCGACGTCTTCGATGCAGGTGGCGGCCTGCTTTGCAGCGCGTGTTCGTGCCGCGTAGTCGGCGACGTACACAGCCACGTCGGGCACCGTTCCGCGGCTGTTGTACTGCTGGTCGAGCCCGGCCTGGTCGTAGTCGCGCCAGACCGTCGCCGGAGGCGTTTGGGTCACGGTCTCAGTCCGCCTTCACTCCCGAAATTTTGACCGCGCGCGCATTGCGACTGCTGTCGGCAGTGAGGAAGGCCGCAAACTGGTCCGGGCGGCTCGACACCAGTTCGTACCCCTTGTCTATGACCTGGCGTTGCATGAAATCCGTGTCCTTGAGGATCCGGCTGATGTCGGCATGCAGCTTGGCGACGATGTCAGGCGGCGTGCCGGCCGGCGCGAACAGGCCGAACCAGGCGTTGGAAGGAATGTCCGGAAAACCCTGTTCGGTGAACGTCGGCACTTCGGGCAGCAAAGCCAGGCGCGTCTTGCCGCCGATGGCCAGCGCCTTGATCCGGCCGGTTTTGAGGTGCGCCATCGATGACGCGGCGCCGGAGAATGTCAGCTGGACCTCGTTTGCAAGGACTGCCGGAACAGCCTGAGAGATCCCTTTGTATGGAACGTGGACGATGTCAATTCCGGTTTCGTTTTTCAGCATTTCCATTGCCAGATGCGGCTGGCTTCCGTTGCCGTAAGAGGCATAGTTGAGCTTGCCCGGGTTGACCTTGGCATAACTCACCAGTTCCTTGACGTTGGTTGCGGAAACGTTGCTGTTGGCCAGCAGCAGCTGGTTCAGGAACACCAATTGCGTGATTGGTACGAAGTCCTTGACCGGGTCATATGGCAGCTTCGTGTACAGGTGCGGGTTGATGGTGATGGTGGCGTCGGTTGTGACCATCAGGGTATAGCCATCAGGGGCCGCCTTGGCGACAGACTCTGCGCCGACCAGCGTGCCAGCGCCGGGCTTGTTGTCCACCACGACCGCCTGTCCCCATTGCTGGCTGAGCTGCACGCTCAAAGCGCGCACTAGCGTGTCGAGGCCACCACCGGGTGGATAAGGCACGACTATGCGAACCGTCTTCGCGGGATATGCACCGCCCGTGGATTGCGCATGCACGGGCGCCGCTGCGGTCATCACGACAGCCGCAGCGCACACGAGACCGGACAGGGTAGGGATTGAAACCATGGTTGAAATACTCCGTTGATGGTGGATGAATACGGTGGGGTCAGTCTGGTGCGGTGTCAGCCAGTGCCATCAGGCGTGCCAGGGCGCGAAACAACACGCTGTCAGCGTCGATCAGGTCCAGCACAATCTGGTAGTGGCAGCGGTCGGAGATCGCCAACTCGTGCGTTGGCAGACCCTGGTCCTGCCAGTAGTTTCCAACCTCCCGGGTCTGGCGCCGGAACTCCGCTGTGTCGCCGTCGGCATAGGCCACGATGAGTGGGCAGCGGACGGTTGGCTGTTGCTTCACCAGAGACAGCCGAGCCACGTCTTGCGCCTGAAGGTGCAGCAGGGCGTTACGGTAACTCAGACGCACCGGTTCCAGATCGCCCAGGCCACTGACGAACATTGCCCCCTTGATGGCATCGGCTGGACAGGCGTAATCCGATGGCCAGTCGGCAGTCAGGCACTGGCTGACCAGGTGCGCACCGGATGAGTGGCCGGCCAGGAATATGCGGTGAGGGTCGCCGCCGTGATCGGCGACGTTTTTCCACAACCAGGCGACGGCACGCCTGACCTGATCGACCATCTTGTCCAGTGACGCAACGGGCACGTGGCCGAAATTCAGGCTTGCCACCATGGCGCCGGCGGGAACCAGCGCATGGGCGGGGAAGCCGCTGTCATCCTTGTCCAGCATCTGCCAGGCGCCACCATGGACGAACACCAATACCGGCGCGCCGGTACGGCGCGGCCCATACAGGTCGAGGCACTCTTCCGGTGCTGGCCCGTAGGACAGGTTTTCAACGCAATCGAAAGCCTGCTTGGCGCTGTCGGTCATGGCCCGGTAGCGAGCGGTCTGCACGGCGAAGTCCGGCGCGGCTGCGCGATTGTTGTATTGCTGGTCCAGTTCCTGCTGGTTCCAGCTGCGGTAGACCGTGGCGGCGTTGTGCGGCATGGCGGTTACGTGTTCGCTCATTCAGTTGGTTGCTGGCCCTGCAAGCAGCGGTATCCGGTGCTGCTTCGGGGTGGACTGGAAGCAATCTACGCAGTTCTGGCACATTGGGCAAATGAAACGATCGGATGCGCTACATTGATCCCATGAATAAGCATGACGTGCTCTGATTGTGCGAGCCGACGGCACCCTATGAATTTTCGTCAGCTCGATCTGAATTTGTTGCGCGTGCTGGCCGCGATCCACCGCACCGGATCGGTGACATTGGCCGGTAAGGCCTTGTCCTTGTCGCAGCCCGCCACGAGCAACGCGCTGGCGCGGCTGCGCCACCACTTCTCTGACGATTTGTTCGTAAGGGCTCCATCCGGACTCAAACCGACCCGCTTGTGTGAAAAACTCGCGCCTGCGGTGCAGACGCAACTGCTGCAGCTTGAGTCGCTGCTGTCCGGCCACGAGGCCTTTGTGCCCACCGAGAGCGATATGCATTGGCGGCTGTCCTTGTCGGATCTGGGCGAGACCTTGTTCCTGCCAGAGCTTGCCAGTGCCTTGCGCAGGCAGGCACCGGGGTCGCAGCTCTCGAACACCTCGGTCAGTGCGGACCAGGTGGCGGCCGCGCTGGAGGCGCGCGAGATCGACCTGGCTCTGGGATTTCTTCAACCGCGCCACAAGGGCGTGCGATCAGAGTCACTGTTCAGCGGCACCTACGTCGCCATTTCGTCGCCCGAATGGCGGCCGGCATCGGGCCGTGTCGGTGCTACTTTGACCCGGGGTCAAATGGCTGATGCAGCCTATGTCGTGGCCGCGCCGACCGCGACCCTGCACAGTGGTGTCGCGCTGGTGCTCGCGCGTATGCAGCTCGAGCACCGCATCGTGTTGCGAGCGCGCCATTTCGGTGCGTTGCCTGAGCTGGCGCTGGGCACCGATCTGCTGTCGATCGTGCCGCAGATGTATGCACGCAAGCTGAGCCAGCGTTATGGCTTCCGTATCTGGGGAATTGCGGGTGCGCCATCGTACGAGGTGCGTCTGGTCTGGCACAGCAGTACCGACCGTGATCCTGCGCACCGATGGATGCGTGACCTGGTGCGCCAACTTTTTTGTCCGCCGCCCTGGGGGCCGGTGTGAGTTGGGCGGGATGTAGGCCTCTTGGCGGTAGACGGGCCGGCCGACCGAAAAAATGCGATCGATCTGAACCGGATCCTGGATGTCATCCCCGCAAAGATCGCGCCACGGGCCCGGGCCCGATCAAGCTGCAACGGGCGGTCACCGAAATCGCGTACGCCCTTGGCGGCAGCGCCGCGCAAGCGGCTACGTCCCGACCGATAGCCCGCTCGGTCCAAGCCAGCCGTTGCCCGAGGCCATGGGGTGGTCTGGGACACACTCGGCGCCAACGCTGGCCTATGGACACACACTCTCAGCAGCCCCAATTGTACAATATTGCTGTACAACTTAATGGGGTTGCCATGACCGTCGAAACCACCTACAGCCAAGCACGCGAACAGCTCAAATCACTGATGGATCGCGCCGTTGACGACCGCGAGGTCATCATCGTGCGTCGCCGCTCAGGCGGCGATGTAGCCATGATCGCGGCCGACGAGCTACAAAGCCTGATGGAGACAGCGCACCTGCTGCGCTCGGCAAAGAACGCCGAACGTTTGCTTGTAGCACTGGGACGCGCGCGCTCCAAGTCGATCAAACCCATAACACTTCCTGAGTTGCAGCGCCAGGTCGGCCTGGATGCGTGACGGCGACCGGGTGGCGGTGTGCCATCCTGAGTTTCTGGAAGATCTGCAGCACTGGGTTGAAACTGATCGTCGCAGTGCCAAGCGGCTACTGGAGTTGATGCGAGCCACGCTGCGTGATCCGTTTGACGGTATCGGCAAGCCCGAGCCTTTGAAATACCTGGGCGCCGATGTTTGGTCGCGTCGCATCACCCAAGAGCACCGGTGCGTCTACCTCGTCAAAGCAGACCGCGCCGAGTTTCTGCAAGGGCGGTACCACTACTGATCGGCCGGCCGCTGCGTCGTTCGGCTCGGGCCAGCAGCAGCGCGTGGAGCGTTGCGATCTGCAGCAAGGCCGACAAACTGTTGATCGGTCCAGAGCCCAAACACCGGAAAATCCAGCAATGAATTCCATGGCCTAGTCAGTATTGGTGCACAAGAAAGCCACACCATCGCAGAAGGCTGCCATTCGCCGCTATCTGGCCACCGGCGATCATGAGCCCAACATCCACCTCTGGCCTGGCCAAAACTTCCTGGAATCGGAGATCAATACCCACACGGCACTGCGCGGGGCTCTGATCGACGCCTTCAAGGAGCGCACAGCCGAGGTGTCGAAGCTGCCAAGCGTACGAACAGGCGATGTGTCGTCCCTGACCCGCACCAAGGTTGTACCCATGGTGGGTGGGTTGTTTGCCAAAAGCGAACAGGCCGCAGTCATGAGCGCGCTGGAACCGCAGCGTGGCCGCTTTCCTGCCGGCAAACCCCAAGCACCGCAATGTCGTGCGCCGGATCCAGTTGTTCGAGCGCTTGCCAAGTGCCAAAGCGCGCGATAACCTGATCGCCGCCGACATGGTGCCGATCGACTTGTTGCGTTGCGCGCTGACCTTCTGCGGCTCGCAGCCGGGCGCGCCTGCAGTCTGGGAGATACTGAACCGGCGAGCCTATCGCACGCTGTTGCCTGAAACGCAAGCCTCGCGCGCCAGCCCCGGCGCCGGTGCCAGCAGTCGTGACAGCGATTGACGCCCCTTCACCACTTCATACAGAAAGAGAGCATTCATCATGACCAGCATCACCCGCACCCACACCAACGCCCGCATGAGCAAGATCGTCAGCCATGGAGACGTGGTCTATCTGTGTGGCCAGACTTCCAGTGGTTCGGACTTTGCCGACATCGCCGGTCAGACGCAGGAATCGTTGCGCCGGGTCGATGAACTTCTCAAGGAGGCGGGCACCGATAAGTCGAAGCTGCTGACCGCCCTGATCCATATCCGCAGCATGGATGACTTTGCCGCGATGAACGCGGTCTGGGATGCCTGGCTGCCCAAGGAATCGGCACCAGCGCGCACGACCGTGCAGGCCGCGCTGGCGTCGCCGCAGCTGCTGTTCGAGGTGACGGTGGTGGCTGCCAAAAGCTGACGCGCAACGCGGCCCCTGCGCTGCATTGGGCAAAGGGAAAAGGGCGGCATGCCTGGGCTTCACGACCTTGAAGGGCCGGGAGCTACCGGGTTCCTTGCACACCTGCCGGTAACACGGTGGTGACCGAGGCTGTGCACCGGGCAGGCGGCAGGATCGGCTTGATAATCCGTTCATCCACCGCGTGTGATCGGGCCCCGGCGTCGCGGACTGCGTCTGGTGCCAGTGCCGCGGCGCTCTTCGGATGCCTGATGACCACAATGCCAATGGAGACAGCTGCCATGAAGACCCTCAGTCACGCCATCGGATCCACGGACCCGGCTCTGATCGAGCAACCGATCGGACGCCACTTCGAGGCGATGGTGCAGCGATTTCCGCAGCGCGAGGCCCTGGTGTCGCGCCACCAGAATCTGCGGTACACCTACCACGCCTTGAACCGCGAGTGCGACCGGCTGGCCAGCGCCTTGATGCGCGCGGGCCTGGCCAAAGGCGATCGGGTGGGCATCTGGGCGCACAACTGCGCCGAATGGGTGTTGATGCAACTGGCAACGGCCAAGGTCGGTATCGTGCTGATGAACATCAACCCGGCCTACCGCGTGACCGAGCTGGAATATGCGCTGAACAAGGTCGGCTGCAAGATGTTGGTGACCATGACCGCCTACAAGACCAGTGACTACCTGGGTATTGTCCGCGAACTGGCGCCGGAACTGGCGACCTGCACGGCGGGGGCATTGTCTGCTGCCCGGGCGCCTGACCTTACGACCGTCGTGCAACTGGGCGCACAGGAGGTGCCGGGTACGGTCCGGTTTGCCGATCTGCTGGCAACGGGAGACCCCGACGATGCGGCCGTCACGCAGGTCGGCGCTACGTTGTCGGCCACGGACCCGATCAACATCCAGTTCACGAGTGGCACCACCGGATTCCCCAAAGGTGCCACACTGACCCATCGCAACATCCTGAACAACGGTTTCTTCGTCGGCGAGGCGATGAAGCTCACCGAGCACGACCGGTTGTGCATTCCGGTGCCGCTTTACCACTGCTTCGGCATGGTGCTGGGCAACCTGGCCTGCCTGACCCATGGCGCGACCATCGTCTACCCGAACGACGGTTTTGACCCGCTGACGGTGCTCGAGACCGTGCAGGCCGAGCGATGCACCGGGTTGCACGGAGTACCCACGATGTTCATCGCGGAGCTGGCGCATCCGCGCTTTTCGGAGTTCGACCTGTCGTCGCTGCGCACCGGCATCATGGCCGGCTCTCCGTGCCCGATCGAGGTCATGAAGAATGTGGTCAGCGACATGCATATGGCCGAGGTCACCATTGCGTACGGCATGACCGAGACCAGCCCGGTGAGTTGCCAGAGCACGACCGAAACCCCGCTCGAGATGCGCGTGGCGACCGTTGGCCTGGTGCAGCCGCATCTGGAGGTCAAGGTGATCGATGTGGTGACCGGCGAGACCGTGCCCGTTGGCGTCACCGGCGAGTTCTGCACCAAGGGCTATTCGGTGATGCACGGGTATTGGGGCGATGCGCCCAAGACGCACGAGGCCATCGACGCCGACGGCTGGATGCACACTGGCGACCTGGCCACGATGGATGCGCAGGGTTACGTGAACATCGTGGGCCGGATCAAGGACATGGTGATCCGCGGCGGCGAAAACGTGTATCCGCGCGAAATCGAGGAGTTTCTGTACCGACATCCGGCCGTCTCCGATGTGCAGGTCATCGGCGTGCCAGACGCCAAATACGGCGAGGAGCTGTGCGCCTGGATCATTCTCAAGCCCGGCAACAGTGTCACGGCCAGCGATATCCGTGCCTTTTGCGCTGGCCAGATTGCGCACTACAAGGTGCCACGCCACATCAAGTTTGTCGACGCCTTCCCGATGACGATCACCGGCAAGATCCAGAAGTTCGTGATGCGCGACACGATGAAGCAGGAGTTGGGATTGACCGAATCCTGGACGGCCTGAGTCCCCTGCGTATGGGGATGCACGGGGCGTAGCGGTGGCCGGTGATGCTGGCCGTGTTTGCGCAACGGGCCGACGGTTGACGCAGCGCAACAGCGCACGCTTTTGTTGCCACGCCGGCGCCACAGTGTGCGCCGCGCCTGCCGCACCGCATGTCTGAGCGGTTGACATCGACGGGCAGCCCCATAAGCTTGAAGGCCTCTACAACAGGGCGCAAGCGCCAGGAGAAAACGATGGCCAGTGCGACACGTGGTGACGGCGTCATCATCGATTACGACGATCAGGTTTTTGCACTGGCGCGCGCCAGGCCCAGACCCAGGCATGCGGCGGCGCGGCGCGGACGCCCGTCGTTCGATGCCAAGCCACATTTGCTCACGCCGGCCACGGCGGCCGGTGATGCCGAAACGGCCAATGTTGGGGCACGGCAGTGGGCCGACCGTCTGGTCGCGCGTGGTGTCGTCGCCCGGGCGGGCGAGACCGTTGTGCTGGGGGCCGGGCCAACGGCGCCAACGGCCCGGCGCCGCGCTGCGCCTCCCCGCGTGCCGACACGCCTGACAGTGCCTTTGGCCGCTGATGAGCAGGCGGTCGTCATCGTCGAAGGCGACGGCGTGCTGGCGTGGCGTTTCGGGCACCCGGCAGACGCCAGCGCCTTGGGCGCGGTGCGCCCAAGGCGGCGCGCGCACTGGTGTTCGACCTTGACTTTCCGCCGGTCGGTGCGCCCGAGCCGGCCGCCGGCGCCGCAAAGCGCGGCTGGCTGCGCGATCGGCTGGGTCTGGGATGCCTGGCTGCCCAAGGAATCAGCGCCAGCGCGTACGACCGCGCAGGCCGCGCTGGCGTCGCCGCAGTTGCTATTCGAGGTGACGGTGGTCGCTGCGAAAAGCTGACGCGCAACCCGGCCCCTGCCCTGCATTGTGCAAAGGGCCAGATGCCTGGTCTTTGCGTCGTTCAGCGCGCCACGGCCTGGCTCAAAGCCAGGTCCATCGGCACGGCGCCATCGCTGGCGGTGAACGCATCCACGTCGAATGCCGGCGTATTGACCATGAACGACGTATGCACATGGTCCTCGAAGATGAAGGCCATCGCATAGACCGGGTACTGGATGTTGCCCATCGTGAACTCGTAGTCCTTCATCTCCTTGGCCAGCAGGTTCTGGGGCAGCGTCTTTTGCGGCACCACGGTCAGTGTCAGGTCCACCAGGTTGCGCGCACGCTCCGAGAGCTTGCGTGTCGGGAAGATGCGCTGTATGTGGTTGGTGGCAGAGACCTGCCATTGCCCCCGCTTGACGAGCCGTCTGATCTTCCTGGCCATGGCGTCGACATCGGGCTCGGCATCGATATCCAGCAAGATGGCACCCACCGTGTTGAACGAGGCATCGTCCGCGAACGACGCGGGCAGGGTCACGCGCAGGCGCGTCTTGTGCATGCGCTGCATGACTATCTGCACATGCATCGCGATCACCACATACAGGTAGTGCAGGCGCATTGCGTCCGCCTGCGCCTGGATCGTGGCGAGGTCCTGCCGCACGTAAAACCGCTGGATCTGCGCCTTGTTGTCGTATAACTGCGATCGATCGTGCGAGCGGCGCAGCAGGTGGCGCCCGAGGAACGCGAGCATCATCAGCTCGGAGGCGATCGGCAGGTAGCGATTGCGCGGAAAAACATCGCGCGAGACCGTGCTGCAAAAGACTAGCTGCACGAACTGTGACAGCAGGTAGCCTCCCAGGTACACATGGTTGCCCACCAGCAGGATGATCTGCTGTTTGCGGTAGACGATGATCTTGGACAGCAGGGGCGTGTCGGTCAGCTCGAACGGGCGGTATTCGTCGCGGATCTCCATTGGCGCGTCGAAGGCCTGGCCGGCGGGTTTGTGCTCGATCGCCGCGTCCAGGCGCGCGAACCAGCGCAGGTAGTTCTGACTGACGCGCCCGATCACCGCCTCGAAGGCGTCCTCGCTCATCTCCAGCCGGACGCGGGCAACCATCACGGCATCGTGCACGTCGCGGTGCACGTTTCGGGCCTGGTAACGATCGTCACCGCCGAAGGTGATGTAACCGGCGCGCGCGGCGCGCGACTCCTGCAGCGCCCGTGCCAGCTTCAGACCCATCAGCGCCACGACGGCACCAGCGATAACTGCGAGAAATATCAGCACCGACCCGTCTCCCGTTTTCCCGGACGGAGCGCCCAGGCAAGCAAAGCGCCGAAGGCTACCATGTCCGCCAGGGACGCGCTTCTTCGCACACGACCGCCTGCTCCCGTTTACGGCGTCTATTGGACCTGGGCTTCACGACCTTGAAGGACCGGGAGCTGCCGGGCGCCATGCACACCGGCCTGCAAGACGGCCGTGACGGAGGCCAAGTACCGCACTGGCGGCAAGATCGGCTTGATAATCCGGCAGTCCGCCGCGTGTGATCGGGACCCGACGTCGCGGACTGCGTCTGGCGCCGGTGCCGCGGCGCTCTTCGGATGCCAGGTGACCACAATGCCAATGGAGACAGCTGCCATGAAGACCCTCAGCCACGCCATCGGACCTACGGACCCGGCACTGATTGAGCAACCGATCGAACGCCACTTCGAGGCGATGGTGCAGCGATTTCCGCAGCGCGAGGCCCTGGTGTCGCGCCACCAGAATCTGCGGTACACGTACCACGCCCTGAACCGCGACTGCGACCAGCTGGCCAGCGCCTTGATGCGCGCGGGCCTGGCCCAAGGCGATCGGGTGGGCATCTGGGCGCACAACTGCGCCGAATGGGTGTTGATGCATCCAGTTCACGAGCGGCACCACCGGATTCCCCAAGGGTGCCACACTGACCCATGGCGCGCCCATCGTCTACCCGAACGACGGCTTTGATCCGCTGACAGTGCGCGAGACGGTACAGACCGAGCGATGCACCGGGTTGCACGGACTACCCACGATGTTCATCGCGGAGCTGGCGCATCCGCGCTTTGCGCAGTTTGACCTCTCGTCGTTGCGCAGCGGCATCATGGCTGGCTCGCCGTGCCCGATCAAGGTCATGAAGAACGTGGGCCGGATCAAGGACATGGTGATACGGGGCGGCGAAAACCTGTATCCGTGGGAAATCGAGGAGTTCCTGTACTAACGTCCGGCCGTCTCCGATGTGCAGGTCATCGGTGTGCCGGACGCCAAATACGGCGAGGAGCTGTGTGCCTGGATCATTCTCAAGCCCGGCCACTGTGTCACGGCCAGCGATATCCGTGCATTTTGCACGGGCGCAGATTGCGCACTACAAGGTGCGACGCTACATCAAGTTTGTCGACGCCTTCCCGACAACGATCGTAACTACTCAGGCCCCAAAGATACCCCATCGGTGTTTGCTATGAAATAACGAGCGACAATCGTCATTGATGCCAAACCTGCCCGACCTCACACAACTCAGCCACGCGCAAAAAGACGCGTTGATCC
>Ga0209491_10008896_pt1 | contig 12525 bp, 8 predicted proteins | sample BON02_FD_187213 | JGI IMG/M metagenome (GOLD analysis project Ga0209491, IMG submission 187213) | Freshwater microbial communities from Lake Bonney liftoff mats and glacier meltwater in Antarctica - BON-02 (SPAdes) (version 2) | ecosystem: Environmental > Aquatic > Freshwater > Ice > Glacier... | reverse complement strand
CTTTACCGCTTTTTCGCTTTCTCCTCTTCCCGTTTTCCCGTTTTCCCGCTTTCTCGCTTTTCTCCCGAGCCACACCATGTCCAAAACTCTTCGCCATCTCACCGTTCTTCTTGCGCTCCTTTTCTCGCTCGGCGCCGCGGCCATCGTGCTGCTTTCGCCCGGTGAGCAGATGACTGATGCCGCCCGCAGGTTCATCGGGCTGCTCAATGAGGATCAGAAGAAAGTGTCGGTGATGGGTTACGACGATGACCGCCGTGTGAAATGGCACTTCATTCCGATGAACGATCGCAAAGGGCTTGAGGTCAAACTGATGGATGAGAATCAGAAGCGTGCTGCCTTTTCGCTGCTGCGTTCAGCTTTGAGTCAGGTCGGCTACGACAAGGCCCGCACCATCATGGATCTCGATGCGCTGCTCAAGGTCATGCAGAAAGGGCCCAGCCCCGTCCGCGATCCCGAGCGTTATTACGTCACGATCTTCGGCGAGCCCGCCGCCACCGGCATGTGGGGCCTGAGTTTTGAAGGGCATCACCTTTCACTCAACTTCGCAGTCGAAAATAACAAAGTCACCTCGCACTCGCCCGCCTTCTTCGGCGGCAACCCCGGCAAGGTCACCATGGATGTCGGCGCGGGCCCGGTGCAAGGCACGTGGGCTTTGGAAAAGGAAGAAATCCTGGGCTTTGAACTGATCTCCATGCTCGATGATGCCCAGCGGAAAATCGCCATCACCGATGCCAAAGCGCCCAAAGAAATTCGCGATGCCGGCACAGCACAGCCTCCCGCCGCTGGCCCCATCGGCTTGCCCGCTTCCAAACTCAATAGCGATCAGATGCACAAACTCTGGGCCATCATTCACGTGTACGCTCACAACATGCCCGGCCCAATCGCTGAGACTCGCCTCAAGGAAATCAGCGAGGCTGGCTTTGATAAAGTTTACTTCGCCTGGGCGGGTGCAGAGAAACCTGGCGTGGGTCACTACTACCGCATCGAAGGGCCCACGTTCCTGATCGAATATGTGAACACGCAGCCCGATGCCGCAGGCAACGTCGCCAATCATCCACACGCGGTGTGGCGCGACATGCGCGGCGACTTCGCGATCAAGCGATGATGTGTGAAGTGTGGAGTGTGGAGTGTGGAGTGTGGCACTGGCAGGCGGCCGTTCTGGGCTGTTTGCCAGTGGCGATTTAGAATATTCCACGGGCATCTCTCATGTGTTTTCCAAGGGGCTACGCACATGTCCATGGCTGATGAACTTCGTGAGTTGGAAGAGCTTCGCACGCAAGGCACGCTGACCGATGCGGAGTTCACCGGTGCCAAGGCGAAGCTCTTTGCCACCGATGGCGACGATGCATACGTCGATCCCATCGAAGCGGAACAGGCATCGCAGCGAAAGATCGTGAAGGAAGCGCGCGAGTATGCGATGGCGTTGCACCTGACGATGCTCTCGGGTTTTGTGGTGCCGCTGGCCGGGCTGATTGTGCCCATCGTCATGTGGCAGATGAAAAAGGATGACCTGCCGGGCATTGATGAGCATGGCAAGAACGCGACGAACTGGATCATCTCTCAGATCATTTACATCATCTGCTGCATCCCGCTGATGTTCGTCATCGTCGGTATTCCGCTGGCTATTATCGTCGTCATTTTGGGCATCGTCTTCCCGATCATCGCAGGCATCAAAGCCGCCAAGGGTGAGATGTGGCGCTACCCGATGGCAATTCCGTTTTTCAGGTGAGCGCCAAGTGAACGAGCCGCGACTCAACGAGTCGCGGACGTAAGCGGACTGAAGGGGTGTCAGTTGCGCCTTATGCCGTCGGCTTCGTTGAATTAAGATCGCGCCACGATTCACCACCTTTCAGGCCGTAGGCGTCCGCGACTCGTTGAGTCGCGGCTCATTTTTCCTCCGCTCATTCGCACCCGCCAATCAATGCGCCTATTCTCTAACTCCGCTTAACTCCCTCTAACTTCTCGACTACTTTCCCCATGCTTTCCTTCTTCACTTCCAGTCGCCGCCGATTCAAAGAATATCTCACCGATTTCAAGCGAAGGCTCAAGGCGGGCGAGATCGCGGTGGGTGGGCCGCCCAGTGGTGGCGGCAACGTGGATCGTTCCCCCAAGAAACGGCTGCGCGGTTTCTGGCAGCTTTTCGCTGCATTTCTGCGGGAAACGCGCGGCCACAACCGCATGCTCTTCTTCGTGCTCCTAGGCTCGAGTATCGCCACGCTGCTCGGACTCATCCCGCTCTATGGCACCAAGATTGTCTTCGATCATGTGCTGGGCGATGTGCCTCTGCCCGATGGCACGCCGGCGTGGATCATGAGTTGGAGTAAGCCACGCGATCTGCTTTTGCTGGTGAGCGGGGTGATGATTGCGTTTGCGATGTTGTCGCTACTGATCAGCATGTGGTCGCGCTGGCATGCGACGCGCATCACCAAGCGCGTGCAGGTGGCGGTGAGGCGCAGGCTTTTTAATCATGCGGTGAGGCTGCCGCTCAATCGTGTTTATGAAATGAAATCCGGCGGCGTCACGTCATCGCTGCGCGAAGATGCTGGCGCTGTGGGCGATCTCATCTTCGCCATGCTCTACAACCCTTGGCGTGCGATCATTCAACTCGTAGGCAGTTTGTGCGTGCTCGCATTTACGGATTGGAAGTTATTGCTCGGTTCGCTGGTGCTTCTGCCGGTGGTTTTTCTGGGTGTGAAGGCGTGGGTCAGTCGCATACGTCCGATGTTTCGAGAGATTCGCAACACCCGCTCCGTCATCGACGGCCACGCTGCTGAAACCTTCGGCGGCATCCGTGTCGTGCGCGGCTTCGCCCGTCAGCGCAGCGAATCGCAACGCTTCGTGCGCGGCAACCACTTCATGGCCCGCCAGGAACTTTACGTCTGGTGGTGGAACCGCGCTGTCGATATCGCTTTCTCCATCGTCATCCCCGTCGCCAGCGCAGCGCTCCTGGTCTACGGCGGCTGGCAAATCATCGCCGACGCTGAACAAGTCGCCGCCGGCGCGCTCGCCCCTGGGCGAGCCTTCACCACCGGCGACCTCGTCATGTTCCTCGCTTACCTGGGCTGGCTCCTGGGCCCGCTCGCCACGCTCGCCGAGAGCGCTACCTCTTTTCAAAACGGCCTCGCAGGTCTCGACCGCGTTCTGGACATGATGAAAGAGCCACGCGAATTCGCTGGAATTGAAGGCAAAACTCGCCTGCTTCCCAAAGAGGTGCAAGGTGCCATCACGATGCGCGATGTCGATTTCAAATACCCCGGTAGTGATGCGCTGGTGCTTAGCGGTATCACGCTGGATATCGCGCCGGGTCAAATGGTCGCCCTCATCGGCCCAAGCGGCGCAGGCAAAACAACACTCTCCAATCTCATCGCACGTTTCTACGATCCTGTCAGTGGCACCATCGCGCTCGATGGCGCGGATGTGAAGACGATTGAACTCGACAGCTACCGTGGCCTCCTCGGAATTGTGGAGCAGGATATTTTTCTCTTCGATGGTTCGATCGGTCAGAACATCGGCTATGCCCGCCGAGATGCGACGACCCAGCAGATTGTTGATGCTGCAAAGCAAGCCAACGCGCACGACTTCATCAGCGAGTTCGCCAAGGGCTACGACACGCTCATCGGCGAGCGCGGCGTGAAACTCTCCGGCGGCCAGCGCCAGCGCATCGCCATCGCTCGCGCCCTGCTCGCTGATCCGCGCATTCTGATTCTCGATGAAGCGACGAGCAATCTCGATACGGAAAGTGAACGACTCATTCAGCACAGTCTGCACTATCTGATGCAAGGCCGAACGAGCTTTGTGATTGCTCATCGCCTGAGCACGATCGCCCATGCGGATCTGATTGTGGTGATCGATCACGGCCGCGTCATCGAGCAAGGCAGGCACGATGAACTGATGAGTCGCAGTGGGAGATATCAGGAGATGGTGCAGATGCAGACGCAGCGCATCGAGCGTGCGCCGGTGGGGCGGTGAGGTTTTTTGAATGAATGATGGGGACGCGCAGCGAGGACGCTGCGGCTATGAATGAGCGCGATCTTGCTATGAGTCTTTTTATAGCCGCAGCGTCCTCGCTGCGCGGGCTCAAGTTTCAAACGACGTTTCGCCGATAGCTAATGGACTGACATTTCGATCCGGGGCTTTCGGTGGGGTAAACAACCTGAATAGGTCCGTATAACTGCTTAATCCGCGTGCAGAACGCTGATTCTATCCACATTTTTTCCACAATTGGATCACTTTAACACTAATGTGTTGCATAGTGGAACAAAGTGGAGTAAATTCCCATGACCGAACGGGGACACGAACGAGGCAAAGGAAACAGATGCATTGGTCTTCACCGGCACCTACGAGCACACGATCGACACCAAGCACCGACTCGCGGTGCCTTCGGATGTACGTCGGCGTTTGCAAGTTGCCGACACGAATCCTGATGCCCCGATCTTCTTGTACGTGACGCTCGGTGAAATGGATTCACTTTGTTTGTATTCGGAAAAAGATTTTGAACGTCGAGCTGAAGAACTCGAAAGCAGCGAGATGGAAGCGGAAGAACTCCTGGCCTACGAACGACTGATGTTCAGCTTGTCGGCCAGGGTGGAAATGGATGCACAAGGACGGGTTCGATTGCCCGAGAACCTCCTGCGGATGTCGAAGCTGGGATCGGATGTCGTGCTGATCGGGGTGAAGGATCACCTGGAAATTCGCGACCGCTCAGTCTGGCTCAAATCCGTGGAAGACACGCTGGCGAAGAACCCGAAGATTTTGATGAATCCGCGTCTGGCAATGAGGCAACGGAAGGCCTCGCCAAGCACGGAGTTGTAAGGGTGCGGCGGGTGAATTAAGGATGATGACCCCGTTCGTTTTTACCAGAGGTCAGAGGTCAGTGAAGCATGGATGCTTTGGACAGGGGCGGGGAAAGCGGGAGGAATGATTTCGGATTTGAGATTTGAGATTTCGGATTTGCAGTTTGTGATTTGTGATTTGTGATTTTCACTAGTTGGGGGAACAACAATTTTGGCGTGAGTGATCAGTGAAGCGTGAACGGATTCATTGCCGCGCTGTGGGGCTTCATCGATGCCGGTCTGCCGGAGTTAAGGACGACTCCGGTTCCATCGGCGGCCAGAACGCATCAGTGGTTGGGTGTGTGTACCAGACCTACCCTGCTGGCACGATGAACTTTGCAGCCGGCCGCTTTACTGATTGTTTGAACATCTGCTCGGGCTTGCGTGGTTGCAAGGATCGCAACATTGCCCGACTGATGGACGGAGTTGGCCCTCACGGCCGGCCATCTCCATGTTGGATGTGTTGACATAACCCGCAGTGGCTTCAAGGACGACGCCACTGCGGGTTTTGTCGTGTTTGGACGATTGCTCAAATTTTTCTTGACCGTTCCGGGCCATTTAGCATTACAATGTTTTTCGCACCACTGCTCATTTGATGGAGTTCTGTCATGGTTCGTAATCTTCGTCTTGCATTGATGGGTCGAATTGTTCTCATCGGCATGAGCCTGCTCCTTGTCAGTGCTCCGGCCAATGGCGGTATCTTCGGCCGCGCGCTGGCGCAGGCTGATGCCGTGCCAGCGCCCGCACCAGCGCCCGCACCAGATCCCGTCGTCAAGCCCGAGGCTGCGCCGAAGGATCCTGCTGCTGCACCGCAAGCTGAACTTGAAATCAAAGTCGTCGCCCTTCAAGGTATGGTGCAGGTTCGCCTGACCCCCGATCAGCCTTGGCAAGCGGCGAAGGTGGACATGCCTCTGCACATCGGCGCGGAGATTCGCACCGGGCTGCGTTCGATCTGTCAGTTCACTATCGATGGCAACCACACGGTCACACTCGATCGTCTGGGCGTGGTCAAAGTGCTCGACGCCATCAAAGCCGATGGCAAGGTCAAGACTGATGTGGGCATGAAGTATGGCCGGACTCAGTACAAGGTCGAAGTCGGCGCTGCTGAACACGAAGCACGCGTTCATGCTCCCTCAGCCACGCTCGCTGTGCGCGGCTCCTTCGTCACCCTCGAAGACAACGATGCCTTCGGCTCTACCGCCATCGTCGATCACAGCGAAAAAGCGATCTACAAACAGCGCGGCCCCGATGGCTCCGTTCGCGTGGTGTCTGTCGAACTTATCAAGGGTCGCATCGATCAGACGCCCGAGGAGCAAGGCAATACTCCGCCGACCGCCGGCGCTGTCGCACTTCGAGACACCATCAACGATACCGGCGCACGCCTGGCCCGCGCCAGCGAAGCTGAGCGCGATCTCGTCGCCACCTATCCGCTCTTCAATGGCGGTGACAATGGTGGCATCATCTCGCCCAACGAAACGCGAAGCATCGATAACCCCTCCGTCGTTCCCTCCACGCCAGTGACCGGCGAATTCCTCGCCGGTGGCTTACTCATTGAAGCCTTCTGGACCGGGCCAGATGATGTGTTCCTCTTCGCCAATGAACCCAGCTTCAGCGGCGGCAAGATCAGCACATTCCCAGGCAAACCCGATAGCGGATCCACCAACATCGTCCGCTCCGTCGGCCCCGCCACCGGTACCGGCTTTGCCTCCACCAACTCCGCCACCATCCAATACAACAACGGTGTCCCAGGTGGCTCCTGGCAGTTCGGCTTCGGCCTGGTCAACGAAACCACCGCCACGCTCACCTCCGTGAGTGTCCAGATTCATCGCATCGGCACCAATGGCGATACTTCACAGCTCATCGGCTCCTTGAATGGCGATCTCGGTGCCACATCGCCCAGCGAAACCACCATCAAAGTCGAAAGCTCCTTCAACGTCGGCGCACCGCCGAATCTCGACTAATTGAACCGGTGATTCGCCGCTTGCGTGCCCCGCCCCAAGCCGCGCGCAGCTTCGCGCCCCAAGCCGCTCGCGGCGTAGCGCCATCAGCGCAGCAATCCACAATCACAACTTCCCTTCTCCCGCGCCGCAACTGCGCGCCAGCCGTCCACCTCGCCGCCATCCTTCCGCGCCTTTCCCTCCCATTCTCGCTATCCTGTCAGCCCGTTTCTCCTCGCCTTTCACCCCATCCCAGCCAGAAAGTTCGCCATGGAATACGTCCTGCCCGTTGCTCTTCATAACAACATCATCGAATCCGCCTACCGCAAGCGTGGCTTCCACGCCGAGGAATCCAAACTCGCCACCAAAGCCTGTGAACAAGCCGCCTGGCACGGCATCAAAACTCACAACGGCATCAAAGCCCTGCACCTCGACGATCACTTCGGTTCCGGCAACAAGACCAGCCCAGGCTGCGTTCCCGGTGCTGCGATCATCAAGAAACCCTCCAAATTCGAAGCCGCGCAAAAGTGGAACTCGCAGAAAAAGCTCGGCCAAGCCGTCGCCTATGAAGCGATGGACACCTGCATGAAACTCGCTGACAAATACGGCGTGGGCATCGTCAGCGTCGATCAGGCCTTCCACTATCTCTGGGGCGGTGGCTATGTGATGGATGCTGCGAAAAAAGGCTACATCGCTTACACCAACTGCACCGCAGCACTCGCCGAGGTCGTCCCCTTCGGCGGCAAGTTCCCCACGCTGGGCACCAACCCGCACTCCTGGGGCTTCCCTACCATGGACGCCATCGGCTACCCCATCGTCATCGACTGGGCCACCTCCACCGTCGCCATGGGCCGTGTCCAACAGTTCAAACGCGAAGGCAAACAACTCCCGCCCGGCTGCGCCGTCGATAAGGATGGCAAGGAAACCACCGACCCCAACGCCGTCGTCGCCTTGCTCCCCTTTGGTGCCCACAAAGGCTACGGCATGTCGCTCATCAACGAAATCGTCGGCGCGATGATCGGCGGCTCGCTGCCCACTCTCCGCTCGCGCCCCGAAGCTGCTGCGAAACTGGGAGTTGGTAGTGTTGAAAAAACGACGCCGAACTTTTTCTTTCAGGTCATTCATCCTGATGCAATCAACTGCGGCCACTTCGCCGTGGGCCGCGATCAAAAGAGCAACCTCAAAGCGGTACTCGATGACATCCTGGGCCACGGAAATAAAGACACCGGCCGCTGCATGTTGCCTGGTGAAATGGAACACAACGGAGCCGTACGAAGCGAGAAGGCTGGCGGCATCGTACTGACCGCCGCCGAGATCGAAGAGTTCGCCGAGCTTGCCAAGCAGGGCGGCGTCGCATTCGACAAGGCAAGTTTGAAGACGGTGTGAACCCGGTAGCAGCGGCAGTGGCAGCGGAGCACTGGCAGAGGCAGTAGCAGCAGGAAGCACCGGCACTTGAATTTGTCTACCTTGCGCTTTTTTCATTTGTGTCCACCGTCGTAATCTATTACTGTTGCTAAGGTTAAGTCGTGTCTAGGTGTAAACTCCTAGACATCTACCCGGAAACCCTTAGTCTTGGTGCACAACATGTGCGAATAGAGCGTGTTACAGTCAAAACAGCAACGGGATACGCGGCAATTTCGGCAATAAGCATGTCCATACCCCGGAAGAAAAGAGAGGATCGATCCGGCCATAGTATAGCAGGTAATGAACTAAAAATCAATGGTTAATCGGTTGCTAGACAAGGCGAGGGAGAATTGAATGTATTTATCCCGTTCTCCTTTTCGTCATTCTGCGTCGTCTTTGGGGGCCATCCCTTTGAGGTAGAACCGCGCCTTTGGGTCTCTTTCTTTATGCTTTCGAACACGATGGTCAAGAATCCCACGTTGAACAAGACCCATTAGCGTCTTCTTGGCGTATTGCCAAGAGCGAACCATAATTCTGGCCGCATCGCTGACGGTGATTTCTCCATACTCGGCAGCGTGATTCAAAAACCGCTTTTCGTCTTCGCTTAACGTTGCAGCGATTTGTGTACCGATCAGTTCGGCAACGTCAGTATCAACCCATGCACGCCGGTGCTTGATCTTGTTTCGAAGCGTAACCCTGACTTTTGCGCCGCCGACTTCTTCCTGTTCGTTCTCACGAAACTCAGGTTCTGGAAGATCCATTTGAACCATCGTGTCACGCATTCGCTTGACACCTTCGTTGGCAACGCGCACATATTTGAGGTAGTACATCGCATCCATCAGATATGGGTTACGAGAGTATTGAACATCATAGATGTTCCTCGGGTTGACAACGGGGGGAAATGGGCCTGGACTCTCAATGTCGATATGGTCATCGAACATCTTGATTACAACATACATGTTTCCCATGCCATTGACGTACGACCTGTGAACAGCAGCGTTGACGATAGCCTCGTACCACGCTTCGGGGGGGTACTCAGGGGACGACACGAACTTTGCTTTTGGTCCGAGCCGCGAAAAGCTTCGAAGCTGAGACCGGAGGATAGTTTCAGCAAACTGGATTTGCTCAGGAATCGTACCGTCGATCCATTCGTCCTTAACGTTGTTCCACTTAGTTCCGGACCGCTCCTCCTCGCCTTCAAATCGCATGAAGCGCATTCGGCAACCAGCGATTTGTTTCCGAGGATCTTTTGCAAAGAGGAGAAGGCAAGCGATGTTTGGGACGAATCCATCGCGGCCAATGTGGCCGAGGTGAATTAATTCAAGAATCTTTTCGATCGAGTGATCGCCGCTCCACCCCTTCCGCTCGCGCACAGTAGAGACGAATGAAGCAATAGCAGATTCGTCGTATTCATCTGGGTACGCAAGCGACGCCGGCTCGGCTTCGAAATTGATCTCCCCCTTATCCGCCTGCATCCGTCTGATGGCGCTGGAGTCTTTCACCTCAATGCACGAATCGGCAATCCTCCGAAATACCTTGTGGTCAGCAGTCATCACGACTCGAGTTTTGTCGTACTCAACATAGAAAACGACCACAAAATCCTCGCCACCATCGTTATCACGGTGGATTCGAACCCGCTTCGAATCGGCTACGGCATGCGGACAATAGTCGTAAGCTGCCTTTTCAAGTTTATTGAGTTGATCTTGACTCAGTTTGGTGCAACCTTCGAAGGCAGTGTCGTTCCTGATTCCAAGTACGAGAATGCCTCCATATGGGGCGGTATTCGCCCACATACAAACATACATCCCAGCATGGCGAGGTCCAAACGTTGCTGGTTTGCGCTCAACACGCCGATCTTCAACTGCCTTTCGAAGCAAGTCTTCGTCCATAGACTCGAACATTTCGTCCGGAGTCATGAGTTCGAAGCGTGTCGGCGGATCAAAGTTGAGTTCAAGTTGTGTCATGGCAAGTCGTCGCTGCTTGGGGTGTCGCCCCTTGCTAGCACATCATACGTCGAGGGAAGATAAGAGCACATTCTAGGAAAAATGGCGCGAAGGTGAGTTAATGGGGCATTTTTATGGCGGGAATCAAAATTGTCAGAAACTTCTGTCGTAAGTCGCGTGTACTGAGTCAGTGAAGCCTACCGTTCGATGGCGATCGATGAAGACGGGGCAGGCTTGCTGCGATAGCCCAAGCATGTTGGGCTTCGAGGACTCAGTTCACCAACTTGCTAGCCAGAATTAATCACTTTGGGCGGCTATGATGAGGCGTCGGACACCAGCAATAAAGGTGGCAAAACTCTGGGAACGATTGTTAGCAAGATTGAGATAAGGGCCAATCGCCCGAGAACCCGAGACCTTCTGATATTTATTCTGCGTCAATTTCGTGAACTCTTCAACTGCGTTAGAAAGCGCGTCTGGTTGTCGAAATTTGTTTTTTCCTTGTTTCGCTTCAAGGCCATGAATATTCAGCGCTTGTTTGACAGCCTCCAAATCAGCGAGATACCAGCTTTCAAGTTCGTGACAGGCAATGCGCACAAGTGTGTCAGGTTTGTTTGCCTGCCGACATTTCGCGACAAGACCAGCCTTGATCAAATGGCAATCTCCCGCATCCTTATCGCGCAAGACGACGAAACGAGCGCCAGGCGTTCGGTAATACCGGAGTCGCTGAACAATATGCTTCTCAAGATCACTCTTGCCCTCAAAAACGATAAATCGTACAGGCAGACCGTCTGGCAGCAACCGTGGCAGAAGTCCTTCGAGCATCGCGCGTGCAGATTCCTCTTCTAATAGGAAGACGAGTTCACTCATTGTGGGTCTACGCCCCCAAAGAATCCATGCTTCCATAGATACCCAAGATGGTCGCCATGTTCCATGTATTCACGAACTTGATCGTCGTCGGAGGCTCGCTTGACAACGGTATAACCATTTTCCTTGACTAGCCAGAATACTTCGTCAAGCTTGCATGCGTTGAGGAAATCCGGTGAATGAGTTGATATAAAGACTTGCCCACCACGTAGCGCATATGAGCGGAATTCCTCTGCCAATTCGGCAAGCAACTTAGGGTATAGCTGGTTTTCAGGTTCTTCTATGCATAGAAGCGGGTGCGGGTGTGGGTCGTAAAGCAGTGTGAGATAAGCAAACATCTTGATTGTGCCGTCGGAAACATGGCGCGCAAGAAAGGGGTCGGTAAATGAACCATCTTGAAATCGAAGCAAGACACGGCCTTCCTCAGTGGTTTTAGCCTCGACGTGCGTGATGCCAGGCACTCGATGTTTTAGGCGATCAATAATCTTGTCAAACAAATCCTTATGACGTTTGTAAAGAAACTCCGTAACAAGTGCGAGGTTTTCGCCTTCTTTGGAAAGATGTTCAGCATGTCCAGCTTCTTGTTCAGGACGCGCGCGTTGGATGTGGAAGTCTGAAATGTGCCAGTTGGATATCAACTCACCCAATGCCATAGCCGCGGGGAATTTCTTGAATTGTGCTAACCCCTTGACGGCCAAAGTATCCCGTGACTTGAGGCTCTGTTGCTCGCGCTCCAATTCCTGCTCATCTGTAACTTGATCGGGTTCATTCGTGACAGCTTGGCCTTCTCCTTTACTAAAATCGAGGAAATGCCATGGTTGGCCTCTGCTCCCTCGCCTGTATTTAAGAAGCTCGCGCGCGATGAATGGACCGTCGTCGTCCTCGTCTATCGAAACAAAATAGGTAATCAGAGGCGAGCTGTCCTTTTCTCGAAACTTGAGTTCAATTTCAATCGGGCCACTCGTATTTCGGCTCCGCGCCTCCTGAAAACCTCGACTCCCACCAAGTTTAGTCAGCGCTATGTGAAGATCTTCTGTTAACGCATCTTTGAGAAAGCCGAATACACTGAAGAGCGTAGATTTACCAGTTCCATTCGCTCCGACGAGCACGCACATGCGTGGAATATTCCTGAACTCGGCGTCTTTGAATGCCTTGAAGTTTTTGAGTTTGATCGATTCGAGTTTCATGGGAGTAGTAGCCTTTCAGGTGCAATTACGGTACCTGATCGTGGAAACTTTTGCGCAGCGGGGGCGGAAAGGGGGGAAGGGGGGCATTCTTCTTTATGACGGCCGGGACAACTTTACTTATCCGGTAGCGCAAACACTTGCCACTTCTCATTTCGCTTTCCGCTTCTTGCTGGGTTTTGTCATGGCTTTCCAGGCGCGTTGCACTTCATGGTTGATTGCTTCGATGTCGAGGATGTGCTTGGTCATGCAAGGCGTCTCCGAACTCCGCAGGCTTACGCCTTGCGGCTCGGATGGAGTTTCCGGAAAGCAAGTAGGGTGGGCTGCGTCTTCTAAGAAGCTCACCGTTTGATGACCGACG
>Ga0209491_10008893_pt1 | contig 12530 bp, 1 predicted proteins | sample BON02_FD_187213 | JGI IMG/M metagenome (GOLD analysis project Ga0209491, IMG submission 187213) | Freshwater microbial communities from Lake Bonney liftoff mats and glacier meltwater in Antarctica - BON-02 (SPAdes) (version 2) | ecosystem: Environmental > Aquatic > Freshwater > Ice > Glacier... | reverse complement strand
GGTATCGCTTCCGGCTTCAGCGACGCGTTGCCGGGAGGGGGTTGCGAAATCTCCTCTGACAAGATTCCCTTTGGCAACACGCTGGAGCCCGACCGTCTCTCTTTCGCCACGCTCGTCGCCACTCATGTGCTCCTTCTGGAGGGCGAGACGCCCACCACGGAGGGCAAGACGCCCACCAGCCTCGTCGCCATCGCCGCCGCCGTCGCGGCCACCCATGTGCTCCATTCGGAGGGCGAAACGCCCACCAGCCTCGTAGCTGTCGCTGCCGCCGTCGCGACAGGCGGCGAGCCGGTCGAGCCGGAGCAGCACGCCGCCGCCAACAAGCCGGAGCAACGCGCGCACGCGGAGCCCAACGGGCTCGAGGGCAACGCCTCTGTCACGGCCGGCACGGAGGCCGGTATCGCTTCTGGCTTCAGCGACGCGCCGCCCGAGACGAGCACCGAGGCGCCGCCCACGGGCCGCCCGCCCGACGACGCGGCCGCTGGCGCGCTCTCAGCAGGCGCCATCAAGCTCGAGAGCACGGGCCGCCCGCCCGACGACGCGGCCGCTGGCGCGCTCTCGGCCGGCGCCATCAACGACGAGGAGACGGCGGGCGGCATCGCCGCGCTCGCACCGGCGGGCGCAGGCGCAGGCGCCGCACCCGAGCTTGGCGTGTCTACACCAATCGGGCCTTTGGCGGCGACGGTTTCGAGCCGCCGCGCGTTGCTGCTGCCGGCCACCCGGGCAACACCACCAGCACCGGCGCAGTTACATTCTTCGTCTTGCGCTTTCCCGGCATCCAGTATGTCGCCGGGGGGGGTGTGCGAAATCTCGTCTGACGAGATCGCCTTTGCTGGCGACACACTGGAGTGCGGCTTCGCGTCCAATAGCTACGACTCGCCAGGCCGGGGGGGCGCCGATGGGACCGGAGCGAAGAAGCCCAACTATGTCACGGACAAGGCCAACCAGGACCAGAAGCCCGGCGGCTTCTCTCCCGCCACCGGCCGCCCGCCCGGCGACACGGCCGCTGGCGCGCTCTCGACAGCCAAGCTGGAGAGCGGGCGCGGCGGCGCGGCCGCTGGCGCGATCTCGGCAGACGCACCCAAGCTGGAGTGCACGGGCCGCCCGCCCGGCGGCGCGGCCGCTGGTGCGCTCTCGGCAGGCGCCATCAAGCTCGAGGGCACGGGCCGCCCGCCCAACGACGCGGCCGCTGGCACGCTCTCGGCAGGCGCCATCAAGATCGAGAGCGAGCGCGGCCTGCTCGGCTCCGCGGCCGCCGCTAGCGCGCTCTCGGCAGGCACCATTACCAAGCTCGAGCGCGAGGTGGTGCGAGAGGAAGCCGGCGTCGTTGCGCGTGCGCGGACCGTCGGGAAAGGCGCGGAGGCACTCGACCACGGCGGCGGAGGAGGCGCCGCGGACGAAGTCGCCGGCGCCGAGGGCGAGGCGATCGAGAACGTCGAGGTTCAACCTGGCCTTGCGTCTGACGCGCCGGGCTATGGCGGCGCCGACGAGGACGACTCGCCAAGCCGGGGGGGCGTCGACGCGGCTGGGCTCGAGGAGCACAGCAGCGACTCGAGCAACGAGGAGCCAGGCTACGGCGCGGGCCGCCCGCGCGGCGACGCGGCCGCTGGCGCTCTCTCGGCAGGCGCCATCAAGCTCGAAAGCACGGGCCGCCGGCCCGACGACGCGGCCGCTGGCGCGCTCTCGGCAGGCGCCATGAAGAGCAACGCCTCTGTCACGGCTGGCACGGAGGCTGGTATCGCTTCCGGCTTCAGCAACGCGCCGCCCGAGACGAGCACCGAGGCGCCGCCCACGGGCCGCCCGCTCGACGACGCGGCCGCTGGCGCGCTCTCGGCAGGCGCTATCAAGCTCGAGAGCGAGCGCGGCCTGCTCGGCCCCGCGGCCACCAGCGCGCTCTCGGCAGGCGCCAACAAACCTGAGAGCAAGCGCTGCCGGCTCGCCACACGGCCGCTGACGAGCTCCCGACGGGCCGCCCGCCTGGCAACGCGGCCGCCGGTGCGCTACCAGTTAGTGCCACCAAGCTCAAGATCACAGGCCGACCGCCCGGTGGCGCGGCCGCTGGCGCTCTCTCGACGTGCGTCACCAAGCTCAAGGGTACGCACCACTCAATCAGCGACGTGGCGCTGACGCGTTCTCGGCCAGCGCCAACGCGCTCAAGGGCACGCGCCGCTCGCTCGGCGATGCGGCCGCCAACGCGCGCTCGGCCGACCAAGCACAAGTTCTCGGGCGACACCAGCACCAACCACGCTCGCCGTGCCAAGTCGATCGAGCGGCACGCGGCGGCGAAGAATACGGCAGAGGCCTGTTAGTAATATTAGTAGTATAGTAGTAGTCGCAGGATGGAGCCGACGCGGCGCGGAGCGTACTCACTGGCCCGAGCCCCTCGGGGAAGACGCTGATGCGTAGCCAACGCGCGTCTCTAGCTATCGGCTACCAAGACGCTCTCGCTCCCAACCTCGCGCCGGCATAAGGGCTCAACCCGAGCCGGGGGGGCAGCGTGCCACGGCACTTAGTACTCTAACGCAGGGGCACTGCCACGCGAGGATGGGGAACCTCTCGTATAACATTAGTCGGATATTAACGTTATACGAGAGGCTACATGGGAGCAGAACTCATTCCACCGGAAGTGGAAACGGGATACCCTTTTAGTGTGTTATAGTGTAACCGCTCTGTACCGTCAGTACAGAGCGGTAACGGACTTCGAAACCAGAGTTACAATCAGCGTAGAGTCTGTCTGTCGTACCGGCCAGAGCGCCGGCGGTTGCATAGCGGCAGCTCAAGTTCATCTGAAGTGAGGCTCTGCACGTAGCGGGACGGCCAAATCCCGCAACGCAGCGGCGAGCTGCGCAAGGCGCGACGCTCTGACGTGGAGAGACGCGATGCGGTTGTAAGCCGCCGTGCAGCTTTAAGCTGAACCAAGCGCGACGCTATTCACGCAGCGGGACGGCCGAAGACCGCGACGCAGCAGCAAGCCGCGCAACACGCGACGCTCCGAGCTGGAGCGACGCGAGGTGGCTGTGGGCCGCCGGGCAGCTTTTAGCTGAACTAAGCGCGACGCTCTTCACCCAGCGGGACGGCCAAGGGCCGTGACGCAGCGGCGAGCTGTTCAACACGCGACGCTCCGAGGTGGAGTGACGCGATGCGGCTGTGGGCCGCCATGCAGCTTTGAGCTGAACTAGGCGCGAAGCTCCGCACGTAGCAGGACGGCCGAGTCCCGCGACGCAGCGGCGAGCTGCGCAAGGCGCGACGCTCCGAGGTGGAGTGACGCGAGGCGGTTGTGGGCCGCCGTACAGCTTTAAGCTGGACCAGGCGCGACGCCATGCACGCAGCGGGACAAAGGTCCCGCGACGCAGCGGCGAGGCGCAAGGCGCCACGCTCTGAGGTTGAGTGACGCGAGGCGGCGGTGGGCCGCCGTGCAGCTTTGAGCCGAACCAGGCGCGACACTGTGCACGCATCGGGACAGCCAAGTGCCGCGACGCAGCGGCGAGCTGCGCAAGGCGTGACGCTCCGAGGTGGAGTGACGCGAGACGGCTGTGGGCCGCTGTGCAGCTTTGAACTGAACCAGGCGCGACGCTATGCACGCAGCAGGACGGCCAAGAGCCGCGACGCAGCGAACGAGCTGCGCAAGGCGCGACGCTTCGAGGTGGAGGGACGCGAGGCGGCTGTGGGCCGCCGTGCAGCTTTGAGCTGAACCAGGCGCGACACTATGCACGCAACGGGACGTCCAAGTGCCGCGACGCAGCGTCGAGCTGCTCAGAGCGCGTCGCTCCGAGGTGGAGTGGCAGCGGTGGACCGATGTGCAGCTCTGGGCTGGACTAGTCGCGACGCTCTGCACGTAGCGGGACCACCAAGTCCCGCGACGCAGCGGCAAGCTGCGCAAGCCGCGACGCTCCGAGGTGGAGTGACGCGCGGTGGCTGTGGTCCGCCGTGCAGCTTCGAGCTGAATCAGACGCGACGCTCTTTACGCAGCGGGACAGTCAAGAGCCGCGACTCGGCGGCGAGCTGCGCAGCACGCGACGCTCCGAGGTGGAGTGACGCGAGGCGGCTGTGGGCCGCCGTGCAGCTTTGAGCTGAACCAAGCGCTACGCCATGCCCGCAGCGCGACGGCCAAAGGCCGCCGCGCAGCGGCTAGCTGGTCTACACGCGACGCTCCGATGTGGAGTGACGCGAGGCGGCCGTGCAGCTTTGAGCTGAAACGGGCGCGACGTTCTGCACGCAGCGGGACGGCCAAGGGCCGCGACGCAGCGGCGAGCTGCGCAACACGCGACGCTCCGAGGTGGAGTGACGCGAGGCGGCTGTGGGCCGACGTGCAGCTTCGAGTTAAACTGGGCGCGACGCGCTGCACGTAGCGGGACGCCAAGGGCCGGGACGCAGCGGCGAGCTGCGCAAGGCGTGACTCTCCAAGGTGGAGTGATGCGATACGGCTGTGTGGGCCGCCTAGCAGCTTTGGGCTGAACCAGGCGCTAGTGCAGCTTTGAGCTGAACCAGGCGCGACGCTATGCACGCAGCGGGACGGCCAAGGGCCGCAACGCAGCGGCGCTGCGCAACTCGCGACGCTCCGAGATGGAGTGACGCGAGGCGGCTGTGGGCCGACGTGCAGCTTTGAGCTGAACCAGGCGCGACGCTCTTCAAGCAGCGGGACGACAAAGGGCCGCGACGCAGCGGCGAGCTGCGCAACACGCGACGCTCCGAGGTGGAGTGACGTGAGGCGGCTGTGGGCCGCCGTGCAGCTTTGAGCTGAACTAAGCGTGCCGCTATCCACGCAGCGGGATGGCCAAGGGCCGCGACGTAGCGTCGAGCTGCGCAGCACGCGACGCTCCGAGGTGGAGTGACGTGAGGTGGCTGTGGGCCGCCGTGCAGCTTTGAGCTGAACCAGGCGCGACGCTATGCACGCAGCGGGACGGCCAAGGGCCGCGACGCAGCGACGAGCTGCGCAACACGCGACGCTCCGAGGTGGAGTGGCGTGAGGCGGCTGTGGGCCACCCTGCAGCTTCGAGCTAAACTGGGCGCGACCCGCTGCAAGTAGCAGGACGCCAAGGGCCGCAACGCAGCGGCGAGCTGCGCAAGGCGCGACTCTCCGAGGTGAAATGATGCGAGGCGGCTGTGGGCCGCCGTGCAGCTTTAGGCTGAACCAGGCGCTACGCTATGCCCGCAGCGAGTCCGCCAAGCGCAGCGGCTTAGCCGCGAGCTGTGCTACACGCGACGCTCCGAGGTGGAGTGATGCGAGGCGGCTGTGGGCCGCCATGCAGCTTTGGGCTGAACCAAGCGCTACGCCAAGCCCGCAGCGCGACGGCCAAAGGCCGCCGCGCAGCGGCTAGCTGGTCTACACGCGACGCTCCGATGTGGAGTGACGCGAGGCGGCCGTGCAGCTTTGAGCTGAAACGGGCGCGACGTTCTGCACGCAGCGGGACGGCCAAGGGCCGCGACGCAGCGGCGAGCTGCGCAACACGCGACGCTCCGAGGTGGAGTGACGCGAGGCTTCTGTGGGCCGACGTGCAGCTTTGAGCTGAATTAGGTGCGACGCTCTGCAAGTAGCGGGACGGCCAAGTCCCGCGACGCAGCGGCGTGCTGCGCAAGGCGCGACGCTCCGAGGTGGAGAGACGTGATGCGGCTGTTGGCCGCCGTGCAGCTTCGAGCTGAACCAGGCGCGACGCTATGCACGCAGCGGCACGGCCAAAGGCCGCGACGCAGCGGCGAGCTCCGCAAGGCGCGACACTCCGAGGTGGAGTGACGCGAGGCGGCTGTGGGCCGACGTGCAGCTTTTGAGCTGAACGAAGCGCGACGCTCTTCACGCAGCTGGACGGCCAAAGGCCGCGACGCAGCGACGAGCAGCGCAGCACGCGACGCTGAAGGGGTGATGCGAGGCGGTTGTGGGCCACCGTGCAGCTTTGAGCTAAACTAGGCGCGACGCGCTGCACGTAGCGGGACGCCAAGGGCCGCGACGCAGCGGCGAGCTGCGCAAGGCGCGACGCTCCGAGGTGGAGTGATGCGATACGGCTGTGGGCCGCCGTGCAGCTTTGGGCTGAACCAGGCGCTACAGTATGCCCGCAGCGGGACGGCCAAGGGCCGCGGCGCAGCGGCGAGCTGTGCTACACGCGACGCTCCGAGGTGGAGTGATGCGAGGCGGCTGTGGGCCGCCGTGCAGCTTTGGGCTGAACCAAGCGCTTTGCCATGCCCGCAGCGGGACGGCCAAGGGCCGCGGCGTAGCGGCGAGCTGTGCTACACGCGACACTCCGAAGTGGAGTGATGCGAGGCGGCTGTGGGCCGCCGTGCAGCTTTGAGCTGAACCAAGCGCTACGCCATGCCCGCAGCGCGACGGCCAAAGGCCGCCGCGCAGCGGCTAGCTGGTCTACACACGACGCTCCGATGTGGAGTGACGCGAGGCGGCTGTGGGCCGCTGTGCAGCTTTGAGCTGAACCAGGCGCGACGCTCTGCACGCAGCGGGACGGCCATGGGCCACGACGCAGCGGCAAGCTGCGCAACACGCGACGCTCAGAGGTGGAGTGACGCGAGGCGGCTGTGGGCCGACGTGCAGCTTTGAGCTAAATTAGGCGCGACGCTCTGCAAGTAGCGGGACGGCCAAGTCCCGCGACGCAGCGGCGAGCTGCGCAATGCGCGACGCTCCGAGGTGGAGAGATGCGATGCGGCTGTGGGCCGCCGTGCAGCTTCGAGCTGAACCAGGCGCGACGCTATGCACGCAGCGGGACGGCCAATAGCCGCGACGCAGCGGCGAGCTGCGCAAGGCGCGACGCTCCGAGGTGGAGTGCCGCGAGGCGGCTGAAGGCCGACGTTCAGCTTTGAGCTGAACCAGGCGCGACGCTCTTCACGCAGCTGGACGGCCAAAGGCCGCGACGCAGCGGCGAGCAGCGCAGCACACCACGCTCTGAGGTGGAGTGACGCGGACGGTTGTGGGCCACCGTGCAGCTTCGAGCTGACTAAGGGCGACGCGCTGCACGTAGCGGGACGCCAAGGGCCGCGACGCAGCGGCGAGCTGCGCAAGGCGCGACTCTCCGAGGTGGAGTGATGCGAGGCGGCTGTGGGCCGCCGTCCAGCTTTGGGCTGAACCAGGCGCCACGCTATGCCGCAGCGGGTTGGCCAAGGGCCGCGGCGCAGCGGCGAGCTGTGCTACACGCGACGCTCCGAGGTGAAGTAATGCGAGGCGGATGTGGACCGCCATGCAGCTTTGGGCTGAACCAAGCGTTACGCCATGCCCGCAGCGGGACGGCCACATGTCGCGTCGTAGCGGCGAGCTGTGCTACACGCGACGCTCCGAGGAAGTGACGCGAGGCGGCTGTAGGCCGCTGTTCAGCCTTGAGCTGAACCAGGCGCAACGCTCCGCGCGCAGCGGGACGGGCAAGGGCCGCGACGCAGCGGCGAGCTGCGCAACACGCGACGCTCCGAGGTGGAGTGACGCGAGGCGGCTATGGGCCGGGCCGCGCGGGCTGAGGAGCTTACGTCGTTCCTATTGCTGGAGATGCCTAGACGCATCGTCTCACGAGGCTCCAAAGGGCGCGCGGCTCGAAATGAGCTGCGCGCGGCGTCCGAGGGTCGCCAAGCAGCTCGAGGCTGCAAAGGGCGCGCGGGTCAATGTGAGCGGCGCGCGGCGTCCATAGGGACACCGAACAGCTTAAGGCTCTCGAAGCTGCACAAGGCGCGCGGCTCGAAGTGAGCGGCGCGCGGCGTCCGAGGGTCGCCAAGCAGCTCGAGGCTGCAAAGGGCGCGCGGGTTGATATGAGCGGCGCGCGGCGTCCATAGGGACACCGAACAGCTTAAGGCTCTCGAAGCTGCACAAGGCGCGCGGCTCGAAGTGAGCGGCGCCGACGTCCGAAGGCCGCCGAGCAGCTCGAGGCTGCACAGCGCGCGCGGCTCGCTCGAATTTAGCGGGGCGCGGCGTTCAAGGGACGCCGAGTAGCTTGAGGCTGCAAAGGGCGCGCGGCTCGAAGTGAGCGGCGCGCGGCGTCAAAGGGTCGCCGAGCAGATCAAGGCTGCACAGGGTGCGCGGCTCGAAGTTAGCGGCGCGCGTCGTCTAAAGGGCCGCCGAGCAGCTCGAGGCTGCAAAGGGCGCGCGGCTCAGGGTTAACCCGCCTGCGCTGCGGTTGTGGCCAGGCAGTCGCTGAGCAAGAAGGTGAACAAGATGCGCACCTCCAGTCGAGCGGCAGAAGACGGCCGAGAGCGGCGGGCTGCGGATCGCTGCGGACGACGCGCGACTTTCGGCAAATGGCTCGCAGCAGCCGATTGATGATGGGCCAGGAGTGGGCCGTGTCGGCGAACGAGCTCGCCGTCCCTGTTGTTGAGGCCAGGTAGCGGCTGAGCAAGAAAGTGGCGCGCACGATGCGCACCTCCAGTCGAGCGGCATGAGACGGCCGATGGCGGCCGGGCAGCTGGTGGCTGCGGAAGACGCGCAGTCTCGGCAAATGGCACGCGGCATCCGGTTGCGGCTGTGCAACAGGATGCTACGCAACACGCACTGCCTTCAGTGAGTTGCGCACGGCAGCCGATTGCGGCGCGCATCGCTCAGTGAGTGGCGCACGGCAGCCGATTGCGGCTCATCAACTACTGCTGCCCGCCGCGCGGCCTTCCTCGAGCGTTGCGCGGCGACCGATGGCGGCAATGTCGAAGCTGCACAAGGCGCGCGGCTCGAAGTGAGCGGCGCACGGCAGCCGATTGCGGCTCATCGAAGTGGCGCACGGCAGCCGAGTGCGGCGCGCAGCTCTCAGTGAGAGTGGCTCACGGCAGCCGATTGCGGCTCATCAAAGTGGCGCACGGCAGCCGATTGCGGCGCGCAGTTCTCAGTGAGAGTGGCGCACGGCAGCCGATTGCGGCTCATCAAAGTGGCGCACGGCAGCCGATTGCGGCGCGCAGCTCTCAGTGAGAGTGGCGCACGGCAGCCGATTGCGGCTAATCAAAGTGGCGCACGGCAGCCAATTGCGGCGCGCAGCTCTCAGCGAGAGTGGTGCACGGCAGCCGATTGCGGCTCATCAAAGTGGCGCACGGCAGCCGATTGCGGCGCGCAGCTTTCAGTGAGAGTGGCGCACGGCAGCCGATTGTGGCTCATCAAAGTGGCGCACGGCATCTTCTCTTTCGCGCCGCGAAGATGCGTCTTCTCTTGCGCGACAAACGCGAAAGATGCATCTTCTCTTTCGTGTCGCGAAAGATGCATCTTCTCTTTCGTGAATAACCCATAGCTGTAATGCCTGTCGGCATTGGCTAGTCGCGAAACACCCGTATTCTCTTTCGCGCCGCGAAAGATGCATCTTCTCTTTCACGGCAGCCGATTGCGGCGCGCAGCTCTCAGTGAGAGTGGCGCACGGCAGCCGATTGCGGCTCATCCAAGTGGCGCACGGCAGCCGATTGCGGCGCGCAGCTCTCAAGTGAGAGTGGCGCACGGCAGCCGATTGCGGCTCGTCAAAGTGGCGCACTGCAGCCGATAGCGGCGCGCAGCTCTCAGTGAGAGTGGCGCACGGCAGCCGATTGCGGCTCTTCAAAGTGGCGCACGGCAGCCAATTGCGGCTTATCAAAGTGACGCACGGCAGCCAATTGCGGCGCGCAGCTCTCAGTAAGAGTGGCGCACGGCAGCCGATTGCGGCGTATCAAAGTGGCGCACGGCAGCCGATTGCGGCGCGCAGGTCTCAGTAAGAGTGGCGCACGGCAGCCGATTGCGGCTCATCAAAGTGGCGCACGGCAGCCGATTGCGGCGCGCAGCTTTCAGTGAGAGTGGCGCACGGCAGCCTATTGGGCGCGCGGCTTTGTCGCTCGCTCGCTCGCTGGCTCGCTCGCTCAATCGTTCGCTCGCCCACTCGCTCTGGCCGATTAACGGTGATGGTGGGGCGGCGCCGACGACGGCGACAAAGACGCTCGCTCGTTCGCTCGCTCGTCGCTCGCTCGCTCGCTTCCTCGCTCGTTCAATCGCTCGCTCGCTCACTCTCTCAAGAAGACGGACTGTGACGGTGGCGGCGGCGGCGCCGACAACGGCGATAACGATGCTCGCTCGCTCGCTCGCTAGTCGCTCGCTGGCTTGCTTGTTCGCTCGCTCAATCACTCGCTCGCTCACTCGCTCGGGCCGACGGACGGCGACGGTGGCGGCGCCGACGACGGCGACAGCGACGCTCGCGCTCGCTCTAATGGCTCGCCCGTTCCCGTAGCTAAAGGCGCGCGGCTCGAAGTAAGCGGCGCGCGGCGTGCAGAAGGCGCCGTACAGCTCGCGGCTCCCGTCGCTGTATGCCTATGCGCATCAGCTCGCTCGCTCACTCGCTTGCTCGTCGCTCTCTCGCTCGCTTGCTCGCTCGCTCGATCGCTCGCTCGCTCACTCGCTCGGGCCGACGGACGGTGACGGTGGCGGCGGCGGCGCCGACGACGGCGACAACGCCGCTCACTCGCTCGCTCGCTCGTCGCTCGCTCGCTCGCTTGCTCGCTCAATCGCTCGCTCGCTCGCTCACTCGCCCGGGCCGACGAACGGTGACTGTGGCGGCGGCAGCGCCGACGACAGCGGCAATAATCTTTCGCTCGCTCACTCGCTCGGGCCGATGAACGGTGACGGTGGCGGCGGCGGCGCCGACGACGGCGACAACGACGCTCGCTCGCTCGCTCGCTCGCTCGTCGCTCTCTCGCTCGCTTGCTCGCTCGCTCAATCCCTCGCTCGCTCACTCGCTCGGGCCGATGGACATTGACGGTGGCGGCGGCGGCGCCGACGCCGGCGACAACGACGCTCGCTCGCTTGCTCGCTCGATCGCTCGCTCGCTCGATCGCTCGCTCGATCGCTCACTTGCTCGGGCCGGCGGACGGTGACGGTGGCGGCGGCGGCGCCGACGACGGAGACAACGACGCGCGCTCACTCGCCCGCTTGCTCGCCTGTCGCTCGATCGCTCGCTGGCTCGATCGCTCAATCGTTCGCTCGCTCACTCGCTCATGCTGATGAACGGTGACGGTGGCGGCGGCGGCGACGACGACGGCGACAACGACGCTCGTTCGCTCGCTCGCTCGCTCGCTTGTCGCTCTCTCGCTCGCTTGCTCGCTCGCTCGCTCGCTCGCTCGCTCACTCGCTCGCGCCGACGGACAATGAAAGTGGCGGCGGTGGCGCCGACGACGGCGACAACGACGCTCGCTCGCTCGCTCGCTAGTCGCTCGCTCGCTTGCTTGTTCGCTCGCTCAATCGCTCGCTCGCTCACTCGCTCGGGCCGACGGACGGCGACGGCGGCGGCGGCGGCGCCGGCAACGGCGACAGCGACGCTCTTGCTCGCTCTAATGGCTCGCCCGTTCCCGTCGTTCAAGGCGCGCGGCTCGAAGTAAGCGGCGCGCGGCGTGCAGAGGGCGCCGTACAGCTCGCGGCCCCTCGTCGCTGTATGCTTATGCGCATCGGCGACGGCGGCGGCGCCGACGACGGAGACAACGACGCTCGCTCGCTCGCTCGCTAGTCGCTCGCTCGCTTGCTTGCTCGCTCGCTCAATCGCTCGCTCGCTCACTCGCTTGGGCCGACGGACGGTGACGGTGGCGGCGGCGGCGCCGACGACGGAGACAGCGACGCCGCTCGCTCGCTCGCTAGTCGCTCGCTCGCTTGCTTCTTCGCTCGCTCAGTCGCTCGCCCGCTCACTCGCTCGGGCCGACGGTCGGTGACGGTGGCGGCGGCGGCGGCGATGATGGCGACAACAACGCGCGCCCGCTCGCTCATGATGGCTCGCCTGTTCCCGTCGCTAAAGGCGCGCGGCTCGAAGTGAACGGCGCGCGGCGTACAGAGGGCGCCGTACAGCTCGCGGCTTCTCGCTATAGATGCTGCTAACGATGCCTATATGCATCGGCGTCAAATCCCATCGCTATAGATGCTTCGAGCATCGGCGAGTCGCTGTAACGATGCCTATATGCATCGGCAACAAATCTCATCGCTCTAGATGCTACGGCATCGGCGTGTCGCTGTAACGATGCCTATATGCATCGGCGACGCATCTCATCGCTCTAGATGCTACGGCATCGGCGTGTCGCTGTAACAATGCCTATATGCATCGGCGACGGATCTCATCGCTCTAGATGCTACGGCATCGGCGTGTCGCTGTAACGATGCCTATATGCATCGGCGACGGATCGCATTGCTCTAGATGCTACAGCATCGGCGAGTCGCTGTAACGATGCCTATTTGCATCGGCGACGGATCTCATCGCTCTAGATGCTACGGCATCGGCGTGTCGCTGTAACGATGCCTATCTGCATCGGCGACGGATCTCATCGCTCTAGATGCTACGGCATCAGCGTGTCGCTGTTACGATGCCTATCTGCATCGGCGACGGATCTCATCGCTCTAGATGCTACGGCATCGGCGAGTCTGTAACGATGCCTATATGCATCGGTGACGAATCCCATCGCTATAGATGCTACGCGCATTGGCGAGTCTGTAACGATGCCTATATGCATCGGCGACGAATCTCATCGCTCTAGATGCTACGGCATCGGCGTGTCGCTGTAACAATGCCTATATGCATCGGCGACGGATCTCATCGCTCTAGATGCTACGGCATCGGCGTGTCGCTGTAACGATGCCTATA
>Ga0209491_10008891_pt1 | contig 12533 bp, 13 predicted proteins | sample BON02_FD_187213 | JGI IMG/M metagenome (GOLD analysis project Ga0209491, IMG submission 187213) | Freshwater microbial communities from Lake Bonney liftoff mats and glacier meltwater in Antarctica - BON-02 (SPAdes) (version 2) | ecosystem: Environmental > Aquatic > Freshwater > Ice > Glacier... | reverse complement strand
TGTAGTAGGTTCCCTCCCTGATTGCTACAGGGTCATCCCGGGACATAAAAACCACGTTTTTGACCCAGCCAGCGTGTTTGCACACGCTGATGAAGCCAGCACCCAGCCTGCCAGCGTTGTTTCTATAAACCATTAAGAAACTGCCACCCCAGCCAGCGAGTTTCTACACCCCCCGTAGAAACTCTAACTTTGGGGCGCGCGGCAAGCGGAGGGGCCCCGGAGTTGCCGCGCGCCACTCGCAGCGAGCCAGAGTCCATACGAAAAGTTTCCCAAATCCCATTTTGTTTCACTGTTTTGAGTTGAGCGAACCGGCTCAACCCGAATTTTTGGAAAAAGATTCTCACACACACACACACACGAAAGAGATTTTATGAATCATTCAGAATATCATAGAGAAAATCAAGAAGATTTTTCATAGAGAAAATCTATGATTTTCATAGAGAAAATTGGGATTTTCACAGAGAAAAATAAGATTTTGAAAGAGAAAAGATTTTCATAGAGAAAATCATTAAGAAAACCATTAAGGAAATCATTAAGAAACTGCCCACATCGCTGCCAGTGGGTTTCTAACGCACAGTGCAAGAAACCGGCCAAATTCCAGACTGCGGTTTCTATCTGCCAGTTTCTATGTCCCAAATGACCCTGTAGGGTTTCCTTGGAATAGAACCCTATTTGTGTCGAAATTTTTTTGCAAAAGAGACATAGCAATTTCATGTGACCTCATGTCAAAAGAAAATTAGAATATGAAAAGAGACCTACCAAAGGAACCTATAATGTGAATCTAGAATTTCAAAAAAGAGCTTAGCATGCACGATAGCACTACAAAAGGCAGTAGTTGTGGAACTTGATCATGATCAAGCTCATCAACACAAGTTCGTTTGACAGTACTTTCCCTCACAGTATATATGGAACCTCGTCATGGTGTAGTAGTAGTAGTAGTTCCATATATACTGTAGGGGAAACTAGTAGTAGCCATATGTACTGTAAGGGAAACTACCCAATATTTATCAAAAAGATTGTATTACAACAGAACGCCCCTTCTGAGACTAAAGGTCAAGAAAAAACATATTCTATTTATGTCACAATAATGTTCATGGGAACGCACTTCTTGAGTCTAGTGTTGAGAACTTGCATCTCGTGTGTTACACAGAATCTCTAGTAGTATGGTTGTATTTATGTGGTACAACATTTACAGCGTATGGACAATATGTCACACAGTACTGTTACCAGTAATGTGTGTGTATATATATATATACAAATATAGACGTACAGATAACCATGACGAGGATTTCGCTGCCGCGCGCCAAAGCGTTTGCGCACACTTGAAACTATCTTATCGCGGGATCTACCGCCACTAGTAGTGTACGAATACGTGTGTGGGAGTTCGGTTGTGTTTATGTGTGTACGAATACGGGTGTGAGAGTTTGGTTGTGTGTACGAGTACGGGCGTGAGAGTTTGGTAGTGTGTATGTGTGCAAGTTGACAGGACACGTTTGGTGCCTGGCCATACTAATATGTATACCTAATATTTGTATCTGAATACATATATAAGTATTACGATAAGTCGGGCGGGACCGGCTCAACTTCATACCAGCATCCGTGTCCTTCTGGTCCTTGTTCTTTGCGGCCGAGTATCGATACCCGTTTCTGTGGTATGCTTCGGAAATAGCTTCTCGCACTGATTGTAACACTCGCACTGATTTTCTTCGGTGTGGCCGGGCAAGGTAAAAGTGATCTGGTCTGTCATGGCCCACATCGATTTGGTCTATCATGGCCCACATCGATGCGTCCCATGATGCGTCCCGGGCTACATGATGGAATACCCATCCCTCGCGCTCGCCCGAGGGTCGCTCTGCGGCCAATTTTTGTGAAACGAGTTGCGGAGTGGGCCTATGTTCCTTTTTCATTGCCTTGACGGATGTGGTAATGTATTTCTCCCATTCCTCTTGCCCCATGACCACCGATCCAATTTCCGCGCCCAGTTGTAGAGCGTCTGGGTTGCGACCTTTGACGTCCATGTTGGGATTGGTCACTCCACACGGCACGCCAGCGCAGCAGCGGCTGTCGCTGTTGGTGTGGTTCTGCCAGCGCAGGCAAAAAAAGATCATGTTACTACAGTTCCCCTCTATGTGCCTGTACGTGACTTTAGTCACTCTACATTGAGGACACGACGACACCAACATACAAACACACTCACACACACACACACACACACACACACACACACACACACACACGCCTGCGTGTGATTCTAGTTTCTCCCCATTCTGCCACCCCCTCCCCTCCTTCCCCATCTTCCTGAGTTGAAACATGTGATGGTGCTGTGCTGCAGCGCACATGAACAGCTCGAGAGAGGACAGCACTCGTTGTGATCAGCGAGAGAGAAGAAGGAGGTGGATGGTGTGTTTGTGTTTGTGTGTGTGTATGTGTACGTTTGTGATTGTGGGGCGGGGTGCATGGAGACAAAGAGTGCGCACAGACAAATGAGAGAGAGATAGGGGGTTTTCAACACACCCTGCGTTCCCTCTTTTTCATAGATTGACGATAGAGTGCACAGAAGTGGAGAAAGACGATTGACAAACGTGTTTGGCCGCAGAATTCGTCGGAAGTTGGCACTACGCAGCCGCATTCTTTTTGCAAGTACCAAACTCATGCACAGACCTAGATCCGACTCTTCTGTACATTTCGATATTAAGAAAATGTACCAAATTCGTGTAGCCTGGACATCACGACAATAATTTGCTGTGCGATCTTTCTCTGTCTCTCTCTCTCTCTCTCTCTCTGGACAGGTTCAACTCAAAAAAAGAAGAAAGAAAAGATTTTTGGTGGACATTCCGTATAGGCTCTTGCTGAATGCGAGTGGCGCGCGGCGGCTACCCTAAACCTGCCTCAAAGTGTGTCATGTTGCTTCAGATTTTCAAAATCGAAATGTGTTTAATGTTGCATCAGATTTTACAACGATGCCATTGATGGTGCGCTATTCAGCACTCGGCTGAGGTGCTAACAAATGATACCTTGCGTCTCTCATTCCACCCCTCTCCTGCCACTCTTAATCCTACTGTAACCCCATTGTACGTATACACCTCGCAGCGCGTCAAAGCCCAGGCTTCGTAGATCGTTGGCGGAGCACTTGACCACCATGCCCACCGCCTGCAGAAACCTCGCCCACGCCCACCTGACGAAGTTTCCACATCACCACCTTTGAAAGTGCTGCGGCTGCAGCTTCTGCCTACCTTAGCGCCACCAACTTCGATCCTCATCTCCTCTTCTTGCCTTCCTTCCCCTTTTTCTTGGGAGGCTTCTCCGGCGTTTCTGTCTCGGATGACTCGCTCTCTTCCGCAATATAGGCCCGTTTCTTCGCAGAGGCACGTGAGCTGGTGCGACTTGGTGCAGTAGAACCTTGACCAACTTCCTTGTCCTGTACCACATTTTCATCTTCTTCTTCTTCCGAGTCCACTTCATCCCTCTTGGCCCTTTTTTTGCCCTTGCTACGAGGCTTTAACACAGTCTTCTTCTTTTTGGCCTTGTCGGCGCCCTCTTCAGCGGCATCAATTTCCTCCATCTCATCGGCGACAAAGTTGCCCTGCATGAGATACCGCAGACTTTTGCACTGTAGGCGGAGCTCCTTCTTTGTCTGCTCTGTCAGCAGAACAGAGCAGGTAGAGCAGCCTGGAGACAGCTTTGTAAAGTGGACCACCGAGAGATCAAACGGCATCCTGTCCTTGTCTGCACCTTTCACAGGGTTTTTGTCGTTCGTCTTGGAGTCCCACTTGCGGATGCGATCAGGCTTCACAGAGTAGGCATGCTGCAGGAACTTGTCGAGCTGCACCACTACCGACAAGCATTGCGCCTCTTCAATGTAATGAGCCAGGCCCACGGGGACGGCCTGCAGTTCTTCTTGACTCGAAGTGGCAAGGCATCTCTTTAGTCCATCAAAACAATTTCCTGCGAGCGCACCTGATCTCTCCTGCAACGTTTTGATGAGCACCAGCACTGAGTCCATGCTGTGATAGGGCAGCTGCGCCAGAAGTGTTGCCACGAAAAGCTTGAACTCCAGCGACTTCAAATCCTCTTTTGGCCCAGCACTTGCTCCACACTCGCCCTCCGTCTGCTTGGTCTTGTCAAATGTCTTCATGGCCAGGGTGAGGAAATGTCGCACGGTCTTGTTATTCTTCTCTGTGTTGCTCACGGCGAGAAAACGGAAAGCACCGTGGAAAGCCTGTTTTTGTCGCAGGAGGTTGCAAGAAATGACACAGGGTTGAGCATCTCAGCAATGTTTCGGCAGACAAGTAAGCACACGTGCAGGCAGGCAGGCAGGCGTACCTCGAGTGGCAAGTCCTCAGCAGAAGTAGATATGCGAAAGGCTTTTTCGACGCTGTCCCAGATCGTTTCGGCCGTGAACTTTGTAGCATCCTTCTGGTGGATGTTGAACAAGACGCGTGCTGCGTCTGCCGCCGGTCTGTCTACCTTGCACTGCTGCGCGAGAAGATAGGGCATACACAGATAGGATGCTGGAAACGCACGCATGCACACACACGTGTCAAGCAACACTCTCAAATCCGTGCACAGTCGAATGAAATACACTGCGTTTGCATACATGATTACAGGCGACCTCCTATGTACACAGGATGCATCTACACCCCACTCACACACGCACACCTGTCAGGCCTCGATGGATAATGGTCGTGATGAGCAGCACCGCTTGTTCGCGCACTCTTGGGGACGGTGAGAGCGAGGTTTCAAGAATCAGTTTAAGGAAATGATGCGTGATGGACGTCGAAGTGTCCGACACCATCACTGTGACAGATGTGCCCTCTGAGGACTCGCCTGACGTGCTGGCAACAACAAGGTCAGCCTCCTCTGCCATGAAATGTGTGTTGAAGTTTTTGAGCACCTGCAACTGTATGCTTTGCGGCTCGTTCGGCGAAAGAGATTTCGTCATTAGTTTTATGACTGTATTGTGCCTCAATAGCTCGGGCTCCCTCACAAATACAGATCCAAGAGCGTGCAGTGCAGCAGCCTTGAAGAGTTCCCGAGTGCTGTTGGCGAACTTGCTTAAACATAAAACAAGGAACTTCTCTTTGGCCTCACGTGCCGCGGCGGGCAAGGCAGCGTCTTGCGAACCGAGTTGAGCAGCACTCACTGATGAAAAATCAAAGAACCGAATGATGCTTCCAAATAGCACCAGCGTACGCGGAATCCATCTAGCCATCTCCTCCGTTGGATTGCCGATGTATTTTTGCAAGATATTGCCGTACTGCACAACAGTCTTGAGCAAATGCGTCAAAGATGACGGCGTGCGATTGCAGTTGATGACAGCGCAAAAGGTCTGCGTGAACTTGGCTGCCTCATCGATGGGGAATCGGCGCAGATCTGACATTTTGAAGGCCCCGTGTGCGAAGGTTTTGATGAGCTCATTCTCGAGTGAGAGTGGCAACGTCGGCTGCAATTGTTTGTCCTTCCACTCTGCCAGCTGTGCCTTGAGGTCCAATACTTTAGAGCCAAGTGCCTTGTGCCGACCCTTGTCCTTGTTGTTCTTGCCCTTGTGTGCCTTCTCTGACTCAGTCTCCTCTGACTCGGCGAGTTGAAGTTGGCGTTGCAAGCTCGCAGCCGTGACTGCAATAAAGTCTTTCTTGCTGCCAACAGCGTCCCCCAGGATATCCCGAAGGGCGCACAGCACCGCGACATGGTCAATGCTGAGCTCCAAGGTCGCCAAGGCAGGCAGGATCTTGGAGAGGTGGGGAAACACCCACAAGGGTTTTTTCTTGGCGAAAGGCTTGATCGCCTGCAACACGGGCAGCAGCAGACGCGCACGTGTGTCAAAGTCGTTGAAGGTAGATGGCCGGTCGCCTCCCGTGCTGGCCACAGGTGAGACGTTGTGAATCGCAGACAACTTGGCGAAAAGATGGTTGACGTACTGCTTGGCGCGCTCTTCTGCCTTGGCTGGTAGTTGGCTGAGTAGGTTCTCGAACCATGCGCTGTCGTTGCGAAAAAATTCCGCGTTTATACTTGCAACTATCTCTTCCACGCACGCGTTGGCGCCAGGAAGATCGGCCGCAGTAAACCAGAGCTCCTCGAGGGCCGAGCGCGCGAGCTTCAAGACGGTTTCCTCTTCCGACTGCATGAAGGTGCAGAGTTGCGAGCAACTCTGCACAAAACGGTGGCCGGGTGCAAATCCGCGCGCAGCATCTCCCACGCTCGGATCTTTGGCGTTCGTCTCAAGCACCAGGAGGTGCTTGAGCACGTCAAACGGGATGTCCTCGCATTCATTCTGCGAAGAGGAGGTGTTGGGCCTTCCATACTCCACCTTGAAGATAGCACTGGTTTGGTCAAATCCCACGACGCGCCCTGGACGCGCCCTCAAATCCCACGACGCGCCCTCCGAGTGCTTGTTGATGTGCGCGCCCACAAGGCTGGAATAGCGCTCAAACGGCAGTAGAGGAGCTTTTGGGCGGGACAGGGCTGTAACATTTTTGAGAAACGCGAGAATGGCCTTCCGTACGAGAGGAGATATGTCACCCTTGCGGCTGCTGAGCAGGTGAAACGCCTCCTGAGTGTTAGCATCATCATCCACTTCCGAGTGCCGCATTTTCGCCAACACTATCTCCGAGAGAAGCTCGACGACAGAGCACCGCACGTTGGCGTTGTCGTCCATGATGAACTCATCGCTCACGCGCAGCAAGATGCTTGATGCGATCAAAGTCGGGTTTACAATAGCCGCATCTTTGAGGAAACGCAATGCCTTTGCCTTGTCGGAGCCTTTGCTGTCACGGAGCAGGAAGTACAGGAACGATTCAATCCGCTTTGACAATCGCTCAAGGAGCGGGCTGCGCAGGGTAAGCTTCGAGCTCACAACCTCGATCTGTCGGGTGTGTGTACGGCGCAGACACAGAAGGAAGATGCAAGGGCATAAAACACGTCAGAGGGGTGCACCGAAAACAAAAAACTTCAGAGGGGCGCGCCTCAGCAGTCGACACAAGACACCCACTCACACAAGACGCACACCTGCTGCATTGAAAGGCCATGCGACGAGTTGAGGCAAGAGGAAGGCACCGACACAAGCTGCCGCAGCATGTGATCTAATTGCGCACCCCAGAAAAATTCGCTTTCCTGGGCTGGTTTCGAGGTTTCTTGGTCGTCTTCCTGCTCTCCTTGTTTAGGTTTGACGCTGCTCCAGCGCACAAGGTAAAAGGCAAGAGCGTCGCGACAGACTGCACCTTGGCGAGCGAAATTGTCCTGGGTCGACAAGAAATTGAAGAGCACCTGCAAAATGCATAGAAAGAAGCAGCAAAGGGGGTGCAAAGGTCGACAAGACGACACTTGTCAGATCCAGACGTTGGCAACAGAACTCGAAATCGAGGCATGAAGGTGGTGAGTGCACACACCTGCCGAGCACGTTCGTGAAAGACAGTGCCTTTCGCGCCTTCCTGGCTCCTTGCCATCCTGATGGGAGCGGCAATGGACACATCTGAAGAAAACTCGGCCACCTTGGTGCAAAACTCTTGCTGCTGCTCTTCAAGCAACAAGAGAAATGAATTGGATGGCAATGATGCCGAAGAGTAGAGATCGACCTCGAGGGCAAGATCTTGCGCACGCTGCATGTACTTGAAACAGCCGGTGTAGGCCAATAAAACCACGTCGATGAGCATACTTTTGTGCGTAGCAGAGACAGCCTGCACATTGGCCTTCGGAAACCCCTGCGGATCATTCATATTCGGAAACGCCAAGTTGCTGAAGTGAGTGGCCACCACATCCAGCAGACTTTCGGCCACTCCCCAGTGCGGCAATCCAAGTACCGCGAGCGTGTCCTCGACGAGGTCCATGAGGAACCCGCGAGATTCGACGTCTTTTACTTCCTCCTTGTTTTCTTTTCCCTTTAGCGAGGCCCGCTTCAAGAATCTCCTCTCAAAACTGCCACCGACTCATGCGCTGTCAGCGATATGGGCAACACATTCGATCTCTCACACTACACACACACATGACACACACACCACATACACATACGTTACAGAGATAACACGGGCAACACACTCCATCTCTCACACTACACACGCACATTACACACGCACATTGCACACACACACCACACCCTATACATTACAGAGATAACATGGGCAGCAGCGCACCATGGCACATGCAGACGCTACCACTATATCTCTCACACTACACACACATGTTTACAGGCACACACGTTACAGATATCACATGGGCAACACACTCTGTCTCTCACACTACACACACATGGGCCACAGTGCACCATGGCACATGCAGTTGCTAGTCTACGACAGCCTCGTAGCGATAGCTAGCAAGAAGATCAAAAGGGGGGCGCTCTGGAGACACTCACAGGCGGCAAAAGTAGATCATGGCTTTCTTGACTTGGTCAATATCTTGCATACCCTTGCGTGTGGATGCCGCAGGGATACTCTGCAGCACCACCAGCAGTGCAGCATTGACAGGCTGGATGTAGATGGCTGCCGAGCCTGGCACCTTGATGCCTTTCGGCTTCTTGGACCTGCGGCCCACCTTGTTGTCGTCGATCAAGAAAAATATCTGCCCACCCGCACAGAATATGTCAGACGCTTTTGAAGTTGAAGAGGAAAGCAGGCAGCTAGGGCCAGGCGCCAGCGGGTGTGTAGAGAGCAGGTACCTCGTCGAGAATGGTCTCGCGGTGCTTGGCATTAAAGGAAAACATTGCCTTCAGGAGTTTGATGCCCTCCATCTGCACCACAGGTAAGGTGTCGCAGCAGACCGCGTCGATTGACAGCTTCATGATAGAGATGCAGTGTCTGTCATTGGAGACATCCCTCGCCTCTCTGGTAAGGGCTTGTAGCGAGGCCGAGGCTGCAAAGGACACGGCGTCTGGGAAAGAAGGGCAGAGGAAAAGAAAAGGTCAGAACGTTTGAACAAGCACGTTGTACGGCATCACCTGGCAGCACACTAGTGCCAAAAAGTGTGTGTATATGTCCTCGTTCACGCACACGCACACATACACGCAAAGGTCGAATCTAGGCCGGGCACCATACAATAGCAACAAAAAACGTGTGAACACTTTGATCAACCTGAGAATCTTTCTTTCTTCAGGCGCTTTGCCGACCTCTCACCTTCGTCCATTTCGTCCATTGATGCAGTAGCCCAGCACTGCAGGCATTTTCCGAAGAGCTTGGTCACAAGAGCCATGTGCTCCTCGCACTGGCTACCAAGCTCGGCCCCACGCTTGCCGTCGTGCTCAAAAGAGCAAGCCAGAACGCCCAGTGACAGGCCGATACTCTGCAGGGCCTCGATGGCCATGTCTTCGTCGCTGAAGACACTGTTATCCTTGCAAAGCATGGCACTCACAAACTCGTTGGCTTGCGTCAGCACCTCAGCGCCAACACTGGCGGGAATCGAAAACGACACCTCTTCTTGCACCTGCAGAAGGCAGCAGGTGTCAAAATGCTTCGCCATGGCGCCTTCGAAGCTGAAGAGTCCCCGTTTCACCGTGTCCACGAGATAGGCTCTGAGGGCTGCGCCAGCTTCGGCGGCTGCAGGGCTGCAAAGCTTCGGCCCTGGCAGTTCGCGGTTGGGGGCAGCCAGGTCCTCCTCTACATCGTTAAAAGTGAGAGGCAGCGCCGGCAGATCCGTGGCATCAACGGGACAGTCAGGCGCGCCAGCGTTGGGTGTTGCAGCGTCGGGCGTGACGGGTGCACCTTTCCGCTTCGTCCGTCTGCCCGAAGCTTCCCCCCCATCCCTCCGGTTCGCGGGAGTCGCGAGCCCGCCGACTTCGCTGCCCCCGTTCTCCAGCACCAGAGCACATGTCTCCTCCTTGACCACGCCCGCATCACCGGCGCTGGCCCCACCATCGTCCTGGAAGGACACCTTGGTCTGCACACCGCGAGCCATGTTACACATGCGTGCGCAGCGCCCGTCCTCAGTTCAAAGCGCTACACAAACAGCGACAGGGCGCACGCAAACCTGCAGCGCCAGCGGTGCAGAGCCATGGCGTGTCCCCCTCGCCATTCTGCGTTTTTTTTTCTAGCACTCTTCCACCTCGCGCTCTCCGACTCTTCCTCTCTCTTTGCTCCGAACAACGTGATTCGTCGTGAAAAAAACGCGCGAACTAGCAAACAGCCGAAGTGACTTTGAACTTCGGAAGGCAAGCGACGAAGTCGAGTGAATTCGGAAGGAAGGTACGCGCGCCCCTGCTCACCTTTGATGGTTGCAAGCGTGGCACATCCTCTGGTCGCCTGTAACCGCCCATAACCCTGTGTCTAGAGGCAGTCCACCTCACCAAGTGCACTCGCACCTTTGCAGCGCCACTGGCAACACAAACGGGGAAAACTTGTTTTCCCAAGTTTTCATTCGATCCGGCGGCTGCTTCGTGACGATGGACGCCGGGAGGTAGTTAATGCAGCTGCCACCTTGCCGTTGTCGTCGTTCTTATCCGCCCCGTGGCGGACTAACAAGGGCCAGCAATGTGGTGTATTTGGGCCATGCACGCCCTGCCTCGTCAAGATGCGTGCAGTCGGGGCACTGCACTGCAGCGCGCCGGAATGAAGGCAAGTGCTCCCCTGCTGCTGATCACTTTTGATGGATGCAAGAATGGCACATCCTCTGGCCGCACGTAACCCTTTGTCTAGAGGCACTTCACCTCACCAAGTGCACCGAGGCACTCAGACCCATGCAGCGTGGCAACACATTGGAAAAATCATCAATACGTGCTCGTTCATGTCGCGCTCGCACGTAGCGAAGAATACTTGAAGCTTCAGAGTTTGCAACGGATCCTAGCAGTTCCAAAGGATGAGGGCGACACGATCTTCAATGAGTACTTTCCGCAGACCGCCCCTGTCGATCCCACCGCACAGCCGGCGAATCCTGCAGCGCCTGCCGAAAAGAAGAAATTTTGGATCCTCAACTGGTCCCCTATTCCTTGGATGGCTGACATGTGTGCTCAAAGAACAATCAATCGCTTCAGTCTGCGGACCTTTGGATGAGCTTCTTTTGCAGATCCATCGGCGCGCCTATCCCGATGCTTCAAGCGCAGGCTTTGGCTCGGACGATGTGCTCGTGCAAGAATTTTCTCTTGATCCGCAAGGCGATCATGTGCGATCCGCAAGGCAATCACGTGCTTGCACACGGGAGCCACCCGAGGCCACAATCATGTCATGGATGTCTTGGCGCAACTGTCCCGCAACACAGGCTACTCTGTGTGCGTCAACCACAAGGTGTCGATGACAGCGGCCGCCAGCAACAAGCAGGACGATGTTGAACTTGTGAACTTTGCTCTTGATGGCTCCAGCAACCTTGTCTTTGATGTTTCGATCTGCTGCGACCACATCGGTAATAGCACAGTTAATAACGGACGCCTCAACAGCAAGATGCAAACCAATGATTATCTCCAGGAATTTGCTCAAGTCAAAATCAGGAGGTACCGTGTTGAATATGCTGCTGTTGGTACGGCGTTCGCACCTGCAATTGTGTCTGTTGCTGGCCAAATTCATCCCCGAGTTTCTTCGTCTCCTGTTGGTCTTGGCTGACAAACAGACGCGCAATTACTATGCGCTCATCGGCGCGGAGGAGGAGATTGGCGGCAGGGCTTTCACGTGGAGTCGGGCACGCACGTTCAGTTTTAACCAGAACTCCATTGGCAAGGCCGTCGCTGCCACTGCCACACGCCTACACCTCTCCGTGCACGGCACAGCTCTGCCAGCGTGCCGTCAAGCAGGCCAGCCCATATCCTCTGTTGAATGCCTCATGCACGGCGCTGCACACGCATCACACCGCGCACCCCCTCGCCCTGCTGTCAGTGTGGATGGTGATGCCCACAGCGTTGCGCCATCTGCTCCTGCTACTCATGCAGGTGCCTTTTGAGAGGCAAATGTGGTTGCTGATGATACCCACGCTGCCGGCGGTGTCGCAGCTGCTGACTGGCTTGCAGCCACTTTCGGCGGCGGAGATTTCAACGCAAGTGGTACAGGTGCCCGTGCTAGTGATGTTGATGATAGTCACTTCTCCGGCCTTGAAGGTCGTGAAAATAGCGCCAGTCCCTCGAGTTATGTGCGCACACTGCCCGACGATGATGACGTCACACCTCTTCTCTCCCCTCATAATGCCGCTCCTGGTGGCAGTAGCAGCGGTGAAGATTTTGAGAGTGTTGATCGTGACGTTACCCATGCTCGTTTGCACGTTGCCACACAGAGTGACGATGATGACGACGGCCCGGCGGACACCCTCGAAGCAATCTTTGGCCATAACAGAGCGAGGACGCAGGCTGCGTCGATGATGAGGCGGATGTCAGTGTGGTGTCGGTGTTGGTGCAGGTGTAGGTGTAGGTGCCAGTGGTCTAGGTGTCAGTCTAGGTGTCGCTCTAGGTGTCGGTCTAATTGGGGCACGCGGCAAGCGGAGGGGCTTTAGCCCCGGAGCCGCCGCGCGCCACATGAGTCGGACCAGAGTCCCCACGGATTTATACTATTTATACTATTTTTTCGCGCCTTGATTTTTGCGTGCCCTTTTTACCTCTACTTTTTCCACCGTTTTTGAGATCGGACCTCTCCTCG
>Ga0209491_10008889_pt1 | contig 12536 bp, 11 predicted proteins | sample BON02_FD_187213 | JGI IMG/M metagenome (GOLD analysis project Ga0209491, IMG submission 187213) | Freshwater microbial communities from Lake Bonney liftoff mats and glacier meltwater in Antarctica - BON-02 (SPAdes) (version 2) | ecosystem: Environmental > Aquatic > Freshwater > Ice > Glacier... | reverse complement strand
CCGTTACATCGCCGCGCTGGCGCAGGCTTTCATTATACTGCGGCCAGTTCGAAATCCGATACCGCTTCTTCTCAAACTTGTGACGCCGCGCGTCATTGAATTTGTGCGGCATCAGTTGTGCCCGATCAATCAGGAAAGCACGATCCTAACAGGGTCGGCAGGGTCCGTGCAACAAGGCCCATCGCCGGTATCGAGGCTGCACACATGATCCGCAAATGCCAGTTCGGCGCAAACGGTCTTTCCGCCTTCCAGCAGTTCGCCGCCCTCGCAGCATAATCATGTCCTGAAGTTGGTCAATCTGAGCCGACGCGGAAATTTGCGACAAAGCCTTTTTCCGTCTCGATCGACGGCACGGTAGAGGTAGGTCCATTTTCCCCTGACCTTTATGTAAGTCTCGTCCATGCGCCAAAAAACGGCTGGCGGCCGCTTCTTCGCCTGCGCATTTGCAGCGATCAGCGGCGAATACTTCACCACCCAGCTGTTCAAGGTGGCATGGTCCACGTCAACTCCGCGCTCCTGCAATATCTCTTCCAGATCGCGGTATGAGACAGCGTAGCGGACGTAAAAGAACACCGCATGCAGGATAATGGCTTTCGGGAACTATACTCCCTTGAAATCGATCATACTTCTGCCCCGTGCGCCTGAAACCTTCAAAAGCAAACCATTGCTACAGCACCTGACGAAGTGAAAGCCCGAAATCGTCGCGACAGAGCCGGCAAAGATGGCGTAACGCAGCCAAAGATACGAATACGTCGCTGATCTTCAGCACGACGGAATGCGTCCCGCCGGGACGCGCAGCGAGGGTAAGATCGCTCCCGGGCATGCGGCACACAGACCGCGCACACCACTTCGATCCACCCGACCCTGAACGCAAACATGCGGCGTCCTTGGCGACGACCGCGGAGAGAACCCAAGAGCCCGGCACGCATGATGGACCGCAAAAAGGATCAGAGCTTGACGAAGGCAATTAGAGAACGCCCGGGGCACTACCCGAGAATAGGCAAGGGGTCTTCACCATTTTGAACTTTAGGGTTGCTCCCAATATTCAGCCCGTAGCAATCTTTTAAGCAGTTTCCCTGTTTCGGTGCGGGGCAAGGTGCTGCGAAATTCGATGCTGCGCGGACATTTGATCGACGACAGTTTTAACCGGCAATAGTCGAGGAGTTTGGCTTGCAGGGCGTCGGAGCAATCGTAAGACGGCAGCAGTTGGACCACCGCGTGAACGGCTTCCCCGAAATCCTCGTGCGGGATACCGATCACTGCTGCATCAAGCACCGCCGGATGGCTCAGCAGCGTGTCCTCTGCTTCCTGCGGATAGATATTCACCCCGCCGGAGATGATCATAAATGATTTTCGGTCGGTCAGGAACAAATAGCCTTCCGCATCAAGCAGACCAATATCGCCGAGCGTCGTCCAGCCTTGAGCATTGGTCGAGCGCTGGGTTTTTTCAGGGTCTTTGTGATAGGTAAACTGCTGGCCGTTCTCGAAGTAAATTTCGCCCTCCTGTCCGGCCCGCACCTCATTGCCCTCGGCATCACAGATATGGATCACCCCAAGCTTGGCCTGCCCGACAGAGCCGGGATGTGTGCGCCACTCGGGGCTGGTGATAGCGGTGAAGCCGTTGTTTTCCGTGCCAGCGTAGTATTCGTGAATAATGTCGCCCCACCATTCCAGCATCTGCTGCTTGACCTCGATGGGACAGGGTGCCGCTGCGTGAACGGCCATTTGCATCGAGGAAAGATCAAACTTTCGGCGCAGGGCTTCGGGCAATTTCAGCATACGCACGAACATGGTGGGCACCCATTGGCTGTGGGTGATGCCGTATTTTTCAATAAGGCGCAGCGCCCCTTCCGCGTCGAACCTGTCCATAATCACCGCAGTGCCACCAGATTTGATCGTCACCATCGAATGGCGAAGGGGTGCGGCGTGATACAGCGGTGCCGGCGACAGATAGCGCGTGTCAGGTCCGTAGCCGAAGAGCCCGGACAGCAGATCGACAATCATGGTGCGAGTGCCGATTGGTGCCTTCTCAAGCGGCCATTTAATCCCTTTGGGTCGGCCGGTCGTACCCGATGAGTAGAGCATATCAAGCCCCTGTGCTTCGTCTACGATAGGTATCGATGGCTGCTCGGCCACGGCCTCCGACCATGAGGCAAAGCCGCCCGTGTCCTCGCCAACCACCATGATCGTGTAGGTACCTGCAAGGCTTTCGGTCAGCGTTGGCAACAGCCTGACAAACCGGTCGCTCGTAATTAACAGCCGTGCATCGCAATCGCCGAGGATATAGCTGATCTCTTCGGGGCCCAGATGAGTGCTGATGGTTGTATAGTAGACTCCGGCCCTGTCTGCGGCAAAACAAACCTCCAACATCTCGCGGCGGTTCTCCATGAGGATCGCGATGTGATCGCCGTGCTTCAAACCCGCCGCCCGCAAAACCCGCGCGCCTTGGTTCGCGCGTTTTTCAAGCAAACCGAAGGTGACGGTTTCGCCGGTGGCAGCTATGATAAAGGCCGCCTTGTCTGCAGGGTGATTGCGGGGCTGATAAGAGACGTCGATCTGGGGCATATCAGAACTCGATGAGCGTTTTGCCGAAATGGCCGCCGGTTTTAAGGTGGGTCATCGCTTCTTTGAGCTCGGCAAATCGAAAGGTTTCGCCGAGCACGGGGCGCATCTCGTGCTGGGCCATAGCGCGCAACATCGCCTCAAACCCGTCACGGTGGCCGACAGTGACGCCTTGCAGCCGCACTTGCCGTGCCACAATGGGGCCAAGCGATGCCTCGATGTTAAGCCCAGAAAGCACTCCGATCATCGACAGCGTGCCGCCTGACCGTACCGCCCGCAGCGACAGCGGCAAGGTCTGTGCGCCCCCCAGCTCAATGATATTGTCATAGCCGCCGCGATCGGCGGTGAGGTGGCGGCTGGCACGGGCCCAGTCATCCTCGGTGCGGTAATTGATCGTGGAATCGGCTCCCATTTCAACAACACCGGCCAGCTTTTCGTCGCTGGAGGAGATCACGGTGACATGCGCGCCGTGCATCTTGGCGAAAGCGAGCGCGAAAAGCGCGACGCTGCCGGTGCCCTGCACCAGAACCTTGTCGCCAGCGCGGGTCTTGCCGTGGGTGACGACTGCGCTCCATGCGGTAAGGGCCGCGCAAGGCAATGTCGCGGCCTCGGCATTGCTGAGGTAGCCAGGCACTTTCACCACGCCCTCGGCTGAGAGGCAAATACGGTCGGCCATAACCCCGTCAAGCGGTCCCCCCAGAGCAGAGGCAAACCGCTCGGTTGTCGGCTCTCCGCCAGTCCAGTTCTGAAAATAGGTCGGGCATACCCGGTCACCCAGCGCGACGCGCGTCACACCCTCGCCAACTGCGACCACTTCCCCGACGCCGTCAGAGACAGGGATCAGGGGCAACTCACCCGTGGCGCGGCCATAGCCCCGATCCGGCACGATCAGGTCACGCGCGTTCAGCGAGGCCATGCGCATTTCGACTACGACCTGACCGGCATCGCAGTTGGGCTCTGCCCGCTCGGCCAGTTTGAGGTTGTCGAACCCCCAGTCACCTTCGATCTGGAAAACACGCATCATGGCTCCTTTCGGGTGGCCAGTTTCGCCACCCTGTCTCTGAGAATATTGGTTGCCCCATCGGTAAATCCGGCGATTTGCGCCGCAGCGATGTGACGGGTGAAGGGGTGTTCGGGGCGCAGACCCTCGGCCCCCATGAGCTGCAGCAGTACCGGCAGGGAGGTTTGAGCCCGCGTGACAGCAGCAATCTTTGCCGTCGCCGCCGCGCGCTGTGCATCGGCCTTGCGGGCGATCAGATCGGTCGCTTCTGCGGTAATGGCTTCGGACTCGGCCAAGGCAGCATCCACCGTCGCGAAATCGGTGTGCCAGCTGGGGATGGCACTCAGTGGTTTGCCGAAACTTATTCGTTGCGCGCCGTAACGCTGTGTCGTGTCCAGCGCGGCTCGTACCATACCGTTGCACATCGCGGCTACGTAGGTGCGCGCGGCGTTAATCTCGGTCAGGATCGCCTTGAAGGCGGTGCCGGGGGCGGCCATCAGGGCATCGGGCGCAAGTGATACATCGCGCAATTTGAAACCGCCGGTCCCCATACTGGTCTGAGAAAACGCGCTATCGATGGCATAGCGCGCGACACCTCTGGCCTCCAAGTCGACGAGGAAGGCGGCGATCCCGCTGCTGTTCCCGATCTCTTTGCACTGCGCATAGACAATCGACAGCCCGGCATGGCGGCCATTGATGATCCACGCCTTTTCCCCGTTCAGCAGCCAACCGGCTTCGGTCTGCCGCGCCGTCGTGCGAATGGCCGCAAAATCGCTGCCAGTGGAGGGTTCGGTAAGTGCGGTGCAGGCGCTCATCCGGCCTTCAAGCAAAGCAGGCAAGTAGCGTTCTTGCGCGGCGCGGGGGCCGTCCTCGCTGAGCCGCAAGGCGATGTTGTGGGTGTTGATCAAAGACATGGCAAAACCGAAATCCGCTCCTGCCATCCGCGCATAGACCGCAGCACGGGTGGGAAAATCATATCCCCTACCACCCTGCGTCACCGGCACTTCGACTCCGAGCAGACCGAGCTTTGCAGCCTCGTGGTAAAGGGCTGGCAGGGGCGTGGCCCCGGTCGACCACGCCCCTGCCGCAGGTGCCACGCGGCTTGCGGCGAACGCCGCGACCTGATCGAAAAACGGCTGGGTCATGTCCGGCGGTTCGGAAGTTTGGCGAGCAGGTCTTTGGCAACCCCCGCAATACCGCGCGGCATGAAGATTGTCGCCAGAACGAGGACCAGACCGTAAAGGATGAGCCGGAAGCTGTCGGCGAAGCGTAGGTATTCCGGCAGAAAGACCACAAAGAAGGCTCCGACAATTGGCCCGGCGATTGTGCCGGATCCGCCGATAATCACCGCAAGGATCGCATCCAGCGACTGTGCGATGCCAAAGATTTCCGGATTGATGAAGCTTTGGTAATGAGCATAGACCGCGCCCGCGAGCCCTGCAAACATCGCCGAGGTCACAAAGGCAAAGAGCTTGTACTTCCACGCCGCGATGCCGATGGCACCGACAAGGTCTTCGTTCTGGCGGATGGCAATGAGGATCTGCCCGATGCGCGAGCGTACAATCAACGCAGCCAGCCCTGTCATCAACGTGGCGAGTATAAGCACGAAGTAGTAGTAGGTCTCGCGGTCGCGCCAGTTGAACAGACCGTCCTTGCCACCGGGCTTGGGGATGCCGGTGATCCCGGCTTCACCCTGCGTTAGCTCGTGGAAGTTCATCAGGACGATGAAGATCACCATATTGAAGGCCAGCGTGACGATGGCAAAGTAGTGCCCTTTAACCCGCAGGCTGGGATAGCCAGTCAGCAGTGCAAAGAAGGCAGTGACAAAGGGCGCCAACGCGATAGTTAACCAGACCGGCAGATCGAAATGTATCCCCATCAGCGCCGTCGAATAGGCCCCGATCCCCATGAAACCCGCTTGCACGATCGAGACATATCCGGTGTAGCCTTGGATCAAGTTCTGCCCCTGCGCGGCAATCACCCAGATCAATGCCAAAACGCTGAGGTGCAGGTAGTATTTCACGGCAAGAAGTTGCGGCAAAAGCACGAAACCGAGCAGCGCCAGACCGTAAAGGATAAACGTTCTGTTACGGGTCATTATGATTTCCCCATCAGGCCCTGCGGCCGGAACAACAGAACGCTGATCATCACAACAAATGCGATCACGTCCTTATAAGCGGACGATATGAACCCTGCCGCGAGTGCCTCGGTAATGCCGAGCACGAGCCCGCCCACCACTGCACCGGGGATCGAGCCGAGCCCGCCCAGAATGAGCACAGCAAAGCCTTTGACCACCAGCCCTTCGCCAATGCCGGGCGCAATCGCAAAAAGCGAGCCTACCATGACACCGGCGCAGACGCCCAGTGCGGTGGATATCGCGAAGACCACCAGCGGAATGGTATTGACGTTGACCCCCATAAGGATCGCCGCATCTCGGTTTTCCGCTACGGCGCGGATCGCCTGACCGGTTTTGGTCTTCTCCACAAAAACCGTCATCGCAAAGATCAGAAAGGCAGCGGCGAGGATCACGTAGAGCCGTAGTTCGGGAATGGTGACGCCGCCAATATCGAACACCCGTGTGAGGTCGGTCGGGATGACCACCTGCTCGTGGCCAAACAGCTCAAGGTTCAATCCTTCCACCATCATCGTGAGGCCAAGCGCCACAATAAAGGCGTTAATGTGATTGGCGTCGCGGACGGGACGGTAGGCCAGAAGCTCGATTAGCACGCCAAGGACCATGCCGACCAGCAGCGAGAGTAAGATTGCCAACAGCAGTGGAATGCCCCAGCCGGTGACGAAGAAAAAGGTTAGGTACCCCCCAAACATGGAAACCGATCCATGGGCAAAATGAGCGATGCCGAGGATGCCAAACACGATGGTCAGACCCAGCGCGATCAGCACATAGACACCCCCGATAGCGATGCCGTTTATAATTTGTTGAAATACCTCAACCATGCCGCACCTGCGAATATAAAGGAGAGAAAAGAGGGGCATGAGCAACCTGCCCGCGCCCCAGCCCAGGGAGGGATCAGTCGTCGAGTGTACTCAGGAATGCTGAGTAGGCAGCAGCATCCGACGGCAGATCTTCAACAAAGACCCAATTGCCGCTCTGCCACTGGAACGCGCCGTTGGATGTATAAGCCTGACCGTTCACGTCGAACATCTTGCCGTCGACCGGCAGGTACTGCATGACCACCTCGTTCGGCACTGCCAATTCGCGCAGCGCTGCGGCAACAGCCTCGGTGTCGTCCACTGTGCCTGCGGCCTCGATCGCATCTTTCAGCGCGTAGGTCTGATCGTAGGCATAGGGCGAACTTGGCGATGGCGCGATGCCAAATTCCGACGTGTAGTTCTCGTGGTAAGCCTTGCCGTTGTCAGAGGCTGAAAGCAGAGTCAGTTCGGTCGGGCGCAGGTCCCAGACGCCTTCCATCTGCTCGGAGGTGGCGACGCGGGTAAACTGCTCTTCGCTGCCGGAGGTGAAGCCATAGCGCGGCACGTCAATGCCCAGTTCGATCGCCTGACGGTAAATGAACGCTGCAGGCTCGACATAGCCGACCACGAGGATCGCGTCAGGCTCCTGCGCGCGGATCTTGGTCAATTGGGGTGACATATCGCGGTCTTTGAGACCAAAGGCCTCGCGGCTCACGATCTCGCCACCCGCCTTGTTCAACTCTTTCTCGAAGGCATCGACATAGCTGGCGTAAAAGCCCACGTCGAGGGCACCCAGTACGGCGACCCGCTTGTGGCCCTTGCCTGCCACAAAGGTACCAGCTGCCGCGCCTGTATAATCCGCAGGAGGGCGGGTGCGAGTCAGATTGGGGATTTCGCGCGTAGTGATCGAACGCTCTGCCGCGTTGCCCACCAGCATCACCGCATCTTCATTCTCGATGAACGAGGCAACCGCACCTGTCGCACCGGAACAGCAGAACCCGAGTATGTATTTCACACCGTCGCGGTCGATCAGTTTGCGCACCGCGTTAGAGGCTTCTGTCGGGTTGGCTTTGTCATCATAGGCGATGACGTTCAGCATATAGTTGTCGTCACCGACCTTGATCCCGCCCGCGGCGTTGATCTCTTTCGCGGCCAGTTGCACGGCATTGGCCTGTGGCAGACCATAAACGGCACCGCCGCCGGTCAGCGCATCGCTGACGCCGATATCGAGTGTCTTTTCTGCGGCCATGGCGGCACCTGCCGTCAGGGCGAATGCAGCAGTAATAGCTGTCAGTCTCATCTTGTGTCTCCTCCCAGAAACGTTTGTGATCAGTGGCCCAGATACGCCTTTGCGACATCCGGATGTGATTGCAGTTCCTTGCCCGTGCCACTCAGCACGATCTCCCCCGCCTCGAAAAGATAGGCGCGGTCTGCCAGTCGCAGCGCCATGGCCGAGTTTTGTTCGACCAGCAGGATGGTTTTTCCCATCTCCTTGATCCGCGCGATTGTCTGGCCAACCTCAGCGACGATCTTGGGGGCCAGACCCAATGAAGGCTCGTCAAAAATGCACAGTTTGGGGCGCGCCATGAGCGCGCGGCCAATCGCCAGCATCTCCTGTTCGCCCCCCGAAAGCGTGCCCGCCGCCTGCCCCGCCCGATCCCGCAGGATCGGAAACATGTCCATCATCTCTTCGACATCCGCGCCCTGCTCGGCGTCCTTGCGCTGATAGGCCCCCATGCGCAGGTTTTGCAGCGTCGTCATCTGGGGAAACACCTGCCGCCCCTCAGGGCACATGGTGATGCCCGCCTTGACGATGGCGTGACCGCTTTGATTGGTAACGTCACGGCCTTCAAACTCGATCTTGCCCGAGGTGGCAGGCACCAACCCGCAGATCGCCTTGAGGGTCGAGGATTTGCCCGCGCCGTTCGCTCCGATCAACGCAACGCATTCGCCTTGGTTTACATGGAGGTCGATGCCGTGGATCACTTCGATTGCGCCGTAGCTGACGTGCAGGTTCGAGACTTTCAACATTTCAGGCCGCCTCGCCGAGATATGCGTCGATGACGACGGGGTTGTTACGGATTTCCTCGGGTGTCCCTTCGGCGATCTTCTGGCCGAAGTTCAGCACTACTATACGGTCGCAGACCTCCATGATCAGCGCCATGTGATGTTCGATGACCAGCACCGAGGTGCCCAGATCGCGGATTTTCTTGATCAGGTCGCTTAATGTTTTGCGCTCGTGCGAGACAAGCCCCGCCGCAGGTTCGTCCAGCAAGATCACCTTTGGGCTGGATGCCAGCGCCGTGGCGATCATCAAGAAACGCTGCTGCGCCGAACTGATCGTGCCGACACGGTGGTCCTGGACGTCCTTCAGACCGGTGATTTCCAGAATGGTCTCGACACGGATAACCAGTTCGGCGTCTTCGCCCGCCTTACGCCCGATCCCGAACACCGAAGACAGCGGATGCGAGGTGCGGGTGACGGTGCTGCCTAGCATCACATGCTCCCGCACGGTGAATTCGGCAAAGGTGGAAGCGGTTTGAAAGGTGCGCGACAGGCCGCGCGCCACACGTTCATATTCCGGCAGGGCGTCGATCCGGCTTTCGCTCAGCTTGATCGCACCCGAAGTGATGGGGAACAGGCCTGCAAGGCTGTTGACGGTCGTCGATTTGCCAGAGCCGTTCGGCCCGATCAGACCGAGAATTTGCGCCTCGTTCACCTCAAAGGACAGATCGCGGATCGCATGTACGCCGCCAAACGACTTGCACAGCGATTCAACCCTTAAAACAGGTTTCACCATCGTAAGTTCCCCCCTCCGCATCCTCCTGCGGTCTCAAGACCGTAACGACGGTTCGACGCCATCGACAAATTCAATGTTTCAAACTACATATCTAATAATTCGATAATATGCTCTCGGAGCCACCTAGTGTAACAGAGGTAAGTCATGGCAAGGCCGATCAGAAATATCAATTCAATACAGGTATTTAACATCACATCCGAGACAGGAAACGTCACCCGCGCGGCGCAACTTCTGAACATCAGTCAAAGCTCGGTCAGCTATCACATCAAAAAATTGGAATCTGATCTTGGCTATCGCCTCTTTCACCGGGGCAAACACGGGCTGACCCTGACTGAGGAGGGTCTGGAGTTGTCACGCCATGTGGAGCGCGGTCTGAGCATGATCCAAGCTGGTCTCGACAGGGTCGCCACTCAGGCAGGTTCCATCCGGATCGCGCTGCTTCCGATGTTCTCCAGCCGCTGGCTGTCGTCGCGCCTCGGTAATTTGATGGAGCAACATGCCGATATGCGGCTTTCGATGCACAACCATAATAACAACTACACCCGCATGCCGGATCCGGCCAACTTCGCAGATGTCGGAATCCAATGGGGAACAGGCAATTGGAAAGGCTTCGAGGTGCATCCCCTCTGGCCGGAGTCCATGGCGCTGGTGTGTAGCCCCGCCTATCTGAAAGCCCATCCGATCAAGACGCCAAAGGATTTATACGACTGTACCCTCTTGCATGTCGATGACACCGGAATGTGGGAGGAATGGTTTGCCCTCAACGCCATGTCGCTGAAAAGCACACAGCCCCAGATGATGCTGGAAGACCGCCACTTCCAGCTCAGCTCGACAATCAATGGTTTGGGGATGTCGCTGTTCGCGTCTTGGTTGGTGCGTGACGAGTTGAACAGCGGTGTTTTAATAAACCCGTTCGGCCGCAGCTTTGAGACGTCTTATGCCTATCACCTTGTTTTGCCGGAAGTGGATGAGCAACCGGTTCCAGTGAGCAAGTTCCGCGACTGGCTGCTTCGTACACGCTAGGCGTCTTTTTGTTTGGTTGGCTGCCAGAAAACTTATACCGGGCGAACCGGCTCAGCCATCGGTCCCATCCACCTACATGGTCGGCACCAAGACCGATATCACCTCGTCCACCATATCTTTCCGGCCAACCCATTTTACAACTTGAAGAGCGCACATGAAGTGCTTCTGAAGGATGATGCTTACCGCCATGTCTGATCAAAGAGGCTCTTTGAATGAGCGGCGTTCAAACCAAGGATCTGTTGAGCATCACCCGGTGTTGCGACCGTTCTTCCCAAAATTGTGACAAGGTTTTTGGCCTGTGTGACCCATTCACCGTTTCCTTTTGTCAGTTTCCCTCGAGAGATGTAGAGATTATCCTCCATTCCAACGCGTACATTATTGATTTCCGGATCGAATTGACCCATTTCATTTCGCTTTGACCCCTCTGGCTTATGATGACCTCATGGAAAGTTTGCGGAATTAATGGCAGCTGGTTGGTCGCGACGTTTCGGAAAACTAGGTCAATTTCTCGCACAATTCAACATCGTTACGCAAACCCAAGCGTTCAAGCTTCACGGCAATCTATTCCTTAACCCCAAGCGCTTGGGCTAAAACGCGCAAACCGACCACGAGATCAGCTTCATTGGTGTCTTCTTCGAACGCATGGCTGATGCCATCAATCGATGGCACAAAAAGCATCGCCACCGGCATCAGGCGGGCCACATTGGTCGCGTCATGTAGCGCGCCTGAGGGCATCCGACGCCAGCGACCTGGCGCGACCACTTCGGCCCCGGCCTCCAGTCTTGCGCGCAAAGTGGCGGAGCTATGCTTGAATTTGGGTGACGCGCATCATCAGGCGGCGCGGTTTTCGGTGTCGTTGGTCACTTCGACACCGTCGTTGAATTTGATTCCTTCGATAACCTTTGGCAACTGATTTCTGCCCTTGAGGCGCAGCCATTTTTTCGATGCTGCCTGAATGAGGGTGAAGACCATCAGTTTTGCGGTCTTTTGTGACAGCGCCCCTTTGGTCCTCACCGTTCGGTGCCGAACAGTGGCGAACACGCTTTCAATCGGGTTCGAGGTGCGCAGATGGCCCCAATGCTCAGCTGGGAAGTCGAAGAATGCAAGCATCGCCTCTTCGTCCTTTGTCAGGCAGGCAACACCTTTTGGGTATTTGACGCCATACTTTTCGGAGAAAACTGCCAACGCAGCATCGGCTTCTGCGCGCGTTCCGGCGTGCTGGATGTCGTCCAGATCTGACTTGACCGCCGGGGCCATCTGCTTGGGAAAACAGTTCTGGACGTTGTTTACCTTATGCACCCAACACCGTTGGTGCTTTGTGCCTGGAAACGTTTTGTCCAGTGCGTTCCAGAACCCCATGGCTCCATCCCCAACCGCAATTTCCGGTGCGACGGACAGCCCGCGGCCTTTGATGTCGGTCAGCAACTCATGCCAGCTCTGCGCGCTCTCCCGCAGGCCGACCTGAAAGCCGATCAGCTCTTTCTTGCCCTCTGGTGTCGCGCCGATGATCACCAGCATGCATTCGGCATTTTCCTCCATCCGCGCCTGAAGATAGACGCCGTCCGCCCAGATGTAGACGTAGTCGCGGGCAGACAGATCCCGCCGTGCCCAGGCATCATATTGAACCTGCCATCCGGCAGTCAGACGCGAGATGACGCTTGGCGAGAGGTTGTGCGCATCCGGCCCCATGATGGCCGACAGCGCGTCCTGGAAATCGCCCGTCGATATGCCCTTCAGATAAAGAACAGGCAGCAGCGCGTCCAAGCTTATCGAGCGGCGCGCCCATTTCGGCAGAATGTTCGAGGTAAAGCGGATCTTTTCTGCCCCATCACAGGACGCCATCCGGTCGCGCACCTTGGGCCGCCGGACATCCAGAGCACCGATCCCCGTCTGAATCTTCCGTTCAGGGCCAAATCCATGCCGCACGATCCGCTGACGCCCGTCTTCCAGCTGCTCATCGGCAAAACTGGCGACAAAGGCATCAGCCTCGGCCTTCAGCGCTTCCGCCAGCATCCGACGAGCACCTTGCCGAGCAAGCTCTGTCAACGGATCGACGATCGTTTCCGATTGGCGAAATGGCAGGATCGTTGTATTGTAGCGCGACAATCTGCATGAGAGCAGCGCGACAATCAGGATGATAATCCTTGGCCGCGACAAGTTGAGATTGGCTGATCAGTTTGTCGCGGGCAAGAGATATATGGCTGTTGATTGTCGCGGAGC
>Ga0209491_10008883_pt1 | contig 12543 bp, 7 predicted proteins | sample BON02_FD_187213 | JGI IMG/M metagenome (GOLD analysis project Ga0209491, IMG submission 187213) | Freshwater microbial communities from Lake Bonney liftoff mats and glacier meltwater in Antarctica - BON-02 (SPAdes) (version 2) | ecosystem: Environmental > Aquatic > Freshwater > Ice > Glacier... | reverse complement strand
TTTTCTTTCAACAAGATACTCTTGTTTATTAAGAAATTAGCATTTGATGGCTTTTATCCACTACTAGTAGTTTTAAAAATCGATTTTTGTTGTTGTTTAAAAAAAAACGCTACTTTTTTAGACAGGTGAGCCCGTGAGGTGACGCACTAATGAGTGACGTGTAAATACTAAATACTAATAAATACTGATGATCTAGTTTAAAAACACCCTTGTGGATATAAATACTTTTGAACCCCTTTTGGGTTAACAATTCAATATTAAATACAATTATACATTGAAGTTCGAAACCTGATTTTATAGTGAAAGCAGGTCTCCATAGCGATCTTCTTCCAATGAATTAAGGGAGTTTCGAGCGTATGGAATGGAAGGATCGGGCGGTAACATGTAGCGTCTGGAGTAATATATATCTTTCATTATGGCAGCATCAAACCCGACCTTATGGTTTCTCGGAATGACAACGTCAAACATTGTCACAAGCACCTCGTCCATTGAATCACTATTATGAAATTTCAGAATGCGATACAGACTGTACTCGCTAGCAGGATATTTCTTGGTGTGAGGGCTGTTGTAAGTGGACATAATGCTTTGGGGAACCACTAAACGAGTGTCGACGCATAGCAAGATGTCTCGTTGCTCCAAATCTAAAAACACAACATACCTTCGGAGGTCTTGGCCTCTCATAAATTTAGATAAAAAACTGACCGGCTGCGTGCATTCTACGAGCCTCACTTTTTCGTCCATAATATAGTGCTGGGAAATCTCTCCAAGGAAAATTCTTTGTGCTGTGAACATGAACATGTTTTTGGTAACGCATACTCTGACTTTTCTTAATGAATGCCGAAGCATCCTTGAAACAAATGCTTTGTAGAGATGCCCAATAAGCCCAGGAAATCCGGGATAGTTCCATGAACCTGAGTAGGATGCTGTATCTATCCACACGCCTGATATATCGATCCTCTCATCCGCAGGCTCAGCATCCATTAGTCCAGAAATCCGCAGCTGGTTCTTTCGCAAGCATGCAAGAACAGTCGATTGGTACTGAGATCGCCTCATCAGTAGTAAATCACGGGCATACAGTTCATGAACTGCATTGCTTGAAAACGTCGACTGACCAGCAGAGTATTTAGAAAAGTCACTTAAAGGGTGATGGTACACTTGAAGATGAAGAGTAGAAGCATCTTCGATTGAGGGCGGGTGAAATGGATCCATTGAAAGTAACCCTGTATTACTAGCTATCTCCATAACATCATGCAAATAATCGACATCCAGCGATGAAATAGCGAGTGTTCGCAATACTGTTTGTCGTTGTGCGTGTCTAAAACTGGCGAATATTGATTTCTCTGACCCTGCATTCTCGTCGTAAGTCTCATCTTCCATGGATGGCTTCCAGGTGAAAGTTCGGTCTCTTTCACTTGCGCACAGTTTCATAAGAGTCCTTGCGTCCGTCGACTCCAACCATTTATCTGTACATATATTAGAAGAGTTTCCGTCTAATTCAACCAATTCCATAAAATGTCTATAAATCTTCGTAAACGGATCCGACTTTGAAAGGGTCATCTTTTGAAAAACGTCGACCAGTTTCGATTTACATTTTCCTTCGTGGAATTCTGCTTGAGTAAGAAATGCATAGAGACGATCGAGGGTCCGATTGAATTTTTCCTCTTCGCATATTGGGATACACGCATGCGGGGAAGGAGGCGGGTCTTCTGCGCCTAATGATTCAAGAACATATTTGAAACCTGAAGTTAATCCAGTTTTAATTTGTTTCAAAACTCCTTCCTCCGATACATGCTTTCGTTTCAAACTATCAATCTTGAATATCTTACTATTTCGTGAACATAACTGAAAACCAGGAGACTGAGCTATGCCCACAACTTTCACCGAAGTCTCTGACCAATATTCACAAATGTATACTTTGAAAGCGTGCAAACTATTAGCATGGGACTTGTGAGAAGCCCATGCATAATTCCACCCTTTCTTAGCGGAATTAAATTCAACTGTCCTGCCAAGGTTTCCTTCCGTGGTAAATCCATGCCACCACGTTTCCTCGTCTGAAAACAAACAATTGTCCTGAATAGATCCGATGATCAGGTCAGGTTCTTCAGATTCCAATCCAAATCGCGCTCTGTATAAAATAAATAAACGGGATTAGAATGCATTGCAGTTTAACTTACTGAAATGTGAGTTTCCTGGATACCTCGCTACTTGAAACTCTCAACGTAACTTGTGTCCCGCAGAATCCATAAGATCTATGGTCACCAGGAGAGCAGTTAGGAAAACATCGCATCACTTTAGCACTCTTGGTACTGCTGCGCTTGTAATGGTCGGAGAAGTCACACAGGAACTTCGCCTCAATTGTTGTCATCGCAATGTCGACTTCAGAATACTAGGATTTTGGTTCCGTTCTAGTAGTTTACACTAGCCATGTTGTGATTACCGGTTTCCTCTAACTAATGGAGTATGATTCTGATTTAAAGTTGGTCATCTTTTACAATATATAACCATTAGGAGATTAAAAATAATTTGGATTTCAAAACCATGCGGGATTCATCCATGCTAGTTTGTTGAACCACTCATTAGTGAACTTTGAACGATGGATTTCCAAGTGGAGTTTACCCACATGTACCGACGTACCAACAAAACCAGAGATAAGAAACTTCTTCGGTGCTTCCCTTGTTGCTTATCCACGGGCCACCAACCCACAGGTTTCTGTGGTTCCTCAGTGAAAGTGTCTGCACCAAATTGGGGACCAAGCGTTCAGTATTGGTGAGTGTCTCCCACCTTTCTCGAAACCGTTTTAATGAAACCATGTAGGGGGTGTCTTGGATTTTCTACGTCTACAGAGTCCTCTATTGATGTTGGCAATGTTTTGCCCGTTTCTCGCTTTTTGAATAATTGCTGGACTAGGGAAGATCCTTCTAAGGAATGGCTTCATGGAATTTCGACGAGTTGCGAAGACAACAAATTAGAGATAGTATTCAATAAAGATCCAAAATCATGGCACTATGCTTGGCGATCCCATAAAAATACCTCTACTGTTTCTCACTGCTTCAAGGTCTACTGCGGTGTTGTGATTTCTCAAAAAAACAAGAGTATCTTGTTGAAAGAAAAGAGCCTCGGATGACAATCCAATTTTTCAAAAATATGAAGAAAGGGGTTTCAGAGTCTATTACGAAGTCTAAAAATGATTCTCGAGTCGTTTTCGGGAAGCTACAAGCGTATCAATAAACTCAAAGGTAGGAAAATACTCCGTTGTTTCCCTCATTGTAAATCTATACATGAAAGCTCCGGGTTCTATGGAAGTGCTGTTACCCTCCAGCTACCTTCAGCAACTGATATCCATGTACAATATTGGTAAGTCCGTTTCATTTTATATGGATTTTTGTTCAATATTTCATGCCCTACAGGGCAAGATTTGAAGTAGTAGAAGCAGAGGATTCGATGACTGTGGGAAGTGAGATTTTGGCGTCGCTATTTGAAAACAATCAGAGGACAAAAGAATATCCGTTAAATGAATGGCTTTTAGGAGAAATGAAATCACCCACCTCTGTCAAGTTTAATGACCAATTAATGCCATGGCAATGTTCGTGGCGCTCCCACAAAACTTCTACTGACTTAATGCATTGCTTTAAGATCTACGCGATCGAGAAATTCGAAGGGAACCGAAAAGTAAAGATTGTTTCGGTAGTTTCTTCACCCCATTTTAACGTCTATTATTCTCGTTCAAAAGATAGAGAACGGCCTGTGCCAAATTTCAAGCGGAATTATTCGGATCTCGAAACTGCTGTTTGCTCCTTAAAAAACCTGGTTTGGATTCCAGAAGAGCCACTCACCTTCGAGCAAGCCTTGAACCGCACCATAGATCGGTTGCGAATGTTTTTTTCGTCTTTTGATGGCTTAAGCATTGATGAGCAGTCTCCACTACGATTTGCTTCTCTTGAACGTGTTCTGGTTGGTTCTCCTGAAAGCTTTCAAGTTATTTCAAAGTTGCGTCTTTTAAGGGAACAGGTTATGTTGGGATTTGCTGGAATGAAACAGAATTACTGCACTGAATGGCTAAGTCGACAAAATGAATTTGTTCTGCAATGTCTTAAAGAAATGGAAGAGCAAATACAGTGGAGCGCATCTCTCGAAGATGAAACATCATTGGAAACATCGATTTTTGGGAAAATGAGGCATATTAAAAGAGGTATAGTGGCTCAAGCAGTTGCGTTAACGGGATGTCGCATTGAGGATTTTAAATTTGTTATGGAGACTGCAAGTGTCAAAGGTTTACTCCCCTTAGACCCTTTCCACCCGCCGTGTGTGTTGATCGGATGTGCCATATGGCGTCAACTCGGGCCGCATTTAGATCCATTTGAGCACTCGACATATTCTGCCGGTTCAAATACGTTTGCCACCGAGGAAATTCGGTTGTTCTATGGCCACCAATTGTTAATGTATAGGAGAGCGATACACCAATCGACTGTGGCTGCCTATACCAAACATGTTTTCACTCCTATTACGGAAGTCGGCCTTGTAAGTCCAGATACTAGAATTGATTTCAGCGGAGTATGGCTAGACACCGATGCTGCTGACGGCATAGCATTTGAAACTTACCCAGGAGTGTTAGGCTTGATAATTGGAAGTTTAACTGGGGAGTTGTTCAAGAAAATGGGTTTCAAAATTTGTTTGGTTTTGAACAAAGATTCTTACACCGTGTCCCCATGGGAAGTGATGGTTTCGTCCTACATCTTTGATGGAAAACCGGGGAGTAAGGTTAATTTGGTGATTGAAGATTGAATTAATTAGTATCCAGCATCCATTGGGAGGAAAATTGCCACCCCAAAGTGAATCTAATATTCACACATACTCGGCCCGAGAATCGGGGTGTCTTTTTTTTGGAGCATGAAGAAGTTCCTGGTGCATCGAGGGTTTACTTTGTTCGTGATTTCGGACTTTATCCGCCTGCCCTACTTGTTATTGACAATTTTTCAGATATCTATCGTAAATACCCAGCACCCGAGTATTGGTATGTCGGAGTCGCGCATTGGACTTTTTCTGCCAAACAGTCGGGTTTTCAATCTAATTTTAAATTAATTAAAGGGATTCCGATGAAAATTGCAGTTCGTCGGCGATTACGGCGACTTCAGCTATTTTGTTGGTTTTCTTCACGAGAACGATGCCCAAGGACTTCAACATCCCAAGCCGTGATTGGAGGATAGAGTGCCAGCAGCCAAAATCATTCTCCTCAAGAGATGCTTCAAGAATACGCTCCCGGTCAAATACCGCTTGTTTGGCCATAGAGGATATCATCAATGTATTCGCAATGCATAGTAATGATGCTACCAAAGGAACGACGATCCCTCCAAGCAATTGACCCTGGACTTCAACACACTTGGAAGAACTCAATAGGTTGAATGGCTCAACCCACTTGGCTAGAAATACATTAAGATCGGCACACACATCCCCAATTGCTAATTGCAGGAATGTGTTTGGATAAAACACTCCAAATACTATCGCCAAAACCATAACTTCCATACTGGTCCACGTGGAAAACAAGCTTGTGGAACCCGTGGCCCATCGAAGTTGACGCAGCGTGAGAGGACTTAACAGCATCAATACAAGTCCGATCTGTTGAAGAAATGGTAAAACCACAACACAGAGAACAAGAAGTATCTGCATAGTCACAGTAATTAAGGATTGTCCTATTGAATTCTCTTCGTTTTGAAGACCAGATAGTAATGACAAAATTGAAAATTCTTGTGTAGCTTTTCCTGCAGTCTGAAGCCCTAACCCACCAACACCAAGGAACTCGAACTTTGCAACTGAAACCACAAGACTTGCTCCTAACAGACCCAAAGCAACACAAACACTTCCAAGGAGAAATACGGTAGCGCCTGTGGTTAGTTTGATTTTGTATCCCGAATTTGAGTGAAATATATGGGATTTCAAAATCTCTTGCACTTTCATTGCCCGGACTTTATCTCTTGAAACCCCGTAAAAGGTACCTGAAACGTTGGTTGGATTCACCACGCACCTGTGAAGATATCCAAGTGAGTGAATGGAGATTAAAAGAAAAACATATCCAAAAATAAAGGATAAAAGGCCCAGATCGCACACCAATGCAATCGCTACGGTTACATCACTGGAAGAAAATGGCGGGAAAGCTGGGTTTACAATCTTCATGTTGAACAACGCTACCAGCACCGCCATCAACAAAACAGCCACCACCGTCCATTTTGCGACAAGAGATAAAATAGTAATCCAAGTGCCGCGCATACTCTCACTCAGATGTTTTGGAGGCAGCACCATGCAGCATAAAATCACTGCAACCCATACAAATGGCAAGCATCCAGTAAACAAAGCCAGCAATATTCCTAGTTCTGGGCTACCTGCATCGAACAGCTGTGAAATCGCAGTAACAAGACTGACAGAATATAGAGAGTCAACTTCCACCGTGTCCCCCCCTGTCATTGCAACTACTACTCGGAGATACAGCGATTGAAGTGAAATGCCAAAAATGAAAAAGACAACGGCCATGAAGCAACTTACATGGGTCAATATTCGAAGAGATTTTGGAAGGTATTCAGTAGTTGAGAGTGAAGAGGGTTGTATCTCATCCTGTGCGGAGACACGCTTGTGTCTGGACAACACCATACAAGACATTATGCCAGCCAATCCTATAAACATCACACTATTGACAGACAACAATGTATACAAGGAGTAGTTAACGGATGTTCCGGAGGAATTTCCGGTTTCATAAACAGCAGCATTACACGTGTCAGCGTACTCCTTCAGATTTGAATTCAGAGTCCTCATTGAGTTTTCGTTATTGACTAGGTTGTCAACCAATACAGGAATGGCGGTATCGAAGACTTGTAGAATAGAATTGCTCATTGTAGTTTGTTGAGTGGTGGTAAAATCTCCGCAAGTATTGCAGCGAAAGGTTAAATTACCGATTGATAGAGCCATAGCCTCCAAGAAGATTCCATAGCCTTCCCAATCCAGAGTACTAAGCAAACAAGGAACGCTGTATATTTGATTCAATTTCAAAGACAAGGCTCGACTTGCCAGGACGTTAAGCTCGTAGAGCACTTCCGACCTGACATCCTCCAACAGCAGCCTGAGAGATTGAGTCACATCAGTAGATAGAGTGCCGTTTCCTTTCACTTGCAGGTCTAATGAGATTCCTATCGGCTGAGTCTGAGCAATATCGATCTGGGAATGTATCTTGACAGGATATCCAATCACAGCGTCAAATGGCTGGAACGCTGAGAACGTATCAATATTGAAAAACCCAATATTGGCCAGTGATACGATTAGATGCGTTTCTTCATCAATAGGAAAGTTAAGAGAAAAGTTCGCAGGAAATTTAATCGCATATCCGCCGCCATTTAGAGCCCCGCCAATTATATCTGCGAATTCACCTACATCTCGAATTATGCGATTGATTCCAACTTCAGGATTGTCAACATCGGAAAGAGTTTCATTGATTGTTTGTCGAACTAAATTCGCATTCTCGGTCTGAAATGATATTTTGGTGTTTTCATCATCCACCTGTATGTCGGGGCATGTTTCTGCGCTTGCGAGCGACTCTTTCAACAAGTTGGTGACGATTTCATTTAAACCTCGGGTGATATTCGGCCCGTAGTACATCAATAACGGCTGTACCACGACACTGTCAAGTAAGGAAGATATGTTCACTTGAAGTGTATCCAAGATACTGTCTGAAATGTTGCCGACGGAAAGGGACAGAGCACCTAGTCCCTGAACTTCTATTGAAGACACGTTCACACCATAGAAGGAAGGAGCTGCACATGTGAACAAGTTGGCATTCATCTGCGCAAAAGTAGAGTTCCCAATCTGAGCAGGATCTATAGCGGCCGCTAAGATCAATTCCATGTCAATGTCTTCCACGCTTACAAACAAATCTGCTTGTATTGAAACGTTCTTCGAGAAGGATAGCAATATGCCCGATGACTCAAGGACAAATGGTGTAAATCGGATTGATAAAGCAAAACGAAGTCCCATGGAGGCTATTTCAAAAGTGTTATCCAGTGTGTACTGCAGACCGGGTCTCGTATTCAACAAGTTCACTCTGGAAAACTGATCCATCCCAAATACATCCACTTGATCCTCAACCTTCACTGGATAACTTCCGTTTACTGACAGGTCAAAAAACGGAAGCCGAGATAATGAAAAGCTACTGCTACCAGACTGGGTGTAACTCTTAACGAATTCATTAATTCGTAGATCTTCTCCTGATGATGAATTAGAGCCAAGAAGCCTATTTAGGAAATTGAAGGTTATCTTAGCAGATGGTCCAAATTCCAAAACGTCTTTACCGCTGATTCCTAATCCTGCCAACAAATCCAATTCGGTCTGCTTCAAATCATTTGTACGATTCTCAAGAACAAGTTCATCAATGAGAGGGACCAAACTTTCGATACTCGATTTCGAAAATTCCGATCCGACATATTCCGCAACTTTACATAAAACATGATGTTCCAATAACTTGCTCACTGTGGATTGCCTTGCTGATGAATTCAAGATGACCCAATCGTTGGGGATGGTGATTGTACAAGTAGAAGTTTCAAAACTCAATGGTCTGTCTTCATCCACTCCGGGTCTTCTGCCTTCTCCATATACAATGACAACTTCCCAAATCATATCCGTGGAGCTACCTGGTATTATCTGGAATGGCGTCTCTACGATGGTTCCAGAACCATTTACATTCTGCTCCACAAGAGTTCCATCGCATGCCGTTGAAGTGCCCTGCGCAAGGACAGAGGCACTAAGAACACCTGGAACTAAATAAACACCTCCTTCAACAGACAGTTCCGCACATGTAAGGTTTTTAAGTGAGAATGTCCCGGAAGTCGTTACTCCAATTTCAGCAGAAGTGAAGTTACCAAAACTTAACTCCTCGGTTTGTTCAACTAGGATATGTACCCCAGAAAGTATTTCCATCAATTGGCTCTCAGAACCACAAGTGGTGTGAACAGTTAACACAGCAATCAACCACGAAAGAGTCCTCATTTAATAAAGGTGTGTACTACCAACAATAAAAGATGATGTCGAAAACAAAAGGATAGCCCCGCATGTTAACATGTTGTTCGCTTTCTTACTATGTCTACCTCTAGTGCATGCAAGTGTGCCCACTTCCCTTTATGACTTCGATCTCAAGTATTTGCAAGGTGGCAAGATATCGTGGAGTGCATTGATAAACAACAGAATATTTCTCATTGCTAATATTGCCAGTGAATGTGGTTTCACTCATCCTGGGTATGATCAAATGAACCGACTTGATTCCGTCTACCGTGATAAAGGCCTGGTGATACTGGGCGTTCCATGCAATCAATTTGGAGGGCAAGAGCCGGGCACACCTGACCAAATAGCAAGTTTTGCCAGATCTGAAATGCAAAGTGAAATTGTTTTATTGGAGAAAATGGAGGTCAACGGACCTAAGCAGCATCCATTATATCGATTCTTGAAGTCTTCTGTGGAAGATCCTTCTTGTATTGATAGTGGAGACGAGTCAACTTCCTGTAAGACTTGGGCCGCGATTGGTGAATGCGATCAAAATCCCGGTTTCATGCACAAAAGCTGTCAAAAGTAAGTTTCTTAGAAGGTATTAGATCTTAAAATTGAGCTTGTTAGATCATGCGGCTGCCCAGTTTTATGGAACTTTGAATATTTCTTGGTTGGTCGTGATGGAAAAGTGATGAGAAGGTACAGAACTGGTACAGACGTAACTTCAAATGAAGTAACGGCAGACATAGACACTGCGCTTTCAGTCAGCCATGACGAATTATAATAGTGTTTATTTCATTAAGTTACGAATTTTATTTTTGCTTTCAGTTTAGAGCCCAGCTGAATAACCATCTCTCCATCTCCGCAATCAGGATCTGTTTCGTTCTGTTGCAGCCCCAATCGCTTTTCAAAATTCGAAAGCATATTGACTAACGTGAAAAAGTTCCTTTTTTCCATTTTACTGGCTACATTTTCCAGCCATTCTCCAACTGATCCTTTTGGGCCTACTGGCAATGCTCCATTGAATTCAATGAAGTCATCTGACCATAGTTCTATCCCTTTCACGTTACTAACCGTGCTATTATTTTCCATCTCAGGGGATTTAGATACACCAAATGCGCGTGAAAATTCTGCGAAGCTGATCTTACTGTCCCGATTAATATCCAATCGTCTGACCAGTTCCTTGGCCTCTTCTACACCAACTGGATACCCCACCTTTGCCATCGTTGCACATATCTCTTTAGCGGTTATTTTACCGCTGCCGCTTCGATTGAACATATCAAAGCACTCTCGCAATGTCACATTTTGAACTACAACTGAATCTACAAAAGCCTTCATCCGTTGCTCCAGGCCATACACTGCATCATCGTCGAGTGTCAAGAAACTGACGAATAAACCATATGCAAATTTTCCTTCCCCTGCTTCGAACCTCGACATGAGACAACTTAACTCCTCTTCTGTAAGCAACCATTTCATCTTGCCTGCCACCTTCTTTAAGCTGGTCTTGTTCACATACCCTTTCTTTCCTGCGTCAAAATGCTGGAATTGTCGCATTATCGACTGACGACCGGTAGATTTGGCTAAACTTTCCATACGAATCTTTTGCCTAATGCTGCTTTCCATCTCACCACTCAGTGTATTACCTATTACTTGACCATCTGCTCCCAATACCCATTGATCTCTATCGGACCCGCGATTGGCAAACGTCAGAAAGTGCCTATAATCCACCGAGCCACCACCACCCTCGGGGTCCAGTTTAAGCATTACATTCAAAACTTCTGCATCGTTCAAGTCAAATCCTAGTTTCTGAAGCGAATCGCTCATTTCGGAGGAGTCGATCTTGCCGTCTTTGTTGCAATCGAACAGCTCAAAAACAGCTGCGTAATCGCCTGCATATCCAGAATTCAACGTATCGGAAACAAATTGACGCAATTTGGTCAGAACTTGCCATACTCTTGTGCACGTTTTAATCTATCCTCATGCAGCATTTTTATTCCCTGAAGAATATCGACATTGTTTGTCGCTCGTTTCCAGTTCGATACACCAGCAGCACCATCCCCACATACAAATAAGAAGTCTTTATAGTTGATTTCTTCTCCAACTTGGAATTGTGTCAATATCTCCGCGACCAATTTCCTATCATTGTCTTCAAAGTGCAATGTCTTGCAGGTGATAGAAAGTACTTTGGACTTTGGAAGTACCAATTCATTCTCTTTGTCATGCTTTTTGAAAGCTGTTGTCAACAAAATCGTTTTAGCTTGGATTCGTTTCAGGATAGGATTTACACGTTCGGCAAATGAAGTGGACTGATCATCCCCGGCAATAGTTTTAGCTTCAGTCTTGCAATCCTTTATCAGCTCTTTGTAGGGTAGCTTCTTTCCAAACCCGTATTTGCGAGATACATGGGCAAATACTTTTTCGGAAATTTTTTTTTCGATTCCGAGCATATGCAAGGCAGTGTTGACATCCTGTCTCCCTATTTTTCCAGAGCCTTTACGATCTACCTTTTCAAATATTCTCTTATAGGATTGCTTCTTGTCTTTGAGGAGCACCTTCCCAAGGAACATCTGAAATTTATCAGCATCACTATCCTCCACCATTTGAGAGGTATCCGAATCAATACTCCATGAATCACCTAGGTCCTCATCAGACCATTTCCCAACTGATCCAGATGAAGAGCCCGATGCAGAATGATTTCGTTTCCTTCTGTTATTGCTCGGCTTCTTCGACCTCTGTCTCGGTGCTGATGACTCCGACGACGAACGACTTATACTCCTATGAAATCTGCCTCGACTAGATGACCTTTCCTTGCTTCGCTCTCTGCTTTTAGATATTCTGTTCTCTTTCCCAAGTAGTTGCTCAAACTCACGATAGCTGATCCGCCCGTCCCCATTCGTATCGAGGGAGCGAATTAATTGATTCAACTCCGTCTTTGAAAACTGAATACCCAGCTTATCCAGTGCTCTACCAAACTCAATACGACTAACCTTACCATCCCCATCTATATCAAACATATTAAAAACCTCGCGACAGTTTTTCACGGCTCGACTTCGAATGGTGTCAGAGATCACATTGCTAATTAGCACTTCCAAATCTAAATCGTCCGCTGTCTTGATGTCAGCTGTAGCCACTTTAGAATCACGATCCCCATCAGCATAGTGGATCGCGTAAGTACCATCCCCATTCTCCCGCACAATTTTCCCCTTGAAGAACTTTTTACCACCTTTAAACTTGGCTTCTACGTTTTCCCCTTTCTGAAATACAGTGCCTTGATCACCGTCGGAATCATATGAAACTGATTTTGAACGACGTTTTGAAACTCCTCCGGAAATAGATTTGATTTTACTTTTGGATATTCGTCTTTCCGAATCACCATCGTCATAAGAGATATCATAGGTACCATCAACATTAACTCTCGTGATGGTTCCCTTGTAATATCTCTTTCCACCTTTGAATAGAGCTTCAACTTTATCACCACGTTTGAAATCCCCAGTATCAGAATCAGACATCTCAACAGTTGGTCTTCTA
>Ga0209491_10008882_pt1 | contig 12547 bp, 11 predicted proteins | sample BON02_FD_187213 | JGI IMG/M metagenome (GOLD analysis project Ga0209491, IMG submission 187213) | Freshwater microbial communities from Lake Bonney liftoff mats and glacier meltwater in Antarctica - BON-02 (SPAdes) (version 2) | ecosystem: Environmental > Aquatic > Freshwater > Ice > Glacier... | reverse complement strand
TTTCATCTATTTAGCTATTTAATTTCTTTGGCAACGTTAAAACTGTTGCCCGAATAAACTTGGTCAAACTAGTTCCAAATAGTCTTTTAACTCAATAAACATTGGAGGCGACGCCGGGAATCGAACCATGTCGCGAAACTTGCGAACTCGCTTACTCATTGGGTTAGCGAGCATCGACTTGTCGACTTGGCAGATTCTTGCCCGATTGAGTTCGCATGATTGCAAGATTCGACTCTGCCAAAGACGCGAAACCAGAGTTCGGTACGTCAACCATAAAACACACCAACTGATGTTGGTGACTCAGGACTATCGCGACCCATGTCCAGGGCCAGTTCCAGTCGTACAGGTCACCTACCCTCCACGCCGGTGACGCATTTTTAGATGCCCCATTTCCCTTGTATGGCTCTACATAAGTAGTTCAGTGCCAAATGCCTTGACCCATGGCTCGACCGCTGCGTTGTAGTGCTCCGTGGTAAATGACTCCGCCTTTGGAATGAAATAAGGTGGCACTGCGACACGTTGCCGGTCGCTCTCCGTGAATGTACTTCCAACAAGGTCTCGCACTATCAGTGCAGTAACAGCATAAACTGCTGCGATAGCAGGCCCACAAGTCTTGTCACGAGGAACCACCCTCAGTCGTTCTGATCGCCTCTCAGCTTCTGCACCTATTACATCTTGTGCAGTCGCAATCACATCCATACGACCACTTATTAAGCCCGCATCAACGGCAGCGTTGGCACCTGCTTCGCAATCCGGATACATCAGTTCGAGGTCGTCTCCTGTAACGGGAATACGAGAAAGTTCACCGGCAGTCAATCTCGACATTCGATCGATCATGCCGTCTATTAGGTGCACATTTGGCCCACAGGCAACTTCACCGAATTGCCGAATCAGTTTTCTTGCGATGCTTTTCTTGGCAAATAGCGACATTTAGAACTTCCCCATCATTCAGAATCCCTTTCGAATTCTACGAATAACTGGAATCCATAAAAGCGATAGGACTCGCAGTCTACCGACAATCATGAGTGCACCTGTTGCACCGGCGCTCAGCTCACCTGGCGCCTGGCCAAACGTGTGACCTGCCCCAGTTTGGTTACATAAAAATGGTGAAGATTGGGCTTCCACTGAAAGGCTGTTCATTATGCCGCGACCCTATCCAGCGGAGTTTCGACTCCGAGTCGTTGCACTCGTTCGGCAGGGAAGACCATCGCTTCAATTGACACCTCGTTAGGTGTCAATCTGACCTGCCCCCGAATTGGTGTCTGAACAAAACCCAGAGCGGTTTATCCCGATCCCAATACTTTCTCTCGCCGCATCAAAGCCAATTGCAAGGTCACGTCACTTAAACCGATTCGCCTCCACGATCTTCGGCATTCCTATGTGGTTGCGGCTCTCCGTGCCGGCACAGACATTAAGACCATTTCGCAGCACATCGGACACGTCGACATCAACGTCACCTTGTCCGTCTATGACCATTTTTTCATCCAAGACGACGCAGATGCTGCAGCTTCAATAGCTAGCCATATCTACCTATCGTCAGCACAAGAAGCGTAAGACACCTTCCACCTACGATGAGATGGATGACACACAAAATTGAAGATCGCTAGAAGTGACTTCAAGCAAACCGCTTCCGGGTAGATCCCTGGCCGAACTACGTCCTGAAATTGCGCGTCAATGGCACCCTACGAAAAACGGCGACCTGAACTCCTACTCAGTTACAGCTGGCTCAGGCAAAAAGGTCTGGTGGCTAGGTGACTGCGGTCACGAGTGGGACGCACCACCAACTTCTCGAACTTCGAAGAATGCTGGTTGTCCTGTTTGTGTTAACAAACGTGTAATCAAGGGGCTTAATGATCTGGCCACGATCCACCCCAATCTCGCTAAAGAGTGGCATCCTACGAAAAACGGAGATCTGACGCCATTTAAGGTTTCGAGCGGTAGTTCGAAACGCGTTTGGTGGTTCGGTGAATGTGGCCACGAGTGGGATGTCACAATTGTGGATCGGGTGCATTACTCCACCGGTTGTCCGTTTTGCAACGGAAACCTACGCATCATGCTCGGTATTAATGATCTTGCATCGATCGATCCTGAACTTGCCAAAGAATGGCATCCTACGAAAAACGGTGACCTTAAGCCATCAGACGTTCGACAGTTCTCGATAAAGAAAGTTTGGTGGCGTGCAGTTTGTGGTCACGAGTGGTTGAGTACCGTCGCGCATCGATCTAGCGGGAGAGGATGTCCGTTCTGCAGTGGCAAGAAGTTGCTTGCCGGTTTTAACGATATTGAGACAACCGATCCAGAAATTGCAAGTCAGTGGCATCCAACCAAAAACGGAGACCTGACCACCAAAATCGTCAGCCGAGGATCTGATCGAAAAGTTTGGTGGTTTTTACACGGTCATGAATGGACATCGACAGTTAGCAGTCGAATATTTTCCGGACAAGGATGCGCAATTTGTAGCGGCGATCAGGTTCAAATCGGTGTCAACGACTTAAGTACAACTAATCCAGATGTCATAAAAAGATGGCATCCAACCAAGAACGATGATCTCGCTCCTCACTCGGTGACTTTAGGTTCTGGCAAGAAGGTTTGGTGGTTAGGCGAATGTGGTCACTCTTGGATTACGACCGTAAAACATATGACCTCTGGACGCGGGTGCGCCGTTTGCCGAGGCCTGCAGATTGAGCTTGGTGTTAACGATCTTGCTAGCCAATATCCCGATCTCGCCGCACAATGGCATCCAACAAAAAATCGTGACTTAACGCCACAGCGTGTCACGTCCTCATCAGGACGCAAAGTCTGGTGGATGTGCGAGCAGCGGCATGAATGGCGAACTGGAGTAAGTGGGCGTCAATATGGCGCAATCGGTTGTCCAGACTGTGCGAGCTTTGGGTTCTCCCCTTCCAATCATGGTTGGCTTTACCTTCTGTTCCATCCAATCTGGGATATGCAGCAAATCGGGATCTCTAATGTCCCTGAAAGCCGAGTCAGGCAACACGCTCGACTCGGGTGGCAAGTTGTGGAAATTCGTGGACCGATGGAAGGTTCACATGTACAGGCATTAGAAAAGCAAGCACTACAAGCACTGCGCGCAAGGGGCGCAAACCTTGGTGTTCGTTCTTCTAATGGCGGATTTGATGGACACACCGAAGCATGGTCTACGCATACCCTCCAGATAGAAAGCATCCGTCAGCTGCTTAATTGGGTCTATTCCGATGATTCGCATTTGACCACAGCTGAGCACATAGAGGCGTGGACAATCCCAAAGAAGATTCCTAGAGAAGCGAACACCATAGCCATCTGCGTACTAATTGGTTGCGAGAGAAAACATCACGGACATGGATACTGTCGCCTTCATTATCGGCGTTGGATAGCAACTGGCGATACTGGCTCAACGTCGACTACGAAAACCCCGAATGGCACGTACAAAGACGCGCACTGTCTCGTATCGGGATGTTTGAGGCAACCACGAGCACGAGGTTTTTGCTCGATGCATTACGCACGGTGGTCAAAATCTGGCGACCCAGGAGAACCAGAATCACGAACACCGAATGATCATGACAGAACCTGCATCGTGGATGGCTGTTCCAAACCTTGGACGACAAGAAAGATGTGCGAAATGCATTATCGCCGCTTTATGTCAAATGGTGACCCTACGATTAGCAAGCGAGGCGAAAAACTGCGAACTTATTGTTTGGTGGAAGACTGCGACCACACTGTCTTCGGCCATGGCTATTGCAACAAGCACTATAAACGATTCCGCAAATATGGTGACCCCCTCCAAGGCGCGCGCAACCGCAACTGAAGTTTCTCAAGATCGAGATCGCTTTAGATGAAATTTACAATTGGCGACTTCGCAACCGATCGCAAGACTGAAGAGTAATTCGTACAAGTTGAGAGCCGAAAGCGGAGGTGCACACCAAACTAGTACCAAATGGTCTTCTGACCCAACCAACAGTTGATGCGACGCCGGGAATCGAAAACGACGAAAAATTGCCGCCTGAGAGTAACCCGCCCGCCTACTGCTTTCTAAGTCGCATCGACTGGCCGACAAAGCCGACAAAGCCGACAAAGGCACACAAGTTCATTTGGCTCGTCGAAAACTAGTACTAAATTCGTACCAATTCGTTTTCATGCCGCTTCATATAGTTCCTCTAAGAGAATCAGCCACTTTTCTGGCGCAGGAGCGCTGATGATCAGGTTGTCTTCTTCTCCACTTCTCTTGTCGAAGTAGATCCCACTGTCACTGTCGGTGTCGTAGAACGCGACACAAGACGAGCTCTGAATTCTGTAGTACGCGCGATCCGGCTCTTGCGCTACCCAAAGACCAACGGCAAATTCAGCATCCACCTTTGTGAATTCTTCCTCCCCGAGATCTAGAAACTCATGGTTCTCTTTATGACCACCCCGCCATACCTGATCAAACCCTATCCTGAGAGCGCTCGGCGAAACATTTAGAGCGATTGCCAACGCCCTCTTCTGCACATTCTTGCTTTCATAAACGGCAAGCGTATACAGGGAGTCATATAGCCCGTCTAAATCAGACTGATTACCTGCTGATGCGATGGCCGCACAAGTAAATGATCCGGGAACGAGAGGCCGATAAGGGCTTAAGAGAAATGATCTGAAGACGCCACGGAGATCAAAAGTGTCATCCGTGTAGTGAAACGCGTACTTCCATGTATCACTAATTGCCGCCAGCGTCACCGATTGATCGTCGTGGTCGACCATCATTCGAAGTGCCATTGCTCGTTCTTCCACCGAGAGAGTCGGCAGGTAGCCATCAGTTGACTCGTCGCCCCACATGAATCGCCACAATGTGACTTGTGCTTTGGTCAAGAAATCGAGATCAACATATTTGAGAATTCTGAGTCGTCGACAAAGGTGATTGAAGATCAAATAGCTCGGGACAACCACGGAACTTCCAACAGATCTTGTAAACATCTGGTCCGATAGTCCTTTGACAAATCTACGAACAAAAGATCTCCAGAGTCTCTTAACCCGTTGATGGGGCTCGTTTCGTTGTAATACATCATCAAGAAATAGGTCGGTATCTTTTCCGTCACCGGAGTCTTCCGGATCCTCTTCAGTGGTAGAGACTGCGAGGTTGTCGTCTTCGGGTAAAGGTTCAGAGGAAGAATCTCGTCTAAAACGACTGGTAAGGGACTGTAGAACAATCCCAAGCTCTGTTGGGCTCAAGAATGATTTCTGGGCAATGGCTTGATAATCGCGGATTTGTGGTAATTCACCAATACGAGACCAATCAAGATCCTCGTAGGGCAGAGATTCTTCTTCCTCGGGCGATGAGTCAACTGCCACATCTGGGTGGGAGGGCCTCCAAAGACTGCGTCGATCAATGACCATCACACGATCGAGTTCACTTAAGAGGTCTTCAAGGTCTCGATCCTTGAGTTCTCCAAGATTTCCTACTTCTTCCAATAGCTCCACTCGGTAGTTACTGGCAGAAAGTCTTAGCAGCGAGGTGACGTGATACGGATAAATAACTTGATATCGACCGTCAGAGTGATGAACTTCCAATCGAAGGACATTCTCTAATTGATCTGCTGAGAGGTTTTCAAATCTGTACATATGAATAAAACAACCCGCAGCCAATTGAGCCGGTTCATTCTCAAACTTCAAACTTTGACCACCAGAATGGATCGAGACTGATCCAGACAAGTCCTCAGTAGTTTCAAAACTAAGTCGTGGGTATGACCAATGGCAGTTCCGTATTCCTAGTGTTTGATCAGGATCAATCTCGTCAGTCCCCCAATCATCGTCGACCATAAAGCCTGACAACCCGCCAGAGAGATCGGTCAGGTCGAGTGCATTAAGAAGATGATCAAAGGATCCACATTTGCCTGTTAGTAAGTTCGCAAGTTCAACATTTGCATTAGAGCCGAATTGACATAGCGCAACACCACTTAAATTTGCCGAACCTTGAAGTAGGAAATCCTGACGGGCTGTACGAACCAGGACGAACTTTGCGTGCAGCATTACATTTGGGTAGGGAGAAGGTGCTGCTGCTTCTGTAATGACTACCTTGACTCCGCTATTGTCTAGAACCTTCGTCGTGGCCCGTAGGTCAAGTCGAGTCCGCTTCGATTGAACAAGGAGCCGGAAACGTCTCGGTTCAAGTTGATCGATAATTGCTTTAAGAGCACTAGCTTTCCGGTCATGAAATGGCGCTGCGGCTACGACCTCCAAGACCGGCAGCTGTCCGACCTTCAGTACGAGTTGGTCAAGGAGCGATTGAACCTGATTATGAACCACAGTGCTCTCATGCTTTGAATCACGCTGGATCCAAGGTGACGATGCAAAAATGTCCTCGAGGCGGCGTGTCGTTACAACATCCAATAGACCTCTATGACCAAGTTGATCTAAAAGATTTCGTATGGATGCAAATGGAGCTGCGGATGCTTCTTCATTTTCGATCCATTCATAGGATGTAAAGCATTCTCCCGGACCCGAATATCCAGGTATTGAGAGGTTGCCAGACCCAACATGAAGCAGACCGCTCGATGGTCCGACCAGCATCACAAATTTTGGATGATGGGCATGTTTCGATTTGATTGGGGACGCTACGTAGGATCGATTTAGTCGTTTGAGAATTGGTTCAGTGGCGATGTGTGCTGCAAATTCTTTTTGATCGAGCAGGATGACGCGGTTCACGGTTGCACTCGATAGCTGTTTAAGAATCTGTGTTTCGAAGAAAGCCAAGTCGGCACCAAACGTCCCAATTATGAGTCCATTAAAGTTTCCATTCAGTGAATCAGGAATTTTGACTCTGTCTATTGGGTCTTGAACCACTAGCTCGCCGTCCCACGTGGAAGATCGCCCAATTCCCGAATGGAGTGCCCCTCTTGGGATAAGGGGTGATTTGGCTGCGACAATGACCCGCACCATCCGAGATCAGTACATACTGTCGACAAGGAATTGAATCGTGAACTGTTCCGCTGGAATGAATGTGGCTGCGGATAGCACCGCAGTCTGATGCCTTCACGGCGGAATCTAAAAGTATCATCAGGCAGTTTCGCCATAGCAACCCTCTCGTGTTGCGCTATGACATGGTCTCGCACGACTCTCTTCATCACCTCTGCAATCGACTTTGAATCACGAATATCATTACGCAGTTGATCCAATGCAACATGCGTACTAATCCGAGCAATACCGCCTTGAATGACGGGAGACCAGTCGACAGCCCCAACAGCATGCGGCAAATTGGGATCGATGAGTCGCACCAAACTCATTAAGTAAAGGACAAAGAGAGCTAGCAGTCGATCATCAAAGCCATATGCGTCCGACTGAAGATTGGTCAGCAATGCATCCTCTGTCAGATCGGTCCCGAGTTCCCAGGTGTTGTCAAGCGAGTCAGTCATACTGGCTTGCTGATGACAAAGATCGACAAGTCTCGCTATCCCCTCATTGGTCTTCATGGACACCCCAATAATCGGTCGGAAATTCGCTCCATCGATCTTCCCATCGAGGCCTGTCATTAAGACCGGGGACACATCAGCAGATTGATTCAAACCCCATGTATGAATCCACTGCCACGTGCCATTCAGTGACCAGTTGAACATTTCCCTGAGCTGGGACAGTCGCCATCGGATCGCGACACTGTTTAGCTGTGGAGTTACAGCGAAGATGCACGTCTCATCATCGGTCTCAGGGTCAAATGCCGATCGATATAGCAACAGTCTTCGAAAATCTTCGTCTAAGACAGAAGTTCCGTTGGACTGATGTGCGATCTCCAACATCAATTGAAGTGATCTCCGTCGCGCTTCCGCGTCATGTTGGTGACCGCCATGAAGAAAAATATCTACTAGAGGCGCTCTATCTGGAGGGTTATCCCTCAAGCGACACAAACAAGCTACATTTCCGTACTCTTCGACAATGTTTGCTGGTACTTCGTCAGAATCAAAATATTTACGCCAATAATCGGTGTTCACGATTGACTGTCGAAATGCTTCTGCAAGTTCAGCTCCCACAGATGGCGTAACAGCGTCAACGGGTAACCCAATCGACTTGTCAGCGATCCGCACCACCCCCGTGGTCTGCATCGTTGTCGCGTAGTAGAGGCCGTACCCACCGCCACTTGACTTCATGTAGTCGAAATCAGTTCGATACTTCGTTGGAGAACTTTCGACGAGAGGTCCAACCCTTCTAGAGCCAATCGGCGATGCCGTATGTTCTGGATGGACACACATGTGACCTGCTGCGGAGAAGATTGACTCTTTGCTCCTAATGAAACGGCGAAGTGAGGTATTAGTTCGTGGTAAATCGCGCCGCCAGAACTCATCGAGAACAAACGCGTAAAACGACCAGTAGCGCGGATGAGGCGTCAAGACATTTATTCCTGGCAACAAGGAGGGCAGTATTTTGTCGGTTACTACCGAGCCGAGCCCCAGGTGGTCCTGACCACCTACTGATCCATACATCTGCTCTGTCCAGCGAGGTTGACCTACGCGAATATTCGTCACGAGTTAAACAATAGGTGAATCATTAAGGACAGAATCCGAATCTTCGATCTGCCAAATTCCTATAAATAGGTCGATACCGCAAGAGACCAAAGTCGTACCAAATGACCATTTGGGGCAATGTTCAATGGAGGCGACGCCGGGAATCGAACCCGACCGTCGTTGTCCAAGGCAGTACAAGGGCATCTTTCAGAGCTCTTCTATTGCTTTGAAATATAGGTTTCCATGTCTCAGTAGTACGCCACAGTCCATCTAGATCTGATACATCCAACCTGTCTGGGTAACATTGGGGTAACAAGCTGCGTGACGTACGGTGCAAGCATCCTCCCGCCAGGGACCACTAGCGACCGGCAACAATCAGTTATCAATGCTCCCTTTTTGTTCACTTCCGCCACCGTCACTGGTTTGTCCCAGCTGCGACCATCCTTAGCCCAGTTTACTGGAGCCACACGGACGTGGCTTTGTCCCAGGTGGGACCACCCATAGCCCCGATTACTTGTGCCCTAATCTCAGATGAGGTTTTCTAGTTGAATTGCCGCGTTTACGCAATGACTATTCCATGCCGATGACATGACGCAACTTGCATCAGGAGGTAAAAAAATTGAAGGGATGAAGTGTTGAATGGATGAAGTGATGGGGTCAAAAAGCCCGAACCGGCCGGACGAGGCCGGTGCCGTTCTTGTTGAGGTTGATCTGAGACCCGAGGCTGAAGCACTGGTACCACGCGAGGATGGCAGCGACCTCCGAAGAACTCCAGTAGCAGAGAGTCGCAAAACCACCAGCCGAACTCTTGTTTTTAAACATCTCATTGAGTTCGTCTTTTGATGGCAAGAACCAGTCCGACTGGCCTCCAAAAGTCAATGCATCTGCCATACCGGCAGCGTAAGTATTCGTATCTACGCCTACATGTCTGGCAACAATGGCTGTCGTGTTCGCCATCCCCATACCAATAGCTGTCGCCGCTGTACGACTTGCCGTGCCATTAGCAGCTTGATAGATACTCCCGGAACGGCATCCACCTAGAGCATCCCATTCGTTATAACAGCCCGCATATGCTGTGGCCCAAACGTTCATTGGGTCGGTACTGCCACCGTTCCAAGTGTTTGGTGCTGCTTCAAGATAGTGACAGTTCGTGTTACAGGTCGTTCCCGTTGCGGTAAAAGCCGTTGATGCCACATAAAACACGATGCCGCCACCAGGACCCGTATCGCCGACTTGACATGAAGATGAACTAGACGGTGTCCGGACGCCTAACACATCACAGGTGTAATTTTGTTTTGAAGAAATCTCCACCCAGAGTTTCTTAGTACCTACCTTTGAGCAAAGCAGACTGACTGACTTTGAACCGCTTGTAACTTCTTTCTGAGCACCGACACGCACGCAGGACCCACCGCTTAACGGAGGGACAGATGTGGTCGTTGTCGTGGTTGTAGTTGGGGGTTTTGTATTAACCCACAAAAGTTTCGTACCGACTTTCGCACAGAGGAGGTACGTAGTTTTCGTGCCACTCTTACTTGTCGCCGTTAAGCCCGCTTTCTTGCAAGCCTGTCCACTGCCAACAGCGGATGCCGGACTTGCAATGGAGGACAACGAGGCGGCAAGAAATACTACGAGAACGGCTGGTTTGGTTCAGTGGCTATGCATGCATTAACACTATCCGAGTGGTTATGGGTGGATTGTGCCGTCAGGCATTGTCGCGCCAGTCAAGTTCGCGCGTGATAAGAGGGATGGGTAAGCCAGAGTTGCGCCAGTCAAATTCGCACCACTCAAATTGGCCCCACCAAACATGCCATCCAATCTGGCACCAGATAAATTCGCACCACTCAAATTGGCCCCATCAAACGCACCACCCAATCTGGCACCAGTCAAATTCGCACCAGATAAATTTGCTCTCATCAGAAATCCGCCGACGAAAGCGCCGGTTAAGTTCACACCTGCCATATTCGCGCCTACCAAGTTGGCCATATTCATGTTCGTGTTTGACATGTTTGCGCCAGAAAGGTTTATGTTTTCCATATTCGCATTTGGCATAAATGCTCCAGCCAAATTTGCGCGACTTAGGTCCGCCTTGACAAGTTTGACCCTACTCAAATTGGCTCCAACAAGTTTGACTCCAACAAGTTTCGCACCGTTTAGTCGCACTCTCGCGGTTATTTTGTAACCATTAAAGATGACAGTCTTAATGGCAGGTGCGGGCCGCCATTGAAAATCACCTCCGACATCAGTGCAAACAAACTCTGTTTGAAGGCCTCTAACTTGTCCCAGCGCGGTGCATTGCTCACCAACTTTCGCCGCCGAAACATTAGCTGGAATTGAAATAGCCAAAAAAGCAATTAGAACGCCGACTTTCCGAGTGCTTTTCCTCATACGAAAACTGTATCAGTCGTGGTATTCCCGCTGAATTTGAGGTATTACAGGGTGCGAACTTGACTAGCGCGAACTTGCTGAACGCGTACTTGAGTGGCACCACGATGCCTGACGACACAATCAGCCCGCAACTAGTTGATTGCGCTCTGCGCCAGCCTCATCGTCCTAAAAGAACTAAGTAAAGCCTTCACCGTTAGTTAGCCGCGGGGCATCTCCCTCAGCTGCCTCTCGGAGGGCTTGGGCGTACTCTTCGCTGTCCATAAATGCAAGCAAGGCTTCCGCGTTTTCGTATGCGGCCTTTGCTTTCAAATAAGCCGCTTTAAGTTCATGAATCGGTGGCTGCTCGTGATCCATGTCCTGACGTTACACAACTAGGCGGGCTGCTGCTGATATTTCGGACGGTGGAACATCGTAAAGCAGATGCAGGTTTGTCATATTATTCACGGTTTAGGAAGACATTGGTAATGGGCTCACAAACTGATTTCCCTATGGATAATTTACGAAGTTCATAACCCAGAGTTCAATACAGTTCCAGTCGTCAATTCTCAGGAATTGGCCCGCACCTTGACGGGGAGCTGCGTGACAGTCATCTTCTCAATGTGCCATGCTGCGCCGCAATTCTCGCAGCGGTAATCCTCATCCCATGTTGAGCCAGCATCCGGTTCCATCGGTGCGCCCGTCTTATCGCACATGTAGAAGCCTGCCGACTCTGGAATGTTCCCGCACGAGCAAGTCAAGTCCCCGTATTCGTTTACTGATGCCTCTATTTTCTGCTTTTCGTTCATTTCGCTACTCCTGCACAGAATCCAGCGCGGTTCAGTTTAACGTGGTAGATTTCTCATAGATAACTCGGCAATAAGGGGTCCAGGGGGCCTCTTCCAAGAACTTTGGATAGCTGGGTTATCTTCTTATTACCATGGAAAGAATTTGGTCCCAGTGGTTGGCTGTACGGCGGAATCCCACCAGGGACAGGATCCAGAAATGACCTTCTTCTGAAAGGCCCATAGTCCGTAATCGGCGACCTGCAAGCCCCACGAAGTCTTTGAATCCCACATTATCGGAATGATTGTCCGATTTCCGATCTGATCCGCAACGTCTTTGAGCGCCGCTCGTACATCCCGCTTCTTATTATTGGTCATAATCGTGGCCGAAATTGCGTAAAGGACATCCCCGGGCTGACTTACCAATTGAGCAACTTGCTTGAAATGGAGATACCAAGCCAATTTATATAGACGGCTTGGTCCTTGTGCCTTCACGTGCGGATAGGCCTTCTGCTTATCAAGCATCGTAAAATCAAACCTAGGCGCTTGTAGCGTCACTAATTGGAAGACTTCGTTCCTGGTGGCGTTGGTATCATTTTTCGCATGAAAGCCGCCTGGCAGGATAACCCCCCTTCTCTCAAGATCGCAGCGAAGGGAAAACCCTTGCCAAAGAGCATGCGCGTGAAGGTCAGTGAAAACCGCAGTACCGAAACCAAAATACCGACTTACCCCGGTTGAATTCTCAAAACTCGGGTCGCCGGTTTCATCCGCAAATAGATAGATATTCGCCATGTCTTGCGCTCAATACTCGCATGTTTTACCCCAACTAACAAGCAGACCTGCGGAAATGAGGTTCCCCATGGATAGTGGACGGTGAATTCAACTAGTCGGTGATCGGCTTTATTGCGCAGCGTCCAGCGACCGAGGCGAGCGAAGTTGAGC
>Ga0209491_10008878_pt1 | contig 12551 bp, 9 predicted proteins | sample BON02_FD_187213 | JGI IMG/M metagenome (GOLD analysis project Ga0209491, IMG submission 187213) | Freshwater microbial communities from Lake Bonney liftoff mats and glacier meltwater in Antarctica - BON-02 (SPAdes) (version 2) | ecosystem: Environmental > Aquatic > Freshwater > Ice > Glacier... | reverse complement strand
CGCAGGCCACCGAGGTCTTGCCGGCTCGGCAATCTGGCGACACCTGGAAAAATCGGGGTATACCAACCTGGTCGGTTTTCCTTCTTCCACGCTTGACCTGACCCATCGGGAAGACACGCGAACGGCGCTTCGTGACATTTCCCCCGATGTCGTCATTGATGCCGCAGCACAGGTGGGGGGCATCCACGCTAACAACACTTACCCTGCAGATTTTTTGAGCCACAACCTGCAAATACAGGTCAACCTCATGGATGCCGCCCATGAGGCGGGAGTGGGTCGACTGCTGTTCTTGGGTTCATCGTGTATCTATCCTAAGTTTGCTCCACAACCCATCCCCGAATCTGCTCTCCTCACGGGCGCCCTGGAGGAAACAAACGAGGCGTATGGCATCGCAAAAATTGCGGGGATCCTGCAGGTTCAGGCCATGAGACGCCAGCATCACCACGCGTGGATTTCAGCGATGCCGACCAATTTATATGGCCCGAACGACAACTACCACCCTGAAAACTCTCACGTCTTGGCGGCTCTTATTCGCAAATTTCACGAGGCAGTGACCACGGGAGCAGACAGCGTTGAAATCTGGGGAAGCGGGACCCCTCTGCGAGAATTCCTCCACGTTGACGACCTTGCTTCGGCCGTAGAGTTCCTGCTGCTCAATTACGACGATCCCCAGACCATCAATATTGGCTCAGGCCATGAGGTGTCTATTTACGAGTTGGCAACATTAATTGCTGAAGTTGTGGGTTTCACGGGAACAGTCCACAACGATCCGTCACGACCCGATGGCACACCTCGAAAAATGCTGGATAGTTCACGGCTGCATAACCTTGGCTGGACGCCTTCATGGACTCTGCGTGATGGCATCCACGATGCCTACCGCTGGTTTCAAGAAAACGAAGCATCCGTTCGTTCGGTCTAAGCCTGCGCGCTCCGGGGCTGCACCACCCACGCAACGGCATTACCGGTCAGTGTTAGTTGGCCGTCTTCGCTCGTGCCATAGAGCACGTCTCCTTGGCGCACCTCGCACGTGTCCTCGAAGCCAGAAAGTCGCCCAACGCCACTTTCGATTACCAGGATGGCGTCTTGCCCATCCAGGTCATACAAGACGTCACCGACAATACGGGTGACGACAAAGGGAGCAGGAAAGTCCTGGTAACGGCTCGTGGCGTTCTCGACTGCGGGAACGACTCGAGTAGGACCGGAGACAGGAGTGAGCTTTGCGAGAGCCAAGAACACCTCGACATCGCGGTGTTTTTCCGTGAGGCCAGCTCGCACCACATTGTCACTGGGCAACATCACCTCAAGGCCAAACCCTTCGACATACGCATGGACTTCCCCGGCGTCCACAAACATCGCCTCGCCTGTGCCAAGTCGGACGTGGTGCATGAGAAGCCCAAAGATCACTCCTGAATCGCGAGGATGGGCCTCACACAACGATCGAAGCAGGTGCTTTTCCCGCGTTGTCGCGCCCTTGTGGGGTGAGCTTTTATCTTCCCGAGCCCACGTGGCGAGATGCTCGACACAGTCCTCAACGTCACTTCCTCCGCCAAGAACCCACTTCGCAAAAGCCTTCGTGGACCCGGCGTTTTTCTGAAGCAAAATTTCTACCGTGGTGTTCTCTAGCCCTGCTTCGCGCCACCGGTTCAGTCGATCGGTAACAACATCGTGAGAGACAAAGCCCGCAAGCGCAACAAATGTCTCTGAGAGGGCAACAATGAGTTCAGGCTTCGCTGATGCATCTTTATAGATTCTAAAATCCGAATCTTGTGGGATGCCTTGCACTTCCTCTTTCTCAAAACCCTCCCGCGCTTGCTGGCTGCCGGGATGAACCTGAATCGAGAGAGGCTGCGACGCCGCCAAAAGCTTGACCAAGAGCGGAAAGGACCTTTGTGACTCAGAAAGCCAGACGCCAAGATCCCTCGCTTCACCGTCAACCTGGAGGGTTGACCCACTCAAAGGGTGGTCGCCGAACCAGAGCTCTGCCTCAGGGGACTCGGAAGCAGGTTTTCCGAGGAAAAAAGAAATCGCACCTGGTGCACCCCACGCATAACCTTTGATGACTGAGCTGAGGCGATGGAACATAATGGTGAGCCTAATCTGGCCTGGCGATAAGCGGAGACGAAACTCGGCGGGTCGCTCTCTGCCAGAATATATCTGTGATGACTCCCACGACCCCCTCGGCATCTTCTGGCGCCGGGGAGAGTACCGCGTGGGTTGTCGTACCTTTGTATAACGAAGCCGAGGTCATCGGCGACGTTATTGCCGGATTGCGGGAACAATTCTCTCATGTTCTCTGCATCGATGATGGCAGCACCGACAACAGTGTTGCGCTGGCCCAAGCAGCCGGGGCACGGGTTATTCGCCACCCTATGAACCTTGGCCAAGGCGCCGCGCTTCAAACCGGCTTCGACTATGTTTCTGCTCAACCTGACGCGACCCACATCATTACTTTCGACGCTGATGGCCAACATCTGGTGAGAGATGCCATGGAGATGCTGGAGCTTGCTCAGCGCAAACGCATCTCCATCATTTTCGGTTCGCGTTTTCTGGATAAACGAACAAAACCTGGAATGAAGAAACGTATTGTTTTGAAAGTTGCGGTCCTGATGACACGTGCCATCACCGGACTGCGACTCACCGATGCCCACAATGGTCTGCGTGTGTTAAGCATGGAGGCAATCGGGAAAATCCGCCTCGAGCAAAATAGAATGTCCCATGCGACAGAAATTGTCCACCAATTAGCCAAAGCCAAACTGTCCTGGAAGGAATACCCCGTTGAGGTCCTCTACACCGAGTACTCAAAACAAAAAGGCCAGTCTTTGCTCAACTCGATCAATATCTTGATCGACCTCTTAGTGCGTTAGGAGATTGTCATGATCAGCCAGTGGGTTCTTATGGGGGCTTTAGCCCTGGTGGGGCTCTACCTACTCAAAGCGAAACGAAGCGCCAACCACCAGGCGATTCGCCGGCTCTTCATGGTGATCATACTGATTGCGGGTTTTGTGGCCGTCTTGTTCCCGGAATACACGAACTCTGCAGCTGCTCTCGTGGGTATTGGCCGCGGGGCTGACCTTCTGCTCTACAGCTTTGTGGTTTTCGCTCTTTTCTACTCGGTCTACCAATATCGGCGCCAGCTATGGCAAGAAAAAGTCACCACCGACCTGGCCCGCTCTCTTACGCTCACCCAAGCGTCCCTCGAGGACGCCATGACAGAGCTTGGTTCTCCTCCGCGCTAAGACATGCGAACGAGTTCGGCGCATTCGATACCCACGCGCTTGGTGACATTGCTATTAGGCGCCAGCGAGGTGCCTCGCGCGAAGGCGCACAGGGTTAGCGCTCACCGGTACTTCCCATCGCTCCGGGATAGCCAGTACGCGCGCAAAGGCCAGTAATTTCCCCGGGTGTGTCGATTTCTAGGGCTTGTCATCTCGAAGAGCAATATCGCGAACCATGTCCAATATTCCCCGGGAGTACACGGAATAAGACCCTCGTAGGCCCTGAAGTATTACCGGAACAATCCGCCTCACACGCAAAGAACCTAATCCGGTGCGCCAGCTGTCGTGGGCGATTTTACCTTCCAAGACCGCTCGGTTTGCCGGAGTAAGCCATGTTGGGGGCGCGGACACAAGACTCACAAGCGCCGCGTTTCTCAGATTCTTGCGGTCAAAGAATGTTCCTCGGGCCTCTTTCAGCCGCGAGCGAGCATCAGACAATGTTGTTCTGCTGGCCCCAATGGCGTTGTTTCCATGTTGGCGGTACTCCACGAGTGTCCCCTTTTCGAACACGAGTGCGCCTTGAAGGGCGGCAACCAGTCCCAGCCATTCGTCATGCATCCACCCGTGGGGGAAAGGTGACGCCTTCTCGAGCAGTTCCCGCCTGATCATCACGGTTGCACCGGTGACAAGATTACGCCGCATGAGGGCAGCGAGCCCTCTCCCCTTCTCCAGGTTGCGCAACTCTGCCCTGGTCACGCCGAGGGTTTTCATCAACGTAAGCCCCTTGATTCCTCGGCCATCTATCAGCCTCGCATCCGAATGGACGAGCGCCGCAGATGGCTCCCTCCCCAAACGATGCGCTAAGACCTGGAGTTTTTCTGGGATCCACACGTCGTCTTGATCCGCCAGAGCGATAAGCCCCTGGCTCGCTCGCCCCAGAGCCTGCTCAAAATTCTTTGCGGGACCAAGAGGTTTCTTCCTCGAGGTGGTGACCCAACGGATACTCTTGGCCACCGAGGAGGAAGCAGAAATTTCTCGCGCCAACTCCAGCGTTCGATCCGTCGAACCGTCATCAGACACAACAATTTCCTCGGGGAGCAGGGTTTGCGCGAGGATGCTCTCGAGTTGAGGAGCGAGGAACTGTTCTCCGTTGAAGGTGCAGATCACCACGGAGATCCCGGGCCGCGCAGACAGGGTGTTCACAAGCCTTACGCCCTGCAAAACAATTTCCGGCGGAGGGCGCGAGCAAGGGACTTGAATTCTCCGCGAAAAAGGCGCTCAAAACCTCGGCCAATGTCGCGAATGCTAAAGCGCGGCGCTCTTTTCCTCGCAGGAGAATAGCGGATTGTCTTGGGCCTTGGCGTGTAGGTAGCCTCCGAGAGGCTCTCCACATGATGCACCAGCGGGGCAAGCACCTGTGACCAGCGATAGCTCTCTCGCACGTGAGCCACAGAAGACGTAGCTTTTCCCCTCACCGTGTCGTCAAATATTGCTTTCTCAAGTGCACCCGCAAGCGCTTGGACATCACCTGCCGGAACAGTGATACCGAGCTGGTGCTTTTCCACGAGATCTGCAAAATGATCTCCCTCGGTGACCACCATCGGAAGCGATGCCCACAGGTAGTCAAGGATTCGGGTTCTAAAAGAGAACGTTGTTTCAATATGCGAGCGATGAGTACTCACGCCTAGGTCGGCCTCCAGGAGGTAGTTTTGGCGCTCATCATAATCCACCCAGGAATCGTTAAAGAAGACGTGACTGTCAAGCATGCCAAGCTCGCTAGAGAGGTCTCGTGCTTTTTGAATAATGGGCATTTCGGGCACGCCGGGGTGCGGGTGAGCGGTGCCCATAAAAAACAATTTCACTTCTGGCCTGGTGCTCGCAAGCTGTGCGACGGCGTGTATCAGGGTCAGAGGATCGAACCAGTCATAGATGCCACCGCTCCAGACCATGACTTTGTCGCCCTCGCCAATTCCTGGCACCACCCCGCGAAGCACCGCGGTGCGATGCTGGGGTGCCTCATCGGGAAGGCCGAAAGGGACCACGCCGATGAGCCTTTCCAGGTGCGGATCGTCTTCATAGACGCCAGGGTTGACGCGACCCAACGTCGTGAGTTGGCCCAGGTAGAAATGGCGTTGGCGCTCTGACGCACACAGGAAGTAGTCGCCCACCTCGAGTTGGTTTTGGATGGTGATTCTCGCATCAGATACTTGTTGCTCCCATTGAGCAATCGGCAAATGCCTCGCCTGTTCCAGCTGCTCCAAATGCATCGGGTCATAAATGTCAGCAATGAGGTGCTTTGAACTGGAGCGCAAAGACGGGAAAACTTCCAGGGCGTGGCCCTGGAACACGATCACGTCGGCCCATTTCTCCCAGCCAGAAAAGCTCTTGTCATCGCCCGCATCCACATGGATTAGGCGAACATCAGCACTGAGAGCTTCGTCGACGTCGCTCAAGCTCACCAGCGTGACATCGTGTTGCTGGGCGAGCGCGTGTGCCATGTGCCACGCTCTGATGCCGGGTCCAGAAAGCTTCTTGCCTATCGGGTCACCGGTAATGACGAGGATGGCGAGAGCGGATGGGTCAGCGCTCACATCGAAAGCTTCCACAATCGCGTCATAGCCTCGAAGATATCTTGCATCAGTGGACATGGCAGCATTTGTTTCCCCGAAAAGCTTCCACATTGCCACGTCAGATCTCTTCCTGGCGCTTTGAATCGCTCGGCGCTTTGTCATTAATTCAGGCAGCGCATCCACAAACTTATCCATGGCAAAAAGTGGGAGCACAGCGCTGGGCGGTAGCTCCACAGATTCCTGGTCTTCCCCGCCTAGAGCCAAATCGAAGCTCGAAGTGTCGACCCCTGAGCCCGCAAGAGAGCGTTTGACGGAGGCAAGGAGAGCTCCTGGCAACATTCGAGCGAGGTTGGCGTCATCGAGATTTTTATATAAGCAATACAGAGCGTTGCGCTCGAGCAAAAACTGCTCACGGTAGGGGGCTACTCCCCCCATGGAACCGTGATACCGATGAAAAGCAAGAGAATGCGGTTGATACAAGAACGTCCATCCCGCTAAATTGACCCGCCATCCAAAATCGACGTCTTCAAAGAACATAAAAAAAGACTCATCGAAGCCGCCCAGCTGATCAAAGACTTGACGGCGGACAAACATGGCAGCGCCGGTGCCAAAAAGAACAGGGTGCGACGCCTGCTTTTTCTTGGCCGATACTTTGTCCCCGGTGTGGGGGCGATAGCCCATTCCGTACCAGGTCAGGCCCGAGCCTTGGTAGTCAATTCGTGTTCCATCCCAACTCACCACGTTGCTCGCCACCGCCCCGACCGCTTCGTAGGTGTCAAAACTCTCTACTGCAGCGCTGACCCAGTGTTCATCCGGCTTGGCATCGCTGTTGAGAAACGCCACGATGTCTCCCGTGGAGTGGGAAACACCCAGGTTGCAGCCACCAGCAAAGCCAGAATTTGTGGGTGATTCAACGAGAGTGACGGTGTGCGGGGAGCCTTTCAACCTCGACACGCTGTCATCGCCCGAGGCGTTATCCACTACGACAATTTCAAGGCCATCCGGGTATTGCGCCAGAGAACTCAGCGATTCGATCGCCTCCAGGGTGTCAGTGGCACCCCGATAGTTCACTAACACCACGCTGACGCGGGGATTGCTCGCCATGAAAACTTCCCTACGACCTAGTGTTAAGGCAACCTGCCATAATTAGCCTACGGTCTAGGTTGGACTTGAGAGACGAAGGGCCCACCCCATGTTTGCTCCGCGAGGTTGGTTGAGTCGGTCACTAGCGCGTGAGATGTATCGGATGTTTCAAGGTTCCGAGTATTTCGACAAGGCTTGGTATCGCAGACAGTATCTGTCATTTTTTAGCAGATGGCGCGATCCAATTTGGCACTACATTCTCCGAGGAGGGGCTTCCGGGCTTGCCCCATCTTGCCTGTTTGACTCGGCCTACTATCTTGAAAAGAACGATGACGTCCGGGTTGCCAAACTGAATCCGCTGTACCATTTCCTGGCATATGGCCAGGAAGAGAGACGCTTACCCCTGCGTTCGGCAAACGAAATGGTGGACGCTCTTCTTCCTGAAGCGGCTCATCTCAGGGCCTTCGTTACCCCTGACCTCGACCACCACCGGGTCAGCGTACTTCTGGATTCGTCCACTCCGCACCCTGATTACGAGGATTTGCTATCCAGCGCAGCCGACATTTCCTTCACAGCAGGGGCAAGTCTGCGGGTCCTTCACCGGGCAATCAAGGCTCCCCTGGCAGAAATTCAGCGCGCTCTGCAGGACAAAGATCCCCGCTGGGTCGCACAGCTTGAAATCACACCGGTTCCCACTACCGCGACATATTCCGATATTCCCTTCTATGCCAAAGAGATAACCATGGCAACGTCATGGTCAAGTGCGCGAGCCTTGACATTTACTGCCCAGGAAAATAATTCATGGTCACTCTCCCGCCGCCTCAAGGGTGCTCAGAAACAGCCGGATCCGAGCTCGCCCCTCTCCCACGTCAGCCTGCCACCGGGTATGACGCTCGCCTACAACACCGAGGCGATGCGGGAAGAATTAAGCTGCGAAGCGCACCCCTGGTCGCCCGAGATCCACCCAGCAGTGCTCGGCGCCGCTGGGGAGGCGCCAGCGGGCGATGGGCCCTGGAAGTTGGGGATTGTGGGTGAACCGGAGTCGTTTCCCTGGAGTTTTAGTCGCGGAATTGAAGGTCTCTCGTCATGGCTGAAGGGCTACAAAGGCCAGACCAGCAGTATTTCTCTTCGCCTTCTCGGGGAGCAACCATCCCCTTTTGCTTTTCTCGAGGAGTTTCAACCGTTGCCTGTCACCAGGCGCGATACTTTTCATTGTCTTCTTGTTTTGTCCACTGGGAAGGTAGCGAATGTGCACCAGTCCGCTTCCTCTACAACTCGAATCATCCAGGTTTTTCCGGCGTCGCCTGATGACACTCAGCCAGACACAGCTGAGCGAGAAGGAGTGCTCAAAGTCTCCGCTGACGTGAGCAGCATCGTAGCAGCTCTGGATTCCGCCCATGCTTCCTTTCTCGAAAGGGGTCGAAACTAATGACTGCTTTCCGTGAACCGTGGAACCTCTCACTTCGACAGCGCTTGGCAATGCTCAAGGAGGGCACACACCGGGTTGCGTACTTTACCCCCAAGCCCGATGCGGCAAGTTTTCGCTACCGTTGCTACAACATGAGCCAAGCGCTCAATACTGGATCGAAAAAGGTCAGCGCGTCCTACTTTTTTCTCAGCGACCTCGACCATGTCGATAATCTCGCAGATTTCGCAGACAGTCTCGTTGTCTTTAGAACTCCCTACGACACCGACGTCGACCGAGTCATGACCCGGTTTCGCAGGGCTGGCAAAAAGGTATTTTTTGACATTGATGACCTGGTTTTTGATGTCACGTTTGCCCCGCTGGTTACCTCCAACTTGAACTACAAACTGTGGGGTAAAGACATTGACCAGTGGTTCGCCTTTATTTCCAATATTGGCGCCTGCTTGAAACTCTGTGACCACGTCATCACCACTAGTTCCTACCTTGCCCAGAGAGTGACCGATTTCTCCGGTTTGCCAGTCAGCGTGATTCCCAACTTTGTCAACGAAGAACAAAGCGCAGTCTCCGCCACGTTGCGAGAAAGAAAGAATGGGGACGAGAGCCCAGGGCTTAAGATCGGCTACTTCAGTGGAAGCCACTCCCACGTAAAAGATTTTGCCGTTGCCCAGTCTGGGATTATCGAATTCTTAGCGCAATCACCCCACTCGACGCTGACTTTGCTCGGCCACCTCGAATTGCCACAGGAACTTTCTGACTTTGGCGCAAGAATTATCACGAAACCGTTTATGAACTTTCTTGAGCTGCAGGGCGCGATCGCAGACGTTGATGTCAATCTCGCACCCCTGCAGTCAAGCCCTTTTACTTTTTCTAAGTCAGAGCTGAAGTTTTTTGAAGCGGCTTTGGTGGGGACCTTGACCATCGCCTCACCCACGCCCGTATTCGCACAGGTAATTTCCGACGGGGTCACTGGGTTTCTCTCCGGAGCGAGTGAGTGGGCATCCCAGCTGCAGAGGGTTTCTGATCTTTCGGGGAAGGACAGGGAACTTGTTGCGTCCCGCGCCCACCAGTTTTCGGAGCAGACGTACACCGGCGTAGTGGCGCGCTCGGCCTTGGAGAGACTTTTTATGGACGCGAACTAGGCTCATAATTATGGCGAAGCTTGATGAAGCACACCTGCGCGCGAGACCCCCGCGGCGTGGACAGCTCCGAAAGGTTTTTGTGGGCATCGGGATTGCTGTTTCGGCGACCCTGGCAATGTCTGCCTGGGCTCTCAGCACTGCCGTAGGAGGGGCTCCCGATGATGACTATCACCTCAGCAGCATGTGGTGTACAAGCTTTTCCGGGCCCGACTGCGAGTTTGACTCCACTGGCCAAGGTGTCATGATTCCTCCACCGCTCCTGGTCGCCAGCTACTGCCTTTACCACAATGCGCAACAGAGCGCGGGGTGTCAACCTTTCCTCGACGGGACGGACCCGAGAGAAGATTTTGCTTTTGGGCATAACAATCCCATGCGAGGGCTGTACCCCAACGGTTTCTACATGGTGGGGAACCTTTTCAAGAGCGACAACATCGAAACCACTGTCGTCTCCATTCGATTATTCAATATCGCGGTCTTCCTGTCGCTCTTAGGAGCGCTCTGGCTGCTCATACCCTCTCGCCTCAGAATTGCGGTTGCGTGGACCTGGCCCATCGCTCTCATTCCTCTGGGCATGTTTCTGATCCCTTCTACCAACCCCAGCTCGTGGGCCATAATTGCGGTGGGAATGGCGTGGTTCGCAATGCTGGGGTACCTCGAAACGAGCGGTTGGCGGTCTGTTGGGTTGGCCGCACTGTACATCGTCGCGTTAACACTTGCCGTCAGCTCCCGAATCGATTCCATCTTGTTTCTCGGCGTTGCGTCTGTTTTGGCGCTCTGGCAATCCCCCCTGACTCCGAGGCAACTTCTCAAGAAAACTTGGGTGGCAATTTTTCCCCTCGGGTTTGTCGTTGCTCGTCTCATCACCACACCAGGCAACCTGGAAAGAGTGATCGGTGGGGTAAGTACCAATGGAAAGGGTGATGCTGGCTTGCCGTGGGCGCAGGGCGCAGACACCCTTCTCCCCGGCGCCTTCGACTGGGCGCTGCTGTGGAACAATATCTGGAGCGTTCCAGGTTTGTGGACCGGCGTTTTTGGAGGAAGGCCTTTAGGCGCCCTCGGGTGGCTTGACACGGCGCTTCCTCAGATCGTTGCTCTCGGTGTCGGCATAGTTTTCCTAGGCCTCGCTTTCGAAGCAATCAGGAAGCCTGGTCGGAAGAAAGGCTGGGCCCTGGTGGCGGTTTTGGGGGCGCTCTGGGCAATACCGGTCTATTTATTGCAAATCAGTGGCGCACTCGCTGGTGAAGAATTTCAGCCCCGCTACCTCATGCCATTCATGGTCGTGGTCGTGGGGACAGTACTTCTCACGCAAAATGGTCTTCCTCTGATTTCGGACCGTTTCAGGCTCACCGCCATGTCAATAGCGCTGGTGGTCGCCAACTCGATAGCCCTCCACACTAATATTCGTCGCTACACCACCGGCACGCTGGTTGAAGGGTTGAACCTCAACAGCCCGCGGGAATGGTGGTGGAGATTTCTTCCTGAGATTCTCAGTCCGAACGTTATCTGGTTCGTAGGCACCGTTGCGTTCGCGATTCCGATCTGGTTTGCCTTCGTCGTGCTGACCCGGTCTGTGGTCAAGTCCGTGGAGATGGGACCCGCGGTCGAACGGGACGAGAATCAGTTGTCGACGCTCTCCAAGTAGGCATCGACAACTGTCCCAGACGGTCCCACTCGCGCGACTGATCCGGACCTAAGCCAGGTGGCTGTGTCGCATAACTCGCGGACAACTGGCATTGCGTGGGTAACAATGATGACAGTTTTTCCCTCGGCCTTGAGCTCCCGAAACTTCTGAAAGCACTTTCTCTGGAACTCCTCGTCCCCCACAGAAAGAACCTCATCGACCACCAAGATGTCTGGGTCAACATTGATGGCGATCGAAAAACCAAGACGCACGTACATCCCTGAGCTGTAATTCTTGACGGGCTGGTCCAAAAACCGTTCAACACCAGAAAAATCGACGATTTCGTCAAATTTTCGGTCAATTTCCTTCTTAGACATACCAAGAATTGACCCGTTGAGGTAAATGTTCTCACGCCCCGAAAGCTCAAGGTGAAATCCCGAGCCCACTTCCAACAGCGACGCCATGCGGCCTCGGTATTCGATGTCGCCCGAGGTCGGCCAATAAATTTTTGCCAGGCATTTGAGCAGAGTGGACTTTCCCGAACCGTTCGATCCGATCAGGCCGTGGGTTTGTCCCTGCTTCACCTCAAAAGTGACATCGCGCAGCGCCCAGAAATCTTCGTGGCGGGAAGCCTTGCCCCGCAAAATGGCAGATTTTAGGGACTGGTTTCGCTCATGGTAAAGACGGAACTTTTTGCTGACATCGTTTACTCGAACGGCCCACTCACTCATAGCAACTCCGCCAACTGCTTTTCCTTCCTCGCATACATCCACAAACCCCCCACAAGCGCTGCGATAGTCCATCCTAAAGCGACCAGGACGGTGGAGCTTTCTGGCAAGCGATTGTCATAGAGAAGGTTGCGGAAAATCTCAATAAAGCCCTGCACGGGATTCAGAGAATAGATATCCATCAGGGTCAAAGACGTGCCCGCCAGCCCGCCCAGACGCTCGGATTGCGTGACCACCAAGTCCACGGGATAGAGGATCGGGGTCAGGTAGAACCAAAATTGCAACACGATGGTCAACAGGTAGGCAAGGTCACGGAAGTACACATTCACGATGGAGAAAATCATGGCCAAACCAACAGAAAACAGCGCGAAGACTGCCATGAAGACTGCCACCAGAGGAAGCCACGGCAAGACGAAGGCCCCCAGCAAGCTCAACGCAAGAGCAAGGACACCCATTTCGAGTATCCAGGTGAAGAACGTGGCATTCGTAAGCGAGAGAGGAAGGACAATCCTCGGGAAATAAACCTTCTGGATGAGGCCTGCGTTAGCCACCAGGGCGTCTGTCCCCAACGTCAAAACTCTGTTGAAAAACAACCAGGGCAACAAACCACAAACCAGCCACAGAGCGTAGTTGTTGAGCCCGCTGGGGTCACCGACTTGTGCCGGCAATCGAAAAATAAAGGAAAAGATGAACGTGTAAATCACGATTGCGGCGATGGGATTAGCGAGTGACCATAGTTGGCCCAGAGCCGTCCTCCGGTATTTCCCCC
>Ga0209491_10008875_pt1 | contig 12552 bp, 9 predicted proteins | sample BON02_FD_187213 | JGI IMG/M metagenome (GOLD analysis project Ga0209491, IMG submission 187213) | Freshwater microbial communities from Lake Bonney liftoff mats and glacier meltwater in Antarctica - BON-02 (SPAdes) (version 2) | ecosystem: Environmental > Aquatic > Freshwater > Ice > Glacier... | reverse complement strand
AAATGAAGTGCTGTCTTCGACTGGCGCTACCTAATTACTTCTACGAAGGAATCGAGCTAAGAATAAAAATCCCCCATGTAGAATTTAAATATAGTTATTCATGTAGTTGGTTGTCCACAAGCCGTCATGCGCTCGTATTCACTTCATAAAACGATCTTCACAGCTTGTTAAACCCACTCACGCTCCTACCCTTAAGTGAGTTAAGGAACAAGAACTAAAAGAGGAGGCCTACGGCCTCTCACCTAACAAATTTTGCGATTCTTGACGGGAGTCCCCATTGAAGAACATGCGGCGCGCTTACGCCTGCCCACAACGCTGGCCGCTCCACTATAGATTCGACCTGCCCGGAACGGCGCTTGACCTGCGTCACAGCTGCGTGGGCGAGAGACTATGCGGGTGACCATTCCAGAGGCCGTCAGCGAAGGCCAAGGCCTGCTGGCTTGGGACCCGATGATTGAACAGATTCGCCAGCAGATACTCAATGAGGCGAAGCCCCCGGTGACACGGAAACGACGGTCACGGCTAGCCGTCTTGTGGCTACGCGTGGTGCTGAGGCTAGGGCATCGGCGGTGGCATTGGGTCATGGGCGCGTTGACTACTGCATGCGCTGGGTCCGCGGCCCTGATCGTCGCGCTATCTTGGCCGATCGTCGGGTCTGAGTCCGCTTCCACCGAGGTTGTGGCAGCGGCGGCGACCGCGACCGCGTTCGCGAGCGTCGTATTCTCGGCGTTGGTCCTCCCGCAACAGGCGGCCGCGAGCCTGGCACCGGGGTTCTCATCCGAGACCAGCGCCCGAGCACTTCCGTGGATCGTGGCGATCACCCAGGTGGCTGTAACGGCGTCGCTCTTCACGCTCGCCGCGCTTGGCCCGGACACGCTCGCCGCCATTGCGGCAGGCTTGCTGGCCGCGGCACTGTTCGGGTTCGCATGGATGGCGTCATTTCAACTCGCAGCCTCGTCGGACGCCATGACCGTTGCTGAGCGACAGGCTAGATATCTCCGGGAACGAACCATGGAGGCGATAGTTCACCTTCGTCGCGGTAGAGCCTTATGGGTTTCGAAGGACGAGCGCGACGTGTTCCTTGCCTCCCCCTGGTCGCAGAGTCAGGATCTCGGAACACTCACGGGGATGCTGAGGCACACCGGTGCTGGAATTTCGGCTGCGCTTTCAAAAAACCAGCCGCTCGTAGCGTGGTACTTCTGGGAAGCGCAGGTGGATGCGTTTACCGACTACGCCCAACTGACAAACGGCCGAGTGGGCGGCGACTCGGCAGCAGTCGCCGCACTGGAAGAGACCTTGATCGAGTTCGTCGGCGCGGCGATGCGCGAAGGGGGCGAGACGGATCGCACGGCTCAACGGTGCGTCCGCAAGTTGGAGGACCTAGCCTGTCTGCCGTACGACGACAACGAGTTCTCGGCTGTGCGCGGCCGAATCGTCGTGATGATCACGCGAGTCATTGAGCGGACATGGAACGACGACCAGTCGACGTTGCCCGCCGACGCTTGTAGCGGTTTGACCCGAGTAGCGGAACGCTTAGTTCGAATCGGGGGCATGACCGACGTAGAACGCATCCTAGAACGGCTAGAGGCGGTCATCGTGCACGCCCAGGAAGATCGTCGCCTCCACATCGAGCAGGCAGGCGGGCAGGCAGTTGTTGACCTTTTGCCCGCGCTCATGGCCGCGGACAACCCTCACTCCGTGCCGGTGGGACTGGTGAGGCGTTGGGGAGCCGTAGCCCGCACGGTTGCCGGCCAATGGCTCAGCCCACCGCGCTTGTTCAGCCCGGAGGATCTCGTCGTGCCAGGCACATCTCTCAATGGGATTGGCATCCAGCAGAGGTTGTGGACCGCAGAATTCGACCCCCTGAAGGTCCAAGCGCTTGCTGAGCAGTTCTCCGCCCTTGCGGTCGAGTGCATCGAACGTTGCGCGCAGCAGGAGCACAAGGGCCTTCCGAAATGGGACGAGCCTCTAGTGCCACTATTTGGGCTCGCACTTCGCCTCTGCGCGAGCGAAAGCACCCCAGAACTGCGCCAACAATGGGCCGCGGAACTCACCAGTGCGTTGACTCAAATCACCTCGCGCGATTACAGAGACGAGATCGCGACAGACGGTGGCGGTTCCACGATGCTCTGGAGTGCCACGGTCGCTGTTGCCTTTCTAGGATCTGATCCGTTAGTCGTCAGGTCTGTCCTCGGATTCATTGCCGAGCGTCCTCCACCTGACTCGATCATCAGCGGCACGGCTAGAAACCTCGACGTTGCCGTCCGGCTCATCTGCGGTACTGAACCCCAGCCGTTTGCCAGCGACGATTCTTGGCACGGGTTCTCCGACCACTTCGATTTTCCGCCCAACGGCAGGGCGCCAGCCGTGAACCGAAACCGGGTGAACGCACATCCGGAATTGCTCACCCATCTCGACCAATGGGTGCTGGAGACATTCCCAGCGCTCGTCGGCGTACCTAACTAGGTCGACATCTTCCGCAGTCCTCACCCTGCGACCTCCTCGGTGGATGAAGGCTCCGGGGCATCCGCGTCGTTTACCGACTGGGCGCCCTTGCCTTCGAACGCGTAGGTGATGCCCACAGGCGGCGGGTCGGTGGCAACGAGCGCGGGGAACTTGTCAGCTTCCCCCCACCAGTCTTGTGACGGCATCTTCGTCAGGCTGTAAGACAGCCAGTAGTCCCCGCCGATGCTCAACGTGGCGTTGACAGGTGCAAGCACAGCTACGGCGACGAGAGCGGGGACTATACGCACACTCAGCTGGATCCAGTCGTATTCGATGCGCATGTGGGTAAGGCGCGGTCCTAGATCGGCCACGGGCAGCAGTTCGTACCCGAAGGGGATCTGGTCGCCGTGGGCATGGGCGCAGCGGTGGATCGTGTATATCAGGTCGGCGAGGTCGGGTTCCTTGTCAGGCGTGGTGCCCTTTTCGATGAAGCCAGGGAAACGCTGTGTGAGGATGTCAAGTCCGGGGGCGCCCATGGGTCCGAGGATTAGGTGGTTGTCGCGGAGCATTCTGGTGAACCGGGCGCCGGCGCCCAGCTGGGCGCCGTATGTCTTCCGGGCGGTGCCGTCGACGGCATTGCAGGCGTGGAGAAGGGCCGATTCGATATCGCCAGCTTCGTATTCGTCGAGCGCTTTCGACACACTCTTGGCGATTTCCACACGTGCAGTTTCCCACGTCGCCCTGATGTCCATTTCGCGGGCATTTGTACGTGAGGGACGTCGCTTCGGAACTCGATCACGGTTCGCACGGCGAGTGATGAGGTTGAAGGGTTCCCAAAGCCCCACACGGGAGCGGTGGGGAACACGCCCATCCACAAGTTCACTTTTGTGTGTTTAATTCCCGAAAAAGTGGGCATAACAAGTACATGAACACGCGCACAGATCGCTCCCAGGACGATCTGGTGGGTTATCTCGGCGGATTACCGGCGTATTTGCACCAGAAATACGCCAATAATCCACCGATTTCTTACATAATCGGGTCTGTGGCGTCCAAAGAGGAATCCATTGCCCAGATGCGGGAAGCCCTCGCGCGCGTGCGACGCACCCTGGGTCACCGGCCCTTCGTCCCACCCGATGCGCACAGCACTGGTGAACCCCGTGAGATCCCACCGGGTGAAGCGCGCGCCAACGTGATCCTTGCCCTGGCCGATTTACGCCGCGCGGCCGCTCGGCTTGAAGCTGCACTCATGGATTACTCCGGCCCGGAGGAACAACTCGGGACTGACGAATCCTGATCCGGTGTACTCTGTTCCTATACTTTGAGGGGAGGAAGTATGGGTAAACGCATCACCGCAGTCATAATCGCGTGTCTTTTGGCGTTCGCAATGGGTCAGGCTCCCGCAAAGGCAAATGAGTTGTCGGGAGGCGGGATTGTGCTTAATTGGACAGATAATGACTTTACCCTTCCACCAGATAGATGCAAACCAATTTACATTGGCTGGAAGAATGTGGGGATGGTCAAACAGAGTCTCAGGGTTGTATTGACTAATCGAAATGGGGAAACAGCCAACGACAACAGGGACAACACGCTGCCCGGTAAAGAAGGGTTAGTCGGGGTTCAAATCTGCGGATACGACTACGAAACATGGATTGGACCCCTCCAATTGGACTTGCTTGTCGGTCAGTGGCCTTCCCAAACGAATGTCGGCTCAACAACAGTAAGTCTCACTGTTGCCCCTCCCCAAGCGTTGGTTGACGTCGTGAAGATCCCTTGTTCGATTGAAAAACGAGAGCGGTTCTGTAAGAACGAGCGAGTCATTCGCGTCGGGGGGAGCAATAACCTGTTCTACGGCGAATCAAACTGGATTGCTTTATTCAATCAGCGGGGGCCAGTTGATATCTCAACCAATGCCGACCTTGATGCTTCAATGGCTAATGACAGATCGGTTGTGTGGACCACTTACCTCCGACCAGCTGCCGGCAAATTCATCAAAGGGCAATATGCAGTCATGCTTGGTACTGGAGCCGAACCGGCTTGGAGGTGTACTTCTAATAGCCAAGAAGCAAAATGTTGGTGGAGTGAGGGCTTTACAACATCAACGGGGTACAAGTTCAAATGGAATGGTTCCACGGTCAAATCGATCAAGAAGATGTCAAAGGCTGAGGTGCGGAAGTTCAACTTGCGCTAAGAGGCCAGCCGTATTCCATTTTATTTGGCATACTTCGTAACTGATGTCCGAGTGATTGACACGGTGATGCCTGGGCCGTAGGACCGCGAAGTTGTACCCGTCGTAAAACTCATGGAGCACATCCACACAACACATGTGATCGGGGAATTGATCCAATCCTGAAATAACCACAATCCCGACGTTGCCGGTGGCATTGCGGGAGAGCCGTTCGATGTGCCTACAACGCGAAGGTTGATGTCCTCCTTAGGTTGCCTAGCGTGGACGGGAGGGGGCCACCAACTCATCGAAGTAGTCGTAGCACTCTTGTAACGCCGGATCGATGCAGCGGTAAGTGTCTCTGCCGTCCGCGCCGAACAATGCCCAATTCGCAAATGGGGGAGTTCGTTCTGGCTGGGCATCTGAATCGGTGCTGTACTCGGAGGGCGTAGCAGGTGGTGCCCACTGGGCCTGACACCAATCCACGGTGTACGCCTTACCCGTATCGGGGTTATAAATCACTCCTTGGGCATCCAAGCTGAAAAGAATTCCTTGGCAGTCCGAATTCCATTCACGTTGATGTTCACTGGAAAAGGATGAGAGCCAGATTTCTTCGGCCACAGCATTAGCATTGTTTTGCTCAATAGCGGAAACACCCCATCCCCACATGGCCCACGAAAGAACGGCGCTGGCAGCAAGTGCCATAAAGAATACCCACTGGAGATTCTGTCCAACCACCCGCGCCGATTCCGGTTTCTCCGCCATTTCTTCGTGTGTCCGTAGACGGATAGTGCGGTAATGCATCCAAATAGCGACAAGCCCGAGAGTCCCCGCAACTAAAACGATGTACGGCATTCACTCCCCCAATTTTTTTGCCTGCACCCGGACACTACTCCAGCCCGGAGGAAACACTCACCGAGAGCGAGAAGGAAACGGTAGTGGAGCCGCAGGACAATCCTGATTAAATCGTATTTCTGTGGGTCGTAAATACAGAAATACGATGTTACGGCGAAAGCGAACGTTGCACGGTGGATCGACTCACTCGTAGGGATGCGGCAATGTCATTCCATGACGCACCCCAGTGCGTTGATCCCGCGCAAAAGCGACATTCGCCTCGGTCATGGTGCGTGGCCAACCACCCACGCGGCCCTGTGCTTTCGCCGCAGCGAGTCCAGTGCGGGTGCGTTCGGTGATGAGTTCGCGCTCGAATTGGGCAATCGCCCCGAACACACTAAACACCAACCGTCCCCCGGACGTGGATGTGTCTAACGCTTCCGTGAGGGATCGAAACCCCACACCACGCCAATCCAATTCTGCTAGAACATCGAGTAGATGCATCAGGGAACGCCCCAGGCGATCTAGGCGCCAGACGACGAGTCGATCGCCTTGCCGTAGGTAGTCCAGGGCGGCATCCAATTCTGGCCGGCTGGTTTTAACCTAGAGATGGATTCAGTAAAGATCAGGCTCGTCCCGCGGCAGTAAGCGCACGAAGTTGTGGGACACGGTTATGACTCGGCGAGTCGGATGTGGAAAGTGGCTCAATTCGAGTGGGTCACAAACGGTCGTATTTGCACGAATACGAAGAGGACGGTTCTATTCTTGAATACAATTCTTGAATACAATTCGTGTCATGTACGAAAAATGGACCGAAAGAGACTTGCCTGTATTGCGTGCCGCAGTATTGCTTTGCGATGAAACGCAAGGCGGAAATGTCGTTGTTGTAAGTGGTATCGCAGAAAGAACGGGACTTTCTATCCAGAATGTCGATAAGGCGATAGCCCGTCTCAAGAATGAATACCTGACTATTCGTGCAACCGGTGGTACCGGGAACACCATAATCCGGGGTGCCACACCACTTGGTCTAGTTGTAAGCGGCGAATGGCCGCGATTCGCGGAGTCGCTGACCGAACTAACTCAGTATCTTCAAGAGTTGGAAAAGGCCGAAAAAGACACCGGCAAGAAAGCTATCGTGACGAAGACATTGATCGCCCTCGGCACCGTTGCACTGCAGCTGGGCATATCAGTCACCGCCAATCAAATTTCTTAACCACATTTCATTCTGATCTCAGACCTTCTTGGCTACTCGTTTCCGTGCTCTTTTCTTTGCAGGTAGAGGTAACTGGTCCACTTTCGTCAAAGCTTCGTAACGCTTAAACAATTCCGCAAGGATCTCAGTATCAGTGGCGCCCGCGGGTAACCCGTAGGCAGAGAGAACGGCCTTATCGAGTGCCTTGTGTGCCTTCAATAAATCTACGGGCATCGCGAGTGGGTCGTAAAGATCCGCAAGACTGGAATCAGGATATGAATCTCGAGTCGTCAATACGTGATGAGCGGCTTCTTCGATAACGGCTTTCATATCCACATCAAGCAGGGGAAACGGGTGATTGTTGTAGCACAAATCAGGCGATATGCGGATATCGCTCTTCAACTGTCCGCTTTGAGAGCGGACCCATACATTCCAAACGCGTGATTGGAGTATGCCAAAAAGCCAATTTTCGCAGCCGTCAAGACTGAGGGCCGTGTCGTGTGCAATTACAGATGGGTCAAAGAATCGCAAGGGAACATAATTACGATTACTACTTGAAACTCGAGGCACGAAAAGCCACCTACCTAAAGGTTGCCTAATTGAAAAAAACAACGCAGGCGTATTGGCCTTGGCTCTCGCATTCTCTGTAGGTGATGCACTCCTTGTATCGGAAACGATCTTGAGCCGCTTGCGAAGTTCGTTGCTTGAACGAAGCAATTGGGGAGGTGCATCAATGAGCCAAAAGCAATATCTTGGAATTCCATTCAAGACGTTTCGAGAGCCGGCGAGTTCTCGGATGTAAGGAATTAATTCGGGTTCAGACGCCACAATAGTTGATCGTTCTGATTCTTCAATTATCAACCCTTGGCCGTCTTGTGGCCTATTTCCTTCAGTGAGTTTGGGTAAGCGCTTCACCAGTGGGGTTCTGTGCTTCCCTGCCCTCATTGATGAGTTCGGACTGAGAGAAATCCCAAGCTCATTTACTGGGACCTCACTTTCGATGGATCCATCAGGAGCAGTTAAAAAAAGTCTTCCAGTCCGTTTACCAGACTGCATTCCGATAATAGAAACGTGCACAGCGGCTTGACCTGGGGCTTCCGAACTCCATCGAAATGGTGTGTATCCAAAGATTATGGAGACATTCAATGCCGTGAAGTACGGATCCAAAAACCGAGCCTGCTCACCTTGTGTGATTGAGTTTGTTACGACGAAAGCGGCTCTTGCATTTGATGGACTTATGAATTTCGCGGCTTTAGCCACCCAACAACCGACAAAATCTAGGCGTCCACTACCTGCACCCGCATTCAATTCATGCATGCATGAGTCGCGATCTGTCCGTTGGCTATCCACCATCATGGCCATACCAACGAATGGCGGGTTACCCATGATTCGTGTGTTGTCATCAATCGGGCAGACGTCGCGCCAATTAATGCGTAGTGCGTTGCCGTGGATGATGGTGGGTGATTCGGTGATGGGGAGGCGTTCGGGCGCGTTACCGAATTCGAGTTGCATGCGCACGTTTTCTTGATGATCAACGAGAAACATTGCGGTCTCCGCGATTTGTGCGGGCCATTCCTCAATCTCTATTCCATAAAATTGGTGCGGTTGCACCTGTAACCCCAATGTCGCATCCAGGGACATATGCACTTGACCTTCGACACTGGCGATCTGACGCATAATGTCGAACTCCAGGCGGCGCATTTCCCGATAGGAAACGACAAGGAAGTTCCCACACCCACACGCCGGATCCAGGAACGTCATCATCCCCATTTTCTTTCGCAGTTTCTCGAGTTTTTTTGTTTCGTGCCCCGCGGCTGTGAACTCGGCGCGGAGCTCGTCCATGAACAGTGGGTTGATGACTTTGAGAATGTTTTCTTCCGAGGTGTAATGCTCCCCCAGCGCCCGGCGGGCTTCTTTCGATTTCACGGCCTGAAACAGTGACCCGAACACGGCAGGGCTGATAGTGGCCCAGTTGAACTGCGTACAAGTAATAAGCATGTCGCGCATGGACTGTGTTCCTGGGACCGTAGGCAACCGGTCACTAAACAGGCCACCGTTGACGTACGGGAATCTCGTGAGAATCTCATCCAAACCCTTGAGCCGTTTATCCGCTGGCCGGTCAAGAACTTGGAACAAATGCTCCAGTTGTCCCCCGAGATCATGCCCGTCAGTGCTGGTGCGGGTGGCAATGAATTCGGCGAACAAATCCTTACGCCACAACCCCGTGTCATCAGCGAACATGATGAACAACAAGCGGATCAGCAACACACTGGTTTCGTGTTCGTCATACCCCGTATCAGCAACCTGCTCAAACAGTTGTCCCATAAGTTTCGCGGCCTTAATGTTCGCTTCCTGCTCGGTGACTGTCCCGTAGCGCCGCTGGTCATACCCGGCGAGGAAAGCGAAACGCTCAATCTCACTGGGTAAATCCTGAATGGGGAACTCGATGGTTTCGCGCTGCTCCCCCATCAGATCCGTGATCCGGATCCGCGCAAAATCACTCGTCACAATCGCCTTGGGCCACTCGTGATCAGGCTTGTCATGTAAATACGTCAAGCACTGCTGCGTCGCGGCAGCGAGGTCTTTGCCCTTGGACTTGTGCTCCACCGCGATCTGACCTGGCCAGAACATGTCAATGCGGCCACGGCCACCCGTATCCGCGCGATGCGCACGATCCTCAAAAATCGCGTTCACCCGTTTACGGTCAATCCCAAACATGCCCAAAAACTCAGTCCAAAACGATTGCGCCTCAGCATTCTCATCCGTCTCATCCTCAAACCGACGCACAAAATCAAACGAAGCGTTACGGATCTCATTCCACGACCGTGGCTTCTCCGACACAGACTCCCCCTTTAGGACGTTTGGGTCAAGTATGGCATTAGCCACTGACCACAGTTGCCTTCTCGTCAGATGGTGCCATTGGCACTTTGACGCACTTATCCAATGAACAACGAGTTCGTCCTCAAGCCACGAACACAGCGTCCCGGTGATACTCCAAGTATTCCTGTTGCTCTTTCCTGAAGGATCCAACATTGCTCGGGGTGCGGATTGACCATTGCTGAAGTACTACTGAATTGAGATCACGGGACACAAGGATCTCTCCAGAATTGTCGAAACTAATGAATCCACGGTCAAAAAGATGATCTACGTGAGGGGAAAGTAACAGTCCGTTGAAACCATCAAGTTTTTCATGATTGTCGGCCACCGTCCACGGTTTAATGTGGCTTGCCCGAAGGTGCTTCATGTTCTCAACCCCAGTCACTCGACATTTCGTTTCCAAAAGTCGCACGTTTGCCTTGAAAATCCCTTGACCCCGCCGGGCCTTCGTCAGTTGAATCTTTTCTAGATCTTCTTCGAGATGCTTGGCCTTGATTTCAAGATTAATCTCGTAATCAGATTCTGCATCAACGTTCGGTGCGAGTTCGTGCTGAATACTGGGAAGATTCGCGGACGTCAACGTCGTGAGAAGATGCGCGAACTCCGATGAAATCTTCGTCAAGTAAACACCCTGAAGACCATTACCATTTGCTTGCAGCGGTGCATACTTTTCCGCCAATAGGGGTGCAATCTGGGGCATGAAATCTTTTGGCCTAATCAGACTGTCGAGCTCCGCAAACTCCACCTCAACAAACCAACCCTCATTGGACCAATTGCTGCCCGCAGTACGGAAGTCAGGCTTCGGCGCCGTTACCGCCGCGCGCTGGACAACTCCGACGGCTCGAATAAAGGTGTCACAAAACGAAAAAACGATATCCCCAGGACGCACTTCGGTCATGGAGTCATAAAAACGATTCCGCCCACCATCTTTACGCCTCTTCGGCGACCACAAGAAACCACCAGGCACCTCAAATTGGTACGTCTGGTTCTGATTCACCCACCAATAGCGCACCATCACAGCTTATTGAAGAACCATCGAATTGTGACGAATTTTCGAATCCCAGCAGGGACGTCGACGCGGACACATTCGAGAACAGCCTTCCCGATGTAGTTCGCTACCGCACGGGTGGCTCTGGGATCCCCCTTCGCGATACCGGTGCAGGGATGTTTGGCTCTGCCGCACTACCCACAGCACTCGCACTCCCCCAGGCGCCGACACGTGGGCGGTCGATGCGTAAGGTCTTGTTGATGCGTTCGGCGAGGGTTGGTGTGGTGTCTTTTCGTTGTTCCAGTGTGCGCCGGTTCACGAGTTTCGTGAGGGCTTCTGATCGGGCCCGGTCACTGCTGGTGAGTACTCCGCGCAGGGTGTCGCGTAGTTCATCATCACTATCGGCAACGACATGCACGACATTGGCGGTTTTCCCTCGGGTGAGGGCAACGTAGGCCTGCTCCCTGGTCCACGTGTCATCGAGGAGTGCGTGCCCTGCTTCGGCTGTGGCGCCTTGCGCCGCATGCACGGTGACGACATCTGCTCGATGCACATGCTCCTTCACATAGTCAGAATCTAGATTTTTGATAATGCTGGGTTTATCCGCCCGGTGTACGTGCATGCCACCATCGGGGGCAATCGAGTCGATGATCCAGCGTTGCCGGTTAATCACCCCCATCTGATTGTCGTTACGACGCGTTTGGATCACGTCCCCGATACCCATGGGTTCATTGAGTCGCCCGAAAGAGCCGGCTGTGGGTTCCACTAAGCCGGCGTATTCCTTTTCATGCCTCGTGAGCGTGTTGATTGTTTTCGCACTTGCATTATCTGCTGCCATCACGATCACGTTGCGTGATGTGGCGGCGATTTCCGCCAGGGCGACGTGCGCATCCGACTCGCTGCCGTGCACCCGGATCACACCACTGGACATAACTGCATCGATGACTGCGTCAATGTCTTCACTACTGCGCCACACCTCCGCCAAGGATGCATGATTGGGATCAGTAAAGCGTTTTGCTTCCGTTAAGCGAACCGGGTCGGTGTCCATCGCCGCGAGAGTGAATCCACCGGCGACACCGATTGCTGCTAGCTGTCGGTCATCCCCGACGAGGATCATCCGCGCGCCATGACGGGTGGCGTGCCGGGCCAGTGCGCTCATGGTGTGCAGATCCATCATCGCGGCCTCATCAACAATGAGCGTCGCATCAATTAACGCCTCATCACGAGTGTTGCTCTCAGGTTCGCGCCACAATCCCGACTCGGGATCCCAAGCCCATCCGCCCTCCAGAAGCAGTGAATGCGCGGTGGACGCTTTACTCCACCCATCCCCCAGTTGTTGTAACGCGGCGGCACTGGGCGCTACCGCGATCGTGCGAAGACCAGTGGCGTTGCGCGCATCGAGGGCACGACGCAGGGCGTGAGTTTTCCCCGTTCCTGCGGCGCCTTCAATGACGACCGGTAGGCCAGCGGCGACGGCTTCGGCGGCGCTGCGCTGACCCGGCGTGAGACCAGAAACATCGAGCTTTCGCAAGGCGCCCGATTGTGCTGTCGCGGTGGCGCGAACACCAGCGAGATGCTCCCGCACATTCATCGCGCTGGCTAATACATCCTTGGTCACCCATGCGTTCTCACCACCGGGGATCTCCACCTGGACGCATTGTTTTTTGATGGCAGCCAGGACGCGCAGTGTGGCACCCGGGAGGTCATCACAAGCGCCCCCTGCGGTATTGATTCCTTCCACCGCGATGACACGTAACTGCTTCTCGGTGAGAACTTCCCGGGTGACCGCGAGCGTGAACGCTTCCCGCGTTGCGGCAGTGATATCGAGTGGGGTGGCTTTACCTCTACCCGGCTTACCCGTGACTTGATCCACAAGTGCTTTCGCTCCCGCGGCACGCAGAGTGCTGATGATGTCTTGAGTACTGAGGAGTTCACGTTCGCCTTTTTTGGGGCGGGTGAGGTTCCAAGCTTTCTGATCCAGGAACACTGATTCCTTCGCACTCGGAACGCGGCTATTTGTGGCAATGAACTCGCGGCGCAGCTCGTCCAGTT
>Ga0209491_10008872_pt1 | contig 12555 bp, 13 predicted proteins | sample BON02_FD_187213 | JGI IMG/M metagenome (GOLD analysis project Ga0209491, IMG submission 187213) | Freshwater microbial communities from Lake Bonney liftoff mats and glacier meltwater in Antarctica - BON-02 (SPAdes) (version 2) | ecosystem: Environmental > Aquatic > Freshwater > Ice > Glacier... | reverse complement strand
CTGGTCACACTTCCAGCTCCCCGGCCCTTCAATCGCACCCATCCCACACGCTCGGCACATCTCCACTCCCTTTCCAACATACAAGCTCGCCTTCGCCTGCTCTTGCTGTAGGCCCCGTCCCTCCCTCCCTCCCTCCTTCCTTCCCAGCCTCGTCAGCTGGCGTTGCCTCCTCCCTCCCAACGCTGAAGAGCCTGCTGCTGCCGCCGCTGTTGCTGCTGCTGCTGTCAGGTTTGTGCGGAGCTCCTGCAGGAGCAAGCCGTTGGTAAGCATGTTCTCAGGGACCCATTCCAGCATCTTCTCCCACACCCCTTCAGCCCTCAAATCAATCGCATCTCCCCTTAACACCTCGTTCTTGAAAAAGGCCACGCGCGTGCTTCCTCCTGCCAAGAGGTCAGCCATCCCGGCCATCCCTTCCTCCCCCCCTCCTTGATAGACTTCGTTGTAGTAGGACAACACCTTCCGCAACGCCTTGGAGGCCGTCGCCTGCTCCACCTCCCATGCCAATGCCCTCCCTCCCTCTCTCCCGCCCACCATCCCTTTCCCCTCCTCCACCTCCTCGTCCTTCTGCTCCTCCTCGCCGATCCAGAAGCTCTTCATTTCCTTGGCAGACGAGAAGGCAGCACCATGCCTCGACCCCGACCATCCCAACCGCCTCCCCGTCCCTCCCACCTGGTCCTCCTCCTCCTCCTCCTCTTCCTCATCATCATCTCTCGGGTGTTCTTTACTCACCCAGAAAGGCTTTCCTTTTGCGGAAGAGAAGACAGAGCCCGCCACGAAGTATTCATAAGCTTTATCGTTCCCCCAGGATAGAGCAGCGGGCTCGTAAGAAGGGCTGTAGCCAATCACTGCGCCTCCTGCGCCGTGGTACCTGTGCAAAAGGAAGTTGGAAAGGGAGGGACGGACGGATGAGAAAGTGGCGAACGACCGTGAAAGCACCTGAAAATAAGAGGAACGAGAATTTTAGGAGAAACTAAGCGAAAACGTACATGATGTTCCCCAACCCGAAAAACGCGCTGATCGCCGTAGGTCCAAACGTCGGGCAGGCAATCTGCACAGACACCCCAGCCATGTTGGCATACCACCCGCCCAAGCCAGCCACAAACGCCAAGGCCGCCGCGCTCGCCAACGGACAACCAATATTGACCACCACCCCAGCGCCATTATAGAGATGGCCGCCCAAGCCATTGTAGGACGTGACGGAGGAATAGTAGCTCGCAGGACTGCCGATCGCGACAGACGTCCCGGCCCCAAGGAAGTGCGTTCCGCCCACCAGCGCGGAATGAGACGGGCCTTCAGCATACGCAATGTTGACCCCTGTTTGAATTAGTGCCCCCGCACCCACCGCGAAGAAGAAGCCCACGCCGGCGTCCACGAGGAAGGCGTAAGCTTGCGCGATTGTCACCCCCGTCAGAACCAGAGCCCCGCCCCCCACAAAGGAGATACCTCCAGCCCCGCCAAACACGGTCGCAACGCTCGCAAACGAAAAGTCGCACCCCGTCACAATCATCACGCCACCCCCCACAAACAAGCTGCCGCCTGCGAAGCCTCCAGCTTCAAAAGCACTTAGCCCTTGGACCGAGGACCAGGTCATCACCATCGTTCCTCCTAACACCGCTGCCACATAGCCTGCGCCGAGGTAGGTGCCAAAGATGAGGGTGCTCGTAAACGTGCACCCTGTCACAATCAGATTCCCGCCCGCCACCAAAATGTCGCCTCCAATAACAAGCGTGTCCGTGATTGGCTCCAGCAGCTCCGTTTCGAAGAAGTGGCAATTGAGCAGTTGGACGTTACCAGCAATCATAAATAGCATCCCGCCATATACCCGGATCCCCACCCGATTGCGCATCGCCAAAATCGCGTCTTCCAAATCTTGAGCCGAGTTTTCCAGAGACGTGAACACCACCCCTTGAAATGTCCCACCCAAGGCACCCACGTCAAACAACACACAGGCCCCGCGCACTTCATAAATCATATGCTTGTTGGTCAGATCCACAGCCTCCTCCCCGTTCTCTCCCGTCCCGTCCGGGTCGTCGTCTTCCTCCGGTTCCGGCGGCAACTTCACTCCTAATCTCCCCCTTGCCACCGCCGCGCCTTGTCGAAGCCTCACGAACCGCAGGTCCAGAAACCCGCCCGCCACCACCCGGAACGCCCGCGGGGAGTCGCCGGCCTTTGGGTCTATGATGGGGAGAGAGAGCGGATTCCCCATTACCACCACAGAGCGATCGATGATGATCTCCTCTTCCAACGCATAGGGGGATCCGAAAAGCCCTCCCGTGAGGAGGATGGTCCCGCATGTGACGTCAGCGATGGCCTCGGCGAGCTCTTCTCCATCCCGGGCCGTGCAGTGAGGGGCGGGGTCGTCGTCTTCCTCCTCTCCTCCTCCTCCGCCGCTGCTTCCTCCTTCTCCTCCTGCTTCTCCTTGGCCGTCTCCGCCGCTACCACCCCCCCCTCCAGCAGCCCCACCGTCGTCGTCGTTTTCCCCTCCCTCCTCTCCTTCCTCCTCTCCTGCCGCTGCTGCTCCTCCTCCTCCTACAGGGGTCGTGACGCCACCCGTCCCAGGTCCCGCAGCTGCTGCTCCCCCATCGTCATCGCCCTCGTCTTCCCCTCCTTCCCCTCCCTCCGTAGTAGCACCATTGCCAGTGCCAGCCGCTGCTCCTCCTCCTCCTACAGGGGTCGTGACGCCACCCGTCCCAGGTCCCGCAGCTGCTGCTCCCCCGTCGTCATCGCCCTCGTCTTCCCCTCCTTCCCCTCCCTCCGTAGTAGCACCGTTGCCAGTGCCAGCCGCTGCTCCTCCTCCTCCTCCTCCCCCTGCTCCCGCTCCCGTTCCCACATCCGCATCAGGGTCAACGTCATCCTCCCCCTCCTCTCCCTCCGCTCCTGTTGCTGTTCCCCCTCCTGCCAGCCCTCCTCCCAACCCTCCCAAGCCCGTCCCTGCACCACCGAGGCCGCCAAGGATTTCACTGCTGGGTGCCTTGGTGGTATTGCCTTTCAACAACGGCCTGATTCTCGTCGTAGCCGCCGTTCCATTTCGACTCTCATTCCGAGGCGTCCGTATCAGGATTTCAGTAAATACCACAGGAGTGGGTGCGGCTGTCGAGTTGTCGTCATCGTCTTCTCTGTCTTCTCCGTCCTCGTCCTCCTCCGCTTTGTCGAGTGCCTTAACCGTGACGCCTTCTATTCCGGATGAGGAGGACGTTCTAGGGGCCAGCTTGCTGCCTGGTGCCTGCGTGCCTGCCACAGCAGCCACCACCACCACCAAGAGCACGATCCCCGCCGCCAGTGCCATCCACAATCGACGTCGTTGGGGTCTTGAATCCGGAATCATTGGCATTGAACCTCCAGGCCCCGCAGGCGCCGCCGCTGTCCCCGGAAAAGAAGCCATTGATTAAACGCCTGTTGGTATGATAGGGTATTTACAGGCGGGATTACGTGAGTGAGAGGGAGCGTGAGAACGGCAATCATGCATGCAATGCACATGGCTGGGAGCTACTTGAGCGTTCCTATCACTGTATGTGTGGTCGTGCGCGCAGGTGTAGAGGGTTGAGAAAGTTTTCGAAGGCACGCAAGATGGACGAGAGGAAGAAGCATCCGCGGGTCTCCTTGCGTCGGAAAAACAGACAGGAATAAATCAAGCCCCATTCACCCTGAGCGTATGATTCGAAGAATAAGGATAGGCGAGATTACTTTGGGTTAGGCCGTGGCATATGAACGAGCTCGAAAGAGCTCAAGATCGAACCTGCGGGGCAAGCGAGGTAGACGGAATGTATGAACAGAGAGGAGGGCAGACTTACACCCTGACTGCACACGCACAAATCCCTCCGCAACCAACATGCCGACAAGTTATATCAGACAGACCATGGCTCGGACATCGGACGAGGAGGGCAGCGCACGCTCGGGCGCATGCCGTAGACTAGAGGGAGACGCCGAACGACGAACCCAGGCAAGCAAACCTGAAGCAAACCAAACGGCAGAACAGCCGTTGACTGGTTTTGAATTTTATAGTACCTCCTCCATCCATCCCTCCCTCCCTCCCTCCCTTTACCACCAAGTACGATGGGAAAGTGTTGCTTGCACAGCTCATGATCTAAACGCCAAGATTCATTCAAAACCCGTAAAGAGACGTCCCGGTTGTTTCCATTTCTTTTATTCTTTTTGTTTTTACCTCGCTTTTGTTTTTAATTCCGCGAAGTCATTCTAAATGCAACACACAACAAACCCTCCCTCCCTCTCTCCCTCCTTCCCTCAATCCAGATCTTACACCACCATGGCATCCAACGCCGCCTCCTCCGCCTCCTCCATCTCCTTCTCGCTCATCACCACCACCTCCTTCAACGACTTCCCCACCTTCCCCCAATCTTCCTCCACCGGCTGTCCCCAAGAAGGGGGCTCCTTTACCTTCCACCGCTCCTTCTCATCTACCTCCCACCGCTCCTTCTCCTCCATCTCCACCTTCCGCGCGTGCGCTCACAACAACCACTTCTCCTCTTCCACCACCTCCACCTTCCGCGCGTGCGCCCACGACAACCACTCCTCCTCCTCCACTCCCACCTTCCGCGTGTGCGCCCACGACCACCAGTCTTTCCGAGCTTCCGCCCACGACCACCTCTCCTGCCCCTCCTTCGTCACCTTCCACGCACGTTTCAACGACCACCTCTTCGGGCCCTCCTCCACCTCACCCTCCTAGACCTTGCGCGCACACCTCTCCTGGCCCACCTCGCATTTCGATGTATGGAAACGAGGGTATTAAAAAATCCATGTGCAATCAGCTTCATTTAATCCATCCCAAGTTTCACACCGACACCATTTCTTCGTGTCTTAATCTGATTTCGACTCAATGCCCATTCGGAGAGTCGACTAAAGTGTATTCCTTGAAAGAGCTTCAGGCAGCCTTGAGAAATATCCCCTTGCAGCGGCTCCAGGAATGGAATCGAGGAGCGAGTACTTATAATCACAAGCTATGCTTGGCGTATTTGATCACATATCGAGTGGGCGATCCGAGCGCGCACCCGATCAAAACCACCGTGCCTCCTCCTCCTCCTCCTCCACCTTCCGCAGACACCTCTCCTGGCCCTCCTCCCCAAGCTTCCACCAGCTCGGTGGCCAGGAGTATGGCTTTACTTTGCTCGGTAGCGAGGGGTATGGCTTCGGAAGTAAGAGCAGCCCCGGCGCCTCCTCCTCCGCCGCCGTCCTCGCCGCCGCCGGTGCCTCCCTTCCTCCCCCTCTTCCTCCTCCTCCGCCGCCGGTGCCTCACTCCCTTCCTCCTCCTACTCCTCCGCCGCCGATGCCTCGCTCCCTTCCTCCTCCTCCTCCACCGCCAGTGCCTCTCTCCCTTCCTCCTCCTCCGCCGCCGGTACCTCCCTCCCTTCTTCCTCCTCCTCCTCCGCCACCGGTGCCTCCTCCTCCGCCGCCGGTGCCCTATCCTTTCTTGCCCTCTTCCCTTCAGCGCTCGGTGCTGCCACAAGTATATACGGGCACGAAGCGAAGTATGGTTGCAGAGAAGGTAGAAGAAGGAAACGGCACGGAGGACGAGGGCGAAACAGAGGACGAGGACGAGACGTATGGGAACCCGCCGCGAGTCATCAAACGTGTCCGAGCGGATGGATTGGGCGGGGAAGAGGGCGGGTCGGTGATTGGGGGGGGAGGGAATGCGGTGGTGAAGCGCATGGCTTTGTAAGAAACGAGAGTGAGATAGTTGCGGCAAGGGGGAGTTGTAGAAAATATGAAAGATGATAGAATAATAGTAAAGGCGATTTGATTTTTTTGATTACTTTTTGATGCCTTTCCTCCTCGGCCAGCGTTCCGGCGCCGCAGAGGGTCCCAGAGGGGCATGAGCATGTCCAGTACCACCCGAAACACGTCCCGCGGCATACGCGTGCTCTCCGGTCCGCCTTGTACCCCAAGGATGAACGCCATCAAGGTGTGGAGCTTGCGGCTTTCCTCGTCCTCGTCCTCGCGGCCCAGCGTCATGCGTGGCAAGGGTTGGCCTCGCACGGCCCGACCTTGCAGATAAGACGGTGCCTCGGCGTTCCGTTCGACGGCGACCAGGCGGCGGGCCTTGAAAGATGTGAAGCCCTCTCGGTATCTTTCTTCGCGACCGGGTATTGCTCGAGGAGGACGATGGCCTGGTGATTGGGACGCTCACGTCGAAGCCAGGTCAAAAGCGTCTCGCCCTCGTCTGTGTCGGGGATTGCAGGATTGGCGCCAGCTTGGAGAAGGAGGCTGGTGGAGGTGGTCTCTGTCCCGCGAAGAGCTGTTAGGCCGTGCATGTCTTCTTGGGCGTTGGTAGTGTCTCGGACGCGCGGGTCTTGCAGCAGGTGTGCCACATTGTCAACGCGGTCGTAGAAGGCTTGAGTCATAATAGGAGTCTCGCCTTTGGCCTGTTGGGTGGGGTCCGCGCCACGGTCCAAGAGGGCAACGAGGAAGAACTCACGCTCCACAAAGCAACAACCACGCACACACGCACGCAACAACACCCCGCACGCAACAAAACCCCGGCAGCAGCACCACCACCACAGCCGCACGCCGACCCCGCCCACGCACGCCGACCCCGCCCACACACCCTCCCCGCAAAGCCCCGCCCCCGCCCGCCGAATTCCACGCCGAATTTCGCACCACAACACCCACGCAGCATGCAGCACACATACCCATGCACCCCACGCACGCCACGCAGCCCACGCCCGCAAACACAGCGCCGTCACCACAACTACCCCACCCGGAGCCACCCCCCCGCCTAGCCACGCCAAGCATCCACGCCGGCAACACATCCCAGCCGCCATCCCCGCCAAGCATCCACGCCGGCAAAACATCCCCGTCGCCTTCCCTGCAAGCATCCACGCCGGTAACACATCCTTGTCGCCATCCCCACCAAGCAGCCACGCCGCCGCCGCCATGCCGTCAAGCATCCACGCCGGCAAAACATCCCCGTCGCCATTCCCGCCAAGCAGCCACGCCAAGCAGCTGCACCAGCAACACACATCCCCGCCGCCATCCCCGCCAAGCAGCCACGCCGCCGCCGCCTTCCCCGCCAAGCAGCCACGCTGCCACCGCCATCCTCGCCAAGCAGCCACGCCGGCGACACATCCCCGTCGCCTTCCCCGCTAAGCAGCCACGCCAAGCAGCTACACCAGCAACACTTCCCTGCCGCCATCCCCGCCAAGCATCCACGCCGGCAACACATCCCCGTCGCCTTTCCCGCCAAGCAGCCACGCCAAGCAGCTACACCAGTGACACATTTGTATCGCCTTCCCCGCCAAGCAGCCACGCCGGTAGCACATCCTTGTCGCCTTCCTCGCCAAGCAGCCACGCCGCCGCCGCCTTCCCCGCCAAGCAGCCACGCCGCCGCCGCTACACCAGCAACACATTTTTATCGCCTTCCGCGCAAGGCCACGCCGGTAACACATCCTTGTCGCCATCCCCGCCAAGCAGCCACGCCGCCGCCGCCTTCCCCGCGAAGCAGCCACGCCAAGCAGCTACACCAGCAACACATTTTTATCGCCATCCCCGCCAAGCAGCCACGCCGGTAGCACATTCTTGTCGCCTTCCTCGCCAAGCAGCCACGCCGCCGCCGCCATCTCCGCCAAGCATCCACGCCGGCAACACATCGCCGCCGCCACCACGCCCCGCCGCCACGCTGCCACGCGACCAATCCCACCGCCTTCCCTGCGAAGCATTCACGCCGGCAACACATCGCCGCCGGCACCACGCCCCGCCGCCACGCTGCCACGCGACCATTCCCACCGCCTTTCCCGCCAAGCAGCCACGCCGCCGCCGCCTTCTCCGCCAAGCAGCCACGCCGCCGCCGCCATCCCCGCCAAGCATCCACGCAGGCAACACGCCACCGCCGCCATGCCGCCAAGCATCCACGCCGGCAACACATCCCCGCCACACATCTTGAAGGCGCCCTCCTGCTCCTTCGAGTAGTAGCAGAGCGTTCCGATGGCCACAAGCGGCGGAGAGCGCAACGTCTGCACCATTGGACATTAAATTTGTTGTCTGCGTCGGTCCCCGCGATGGTGTTGGCGCTGCGGTCGCCGCTCACTACTCCTTCGTTCTCCTCGCCGGTTTGAGTCATGCTCATGCTACTCTCGTCTTGATCGTGCGCCTCAGTAGGGGTCCTACTCGACCGGGTATCATTTCTTTCGAAATAAGGTGTTTTTCTCACCACGCGATTTTATCGGGGCCTGTGTCACCAATTTGCGCGACCGCCTCAGCAGGGGTCCTACTCGGCCGGGTATCATTTCAACATATTATTTTGTTGGAATACGGCGTTTTTCTCACGCGAGCACTAATTTTTGCGGCTGTCTCAGGACCCTATTCGGTCGGGGGGCAATGGGCAATGAGAGAGTTAAAATAGAAAAAAATAAAATCGTATATTTAGTGCGCGAAGCGCGTCCTTCAAAGCGCGAAGCGCTGCTCCCTTCCTACCACACGTAATAATAAGACAACTATATCGAGACCTACATAAGCACCCACGTAATAACGCAATACCTAGGTACTATCGCACACGAGGGTCGATTATGTTTTCAATTTTATTTAACTTCCATAAAAAATAAAAAAATAAAAAAAGGTAAAAGTCATCATATATGTACCATCACATAGGTATGTATACAAGCCCGCCTCGGGTCAAGCGGTACATAGCAGGTATATTCAGCCCTACTCGGGTTTCGCGGGATGATCGGCGGCCACAAAGGAGCGGCTTGTTTAGAGCGGGATGTGGGCGTCCTCAACCGCGCGGAAAAACGCCAGTGGCCTGATGCTGGTATATCCCGCGTGACCCGAGGCGGGCTTGTATACATACCATACTGTGTTGGTGATCATATATTACAAATATTGGTGACTTTAACCTTTTTTTTATTCTTTATGGAAGTTAAATAAAATTGAAAATATAATCGACCCTCGTGTGCGATAGTACCTCCCCTATCCCCTCTCCTCTCTCTCCCCTTTTCACATCCCCCTATCATCAATTACTACCAATCAGTACCCGTTCATCCTCTTCTTACTCCCCTCTACCTTTCTTATCATCCCTACCACACTCCAATCACCCTTCCCCTACCTATTTCCCACTCCCTAACCTTCCCCCCACAACCCCTTCCCCCTCTATTCGCTTAACCTCTTCTACACCCCTTACCACCAACTACTACCCACCACTACCTCATTCATCCTCTCTTAACTCCTCTCTACCTCTTTCATCATCTCCACCACACTTCTATCACCCTTCCCCTACCTATTTCCCACTCCCTAACCTTCCCCCCACAACCCCTTCCCCCTCTCTTCACTTAACCTCCTCTACACCCCTTACCACCAATTACTACACACCACTACCTCATTCATCCTCTCCCAACTCCCCTCTACCTATTTCATCATCTCCACCACACTCCTATCACCCTTCCCCTACCTATTTCCCACTCTCCTTCGACATACCCCTCCACCTCTCCCCCCTCTCTTCACTTAACCTCTTCTACACCTCTTACCACCAATTAACACACCACACTCAGCCCACTACACTCTTCTCTCACCTGCCCACGCATTTACGTATTACTAACACACTACCCTCACTCCTTATCTACCTCTGTCCCACTCTTCTACAACATACCCCTCCATCCCTCCCCCCTCTCCTCTCTTTACCCCATCTGCCACACTTAACACCCATAAATACACATCATTCATCTCACGGAACCCTTCTATCCGTCTTGTACCTATTTACCTGCTACCAACATCACTGTTGTCATTCTCTCTGCACCTCTTTCCACCCTCCCTCGTTCTATACCTCCAACTCCTGCACTTTCCTCTCTTATCCCCTTTTAGATGTTGTACCACCAAATAATACACGATATTCTCCTTGCTACTTTCTTCTATACGTGCTCTACCGATTCCTCATTTCTTACACACTATGCTGTGTGTCACTTTTTTCTCATCTATTTCCGACTCGCCTCTCGACGCACCTCCAACCGCTCCAACCCTCCACTCTTCTTCGACGACATTGCAGCAGTGCAGTTAAGCGGGAATTTATTTCAGAAATGTGGAGGCATATTCCTTGGCCTTTATCGGCACGTACGCGGATCCCGGTCAAATACGTCGCTGCCGCGCAGTCGCGTGACGCAAATGGCATAGATTCCGAGACGCCAAGCATTTACAGTAATAACAAGAAGGGTCGACACCATAACCGGAACGAGGCACCGCGTACCGCGTGCCTTATCAGCCGCCGTCGGTCTCGGGCAGCGAAGCAATGTCCAAAAGAAAGAGCGAGCACCGCGGATTGTTGGAGGCCAGCGACGGTCAACGCGTATTTCTACCCACGCCCTCGGCCAGGACAGCCCGGCGCGACATGCATGGTTTCGAAATTGTATTGCCTTGTGATCTGCCACCTTTCTCATCCCCCGGGCTCGTCTGTAGGGGGCATCGAGGGTGGCACCGAGGCATAGTCGGCGCTTCGAAAGGCGCGAGAGCGAGAGGAGCGTGGAGCGTGGAGGCGATCCATCCATCCAGGAACACGCGGACGGGTTAAAAATGAGTGGGAAGGAATCGGCCTGCCTTGTTGTGCGGCTTCTTTCGTGGCGTGGGGTACTTTTTTGCCCCACAGAAATGCGCCAGGACTAGAACACGACACATACACGACGACATGCTTTTACCTGCCGCTCTCGACCCACTTGTAAACAACCCGCGACGAGAACCACAGCTTATTTGGAGAAGGGACTAGCTAAAGGAATATTGCTAAACACATAACCAGGACAACAAATTGCTATCATGGCCTACTTGACCTGCATAAGCAAAGTTTCGGCGAGGTCTTGCCCCAAGCATGCAGGCGTTATGGGGAGGTTGGCAGCTTTTGCTTTGATTTTTCCATTCAAATTACCCAAACCCTTTGGCTTTTCGTAGAAAAATGCATGCGGGTTATCGATTCGTCGTCCTTTTTCGTATTGGTTGTGTGTCCAAGCCTGCCTATTAGGATCATTCACTCTTGAGAGAGAAGCAGGGGGGGGGAAGGTGGGTAGGCGCACATTCTTCATGTGATAGGGTAGCACAACAAAAAGGCATGCTGAACCTAACAGCAAGAAATCGAGAAACAATATAACATAGTAAATTCTGGAGTATTATTTTGGCACATCTACTTGCGGGGAGAAATTCACGCACAGACACGTCCTTAGTGCGCTTGCTTGCCCTTTCCCCTTCTTTTTTTCCCTCCTCTCCTAACTGGAGAGCACGACATTTCCCTAAAGCAGCATGATGATGGTAATACAAATTTTCGAGAGTGTGAAAGATTCTAAATATTTGGTAAAAAAAGGACGCTGCGAATCCGATTGGGGGGGAGAAGGCGTGCCACGAGCGGATCGGACGTGGAAGATGGCTCTCTTGGAAATGGGGACGGCATCAGAAAGAGGGGTCATTTGAGCAACCTTAATTGAAATGACCAGCTCATTAATTTCAAGGCATGGCATGCATTGTACCTTTGATATCCAGGTTGCTCTTCATATCATGCGGCAGGCTTCCTTCCCAGGAGCAGGGAGCTGTCATCAAGCAAGCTTGAGCGGAGCGAGAGCAAGCCTGCGTTGAAAAGCCCTGCAAGAGAATGCTTGAGGCCATATAGAAGTGGGTATACCGCAGCATTGAAACCCACAAACGCGTAGAAAATCTACCTGGCAAGGCATGCAAAAGGTCGACGACGCGGTGCGAAAGCGCCGCCGAACAATGAAGTGAAGAAAGGCAACCAAGAGGGCGGAGAGGAAGGAAAGTTGGAGCAAGCCAATGCACTTTGCGCTCGTGTACCGTACCAAGTAACCAAGAGCTGCACCTCACTCTAATCCTCGCTACAACCACCACTAGATCACGACGTGTGCGGTAAATGCATCATGCTCTTAGCATGCAGCCAGTCTGCAAGCCTGGCGGCACCAGACTGCCCTGGAAAGGCAGCATCATCATCGTTTCTTCTTCGCCTCCTCCTCCTCTTCATCATCACAAGGCATGCAGGCATCTCACAGACACACAACCACTCACCCCCCCCCCACACACACACACACTCACACAGGGTAGCCAGTCCTCACATGACCCAAGACGCGGCCGCGGCTCCTCCCAGCATGGCGGAAAAGGTGCCCAGTGAGCTGTACATTTCCGAGAAGTGGGACAGGTGCTTGGAACGGTAAGGAGGGGAGGAAGGGAGGGAGGGAGGGAGGATGGGGGAGGGCGTGCAAGAGTGGCGTGTGTGTGGCGCCGGACGGAGGAGGCACAAGATGGAAGCAAGGGCGAGACAGCGGGAGGGGCGGGGGAGGGAGAAGGGAGAGTGGAAGGGAGAGGCTATCGATTTGTCTTGCTCCCTTGGTGCATCCCGCATGCCTCGCATTAGAAGGGCAAGGAGCACGGCTGCACACATTCCTCATTACTCGCCATCCCCCCTTTCCCCTTGTTTTATAGGAGCGTGGTAAACATTGCCAGTGGCGCCGTACTCGGTCTCTTCTCCGGCTTCGTCCTCGCACGTACGTCCTTGTTCGCCTTCCTCCCCTCCCCTTCCTCCTTCCCCCTTCCCCTCTCCTCCCTCCTTCCTCCTCCCATCTCCCACTCTTG
>Ga0209491_10008869_pt1 | contig 12562 bp, 13 predicted proteins | sample BON02_FD_187213 | JGI IMG/M metagenome (GOLD analysis project Ga0209491, IMG submission 187213) | Freshwater microbial communities from Lake Bonney liftoff mats and glacier meltwater in Antarctica - BON-02 (SPAdes) (version 2) | ecosystem: Environmental > Aquatic > Freshwater > Ice > Glacier... | reverse complement strand
TTTTTTTGTGTGTGTATCTATGTATGTGTGTTTTTTTGGTTGTGTTTGTGTGTGTTTGTATGTGTTTGTGTGCGTTTCTTTGTGTGTCTTTGCGTGTACGTGGGCAATAATGTGCACCTGCGTGTATGTATGTGTGTGTTTGTTTGCGTGTGTTCTTTTTTTTGTGTATGTGTGTGTGTGTGTAGATGTCTGCGTGAGTGCCTCAGTGTGTGTGTGTGTGTGTGTGTGTGTGTGTGTGTGTTTGTGTATGTGGTTGTGTTTGTTATAAAGTTTGTGAGTGTGTCTGTTTACGTGTGTCTGTGCGTGTTTACATGTTTTGTGTTTGAGACCTGATTCGTCTGTGTATGTGTGTGCTTGCGTGTTGTTGCATATGTATTTGTTTTTCGTGTCGTGTGTCTGTACCTGTATCTTTACATTTATTTATATGCATGTACCTGCGTACGGATGTGTGTGTGCGTACACCAATCATAACAAGCGACATTTTGGAAGCATGTAGAATTGACGCATACTTACATATATGTATCACATATGCATATGTTTATATGCATGTTATGACATATTTACAGTGTATGAAATCATATACAAACATGTATACCAACTAATATGTATGTGTACATACATACAAAAATATTTGTTTTAGTCACACAGGGACTCACAAATACGACTCAAACACATGAATAAACCTACAATTGCAGACTCCGATGCTTCGAAGAAGATTTAAACTTACACGACGCTCTGTCGCCCATAAATTGAGCACTTTCTCGACTGATCCCTGTGCCTGTATGCATCTTGGGAGGAATGACTGTGGCGATGGATATTTAGGGTACATATTCGATTGCATCAACAACAAAAAGTGCGATATCATCTAGGTGTCAGGCCTGCATTATGTTCTCTGTTGCGACATCACACATAAATCTAATGCACCCATAAATATATAAATAACTATGTGTACATATATGTACATAAATATATAAGTAGGTATATATCTATATATATATATATATGTATATGTCAGTATAAATGTATATATGTATATGCACAAATATATATATATGTACAAATATATATATTTATACATATATATAAATATATGTATATATATATATATGTTTATATATATACCTATATACATATATGTATACATATACATACATATATATATATATACATGGATTGTTAAATATACATATGTATATGTATATATATACAAATATATATGTGATTGTATAAATATATTTTTATATATATATCTATATATGTACACATATATACGTATGTATATACATAGAAATATATACATATGTGTATATATATAGGTATATAAATACATACATACATATGGATTTATATATGAATATATACATTTTTATATATATACATATATATATGTTTGTATATATATATATATATATATATATATATAGTTACAGTGTCCCTCCAAATAACTAATTAGAAAGAAAAAAAAGGTTGAAATCTGTTGTGCTAGAAGTGAGAATCACGTGGCTCCTGCTTGAAATTGCCGAGTATGAAGGACATCACCTTCAAATTCGCAAAATGCCGATACTTTTAGTAATGGCGTTTGAAGAAAGGCGCAATTCAAAACAAGTCGTCTGTAAAAACAACTAAATTTTTTTTCGGAAAATTTGAACTTTCAAAGCTCAGTTGCGAAATCACAAGCAAACATAGTTCACGCATATTACTAGATGCACACTTCTGGAGTAACTTTCTCGTTCATGCGGGCATTTTTTTGCCCTGTTTACCTTGTCTTTGCAAAAATTTCCTTGTCTTAGAAAAGAGGGGTTAATTCTATAACGTACTGCTGGTAAAGTGATTTTTGAAATTTTGAACTTTGACAGCTTCGAGATCACAAGTCAACCTAATGTGCGCATATTATTAGGTGCTCAGTTCTTTTACAATGTGCACCTTCATAAGGGTACTTTTTTCCCCTGTTTACCCTGTCCTTTCATATATTTCCTTGTCTTACAAACCTTGCACATATTTCCTTGTGTGAGAAATTTTTTTTTGTTCTCCCGGGAAATTGTTTTTCAAACTTTGAAATTTCAACGTTACGGAATCCGCTGCGTCGCCGCCAGCCACAGCGGAGTTGCAAGCAGCCACAGCGCCAACGCAACGCAGGTACAGCGCCATCGATTTGCATCGCACATATTTCCTTGTCTTAGAAATCTTCCACATATTTCCTTGTCTGAGAAATCTTTTTTGGTCTCCCGGGAAATTGTTTTTCAAACTTTGAAATTTCAACGTTACGGAATCCGCTGCGTCGCCGCCAGCCACAGCGGAGTTGCAAGCAGCCACAGCGCCAACGCAACGCAGGTACAGCGCCATCGATTTGCATCGCACATATTTCCTTGTCTTAGAAATCTTCCACATATTTCCTTGTCTGAGAAATCTTTTTTGGTCTCCCGGGAAATTGTTTTTCAAACTTTGAAATTTCAACGTTACGGAATCCGCTGCGTTGCCAGCAGCCACAGCGCAGTTGCAAGCAGCCACAGCGCCAACGCAACGCAGGTACAGCGCCATCGATTTGCAACGCAGTTACGGCGCCGACGGTACGTTTGTGCGTTGCAACGCAGCCACTGCGCCAACGAAACGCAGCTACGGCGCCAACGATTTGCAACGCCGCTAGGGCGCCACCATACCAACGCAGCCACAGCGCCAACATAACGCAGCTACGGCGCCACCGATTGGCAACTTAGCTACAGCGCCAACGATACGAATCCGTCTGACGTCTTCAAATTTCAAGTGCAACAAATTCAATGGACAGAGAAGCACTCTGCGCATCGTTACTGACTGTATTTTCATGTGCTGCGGCTGTGGCAGCAACCAGAGCGTCGTTTGCAGAAGAGAGGTATAAACACCATCTCAGCGTATCACAACAGAGTGCAGCCGGCATGCGCGCGGTGAAAACAATGTGTGCTCAAGCAGCACGTGACGTGCAAAAGAAGAAAAAAGACTTGAAAAAAAATTTGCAAACAGAGAATAGCAAACAAACGATTGGTTCAAACATGAAAATGGCTCAGAAAGATCATCTGGATCTGCAGCCACATCGTACAGCTTGCAAAAGAATGCTCGTTGAACCAACGGCCAAGCCCGATGCATTGCTGATGCTTGCAGAAGAAGCATTAAGGGTCTCTCCTGAGCCCGTACTCACAGCTTTCAAGACACAACTTCAGATCCCTCTTCTCGGATCTGGACAGGCAGTTTCCTTGGGTGCCACAGTGGCATCCTCTACAGGTAAGAGTAGGACGATTGTTGTCAATTTGTTTTGTGATTTGAATATGCTATGTCATAATTTTTTCGTTCTCTGTTTGTTATCTCACAATTTGTTTTCTTCGACATGGCCGGTACAAAATCATAATACCGGTACAAAATCATAATAATGGTTGCTGGATCTTCTCAGTGGATGCATATGCGTGTCAGAGAGCACTGAACATTTAGGACCCTTTTTTTTTTAATGTTGTTGGCCATGAAATGACGTTTGGGCGAAATTTTACATGCGCAGAAACAGAAGCGCCAGCCCTTCGCAGTGTATCGCAACAGAGTGAATCAGCCAAGCGGGTGGTGAAAACAATGTGTGCTCAAGCAGTGCCTGAAGTGCACAAGAGGTCAAAAAACTTGAGCAACACGTTGCAAACAGAGATCAGCAAACAAAAAATTGGTTCAAACATGAACGTGGCTCTGAAGTATCTTCCGGATCTGCCGTCAAATCGTTCAGTTGGCAACGAAATGCAAGCGGACATTTGGCGACTAGAAACAGAGAGACAGTCAGATACATTGCCGGTTCTTGCAGAACCATGTTCAAGGTCCTCTCGTGAGCCAGTAGTCACCGCTATTGGGGAAAAACTTCCCAACCATCTCCTCGGACCTGAACAAGCAATTTCATTGTGTACAGTATTGTCACCTTTTACAGGTAAGAGTAAGAGAATTTTTGTTAATTCATTCTTGATTTGAATATGCAAAGTTCATTTTTTTTTGATCTCTGTTTGTTATCTCATGATTTATTCTCTTCGACATGGCCGGCACAAAATCACAAAAAGGTTGCAGGATCTTCACAGGGGATGCATATTCATGTAAGAGAGCACTGTATATGTAAATTGTATTGTCTTGCTGTGTTGTTGGCCATGAAATTACCTTTGGTGACAATTTTACAGGCACCGAAACAGCCACAAAAGACGCGCCAGCCCTTACGTTTCTGCCTTTATCAAGCTCCTGTAGTTTACCTAGTGTCAGTGCATGTCACATTGCAACATCTGGACCTGATGGTCAATTTTTTGTTTTGTTGCATTTTGTACCCTGCTTGTACACTTGCGCTCCCAGATCGTTTTCCCAATTACATACTCCTTTTTTCATTTTCGTGATTCCATTTAGTTCTTGAAATCATAAATAATCCATTTCTAGCCCATTTTCATTTTGGGTGATGTTTGTTTTTGAAATTGTTCGGTGGTTGATTTTGAAGTTTGTCCTAATTTTTGTCACACATCTAATTTTTCAAGCCTCCTTGGAATTGCAAAAATATTTTTTGTAATGTGATTGAAAGTAAAGATTTCAATTAAGTTTCTTACTCTCTGTTCCTCGTGAGAACATGCTGTGTTTAAATTGTTATTAGGTGAAAGCTGACATGTGTACCGATTTTTTCAGGTGCCAGCACATTGTCGCTCCCCCGTGCAAGTACTTGTGCTTCGACCATTTTTGCTGGTTCTGTTTTCAGAGCTCGAACGGATTTCAATGCAGGCTCCCTTAGTCAGCCATCTTCCCGAGGTATGTTTTATTGCACCTTCTGTACATCCTGGCACGTTTCTGTGCACTGCAAGTGATTGCCTTTGATGACAAACATATATGTAATTTCCCGCAGTCCAATCTTTATAGTAGTTCAGAGGCAATGTCATTTCATGGTGTCTTGTGTGCATGAAAATAACATTCGTACGAACTGTTGCCGTTGGCGAAACAAAATCGTCCCATACGAATGCTTGTGTATCGTTCTAAACCTTAATGTTGTGCATGCATATGCAGATTTCATATCTGGTTTAAATGAACAATCATTGTAATTTGGTACATCTCTGTGTAGTGCTTCATGAACTTGGTTCCTGGATTGTCTGTTCACTCTGACATAATATTTCAATTTTCGTTTCTGAGTGCTTGGGGTTTCATAGTTTTCAGGAAGCAAATTGTATGTTATTGCTGTAGTTGTGCTTTGTTGTAACAATTTGTTGGTGTCTCAGCTTTTTAAATGGAGTATCTCAAAACTCAACTGCATGACGAGGCTGGTTTTTCTCTTCTTTTTCTTCATTATCTTATGCGTTGTGTGCAGTTTATGCCATATGACCTCTGCAATTTTCGATCAAATTCATGATCTTATTATATTCGTGCCTTTTGTGCGTAAAAGTCTTTTATTTCTGAGTGTGAGTATTTTCAATGGTTTGAAAAAAACATGTTTGGATGTCTGCAGTGGAGTTACGTGCATGATATGGGTTAACATATAATTACAGGTCTTGCGCTTTCGTGTATTTGACCATGACATTTTCTTGAACAATTGCAGGCACCCACATGTGTACGTCACCTGGGCCACTGCAGTACAGCGTGCGTGCTTCTGAAATGGCGTCCATTGTTGCGAAGGAGTTCGAAACTGAAAGACCGCAGTGTATTCAAGAATCAACTACATTGAAAACAGGTTTGAATCGGAGGAGAAAAGGATTTATGTGGAATAGTATGCAATTACATCATCATGCAGCAATATCCCAGGAATTCTGACGTCTGATAGTATTCATTTTTTTCATTTTAGCTCACAACCATGGTTAATTTGTTAACCTGTTACTGCGTACTGCAAGTCTTCGTCTTTGTGTTCTCACCAAATTGACCACGAGCATCCAATCAGGACTGTGCAGAGTGGTGGATTCATCGAAAAACCTGTTTTCATGTCTGTAGTGGAGTTACATGCATGATATTGGTCAACATACAATGATAGCTCTTTCGATTTTGTGTATTTGACCAAGACATTTTCTTGAACAACTGCAGGCACCAACATCCATAGGTCAACCGGGCCACTGCAGTACAGTGATCGTGCGAAGAGAATGTTTGCAAACATCCAGATTGAAAGACCGCAGGGCAGTCCAGAATCACTTGAATTCAAAACAGGTTTGACTCGAGTGAAAAATACATTTAATTGGAATAAAATTCAATTACATCATCATGCAGAAATTTTCAGCAAATTGTCACGTATGACATGAGCTATGTATTTCATTTCAGTGCACAACCACGGTTTATTTGTTGGTCTTTCACCTGTTACCGTGCATCGTAACTGTCAAAACATTTTTGAACCAAATTGACCGTGTTTATTCTTTCAGGACTATGCAGCGTGGTGAATTCATTGAAACGGTCAGTTTCGTGGGGCCCTGTATCGTATTGCTCGATTCGTGATGATTTGAAGCAAACATCGCCCTGCCGTCAGTTATTGATGGGGGGAAAAAGCCAGTTTTATGAATCAATTGCACTTGGTATGTGGACTTATCTTGCTGTTGTATTGGCTCTTGTTTAATGTCAAATTTTTGAAAATTTCTCTGAGGTATTTGCAGCGCAGGAAGTCTATCCAAAGGGGGCCTTTACTCATGATCAGAAACAAACAGGCAACAATTCATCAGACCATCAGATGATGATAGATCCCAACGCTGTTGCAGGTCTGAAATTTGCAATGTTTAGCACGGCACACCTGAATAAGTCTAGAATGTTCAAATTTCACAGCATGAAAAATTTCTTTGCGTCGAAGGTTTGTAATCTGCATAGTTGCTATTGTAGGTTTAATGCATTGCTGTTGTGGTGTCCGCATCATATCCTTCTACCTGAAATGCAGCTTTTTTCCACATTAAACTATGGAGACATCGTTGACAGGAGCTGTGGGTCGTCACTCTGCGCCCTCGCCCACGTCACTCGGCATCTCGTTGATTAATTCAAGGCCTGGTCAGCCTTTAACAAATCTGACCAATCGGACGCTCATGCAGTTTGCAGGTTAGAGCTCTCCATAATGGTTTGTGTTCCTTCAGTTCATTCTGTCACGATGTATTTAGGCGCAGTGTGCCATGTTGAGTCTGGATACGTGAAGTTCACATTTTTTCAACCATGTGTCTTTTGGTTTATTTTGTGTTACTATGCCTGATCTGGTAATTCTCCCTTGTAAGGAGATTGCTTGTATTGATGGCCTGTGTGGTGCACATATCTTATTTATGCAATATATCGTTTGCATCTTCACGGAAACTGTTGAATGGTCTTTTGGTACGGGTCTCAGAAAAAAAGGACATGTCTTTGTATGCTGAGCGCATCTGTCGCTTGTCGCTATCGCCTCGTGTCAGCAAGCTGAATCCCCTTGAACAAAGTCTTTCGAAACAAGTTGAATCTGTCGACAGTGAAGGTGAGGTGCTTGGTGGATCTGTAATCTTGTTTATGGCAGCAGCACACTCATTGGGCAAATTGAGGTTGTTCACGTGTTTGAGAGGGTCGACGGGCGGAGCACCTGTAACCACTGTTGTTTTTCCTCCTGTATAGGATTCGGCATGTTAGTCTATTTGCTGTCGTGTGAGGTGAGAACTTTCATTTTCATGTTCTGATTTGTTGGAGTGATGTGCAGCTCAACCAAAATCTGCCCAGAACAAAATTTTTCCTAGATGGAAACGCATGACTAACAAGTCATCAAAGCCTTCAACGGAGATAGATCCGAAGATTGGTGCAGGTCTGATATCTTGAACGTTTTCCACTTTATATCAAATATTTCTGTAATTTATGAATGCCACTGCATTCTTGACTGTTCTATAGGCTTATCTATGACAGCACACTCGCGGGGCAATCTGACGATGGTCACGCGAAGGACAAGGTCGGTGGGCGTAGCACCTGTATCCACAGTCGTTTCTGAATCCTTGGAAGATTCTGCAGGTGTCTATTTATTGTCGTGTGTTGTCTGCAGTTTGATTTGCGCTTGCTGATTTGTTTGAGGGATGTGCAGTTCAACAAATTTCTGCCAAGAGCGACATTGCACCCAAACGGACACGCTCGCAGAAACCGTCAGACCATCCAACTGTGATGTATCCGGCAAATGGTGCAGGTCTGATTTGTTTTTACTTTTTGCACCTTATACATGAATATATTTATGCCTTGTAAATGCCACTGGATGCATATTGTTACAAATAATGCTTGTTACGTGTGCAGCTCAACAAAATTCTGCCAAGAACGACATTGCACGCAAACGGAAGCGCTCGCAGAATTCTTCAGACCATTCAACTGTGATGTATCCGGGAAATGGTGCAGGTCTGATTTTATGTTTATTTTTTGCACCTTATGCATTAATATATTTATGCCTTGTAAATGCCACTGGATGCATATTTTTACAAACAATGCTTGTTATCAGCTTATTATGGAGTCTTCAAAATTTACTCTCCTGTCTAAAAAATATTTTTTGTTGATCTCAATCTATGGACACATCGTCGGGGTGACTGCTTGTAAATGATACCAGAGGATCTGTTGGTTTCGTCGACCTATTCGTTTTACTTTGTTGTATGCAATCTCTCTCTATTGCACCACATTCGTGCATACTATTATTGGGAAGTTGTCATTGATTTTTGACCAATGATGATTCCATTTGACAAGATGCTCTGATGCAGGACCAAATCACGATCCTCCAGCGTTTCGAGAGCGAAAGGTGAAAAATCAGCGTTCAATGAAGCATGATGCACCTAAGCATGAATTTGTCGTTCCTGCAGCATCGGAAGAATGGTACTTCAATCCGGACCAAAAAACCTTTTTGAAGCGTCCACGAAAGATTCTTTTCAATTCAAAAATGCGTGAAGTTACTCTGCCACAATGCAAATATAGCAAATCTCTGATTCCAGGGGCGGGTAATGGTTTGCATGCGATGGAACCGTTCAGCAAGGGTGACTGGCTTTCGGAGTATGGAGGTGAGATACTGGACATTCCTGAAGCAAAGAGGCGAAAAGTTGTCAAGGAGAGTTCGCACATAAGGGGCATCGGGCCAGCGGCAGGTTCGGGAGTGGCACTCGACGGGATTGTAAATGATTTGAGAGGATTCACGGCCGCTTGGTTCAGAGAACACCATTTGATGGGTAGTGCTGTCAATGCAGTCCCCAAAAAAAAACATGGCGAATCACACGCAGTTTGGCTAAAAAGAAAGAAGGGCCATGAGAGTAATTGCGACTATGTGAATGTGGACTGCTTTCTCGAAGGTCATCGCTATCCGTATGATCCTGACCAAATCCAGGGCGCGGATTCAGAGCGACAGGACGGACGTTCAAAAAGGCGAGTAGGTGCCCACCGCTCGGGGTGGATGCCAGCACGATGTTTCATCAGGGCCACTAGAGATGGAAAAGCTGGTGAAGAGTTTTTGGTCAAAACTTACGGGAATGGTTACCAGTGGGAGTAGTATTGGTAGGAGGAATATAAGGTGTAGTGCACTATGGGAATCTACATTTGGGAGTAGTAGAGAGAGGAGGAGATGGGTACATGCAGTGATTACTCTGTTGAGTCTGCCCAGGACAAATCAAAAAAGTCAACGAATAATAACAAAGTCTATATTTTTTGAGGCTCATCTCATCATGCGATATTTGAGTCTAGGCCTTGCAATCTTGAATCTTTGTTTTGGATTTTTTACTTTGAATGGACCTGTTGTCGCAGGCTGTTGGTATGAACTGTTGAAACATAAAGGGATATTCACAAATTATTTCGTATGTTTTTGGTTTATTTCTTCAAAAGGTTTTTGGGTATGAAATTAAAAAATTTATATCTATTGATTCAAGAACTTTCGCATGTTGTCGCATATTGGCGCCTTCGCAAATGTTGATTGTTCGTTGAGATGTACTTAGAGGATTCCTTTTGAATGATTTAATGCATTTATCTTGCTTATCAACGTATGTCAGATTTTTCCTGGAAAAAATCCTATTTTTTGACATTGCATGTCAATGAATGTTCCCTTCATGTTTTCGTGTATTTGCAATTTCATGTACCTGTGTATTACGTGTGGAGGTACAAAAAATGCAATCGGTATTTGAATGCAGTTCCAAATTGTTTTTTTTGGTTGAAAAGAACTGTTTCTTCTGGTTTTAATGATTTTACTCTGTGAACTTTTGAATAAAGAATCTATCGCTTAAATATCTGTGGAATGCTCTTTGTATATCTCTACCTGCAAGTATCTCTCTTGTCTCGACCCTACTATCTCTCTCTTTTTCTTTACCCGCAATCTCCCTTCCTCTCTCCACCCACATCCTCTTGCTTTCTCCACCCGCAAATATCTCTCTGTGTCTCCACCCGAACAGTTCTTTTTTGAGAGCAAGGAATTTGTGGGGGGCTGTGTGTGTGTGTGTTTGTTAAAGTTACAAACAATGTGTGTGTCTACCAATCTCAACACGCTTTGAGAATCTTGTGCGCTATCTGTTTGCTCTTGACGTCAGGTCGGGCATGTAGGGCCCTTTATACCAGAAATATATCACCATGTAGAAAGAAACTTGCATGCATGCGCGGATATGCCGCAAAGCAATTGATAGGTGTCATTATTGCCTCATTTTGTGCCGAAAGCACCTCTTCATGATTGGGCATGGCAATCAGTGTACATTGCAAAGTACCTTTGTCTTTCCGTGTCACATGCTTGATGACGTCTGGTTGCTCCATTGCTCGGAGACTGCTGACGTTGGGTCAACTCAGGTTGCCGAATAATGTCATAGCATATGGCTGCAACATGCTGTTATTGTACAATGCTTTTGTTGTGTTGCCAAGCACACCTTGAGCACAATGTCCGCAGCAGCCACTGTAGGGCGATATGTCACGCTGTATGCGATTGTGCGCAGCATAGACACAATAGCAGTCCAGTGTACTGTCAATCTGTTTCTATTCAAAGCTTGCGTTATAAATTTTTGAGAAGAGCGATCAGCTTGGCATCAACCATATGATCTGTTGTTTTGGGATAGGTGTGCACAAAGGCTGCCGCCAGCTTGATAGCTCTCTCTTCAGTGCGGTGATGGAGGGGACCGGCGCTCTGCCAATTTATGCGAACAAATGGAATACCACGCGAGTCACTCCAAGATTCAATGGCATCAGCCATTCAAAAATACACAAGGAGCGTGAGTGTTTTTGTCATGACATTGCAGCCACTGTTTGCCTGAAAAATTCGCCATGTAGTCGAAGATGATTGCATTTGCACTTGCGTTCAGCCAAGGTGTTGCATTTCATCACGTAAGAAGCTTAAGAAAAGAAGTCCAAAATGTGTGAAACAAAACAGCTGAGAGGTTTTTGCGTCAGCTCACAACCATCGAGTGAGCTTTAAAATTGCACTTACATTGATTGCTGCTTGAATTGTGGCTTGATTTCCGCTGGGAGAGACATTGGAAAATAACATCTTGTTCACTGCGCAGTTAATCGAAGCAAACATGCCACTACTAGCGGCAAATCGATCACCCACTTACATCTGTCTCAGAGTGCCAGTTTCAAGCAAGGCGTTCTTGTTCAGCTCATTTATTGCAAGAGTCTCCGTAACTGCACATACCAATTGCTGGACACGCTGGATAGAGGCGTTCACTATCTCGGACATACTCACAACTGCAATGCGCCTCGTACACGTGTGCTGTTGCATAAAGATATGTCCTACACACACAGCGAGCTGTGGGATTTATACTGGGCATGCTCTTTGAAAATGAGCGCAAACATCTGTTCCTCGTAATAGTGAGCGATTTGTTTGCTTGCACGAGAAGCATGCACGCTTTCATCTGCTTATTTTTCCCAATCTAGCTCGGAAATCGCCTCAACCAGCTCGGCAATTTCCTCCCCAAACTCTTCTGGCGAGCGGCAAAATTGTATCCAGCCACTTCTCGTCCACGACAAAACAAGATATTCCTGCATGAAAACATTTTGAAACCACCTCCAACCGCAAACATGCCTTGATGATGTCTCCGGAGGCGACATCACAACCTAACAACGATTCCAAGCAAATTGGGGTTGCACAAGTTGGCAAGTATTCCTGTTTAATGATACACCTGCGCTGACTCTGGCAGTCTGTGTTATTTGATTTTCACTCCAGGTGAATGACAATTTTCACTTATAATGTATATATATACATGTACATGAACTTATAAACATATACATTTATACATATATATATCCATACATGTATATATATATATAAATATTTCATATGTATATATATATATCTGTGTGTAAATATTTGCATATGCCTATATATATATATATATATATAATATGTATATGTATATGTATATATATATATTAATATATACATATATATATATATATATATATAAAAATATATATATATATATATATATATATATATATATATATATATATATATATATATATATATATACATATATATATATATATATATATATATATATATAAATATTTCATATATATATATATATATCTGTGTGTAAATATTTGCATATGCCTATATATATATATATATATATAATATGTATATGTATATGTATATATATATATTAATATATACATATATATATGTATATATATATATAAATAT
>Ga0209491_10008868_pt1 | contig 12563 bp, 9 predicted proteins | sample BON02_FD_187213 | JGI IMG/M metagenome (GOLD analysis project Ga0209491, IMG submission 187213) | Freshwater microbial communities from Lake Bonney liftoff mats and glacier meltwater in Antarctica - BON-02 (SPAdes) (version 2) | ecosystem: Environmental > Aquatic > Freshwater > Ice > Glacier... | reverse complement strand
CGGATCTTTGAGACCATCGCGGCTCGCGCACCCGCCATCGGGCAGGAGCAAGGGAGGCCAGGAATCAGAGAGCTAAATCTCGGCACGCCCGGAGGGATTCGAACCCCCAACCTTCTGATCCGTAGTTACCTAAACGAGCTAGGACCCGCGGTGTTTCTTCGAGTTTAGCAGGGGTGGGATGTGTCTGGAAGTGTCAGGAAATGTCACAGTGGCCACCCGATCGACTGACATGTCGACTGACATAATCCACGAGCCAAGAGGTGCCAGTGGATGCCGCGGCTATGAAAAGTGGCAATCAGACCGCACTGCGGGGATCAACAACCTTCGCTCTGTAGGCCGGGTTTAGCCAAAAACATTTCCTAGCCCGCAGGTCTCCTTGGGGCGTGATTTTTTGTCCTCGCCATTGCAAGCTTTAGGGCGCACGTGGATTACGGGACAGAAAACTGGAAGGAAGAAGTCACTGGTTCGATCCCAGTATCGCCCACCACTACGAGCCATATGTTTACTGGCCTCTAAGTCCTCCAGTTAGGGCTCGTGCGATATTCGTGCGATAGATGACTCACTAAGTGAAGGCAGGTAGTCGGTCCTTACTTGGTCCCGAGCGCACCGATTAGCTAACCCCAACGTGCCATCACCGAATGGGTTTTGAGGCCCTGTCGCCCGCTAAGAAAGGGATACGGTGTGGTTCGAGTCAATCCAACGGGGCATCAACCGTCACCAGTCTTCATCTAACCGGTCCCGGAGGCTCGCCAGGGTCTCGCCCTCGTGGAGCCACCAGATTGGTCCCTGCAAGGCCGACGCTGTCCCTTCTCTGGACTCGTTCGCCAATACCGCAGATCGCGACAAAGAGACTCTTTCAAAATGGAAGTCGACCGTTTTTCCATCCACCACGACATAAGTTATGGACCTGTCGGATGAGTACTCCCGCACAGATCCCAGAAGAATTCAGTATTTTTCCATGTTGTAGCGGCTTCCAGCTCTGGAAGCTTTCTCAAGGGCGTCTTTACCCTCCAAGTCCAAGCTCAGGTCGTCACTCGGGGTGACGTCGGCCACAGCCATTAACTCCAAAATGACCTTGGCTTTGTAGGGAACCATCCTAAAAAATTCGCGGCTCGGACGGACTCGATGGTCACCAAAAGCGGTGTGGAGGGTTCGTTCGACTTTTGCGTAGTAGACAACTTTAGCAGCGTAGTAACACCGGATCGGCAGGGGTATGGAAGTTTTTTCCAGTTCTAACATTCGCTGGGAGACGCTTGTCTCAGTTCGCCCGATTTTGATGTAACCGGGCATAGCTTCGTTAGTCAGTATGTAGACGATGCTCATAGCCGTATGTTGGGCCACGGCACAATAAAAACAAAAGCTTCTTGATGAACGGCGGGCAGCAACCGGACCGCCCCTGTCGGCACTTATCGACCCTCTCGAAGTCACCAGTTCGCGGGAGCATCGTCCTATGACATCGGTCAGTGAAGAGACTCCCCGAAGTTCTACAGCTATCGGATACGGTGAACAAGTTAAGAGGCAGGGTTATGGAGCGTAAGTGTGAATGTCACCCCAGATGCAATTGTGGGGCGAGCTACGGCGGTAATTGCCCTTGCAAGTGGAATCCAGGCAGGTTGATACGAAACCTCGAGGAAGAACAGCCACCGCTCACCACCCCGTAAAACACCAGCGAGCCAAGCCTTCGGGATGGGGAGAAGTACCGGGGAGGCTAACGTCGGTATCTTCGTGGGGGAGATTCCAGCGGCGTTCAAAGTGGGATCAGGCAACAGCGCCGTAAAAAGCAAAAGTAAACAGAAAAAACCTTTACTTCAATTTCATCCTTGCCTGGCCAATGAATTTCAATCAGATCTTTTTGTTTCGCGGGAGGCCGGCTGTCGACAACGTCAAAAAATTCGCGCCGCTCTCCATGCATGGCTCAAATTTGACGACCCGCTACAGATACATACATTCGATTTTTTCTGGGTCCTTGGAAAGGTCTCCGACCACAACCAACTTGCCATAAACATTCTCCTGGAACCAGCCAAAAGGGCTTCAGGTTGGCTTTGTGACCTTTCATAGCTGGCCCGTCATAAAGACCAACGCTGGTGGCCCCTCCATCTACTGTCCGTGCGTCAGAGGCGAGAATTGCGTGACCCCGAAGTAGAACATGGCCGTCTCTTCGAGCGCGTTCCACAAGCCCTCTCTTAGAATCGGGTTCCCCCCGGCTATTTTGCAGCCAATTCCTCACAACGTCTATCGCTTCCTGCATTTCTGGAGGAGGGGAGAGCTCGGGATACCTATCGAAGAATCCTTCGTAATTAGTTGACGCTCGCCGTCTAGTAGCTCATGCCCGTGTGTGCCTTATCGGTGCAGCGATTGAGTTCTCGGTCTGCCAGCCTACGACTGTGCCCGGCATCACTCGGAACTGGCTGACCGAGTTCGCGATCTTCTCCCACCCGCGTCGCGGATCACTTCGATAGTTCTCGAAAAGGTGGCTCGTGGTCTGGTTGGAGGATAATCCAGTGACCGGCTTGAGGTTCCTGCAAGGAGTGAATTGCCTGAAGCGAAACAGTGTTTTTGTCTGCAGACGTCGGTAGCCTGATAGCAAGCGTCTTGAATGGATAGCGGACACACCTTGGTATGAGGGAGAGCACTCACGACATGACACATCGAACTATGAACGGATTAGTTTTGACGGGCGCGTCTTCGAGGGCGGCCCGGAAGTAGTGGCTCTCAAGAAGTCTGACCTCTACAGCTCGCTCTGGAGCGGTGCGGACGAGCTTCGTGGCGGCATGGATGCTTCCCAATACAAGGATTATGTCCTGACCCTGCTTTTCGTGAAGTACGTCACTGACAAGGGCAAGTCAGATAGGGACAGCCTGATCGATGTTCCTGCGGGCGGCTCATTCGACGACCTCGTGACTTTCAAGGGTGACAAGGAGATCGGCGACAAAATCAACAAGGCGATCAGCAAGCTCGCCGAAGCCAACGACCTGCAGAAGGTCATTGACCTTGCGGACTTCAACGATGAAGAGAAGCTTGGCAAAGGCAAGGAGATGCAGGATCGTCTCACGAACCTGATCTCGATTTTCCAGGACCTCGATTTCCGGGGTTCTCGTGCAGACGGCGACGACCTGCTAGGAGACGCCTATGAGTACCTAATGCGTCACTTTGCAACCGAATCTGGAAAATCAAAGGGCCAGTTCTACACGCCTGCCGAGGTCTCGCGCAGCATGGCCCAACTGATTGGCATCAAGCCGAGCACTCCCTACTCGGCAACGGTCTACGACCCGACTTGCGGGTCTGGATCATTGCTACTGAAAGTTGCCGACGCCGCACCAAACGGGCTGACGATCTACGGTCAGGAAAAGGACAACGCGACCTGGGCTTTATCGAAGATGAACATGATCTTGCACAGCAACGAGATTGCCGACATTCGTAAGGGCGACACGATCGCAAGCCCCCAGTTCACCACGAATGATCGACTTGATACATTCGACTTCCTCGTCGCTAACCCGCCGTTCTCCACCAAGTCATGGGCGAACGGCCTCGATAACGAGTACGGCCGCTTTGACGGCTACGGGCGTCCGCCTAATAAGAATGGTGACTTCGCCTTCCTCCTTCATATGCTGAAGTCGCTCAAAAGCACTGGCAAGGGTGCTGTGATCCTGCCCCATGGGGTTCTCTTCCGCGGCAACTCCGAAGCCGTGATTCGCAAGGAGATCATCAAGCGTGGCTACATCAAGGGCATCATCGGCTTGCCAGCGAACCTTTTCTACGGCACTGGCATTCCTGCTTGCATCCTCATCCTCGACAAAGAGAACGCGCAGTCACGTAGGGACATTTTCATGATCGACGCCTCCAAAGGCTTCGAGAAGGACGGCCCAAAAAACCGTTTGCGCGCTCAGGACATCCACAAGATCGTGGACACCTTCACGCGCCAGACCGAAGTGCCGCGCTACGCCCGCATGGTGTCGGTTGAAGAAATCAGCGATCCAAAGAACGACTACAACCTCAACCTCCCGCGCTACATCGATAGCACCGAGCCCGAAGACGTCCAGGATATCGACGGCCACCTGCGTGGCGGCATCCCCGAGCGCGACATAGACGCACTCGACCGCTACTGGCAGATTATGCCGAACTTGCGCGCCACCTTGTTCAAGAAGTCCGCGCGCCCCGGCTATTACGAGCTCACCAGCTTTGAGGTGAAGCCCGCGATCCTCGGCCACCCAGAGTTCAGCGCATTCAGGACCGACGTGGACAAGCTCTTCGCGAAATGGAAGGCCACCAACGCGCCACGCCTCGAAGGCTTTGCCGCCGATGCAGTCAGCAGCCACCCCAAGTCCCTTATTGAGGTGCTCTCCGAAGACCTGCTCGCCGCTTTCGCACCAGTGCCCTTGCTCGACCACTACGACATCTACCAGCACCTCATGGACTACTGGGCCGAGACCATGCAGGACGACTGCTACATCGTGTCAGTCGAAGGGTGGAAAGCGGGCGCTCAAGTTCGTGAAGTACTTCAAGTCAAAAAAAAGGGTAACAATCTGGTCTGGCCGGAGGCGCACGACTACAAGAAAGGCAACCGCCGGTTCAGGTCTGACCTCATCCCTGGAGACATTCTCATCGCCCGCCACTTTATGGCCGAACGCGAAGCCATCAGGGGCATCGAGCGGGAACTCGCCGAGATCGAGCGGGAACTCGACGAGCAGATAGAGGGACAGGGTGGTGAGGGCGGGTTGCTGGAGGACGTGATCGAAGGCGATGGTGACAAGCGGAAAATTACCACCAAGGCCGTGAAGGCGCTCCTAAAGAAGATCGGTAAAGACCCGGACTTTACCGATGAGTGCAAGGCGCTGGAGGACTACGCCGCCATGCTCGACAAACAGTCAGACGCCAAGCGCCGCCTGAAACAGGTGCTGGAAGACCTCGACGCCAAACTGGATGCCAAGTATCACAGCCTCACCGAGGACGAAATCAAGACTCTGGTGGTGGACGACAAATGGCTGGCCACTCTCGCCGACGCCGTCAAGGGTGAACTCGACCGCGTCTCGCAGACCCTCACCGGCCGCGTCCGCCAGCTCGTCGAACGCTACGGTACTCCGCTGCCGCAGCTCACCGATGAAGTGGCCTCGCTCGCCAGTCGCGTGGAGGCACACCTCACCAACATGGGCGCGCTATGAAAGTGAAGCCCGGCTACAAGCGAACGGAGGTAGGGGTTATCCCAGCGGAGTGGGATGTCAAGCCTCTCGGGGCAATTCTGAGCAAGGGTCGCCTCGGCGGAAATTATCCGAACCAAGATCAGGCAACCGAACACCCGCTGATAAAAATGGGCAACATCGCTCGCGGCTACGTCAACATTTCGAAGACGGAATACATCACGCCGGGAATAACGCCGGAAGGGCAGCACAAGCTCACCAAAGGCGATGTGCTGTTCAACACCCGAAACACTTTGGACTTGGTCGGCAAGGTGGCCATTTGGCGGGACGAACTTCCTGTCGCTTATTACAACTCGAACCTCATGCGGCTGGAGTTTGATGCGAAGCAAGTTTGCTCTAACGAATATGCAAACCTCGCACTCAATACGGCCAGTGCAATCGGGGTGCTCCGAGGTCTCGCGACCGGCACTACGAGCGTCGCAGCAATCTACACTCGGGACTTGATGAAGTTGCCGTTCGTCGTCCCACCCCTCCGCGAACAACGCGCCATCGCTTCGGCGTTAAGCGATGTGGACGCGCTGGCGGGCGCGCTGGAGCGGCTCATCGTCAAGAAGCGCGACCTCAAACGGGCCGCCATGCAGCAACTCCTCACGGGCGAGACCCGCCTCCCCGGGTTCCACAGTGACTGGTCCTTTTTAGATATTTCTCGAAACGCGTCGCTGAAAGCTCGTATTGGCTGGCAAGCACTCACGTCCGACGAGTATCGGGAGAGTGGAACCCATTATTTGGTAACAGGCACCGACTTCATTGGTGGCCGTGTCAATTGGGGTACTTGCCATTTCGTTGATCAGTGGCGTTACGACCAAGATCGCAACATTCAACTAAAGAACGGCGACGTGCTTGTTACCAAGGACGGAACAATTGGAAAGGTGGGATTCGTTGAGGGATTGACCGGCCCTGCGACTTTGAATAGTGGCGTATTCGTTATTCGACCGCTTCGAGATTCATTCGTGCCTGCATTTTTGTTTTGCTTGCTGCGATCAAGAGTGTTTGATGACTTCATTGCCAAGATCACTGCAGGATCTACGATCACGCATCTGTATCAGAAGGATTTTATAGGATTTAAATTTCTAGCTCCTGGTCTCGCCGAACAAACGGCCATAGCCGCAGTGCTGACGGACATGGACGCGGAGCTGGCGGCGATGGAACAGCGGCTGGCCAAGACCCTCGCCCTCAAGCAAGGCATGATGCAGGAACTTCTGACTGGACGCACTCGCCTGGTATTCGCGGAGGTTGCAGCATGAGTGTCGTCGGGCAGATTGAACGCAAGACTCAGGACCACGTCGTTGCGTTGTTCAAGCAACAGCTCGGCTACGAATACCTTGGCAACTGGGGACATCGCGAGGATAACTCGCATGTCGAGGTTGAGCTACTGACGCAGAACTTGCTTGCCCGTGGTTACGCTGCTGCGTTGGCGGGCAAGGCGATTGCGGAACTCAAGAAGGCTGCCTCTCTTGGTGGTGGCCGTACGCTCTATGAAGCCAATCGCGAGGTCTATGACCTGCTTCGTTATGGGGTGAAGGTTAAGCGCGGGGTGGGCGAGCTGTTCGAGACGGTCTGGCTGGTCGACTGGTCGAATCCTGCCGCCAATGACTTCGCGATTGCGGAAGAGGTTTCGATTAAGGGGGAGCACACCAAGCGCCCTGACGTTGTGCTCTATGTGAATGGCATCGCTCTCGGTGTTATCGAGTTGAAGCGTTCGAAGGTCGGTGTCTCTGAAGGCATCCGTCAAAACATTGGAAATCAGGGGAAAGACTTCATCCGTCCGTTCTTCACGTCCATCCAGCTGCTATTCGCGGGCAACGGCGTTGAGGGCCTCCGCTACGCGGCCATCGATACACCTGAAAAGTACTGGACCGAGTGGAAAGAGTCCTCCGAGGTTCAGGAACCGCTCGACCGTGGGCTGCTCCAGATGTGTTCGAAAGATCGGTTCCTTGAACTCATCCACGACTTCATTGTCTTTGATTCCGGCACCAAGAAGACCGCCCGTCATAACCAGTACTTCGGGGTGAAGGCTGCCCAGGCTCGGGTTGCTAAGGGCGAGGGTGGCATCATCTGGCATACCCAGGGATCGGGTAAAAGCCTGACTATGGTGTGGCTCGCGAAATGGATCAAGGAGCATCAGCCTGAAGCTCGCGTTCTGATCATCACCGACCGCACTGAGCTTGATGAGCAGATCGAGAAGGTGTTCGGTGGGGTCAACGAGCCGATTTATCGCACCAACAGTGGTGCTGATTTAATTACCGCACTCAACAACCACCAACCGCAACTGATCGCTTCTCTAGTTCATAAGTTTCGTGGTGACGATGACAGCGAGCGCGATGAGTCGCAGGATTCGTTCCTTGCTGAGATGAACTCGAAAATCCCGGCAGGCTTTAGTGCAAAGGGCAACTTCTTTGTCTTCGTAGACGAGGCGCATCGCACCCAATCGGGCAAGATGCACACTGCGATGAAGGAACTTCTCCCTGGAGCGATGTTCATTGGTTTCACCGGCACTCCTCTGCTCAAGGCAGATAAAACGACCAGCATCGAGACCTTTGGTAGCTTCATCCACACCTACAAGTTCAATGAAGCAGTTGCCGACGGTGTCGTTCTTGATCTGCGCTACGAGGCACGAAATATTGATCAAGATCTGACCAGCCCGGACAAGGTCGACAAATGGTTTGACATGAAAACCAGGGGCATGACGGACCTCACCAAAGCTGAGCTCAAGAAGCGTTGGGGCACCATGCAGAAGGTGGTCAGCTCAGAACCACGGTCGAAGCAAATCGTGATGGACATTTTGAGCGACATGGATCTTCGTCCTCGCCTGATGGATGGCCGCGGCAACGCGATGCTCGTTGGCTCGAGCATCCACCAGGCGTGCAAGTTCTACGAGATGTTCGTTCAAGCTGGATTCAAGGGCAAGGTTGCCATCGTCACGAGCTACGTGCCGATGGCTGGCGACATCTCGAAAGAGGATGGCGGCCACGGAGCGACCGAGAAACTTCGTCAGTACGAGATTTACCGTCAGATGCTCTCCGACTACTTTGATGAACCTGCCGACCAGGCAGTGCTCAAGATTGAAGAGTTCGAGAAAGACGTCAAACGTCGCTTCATCGAAGAGCCAGGCCAAATGCGCCTACTTATCGTGGTCGACAAACTTCTGACCGGGTTCGATGCACCGTCAGCGACCTATCTCTATATTGACAAAAAGATGCGCGACCACGGTCTCTTCCAGGCGATTTGCCGAGTCAACCGACTCGATGGTGACGACAAGGAATACGGCTACATTGTCGACTACCAGGACCTCTTCAACTCCCTCGAAGATGCCATTACTGACTACACATCGGGTGCATTGGATGGTTACGAGAAAAAGGACATCGAGGGGCTCCTCAAGAACCGTAGCGAACAAGAACGCAAGGATCTTGACGAGGCACTTGAGCGAATTCATGCACTCTGCGAACCGGTCGCACCACCGAAAGAGACTTTGCAATACCAGCACTATTTCTGTGCGGCTGAGGCGGGCAATGCGGACCAGCTCAAGGCCAACGAGCCGAAGCGCGTTGAGCTGTACAAGTCAGTCAGTGGTCTCGTCCGGGCCTTCGCGGTGCTTGCCAATGATATGGATGCTGCAGGCTACTCAGCCGAGCAAGCGGCGACGATCAAGAAAGACGTCACTCACTACGTGGCGGTTCGCGATGAGGTCAAGCTCGGAGCAAACGAAAATGTTGACTTCAAACAGTTCGAAGCCGGAATGCGCTTCCTCCTGGACACCTACATCCAGGCTGGCTCGTCAGAAATTGTGGCGGAGTTCGAAGACACCGGGCTCGTTGATCTGATTGTGCGGCGCGGCGAGGGTGCTCTCAACGCGCTGCCTGCGGGCATCAAAAAGAACAAGGATGCTGTCGCTGAGACCATCGTCAACAACGTGCGAAAGACAATCGTCGATGAGCAAGCGATGAATCCGAAATACTACGAAACGATGTCCTCGCTTCTTGACGCCCTCATCGAACAGCGTCGCCAACAAGCCATCGACTATAAAAAGTACCTTGAGGAACTCATTGCCCTCGCCACCAAGGTTGGCAAAAAGGAATCCGACACCCTCTACCCAGAATGGGCACAGAACGGTGCACAAAAGGCCCTCGTCGACTTTGGATGGGCCGACGACACAACCGCAATCCAACTTGATACCGCCATCGGAGTGGCCAAACCACACGACTGGGTAGGCAACAAGATGAAAGAGAAGGTCGTCGCCAACGCGATCAGGAAGGTCCTGCCAAGGGACTTTGACCGCTTCGATGAACTCTTCGATCTTGTGAGGGCGCGTGATGAATACCGCTAACGCATACTTGACCGTCGCTGGCATCAACGTCGACGTCGTCTACAAGAGCATCAAAAATATGCACATCTCGGTGCACCCACCACTCGGCCGAGTGCGCGTCGCAGCACCAGATCGCCTTAACGAGGGAGCCGTCCGACTTGCGATTATTCAGCGACTGCCCTGGATTAAGAAACAACAGGATCAGCTCCGGAACGCTGATCGACAGACTGAACGAGAGATGGTGACAGGTGAATCCCACTATGTCTGGGGCGAGCGGCTCAGACTCAACGTAGTCGAGACCGCAGCGCGACCGCGCGTGGAAATTCTTGGATCAAAACTTCAACTGACTTCACCGGCAACAGCAGACTCATCGCGCAGTCGCAGGCTTCTTGAAGCTTGGTATCGCAAACAGATCAAGGAAGCGATCCCTCCACTGATCGAAAAGTGGGAGCCAACCATCGGGCAAAAAGTGAACGGCTGGACCGTTCGCCGAATGAAAACCAAATGGGGCTCGTGCAACCCAGAGTCAGGAAATCTCTGGTTCAATATCGAGCTGGCCAAGAAGGACCCAAACTGCCTTGAGTACATCCTCGTTCACGAGATGACCCACTTCCACGAGCGAACTCACAATGACCGATTCGTTGAACTGATGGACCAGTACCTCCCGAGCTGGCGTCGGACGAGAGACGAACTGAACGGTGCGCCTTTGGCCGAGGAGAAATGGGCGTCCTAAAAAATATCCTTCGCGATCCTCAGCGCTTTTGCTTTCGCCTCAGAGCAAGTTTTATGTACTTGATGAATTCCTCAGAAGTTCGTCTCTTTTGGCCCGGAGATCATCGATTTTGCTGTGGGCCTTCACCTCGGCCACCCCCAACCTTGACCTATCCGACGGGGTGAAACCCAAAAGGCTCAAGTTGCCGCTAATCAGCTTCTCCACATCGTTGAGCGACATGTGAATTGATCTATCAGTGGGATTGTCCGTCAGAGCCGCCAGAAGAAGCGCCCGGCGATCGATTTGCTCACACACCAGCTGCAGCAACTGTGAGTCAGTTCTCCCAGAGACCCATATCTCGCCCTGGCCAAAAACATCATCCCAAAGCCGTCGACCATCTAGCCCAAGAGGGCGCAACGGAGAAACGGGTCCCGCTTCCAAATCGAAGACATTAGCCCTTTCGGGTAAATCACGTTTCCCTGGGTTTCCACGACGGCGCTTGAGCTCTATTGGGACTGACGGGTTAGGCATGGGGTTCTCCTTCTGAAAGTTTTGAACTGCGGAAATGTGTGTCGACCTAAACTAGGGGGTTTCTGGTCTACGCCGCCTAAGGTTTGACCCCACCCCCATTAGCGGCCGGGGGGAGGATGGCCCCCTGAGTGAGTAGCTCCTGCAACTGATCATCGATGGGGTTGACGCTCAGATAATTCGCTACATTGTTTGAGAATGTGTTGGCGAGCGTTTGGCTGTACGGCGCGTAAATAGATTTCGTCGTATCCAGGCGGGTGTGACCAGCACCTTGACTAACAGCCTCGATCGGCGTTCCGCTCTCAATCGCTAGAACGACTGCGGTGTGACGAATGTCATGGATCCTGATCCGGCGGATGTTATGGGCTTCAAGAACTCGGTGAAGCATTCTTTGAACCGTTCCCGGCCGCTGAACTGTCCCATGCTTTGTGGAAAACACCCACGCAGCACCGTCACGAAGTACTGGATGGTCGATATTGTCCCGGTGGCGCAAAATAGCCTCAATGACCCGTGGGCTCAGCACCAAAGTTCTACGACTCGAGAGTGTTTTTGTGTCACCCTCCACAACCACCGTTCTTCTTGACCCGTCAGGTTTGAAGGTTTGGACTTCCCGGATTGATCTATTGATTGTGAAGGTGCCCGAATCGAAGTCAAAATCGGACCATTTCAGGCCCAGGGCTTCTGATTTCCGGAGACCAAAGTAGACCAACAACACAGTAAACAGCTCGACCGGCGAATTTCTTACTGCAGCGAGGACTTGTTGAGCCTCACTCAGCGACCAGGGTTCTTTGACGTTAACCATGTCGCGGCGAGTTCTCCGATACACGGGAGTATTGGTGACCGGATTACGCACAATGTAGCCATTGGACAGCGCGGCTCTCATGACCGCGTTCAATACCTGCCTGACACCATTGATAGTGAAATTAGATTTTCCAGAGCAATGAAGCTCCTTCAACCACCCCGTGACATCGTTGGTGTTGATCTGCGCGATTGGTCTCTTCCCAAACGTCGGAAGAATGTACGTCTCTAGCTTGTAACGGTAATCATGCGTCGTGGCCTCCCGGACTTGTGGAGCTTTAGTGTCATAAAGCCACCGAAGAGCAAAACTGTGAAAGAGTTCCCGGCCCTGAGGAGCCAGCGCACCATTCGCCGCATCCGCCATAATCTGTTGACCTAATCGAAGCGCCGCGCTCTTCGTGGGAGCTGTTCTTCTGACAAAACGGGGTCGACCATTGGGTTTCACTCCGACCTGCACGTCAACTTTCCACACCCGTTTACCCGACGGGTTGGATGCCATAAATACGGAAGGAGCCCTAGTCATCGCCCACCCCGGTAGTCCTTGGCAAGTTGTGTCCGTGACTCACGGTAGTCCGCGAGGGCTGTCTCAGAAATTCTGACTGTGCGCCGAATTCGTGTGACCGCTATCTCGTTATTGGCGATGAGGCGCACAACTGTGGACCGAGAGACAGCGAGGTTCTCTGCAACAGCTTCGACGGTTAGTAAGGGCATCATCATGATTAGAACCCCATAATGCACCCGTTCGAACATATATTCGAAAGGCAAATTCCCAAGAACGGACAACCGCAGGCTTGGAGAGCCCCAAACGACTGACATATCCACTGACATGAACAATTTCCCCTCTGATCGAGGAGCCCCAGCTTTCGTAGGAGAAGCTAGGGATCAAGAAGCCAAACTAGTGGCACGCCCGGAGGGATTCGAACCCCCAACCTTCTGATCCGTAGTCAGATGCTCTATCCGTTGAGCTACGGGCGCTTAGTTACGCCTGCTGGTGCCTGGCAATACTAGCAGGCACCGCGAAGAGGTC